>OFFE01002243.1_pt1 | contig 11961 bp, 22 predicted proteins | sample 1521371 | NCBI WGS metagenome assembly OFFE01 (sample SAMEA3504131, study PRJEB24116) | mouse gut metagenome | biome: mouse gut; feature: mouse-associated habitat; material: faeces | place: Denmark | collected 2011 | reverse complement strand
AAGCGCTGATTTCTCAGCAACCCCCCGAAGCCACAACGGTTTCGGGGGTTTTCCATATAACAAAATCTGACAAAACAGGGCTAAGCGAAACAAGAGAAGTTGAGGTTCATTTGAGGTTCAAATCCCTTAAAATCAGTTTTTGAGGTTCAATTTGCGGTTCATTTTGACACCCCGTTTCCAGCAAAATCAGCAGGCCTGGATGGGCGCGGGGCTGTACATGGACAGAGAAAAGCAGGGAGGCCCGGCCTCCCTGCTCAAAATGGAATATGCCCCTGCTCTCCCCTCCCGGACGCTCATTAGGCGTCCGGGCTTTCTTTTTTGACAGGGATACACTCGACCTTCCCAGCGGTCATCAGATCTTTAGGGCAATTACTATTTGTTGCGCAAAAGATGATCAGGAATTTTTCGTATTTCTGCGTTTGTCCAGTGGATTTCCTTGCCTCCGATTGTTTCGGTAATAAACTCCCCTGTTTCAATGTCAATGTATCGGATCAATCTACCAATCCGGCAATCGCGGTTCTGTAAGCCGTGTGAAGAACACTCAAAGCACCATTCACCAACTTGCGGTTTCTCATACGGGACGTATCTCATGCAGGAACAAAGCAAATCTGTAAGAATATCGTGAATTCTATCAATTTCAATATCCGTAAGTTCCATTTATGTTTTCACCACACTTTCCCCTCAAATCTCCGTTCCGTCTGGAAGTGTAAATCGGATCTCAACCTGGCAGCCCAAAGCCCCCGCCAAGGCCAGAATATCCTTCTCGGTGAAGTTCCCCCGCGTCATTTTGTTGGACAGGTTCTGCCGGGTCTGCCCAGAGGCTTCAGCAATATCCCCCATCGTTTTATTTTGACGCTTCATAATCAGCCGTATCTTTTCGGCCACCGTAATGTCCATGGCGTCACCTCCTATTGCTACTATACACTATTCTGTTTCATTTGTCAAAAGTTTTTTTCAAAATCCACGAAAAAATGTAAAATAGGTATTGACAAACGACACGAATTAGTGTAATATAGGGATTGTAAGGCAGGGGCGTCCAGCCCCTTAAGAAAGGAGGGAGGACATGGACGAGATGGCAAACGCCGCCGAGGTCATCGAAAAGCTGGCACGGGAAGCCGAAAGGCTCCAGCTGCTCGAACTGGCCCGGAGCTGCAAAGACCTGGATGAGCTGATTAAAAAGCTCGAAGCGATGACAGCCAACAAGTAAAAAGGGTAGCGGGCCCCCTACCAAGAGAACCGCTACCCAACCCCAAAAGGGCGGTGCCGGGAGCCTTACCCCGGCCCGCCTCCATGATAACAGAGTAAGGCGAAAAAATCAAGGAGGCAATCGACTATGATGATCGAGGAATTCGAGAAGCGCACCGGCTTCTACCCCACGCAGGTACTGTACGAGGCCATCGAACGGGCCTATATGGACTTCGACGGCGACAAGGACGCCTTCTGCAAGGCTTACAAGAAGAACGCCGACGGGATCGCCGAGCGCATCCAGCGCGAGGTCAACATGGCCACCTTCAAGGCGCAGAATGCCCAGACCGCCGAGATCACCCGCCGCGACATCGAAATCGAGCGCCTGAAGAAGGAACTGGAGCGAGAGCAGGAGTGGAAGCCCTATGAGGACACCCACAACATCACCCAGGCGGATTACGCTGAACTGGCCGAGAGCGTCCCCGGCGGAGCAGCGCGTTACATGACCGACGCCGAGGCCCTGGATTGGGTTTGCAGCGAGTTCGGCTTTGACCGCAGCAAAGTCACGATCTTGCATGAGGTCAACGAGTACGAGATCAACCGGCACCGCCAGCTCCGCCGGACTGGGAAGAAGATCGACCGTCGCCCGGTCTACTGCGCCACAGACTACCACTACATCCGATTCAATGTCGGGCGTAACTGGTGGGAGTGCTGGAACGACCAGCTCCGCCCCTTCTACGATTGACACGAGGCCCTCCCCGGAGGTCACGAGGGCAACGGAGGTAATGACAATGGCAGCCACTACAACGAGTGATGCAACAAAAATTTACAGCATGGTCCTTTCGGAGCTTGGCGCTGGAGGCCCCGTGATCGTGACAGATGGCACTCTCACCAGAAAGGTTACCCAAGTGGAGCGTGTGTCGGGACTGACCGCTACGGATGACGGCACACTGGACCTGCTGGACGAGAACAATAATTGGTGGTGCATTAAAGTCGAATTCCCATTTAATCGGCTGGACGGTTGGGCGGGTACTTGGATAGATGGAATCTTCTATATTGCTCCCTGCTGGTGGATCGACCTTTAATGCAAATCTGCCCTCCCCGGAGGTCACGAGGGCAGAAAGGGATGTCCATCATGTTCATTGTGGAATGGACAGACCACGAAGGGAACCTGCAGCAGCGGCCATTTGAAGATCGGGAGAGTGCCGAGCTGGAGGCCGCGAGCTTGGAAGAACGATTCGACTACGTTGCGATTATCGCAGAAATGGAGGTTTGAACATGAAATTCATGAAAAGGCGCGGCGACAACGGAAGCATCCGCAAGGTGTGGAGCGATGACAAGGAAGTATGCTTTGGTGTCGTGGGAACCGTCGGTGATCTCCTTCAGGAGAGAATCCTCGAATATGCCGATTGCTCCCCTGAGACCTGGGCGTTCATCCCGGCCCCCGGTGTAATCCAGAAGCCCCGGTTCGGGAAATCCCGTGAGGACGCATTGGCGAACCTCCCCAAGATGTAGGGAGGTGGAAGCATGAAGCGGCGGAACAAGCGCAAAACTGTCTGGGCCTACCTGGATGGCAAGAAGCTGGTGGACATGGTCCGGGCGGCCCTCGACAACAACATGATGGTGGATGATATGAAGGCCCTGCTGATCCGGGAGAACCCTGGCCACGAAGTCACCTTCAAAGTACAGTAAACCGAAACGCCCCATACGTGCATAAATTCTCAAAAGATGCGGGTATGGGCGTCCACAAAAGCAATGGTGCAGGAGCAGAAAGGATTAAAAAATGAACGAATACAATGTGCGAATTGTACTCTCTGAACTTACCATTGTGGCGGAGAGTCAGGAACGGGCTAAGGAGATCGCTATGGAGATTTATGAAGCTGATGCCCATACCAAGCTCCACAACGGACTCGTGATAGAGGACTGCGAGGTGGACGATCTTGGCCCGTCTGATGAAACCGAGGAAACCGTTCCGTAGACCGAACTGACAACCCGCAAGGCCGACGGCCACAGGCCGCCGCTGGTGCAAGTCCAGCCGCCTCCGCAGCGGGGCGGGCGCTCATGGGTATACCCCATCGGCACCGGGGGAGTCAATCGCCGCCCCGTTGATATAAGCACCTTGAAAACGGAACAGGAAACGGCCACGCCGCCCCTTATCGCTGGGCACAGCGGGCCTCTGCAGCAGCGGAGGGGTAAACGCCCACTCGCCCGGAGGACGCGCCACACGGGGCCGCAAACGGCAAACAGGGCCTTGCGGCCCTGCCCCGGTCCCGCTGGCTCATTCAAAGGCAATGGTCAGCATCCCGTTCCCGATGAAGAAATCGTTCTGGGTCAGTGGGTCAGCCAGGAAGGTTTCTTTCGTTTCCTTCAGCATCCGGGCCAGCCGGTCCGCCCCAAGCTGCTCCTGGATGGCCTTGCGGGTGGTTTTCTTGCCGTTGAGGTAAAATTTCGTTTTCATGTTGTTGCCCTCCGTTTGTCTGTTTTCCCTTTCGGTACACACATATTCGCTCTAAACAGAGGAAATAGCAAGTGTATTCTGGGGCGTAATCTACACAAATATGGATTTGCGGAATTGTGTAGATTATTCCGAGAAAAGACTTGCTATTATCGCCGTTCAGAGTGATTAATACACTACCGCAAGGGGAAACACGCCCCGGAGGTTGCAAGGAAAAAATCAAGAACATGGAGGCAAAGAAAATGAATGAGCAGATTATCCGCGAGGCGCTGGAGCTGGTTTTGAACGGGGAACTTTCCCTGGAGGATACCGACCTGGAGGAAATCAGGGTGGCCCGATCCTTCAACGAGGCCGGGGTTCTTTCCGGCGACGAGGGGCTGGTTCTGCGGATGCAGGACGGCAGCGAATTCCAGATCACGATCCGCCAGAGCCGCTAAAGGCACACGCCCGCCCCGGAGGTTACGAAGGCAGAAAGGATGATAGACGATGCTGATTATGGATTTTATTGGTGAGTGTTCCAACCCGGAAAATCTTTGTGTGGCAATCTACGACACCGAGGCAGGCGACATCATTTGGGAAGGGTCTGGAGACAGCATTCCTGGATATTTGGAAGACCAGAGTATAGAAGGATTTGATGCTCCCGAAAACAATGTAATCACACTGAATGTTAGTGGCGTCGAAGCGTGGCCCACATGGACTTTCCGAGATGGGAAAGCCCGTAAGTCACCGTGGGCCTGACCTCAAAAGCCTAAGCGCCCTCCAGGGTGTCCGCCGGGTGCCACCGCACCCGGCTTTTGGCAGTGTAATCTACACAGTTTTCCACAACCAGGTTTGTGCACTTTACGTTTTGAATTGTCTTGCTATTTCTCCGCTTTAGAGTGATTAATACACTACCGAAAGGAAATACACGAAAAACGGAGGAACGAAAAATGATTAGCTATGCACAGGCATTGAGCAGGGCAAAGGCGGCCAAGAGCGACTGGAACGAGGAAGAGCGGATTTCCAAGGCGGTCATCACCTGGGTCGACAGCGAATGGGAACACGAAACGGGGGTCGAGAACGAGGGCATGACGGATTCCGAGTTCAAAGCCTGGGTCGAGGAGAACGCCGAGGAATTCGCCAGGGAGGCTGCCGAAAAGGCGGGCACAACCTTCGAGGAGGTAGACCGAATCGACTACGAGTACGAGACCATCGACGATGGCGCCGCCTTCCGGGATGACTACGAAGCCTACGCCGAGTTCGAATGGGAGTGCCGCACCGGCCGGTAAGCAAGCCCCCAGCCGAAAGCCAAGCCCCAGAGGGGGCTTGCTCTCGTACAACATCATGGCAAGCGGGCTGTACCCGTGAGCCGTGTACTCATTTTTTGCCGCTGGCAGATGTAAACTACACAATTAAATCCATCCGAAATTGTGTAGTTTATTCTCAGAAATGACTTGCTATTATTGCGGTTTAGAGTGACTAATACACTACCGAAAGGAAAACAACACTTCAGAAAACGGAGGAAATCACCATGACAGAGCAGACCAACACCTACTTCCGGGCCCTTGAGCAGGCCAGCGGCGAGTCCACCCTCACCGACGGGAAACACAGGGCTTACATCGCTTGGTTCAACAGCTTCAGAAACCAGAGCAGCGCCTTCGAGGTGGATGACCTCCCCTGGCCCAGGGAGATCCACGAATTTGTGGAAACCATCCGGGCCGCCGGGGTTACCGAGTTCGCGGTCACCGACCGCAGCACTGGCTTGATGGAGGGCCTCCACAAGCTGGCCGCCGAGGGCTGCACCATGCAGGGGCTTTGCACAGTAACCCGGAGCGAATTCCGCTGGGGCGGCGATGGCACCGAAGAGTACCAGGGAATCCTTTTCCGCGCCTGACCCAACCGGCGACCAGAAGGGCCACGGCTCTTCTGGCCGCCTATACACAAAAACACGGAGGTTTTGACAATGACAAGATTTCAACGGGAACTGCGCGGCGACCTGGGGACCTTTTGGCAGCAGCACGCCCAAGGCGAACTGGCAAAGGTCAAGGCCGACCTGGACAGCGGGGCCATTACCATTGACGGGGCGGGGGTTGCCCGGAACTGCATCGGGCGGGCCTTGATGGATGATCTGCTGGAGATGCTGGTGCTGGTCACTGACAAGGCCGACAGCGCCGCGACACAGGCCGCACGTGAGGCCGAAGTCAAAGCCGACCTGGAATCCTACCGGGCGGCGAGAAGGGCCCCCAGCGCCGAGGAAATGGCCGAGATGCGGGCTGCATTCGGTGAGGGCGCCACGGTGGTGGATGCCCTCACCGGCGAAAAAATCCAGCTTTGAGCAGTCACACGGGGGACGGCTCTAAAGGGGCTGCCCCCCGTTTTGCGGATCATAATATACACAGTTTCAACCCTGATTATTTGTGTAGTTTACGCTCCGAATTGACTTGCTATTATCCGAATTAAGAGCGAATATGTGTACACTAAGGGAAAACAAACAAAATGGAGGGCAACACCTTGAAGACGAAAGCCAAGACCTACCGGATTCCGACCACCACCACCCCCGAAGACCTCGAAATGAAGCGGGCCCTTGACAACGGGACGATCCTCACCTTCGGCGACCGCATCCTGGTTGCGGGATACTTCTACAACCCCAACGGGCGCAGCTACTACGGGGCCATCTACCGCTTTACCACTGGCGACCACACCTGCGAGGGCCAGATTGAACTGGTCAGCATTTCCGAGGACACCTTCGAGGACAACGGCCACGCCATTGCCTGGGCGATGGCGAACTGAAGGAGGGTGCGGATAATGACTCGGCAGAAGAAAGAAATCATCAAGAAGGTTGAGCGCGTGCAGCTGGGCATGGAGATGGACGATTTGATGGGGTGCGGCTTGCCTACAGCAGTCCATGAGACCAGGGAGAAGGAAATCTACACCCTCTGGGAACAACTGGCCCGGCTCCAGCACTACGCCAGCGTTGAGGATATGCTCTACGACACGCGGGGCTGTGAGAATGCCGGATGCCCTTGACAGGCGGCACCTCTCCAAAAACCCAAACGTCTGGGAATTTGCCGCAAACGAAAAAGCCCCCTCGCAGGCCGAAACCTGCAAGGGGGCTTACTGCTGCCACGTCCGCCGTTTCCCGGCCTACAGGCAGGGCTCAGCGGTGTGGACGTGAATTTATACTACCGGGGCCTCCCGGCCATCCTGGGGGCTGCTGGTGGGCTCCTGTGGGACCTCTGTGGCGTTGCCGTCGGATGGTTCCGCCGAGGGCGCACCCTGGGCAGCCTCCACGGCGGTTTTAATGGCTGCTCTTACGCCGGCACCGACCGCCTTGGCGACCTCCTCCGTAGGGAAGCCGTCCGCCACGTTGACCGTGCTGATTTCTGCGGTGAGCATGGACTGAGCACCGCTTTCGATGTATTCTCGGGCCTTACCGTTTTTCTCCCAGTATTTCTTGGCGTCTGTCAGGACGGTATCGATCATGTCCTGGATTTCCTGCGGGGTAAACAGGGGCTTGAGGTCGTCCGGGATATATTCGTAAATCATGGCGGCGACCTTCGATGCCTTTAATTTGCCCGTCCCCCCGCCGAGGTCTCTTTCGGCATCCGTGACCCAGCCGAGAATGATCTGCTGCAGGTTCTTGATGATGGCCTCCTTGGCGGACTTCTTCTCCTCCGCCGTGGCATCCTTGATATCCTGGATGCGCTTCACGATGACCTTGACGCCCTTGGCGATGGCGGCCAGGTTCAGCAGGATCAGAGCGGCGACAGCGATGATGCTTTGAATGTTCTGGATGGCGTTCATGGTGTTTTCCTCCTTAAATCTTACTTAGGTACTGACCAGAGCTGAAGCCGGTGTACTTGACTCCCTGGTATGTGACTTGGATGTACAACCACTTCACGCCATTAACCAGCGTGTAATAGCCGTAGTTCTGCACCTTCGTCCCACAAGGCAGAACGATCATACTCCCGGTCTTGGAACCGGCCACGTTGCGGATGTGGAGGCCGCTGCCGGCAGTGACTTTGTACGTCCCGGCCAGTCCTTTGTCAAAGGACTTGGCGGTACCGGTGGCCTTGCGCTCCGCCGTGACGCCCGGCGCAGCCTGCGACACATTCTCCGGCTCGACCTCTGCAACGGTGCCATCCACCAGCTTGCCGCTGTTGTTGTACTCCCGCGCATCCACGATCCAGAAATAGGCTGCCTCGTTCTTGAAGGTGGCCATATTCCCGTTTACCCGGTTCTCCCTGGTAGACGACGGGTCATTGATGCGCACCTTGTCATCCGCCCACCAGAGAACGACGAAATGCCCGCCGCCGGTCCAGGTGCCTTTCTTCATCAGGGCGATGGCATAATAGCCCTGCTTCAGATACTTCACCGTCTCATCGAACGAGGTGGCCTTGGGGTTGTGGTAGGCGTTCACCCAGTTCAGCTGCCAGCACTTGATGCCGTAGGCAGCAAACTGCGGGGCAAAGTAGGCGTAATAGGTGCCGTTGCCCAGCGCCTTATATCCGTGAGCCACGCTCCAGGCGCAGGTATCCACCGGGGTGATGGTCTTGCCCGTCAGGGTGGACAAGAGCATAGCAGCGGCAGTGGGGCCGCAGCCGGAATCCCCGATGGTAGAGGTCTCCCCCTTCACCCGATACGGTTTCTTGGCCCACTTGGGATCTGTCTGAAGATAAGAAATAGGTTTCCTGTTCATCTTGGTTCCTCCTGTTGCCGCAGTTTTGGCGGCGTACTTGTCGAAATACTTCTGGCCGTATCCGGCTCTCCGGGATTTGGCGGTCTCGCTCTGATCGGCGGGCCGCTCGAACTGGATCAGGACGGCATCGGAGGCAGCCTGGACGCTGGTGGTGGTCTTCAGTGTGGCCAGCACCGCCTTATAGCCGCCGGCCAGTTCCTGCATCAAAAAGCCAAGCTGCATCTCCAGGTCTCCGATGCTCTTGCCAACCTTTTTCGCATAGGCCAGCAGAGCCTCCTTCCGGCTCCAGTACGTCCACTGGCACAGGCCGTAGCCCGCGCTGTCCCGGACGAAGTTGGCGTAGCTGCCGCTGTCCACCCTCTCGGTGTATTCGGCGTCGGCCATGCCCAGCTTGCCCTCGTAGCTGTTCTGGAGGTTGTTGGGCCGCAGGCCGCTCTCGGCGTAAAGGTTCCCCATCAGGCCGGCGGTACCGGCGTCGGTGAGGCCCTGGGCCTTCAGAAAGCTCCAGATTCTTTCTTCAGTGTTCATCGCTTATCCGACTCCTCCTTCCCCGCCCCCATCGGGCGGATCATCTTCCGTTTTGCTCTGGCCGAACACCACGCTCTCATTGTGCTCAAAGATGTTTTCCACTACCTTTAAACCGCTCATCCCCAGGAGCGTAATGATGGCCTGACGGCTTAACTCCTCCACCGGAAACGGCTGTGCCAGCACAATGGTGGAGTAGGTAGCAATGCCGTAAGACCATGACACCCAGATGATGGCGCACACCTGCGTGGTGACAAACAGGAACCTCGTAATCGACCGAATGATGTTGAGACATTCCCGACCGGCCCGCAGCTCCTTCACCCTGCGGCGTAGGTATCGGATCGTTGCCTGGCAGAGTGCAATGCCCATAACAAGACCAATCACGAAGGCCACAGCAGCAATCAGAACCGCTCTCATGGCGCTTGCTCCTGCCGCGCTGCACTACTCTCCTGAAGGAAGTCATGCCGCTTCAGCCGCTCCATGTAGACTTCTTGGATGTTTTTGATCGCCAAGACTGCCCGGTTGTTCGGGTACTCCGGGTGTTCCCGGCAATACAGCTCGTAGGCGTCTATCTCGGCCAGCACCTCGCTAAACTCCTCCTTGGTATGGTCGATGTCCCGGAGCAATTCGTTGTTAAAATGCAAGATACGGGCGCGGTGGCCGTCTGCAGTACGCCGGTCATCCATCGTGATATGGGCGTCCAGTTTCTTGATGACCTCGGCATTAACGGCCCGGCCGATGGATCTCGCCAGCCAGGACCAGGGGTTCAATTTGACGGGGGCGATTTGTACCAGCGTCATAACGACCACCAGCACCCCGCCCCCGCTTGCAAGGATTTCTTGGATGCTCATTATTGCTCCTCCTAACACAATGATAAAAAGGGTCGGAGTGCGTTTTTCACTCCGGCTTGTGGCTGCCATCGCTGGCAGTCAACATCATCACCTCCGCTATGCAGCAATAGGCAAAACAAAGGAGCGCGGCAGTTACTCGCCGTGCTCCTCTATCATCTCGCTATTCCGTTTTAGAACGAACCACCCTTCTGACCACTCCGTGTCGCTGTACTCCCCGAAGATGGTCTTGCGGAGCTGGTAACTATCACAGTGGGATAACAGCCCCATGTAGGAAGTCACCGTCCGCTGGGCGCGTTCCAGGTCGATCTTGCCCTCTGCATATAGTTTTTGGATTCGTTTCAGGTTCCGCTTCATACGAAGGGCGGTTGCTTTCTTCAGTTTGATGTGATCCGGGTATATGCGGTACTGGCAGAAGTCGATCCCGTGAGAGATGGGCTGAATGAAGGTCTTCTTGGGGTTCAGTTCCAGCTTCAGCCGCTCCGCCGTAAAGTCCTCAACACGATGGCGCCAGTCCAGCAGCTTGGCCTTGCTGTCGGAGAGCATGACAGAATCATCTACATACCGCACATACTGGCGCACCTGCAGCTGCCGCTTTACAAAATGATCAACCTCGTTCATATTGACGTTCGCCAGCATCTGATTTAGAAGGCTCCCTACGGCCAGCCCCTTGTCGGCCACCATTTCGTCCGGGGTGACATCCCTGACGCCCTTCCCCGGTGGGAAACCGAACTTTTCACCTTCAGCATTCACAAACAGATCCATGATCCACATGAGCCATGGATCGTAGTTGCATTTTCTCCCAACCAAATCAAGGGACACCTCGTGGTCTATTCGGTAGAAAAACTTGCTGACATCCATCTTCTGAAAGTAAAAGCGCCGAACCGGGCGACCGTCTGGGCCAAAACCGGAGTTCTTCTCAATGCGTCCGTCCTGCTGCATGAAGTAGAACAGGCGCTGTGCTGCTGCATCTGTGCCCCGGCCTTGAATGCAGGCAAAGGAATCTTCGATGTAGCCCTGGACAAATGCCGGGTTAATCACCCGGTACACTGCCCATTGTACCACCCGGTGGATGAATGCCTGCCACATAATCAGCCGGTCCACTGGATCGTGAATCACCCGCTTGTAATACTTCCCGGGCTTGTAAGTCATATTTCTCAGGGTTTCTTGCAAATCGTGCAGGTTTTCCTCCAGGTTTGCACTGAATTCAAGGACTTCTGGCCGAAAACGCTTGCTTCTCCTGGCCTTGAGATATGCCTTATAGAGATTGTCATACTCGGTCACTTTTTCCTTGATGTGTTTGATGGATTTCATACACACCCCCGAAGGGTCCATGTGTCACGGTGTTCGCCCAGAGCGGGTTACTAACGGCTTCCATGGAGCTTTATTTTTGCCTGTCCTGAAGGAACAGGCCGGGTGCAAGTCCCTTTATCCCCTCTGCACTGACACAAGGCCCGTGAGCCTTATGCATCTGGCTTGGAGGGTAGAGCGGCGCGGAAACCAACATTGTGATTGCTGTGCGCGCGCGAGCAATCCAAATTGAGCGCGAACACGCCGGCCCCGGAAACATTGTCCCAATTGCCGCCGCGCAAAGGAAGCACCGATTTGTCCCCATAGAATTTACTTTTTGTTTTTTCGCTGGCACTTGTAGCACAAGGGCCGCCCAAAGTGCTGCACAGAGTATTTGAACGCCTTTTCCGGGATCTCGTCTGAACAGTCAGAGCAATACCGCTTCTCGGCATCGGGTTTTGGCGGTTCAGCGGCCTCCCGCTGGGATTTTATCCAGCCGCCCACCATTTTCCCGATTTCAACTAAATGTCTGGACCAAACTTCGTATTTTTTATGGTCAAGATATTTCAGGTCATAGGCAATCCGTAGGTAAACCTTGAGGGACGCTATCTCAACGTCCAACTCCTGAAGTGTTGTGCGTTTGGTGTACTTCTTGTTGGCGGAGATCGTCAGCCGCATAATTTCATTCATGCAATGCTTCATATCCTGAGCCAGGCTGAACTTCTGAGATTTTGGCATCTGTTCCAATGCGGGGTAGGCGTAGAGGATCATGTCATAAATTTTCTGCTGGATATGCAGGTCCTCTTTTACTTTGATTGACTCCTGTGCCTCTTGTGTCTCTGGGCTATCCAGTTCTTCCGACATTTTTCCCCTCCCTTCGACAGTTACTTGGCTAAGATTTTAGCACAAGAACGTCCTAAAAACTACCCCCAATTTTCAAATTTTGCGCGACCCCTCCGGGGCAAAGCCCCGGAGGGGTG
>OFFE01002242.1_pt1 | contig 11962 bp, 6 predicted proteins | sample 1521371 | NCBI WGS metagenome assembly OFFE01 (sample SAMEA3504131, study PRJEB24116) | mouse gut metagenome | biome: mouse gut; feature: mouse-associated habitat; material: faeces | place: Denmark | collected 2011 | reverse complement strand
CCGTTTCTGCGTCTGCAAAGCCGGCATTTACACAGTTTTCCCTGTTCCCTACCGTGGAACAGCAGATTGAAACCATTGCCCATGTGCAGAAAACCGAGCAGGAACTCTGCCCCGCCGCTGCCGCCGGAAAAGTGACGGATGCCGTCATCGGGCGCGCCCTCACCAGCGGCAGCAATGAGCGAAACAGTATTTTGCGTATCGTGGCCTTTTTCCAGAAAGACCCGCCGGAACAGCTTGCCGCCGATTTTCTGCAAAAGGAATACCGCACCGGCGGCAAAGGGCTTAACATTGCGGGGCATGAGTATTCTTTGTGGTTCAGTCAAAGGGGCATCCACATCGCGCCGGGGCGTTCTGCCGGGGGAGGTTCCCTTGTCACATGGAAGCAGGCGGCGGCACAGATTAGCCAGCTTCTGAAAAACGGCCAGTTTGCCAGCCAGGACAACATCGACGCGGCGCGGGACAACGAGTTTCGGGAACTGTCCGAAAAGCTGTGGTATCTGCGCCAGAATTTCAGCGACGAAGCAAGGGAAAAGGGCTTACTGCCCACCATTGACGCGCTCTACGGCGGTTTCCCGGACAGCACGGAAAAGATTGCCGCACTCTTAAAAGACCCGTCAGAACGCGCCAAAATCGCGCAGGAGGTAAAGCAGCTTGCAAGCGCCCATCAGCGGAACCCGGAACTGTTACGATTCCGCCAGCAGATACCGCCCCATGATTTATATACCCGCCTGACCGATATGGATAAGCCGGTGACGGCATTTCAGGCGGCAGCGGGTTTTTCCCCTGCCCGTGGCGCATTTGTCACCGAGGATGAAATCACCCGCCAGCTCACCGGCGGCTCCGGGGTTTCCGAGGGCAAGTTCCGCATTTACTCCTACTTTATGCAGGGCCATGACGCCGCCGAGTGCATTGCCTTTCTGAAAAATGAATACGGCATCGGCGGGCATGGCTACATTGGATTTGACGAATGGCACGACGGCAAAGGAATCAAGCTGTCCCGCGCTGACGATTTTTCCGAGGGCAATTATGATACGGTCATGCTGAACTGGAAACAGATACACAAGCGGATTGCAGGACTAATCAAAGAAGATCGGTATCTGAACCGCAGGGAAAAGGCATATCTGCCGGAATATGAAAAAATGCGGCTTGCCAGGAGCCTGTATGTGTTCCAATACTACGACCCCAACGATGCCAGCAAAACAATCCCCCGCGACTGGGATGTTGACGCGGCAAAAAAGGTATTCCGCCCGCTGTTAGACGACCCGGAACAATGCGCGGCGCACTATGAAAAAATGGTGAAAGCCCTGGCAATGGTATCCCCGGACGACCGCGCCTACAAGCTGATGGAACCGTCACTCCGGGATATGGGCGCGTATCTGCGGGGCGAATATTCCTTATTCACCCCTCTGCCCGAAGCTGTCTTGCAGGAGGAACGCCAGAAAAAGCAGGAGCAAAAACAGAAAGAAAAGGAAAGCGCCGGTAAGCATACGGAAGAACCCGCCGGCAGTCTTGCAGCGGCGGCAAAAGCCCTCTCCCGCAAGAAAAAGCCCGCCCCGCAAGAGGACAAAGAGGGCCAGCAGCTTACCCTGGATATGTTCGGGCTTTTGTCTGACCCCGCCACACCATCCACGCCGGAAATGGAACAGCCGCAGGCAGAGCCAGCCGCACCGGAAACAGCCGCAGCCGCCGGGCCGGATATACCCGAAGCTGCCGTGAACACGGAACCGGAAAACCCTGCCGCCCGGTATGACCTGGGCTATGGACACCTGGGCAACGGCCTGACGGTTTGGAACCGTTTGGAAGAAGTACACGGCGATTATAAGACGGTTGCCCATATCGCCCCCGACCGCACCGTAACCTTTTATGACGCAGGCTTGCCGGAGGAAATCCGGGAAGAAATCCAGAAGATTGCCGCCACCAGCGAAATGACCGTTTCCGCGACCCAGGACACGCCGGTATTTTCCACCCCGCCCCAGGAGCCGGAACGGGTGCAGGATAAGGAGCAGGCCGGGAACCCGGAGCCAGAGCCGGAAAAGGCGCAGGACGCGCCCGTTTTGGACAATTCGGAGCCGGAAACCGCAGGCGGCAATATCGTACCATTCCCTGCGCCGGAGGACGGAACGGAACCCACCGGCGCGGGTGCAGAGCAGACACAGAAAACCCCTGAAACAGCCACCGCAGACGAGCCGAACCTTACGCCCAATGTAGAGGAATACCTGAACCTCAAAGCGGCCCATCCTGACAAGCTGGTAGGCGTTCAGGTGGGGGAAACCATCCTCTTTTACGGCACGGACGCGGAAGAAGCCGCGCCTGCGCTGGGAAGAAAAACCGTTACCCGCGAAATCCCCGATTTGGGGACAGTTTCCGTCACCGGCGCGGCTGGCTGGCAGTCTGTCCTGAAAAAGCTGCTGGAACACGGAAAAAGCGTGGTGCTGGCACGGCCTGACGCAGAACGCGGCACGGACGCTCCCTATGAAATCATCAAGGAGCGCAGCGCGGCGGAATATATCCCCATTGGCATGGAACTGACCATTGACGGGCGGCGCATGAAGATTGACAGCGTGGACTACAATGCCGGAACCGTCAGCCTGCAAGATATGGAACTGCGGGGATGGTTCCCTATTTTCCGCAGCGAGAGCATCCCCTTTGTGCGGCAGTTTGTGGAGGAACGGGAACAGCAGACCTTTGACCTTACCCCGGATGTTCCCCCTGCACCAGCAGAACCCAAGCCTGTGCCGGAACCGATGGAGATTGACGGCGGGCAGATTACCGAAACCCCGGCGCAGAAGCAGGCCCGCCGCCGCGCCCAGGAGGAAGTGGGCGGCAGGGTATTCCCCAGCAAGATTATTTTACAGCCCCTGCGGTTTGAACCAGAGCGCCACAACTTCCAGATCACCGATGAAAATTTAGGCGTGGGCGGTGAAAAAACCAAGTACCAGTACAACGTGGAAGCCATCCGCACCCTGAAACAGATTGAAGCCGAAAACCGGCTTGCCACCCCGGAGGAACAGACTATTTTGTCCCGCTATGTGGGCTGGGGCGGCATTTCCCACGCCTTTGAGCCTAATGACCCCAAGTGGGCAAAGGAATACGCCGAACTGAAAGAACTGCTCACCCCTGCGGAGTACCAGTCTGCACAAAGCACGGTTCTCAACGCCCATTACACCAGCCCCACCGTTATCCAGGCAATCTACAACGCGGTGGAACAGATGGACTTTACGCCTGGGACAGTTTTGGAGCCGTCTATGGGTATCGGAAACTTTTTCGGGATGCTGCCGGAAAAACTGGCGGCGGCAAAACTCTATGGCGTGGAGCTGGACGACCTGACCGGGCGCATCGCAAAACAGCTATACCAAAAGGCGGATATTACAGTAGACGGCTTTGAGCGCACCGACCACCCGGACGATTTCTTTGACCTGGCGGTGGGCAACGTCCCCTTTGGCAGCTATCAGGTACATGACAAGCGGTACGACCGCCAGAACCTGATGATACACGACTATTTCATCACCAAAACGCTGGACAAGGTGCGTCCCGGCGGCATTGTGGCCTTTATCACCACCAAAGGCACGATGGACAAGAAAAACAGCAAAGTGCGGGAAGCGCTGGCGCAAAAAGCCGATTTATTAGGCGCAATCCGACTGCCCAGCAATGCGTTCAAAGCCAACGCCGGAACCGAAGTCACCACGGACATCCTCTTTTTCCAAAAGCGCGACCGTATCCCGGAAAAACTCCCGGAATGGGTGGAGGCCGGGCAGACGGAGGACGGCATCCCCCTGAACCGCTACTATTTGGAACACCCGGAAATGGTGCTGGGGACAATGACAATGGGGCGCAGTATGTACGGCAATGAAACCGAAACCTCCTGCCAGCCCATCCCCGGCGCAGACCTTTCCAAGCAGCTTGCAGACGCTATCCGGCATATCGCACCGCCTGACCGGGAACTGCTGGAAGTGGATGCCGGGCAGAACGGGGAAGAACTGGAAAGCATCCCCGCCGACCCATCTGTACGCAATTTCAGTTACACCCTATCCAATGATAAGCTGTACTTCCGGGAAAACTCCCGCATGACCCAGGCCGTCCTTGGCAAAACCCCCACGGAGCGCGTCAAGGGCATGATCGGCATCCGGGACAGCGCCCGCCGCCTGATCGACTTGCAGCTTGCCGGCGCGGACGATACCGAAATCCAGTCCGAGCAGGCAAAATTAAACCGGCTCTATGATGCGTTCAGCGCAAAATACGGGCTTCTTAACAGCACCGGCAACAAGCTGGCCTTTGAACAGGATTCCTCCTACCCGCTGCTCTGCTCCCTGGAAATCATCAACGAGGAGGGGAAACTGGAACGCAAGGCGGATATGTTCACCAGGCGCACCATCCAGACCCACCGCGCCGTTACCAGCGTGGACACGGCTGTGGAGGCGCTGGCGGTATCTATCGGTGAAAAAGCCTGCGTGGACTTGGGCTATATGGCGTCCCTGATGGGCGGCTCTGAAAAAATCCCGCAGATTGTGGAGGACTTAAAAGGCATTATCTTCAAAGACCCCACCACCGGCCCCTTTGATATAGAGGACGGCGGCACACACTGGCACCAGGGCTGGCAGACGGCGGACGAATACCTTTCCGGCAACGTCCGGGCCAAGTTAGCGATTGCCCGCGCCGCCGCCAAGGAAAACCCGCAGTTTGCCGTCAACGCCGAAAAGCTGGAACAGGTGCAGCCCAAAGACCTGACCGCTTCTGAAATCAGCGTCCGGATCGGCGCGTCCTGGATAGACCCCAGGTATTACCAGCAGTTTATGTTTGAACTGCTCCACACGCCTGCATACTTGCAGGAGCGGAAAATCAAGCTGCAATATGCCCCCGTCACCGGCGAATGGAACGTGCAGGGCAAAAGCGCGGACAACCGGGATAACGTGCGCGTCTACGCCACCTACGGCACGAAGCGCATCAACGCTTATGAAATCTTTGAACAGACCTTAAACCAGCGGGATGTGCGGATCTTCGATACAAAGATGGAGGACGGAAAGGAGGTGCGCGTCCTCAACGAAAAGCAGACCGCCATCGCCCAGCAGAAGCAGGAAGCCATGTGCGAAGCGTTCAAGGACTGGATTTTCAAAGACCCGGAGCGCCGGGAAACCCTTTGCAGGCGTTACAACGAGAAATTCAACTGCATCCGTCCCCGCGAATATGACGGTTCCCATATCCGTTTTGCGGGCATGAACCCGGAAATTGCCCTGCGTACCCATCAGGAAAACGCCGTGGCGCGGATGCTCTACGGAAAAAATTCACTGCTCGCCCACTGTGTCGGCGCGGGCAAGACCTTTGAAATGATTGCCGCCGCAATGGAGGGCAAGCGGCTGGGCCTGAACCAGAAATCCTTATTCGTCGTCCCCAACCACTTAACGGAACAATGGGGCGGCGATTTTTTGCGCCTTTACCCCGGCGCAAAGGTGCTGGTTGCCACGAAACGGGACTTTGAGCCTGCCCGCCGCAAGAAATTCTGCGCCCGTATCGCCACCGGCGACTATGACGCGGTGATTATCGGACACTCACAGTTTGAGAAAATCCCCCTCTCCCCGGAACGGCAGAAAGCCGTCATTGAGGGGCAGATCAGCGAAATCGTCACCGCCATTGCCGAAGCAAAAGCCGAGGACGGCGAGCGCTACACCATCAAGCAGATGGAGAAAACCAAGAAAAATCTCGAAGCCAAGCTGCAAAAGCTGGCGGACGGCAAGAAGAAAGACAGCGTTGTGACCTTTGAGGAATTGGGCGTTGACCGTCTGTTTGTGGACGAAGCGCACGGGTTTAAGAACCTCTTTTTACACACAAAAATGCGGAACGTGGCGGGGATTGCACAGACAGACGCGCAGAAATCCAGCGATATGTTTGCCAAATGCCGCTACATGGACGAAATCACCGGCGGGCGCGGCATCGTGTTCGCCACCGGAACCCCGGTCAGCAATTCAATGGTAGAATTGTATACCATGATGCGCTACCTCCAGTTTGATACCCTGGAGCAGAACGGACACCGCCACTTTGACGCATGGGCGGCGGACTTTGGCGAAAAGGTCACGGCGATGGAATTAAAGCCGGAGGGCAGCGGCTTCCGCTCCAAGACCCGGTTTGCGAAGTTTTACAACCTGCCGGAACTGATTTCTATCTGGAAAGAAGCCGCCGACATCCAGACCGCCGATATGCTCAACCTCCCCGTGCCAAAAGCAGAATATATCACCGTCACCACCGAACCCAGCGGATTCCAGAAAGATATGGTGGAGGAACTTGGCGAGCGTGCGGAAAAGGTGCGCGGAGGCCAGGTTGACCCCCATATCGACAATATGTTGCGCATCACTTCGGACGGGCGCAAGCTGGCGCTGGATCAGCGGCTGCAAAACCCGCTCTTGCCGGACGACCCGGACAGCAAGGTCAATACCTGCGTAAAAAACATTGTGCAGGAATGGCAGGCAAGCACAGAGATTTTGGGGACGCAGTTAGTGTTTTGCGACCTCAGCACACCCAAAGGCGACGGCTCATTCAACGTCTATGACGACATCAAGGAAAAGCTGATTGCCAAGGGCATCCCCCAAGCGGAGATAGCTTTCATCCATGACGCCAACACGGAAACCCAAAAGGCGGAACTGTTCGCCAAGGTGCGGCGGGGGCAGGTGCGTGTTTTAATCGGCTCCACGGCAAAAATGGGCGCAGGCACGAATGTGCAGAACCGCATTGTCGCGTCCCACGATCTCGATTGCCCCTGGCGTCCTGCCGATTTGGAGCAGCGCGCCGGCCGTTCTCTGCGCCAGGGAAACATGAATGCGTCAGTGAAAATGTTCAAGTATGTCACCAAAGGGACATTCGACGCTTACAACTGGGGGCTGGTGGAAAACAAGCAGAAATTCATCGGCCAGATTATGACCTCCAAAAGCCCCGCCCGCTCCGCCGAGGATGTGGACGCCACCGCCCTTTCCTACGCCGAGGTCAAAGCCCTTGCCACCGGCGACGACCGCATCCGCGAAAAAATGGATTTGGATGTGCAGGTTTCCAAGCTGAAAATGCTCAAAGCCAACCACACCTCCCAGCAGTACGAAATGCAGGACAAGGCGCTGAAATACTACCCGCAGAAAATCGCGGAAACAAAGCTGCTAATCGAAGCGCTGACGGCAGATTTGCCAACGGTGCAGGCCCACCCGGTCAAGGACGATGCCTTTTCCATGACCGTCATGGGGCAGACCTACACAGAGCGCAAGGCAGCGGGCGAAGCGGTGATTAAAGCGTGTATGCTGATGGACGACCCGGAAAAAATCGTGGATTTAGGCGAGTTTCGCGGCTTCCCCATGCAGCTCAGGTGTGACGGCAGCAAATTCCGCGTCACCATGAAGCAGAACCTGACCTACTCCGCCGAACTGTCCGACGATGCGGTGGGCAATGTCACCCGCATTAACAACGCGCTGGAAAGTCTGGCGGAACGGCTGGACGCGCAAAAGGCGCGGCTTACCACACTGGAAAGCGAACTGGAAAACGCCAAAGAAGAAGCCGACCGGCCATTCCCAAAAGAAGAAGAACTGCGGGAAAAATCCGCCCGCTTAAACCAGCTTAACCGGGAGCTGTCCAGGCCGGACAAAAAGGAGGATGAGCAGGAGCAGGAGGTTGAAGAAAGCCCTGATTTGGAGGACGCCGGAGAACCCGCGCCGGTTGTGCCGATGCCCGCTGCGGCGGCTGGCTATAAACCGTCTATCCGTCAGGCACTCCGTAACTATGAACCGCCCGCGCCGGTACAGTCCGGCATGGAGCGCACCCCGCGAAAGGAGGCGGTGCTGTGAGGGCAAAGGAGGGGCGCACGGTGGGGCTGTTCACCAAGGTTTCCCCGGAAGAAAAGGCGGCGATTGACCGCAAAATGGAACTGCTGGGGACTTCCAACCTGCGGGCATACCTGCGGAAAATGGCGGTGGACGGCTACATTGTGCAGCTTGATATGGGCGCGGTGCTGGAACTGGTAAAGCTGCTGCGCTCCGTTTCCAGCAACGTCAACCAGATCGCCCGCCGCTGCAACAGCACCCACAACCTGTATGAGCAGGATGTGGAGGACTTGCGGCAGGGCTACGCTGAAATCTGGCAGGGCGTGAACGACCTGCTGAAGAAATTTGAAGCACTGTAAACAACTGCGGCGGGAGCGATTTTTCTTTTGCTCCCGCCGCTTATTTTTATATCTGGAGGTGATACCTTGGCAGGCGTAACCAAAGAACAGATTGCAAAAGCAAAGGAATGGGACTTGCTCTCTTATTTGCAGGCTTATGAGCCGCAGGAACTGAAAAAAAGCGGCCCCCGCGAATACTGCACCAGAACCCATGACAGCTTAAAAATCTCCAACGGGAAATGGTGCTGGAACAGCCGGGGCATCGGCGGTCGCACGGCGCTTGATTATCTGATTAAGGTGCGCGGCATGGACTTTGTGGGCGCGGTGGAAACCCTGTGCGGGTACTCTGCGCCGCCGCCCGTAAAGCAGACGTTCACAAAACCCACGAAGCCGCAAAAGCCGTTTAAGCTGCCCGAAGCCAGCCGGTGCGCGTCCGCCGTGGTGGGCTATTTGCAGGATCGCGGCATTGACCCGGAACTGCTGGGCGTGTGCATGGAAGCCGGGATTTTATACGAAAGCCGCCGGTATCAGAACTGTGTCTTTGTGGGGTGCGATATGCAGGGGAACGCCCGTGCCGCCAGCCTGCGGGGGACGCAGGACGGCTTCCGTATGGATGTGGAGGGAAGCGACAAGCGGTACAGCTTCTGCCTGCCCGCCAGCCGCCCGGACTGCCCCCGGCTGGCGGTGGCGGAAAGCCCCATTGACGCGCTCTCCCTCGCCACACTGGTGAAGCTGTCCGGCGGCAATCCACGGGACAGCCACTACTTATCCCTGGGCGGAACCGGCCCCCGCGCCCTGATGCAGTTTCTCCACGACCACCCTCATGTTACACAGATCAGCTTGTGCCTGGACAACGACAAGGCCGGCTTGAAAGGTATCGAACGGCTCACGCAGGAAATCCAGAACGACACGGAACTTTCCGGGCGGGTGAAACTGATTTACCCCAACCCGCCGAAGCTGGGCAAGGACTACAACGAGTTTCTCTGCACCCACGCGAAAGCGGCGCGGACAGCACAGCGGCAGCGGGACGGGGCGCGATGAAGTACAAAAAAATCAGGGCTTTATAGTGAAGTCCTGATATTTTATGATTTATTTCCTGATGGAAATGTGGAATTTAGTAAATCTCCGGCTCGCACACCAAGTGCATCTGCGATGTTATATAGCACTTCAATAGAGAATGGGCGGACAATGTTTGGGGCTTCAATGGAACTTAAATGGGAACGACTAATTTTTGCTTTTTCCGCTAATTGTTCTTGGGACATTCCCTGCATTTTTCTAAGGCTGGCAATCGTCAAACCAAGTTCAATAAATCGGTCACGATTGCAAAACTCAACTTCTTTACTCATCCGCTATCCTCCTCGTTTCCTATATGTCTATTATAATTTTTTCTCACTCATTTTTCTGTCTTTATCATTGAGCTATTGACTAATATTTTGAGCAAATATATAATAGAATATGCGGATGCACTTTAGAAAGGAGAAGTACGTGGCTATATCCAATATTTTACCACGAAAGATTATGAAAAACCGAACCCGTCAGCAGTCAATGGCAGAACGCCACGACTATGACCAGAAAGAAGAAAAGACAGACGGCGGCGAACTGGTTTCCTCCTATATGTGCAGCCCGGAAACTGCCGCCGAAGAATTTGAAATCAGCAAAAAACTGTACGCCCAGCTTACCGGGCGCAGCCAGTCAGAAAAGCACGACATTATTATGTACCGCATTATCCAGTCATTCAAGCCCGATGAAGTCAGCCCGGAGGAGGCGCACAAAATCGGCTGCGAGCTGGCGATGAAATTTACCGGCGGGCAGCATCAGTTTGTGGTGGCCACCCACACGGATAAGCGGCATATCCATACCCACATTGAATTTAACAGCACCAACCTAAACTGTGACGCAAAATTCCAGAACGTGAAAAACTCCGCTTTTATCCTGCGGCGCATGAACGATGAACTGTGCCGCGCCCACGGCCTTTCGGTGATTGAGAATCCGAAGAAAAAAGCCAAGTCCCAAAAGGAAATGGCGGCGGCGCAGTATGGCATCAGCCACAAGAAGCAGTTACAGCAGACCATTGACAAGGTGCTGCCGGAGTGCAATCATTATGAGGAGTTTCTGGCAAAGATGCGGGCTGAGGGATATGAGGTTGTGGACGGCAAAAATCCCGGCTTCCGTCTGCCCGGATGGGATCGCCCTGCAAGGGTGAACCGGCTGGGCGGCGATTATACCAAGACCGCCCTGCGCGCCAGAATTACCAGCCAGCGCGGGCGTTTGGCGGCAGGAAAAACAGCGCCGAAACGAACCGGCAGAAAGGTCAATCTCCTGATTGACATTCAGGCGAAACTTACCGCCGGAAAAGGCGCAGGCTATGAACGCTGGGCGAAAATTTTCAACCTGAAAGAAGCGGCGAAAACGCTCAATTTCCTGATGGAAAACGGACTAACCGATTATGACGAACTGGCGCTTCGGGCAGCGCAGGCCGAGGACGGTTTCAATGCGGCTTCACAAAAAATCAAACAGTTGGAGGCGCGGATGGCAGGCGTGGCAAAGTTAAAAACCCACATCATCCAGTATTCCAAAACGCGGGAAGTCTACGCGGCTTATAAGAAGTCCCGCCACAAGAAAGAATTTCTCGCGGAGCATGGCGCGGAGATTGCCCAGCATGAAGCCGCGAAGAAAGCCTTTGACGCTCTGGACGGCAAGGCCATTCCCAAAGTGGCGCAGCTTTCAGCGGAATATGCTGCGCTGCTGGAAGAAAAACGGGAACAGTACGAACAGTACAAGGCGCTGCGGCAGGATATGATTACCTACCAGACCGCACTCCGCAACGTGGATAAGATTTTAGGATTGGAACCGCCGGAGCAGGCGCAGGAAAAAGAACAGCCCAAACCGGAACGGTGACGCAAAAGTGCCGCCCCTTTCCAACCGGGACGGCACTACTTTTTTTGAATATCTTCATCGGGGACATACTCCGCAATGTCCCCAGGCCGCAATGTAAAGCGGCGCACAATTTGTTTAAGGTTTTTGTTTCCATATTTTCATTTGCCCGCAGCCGCCGGATGGTCTTGCTGTCGATGCCGCACTTCTCTCTTAGCTGGTAGGTTGACACATCTTGTGCCTGCATAACCGTCCATAATTTATCGAACACTATCATAAAAGCACCCCCGTTTGACGTTTATTAGTATGGGGGTTATAATCTTTTTTATTAAGGGGATATAACCCCCATATTCATATTGGACGGCTCAATTTGTTTCGCTGCCAAGGGACTGCTTTTTCAAATCCAAGAAAGGTTGTGGCATTATGATTTATACAGATGAAGTAAGAAAAAAGCTGGACGCGATTTTGAAAGCGTTTGGGGAATACATTGACGGACAGAGTTATTTTGATATAGTCTACTCAAAGAAAATCGGCTATGTCTGGATTTTAGCTGAATGTCCCGGCGATGCCGGCGCGGTGCTGCTGGATACGCCGGAGAAAATGCTTGACCAACTGTTTAACGAGGTTATCAATGATGTAGTCAATGCGGATGAAAACAAGACGCATATCCTTAACGCTCTCACTCTTTCCGAGTGGGAGGAATGCGAAGTCCGCCGCCGGATTGCAATACTGTTGGAGCCGCTTGCCGAGGATAAAGACGGCTATCTGCAATTCATGGACAGATACCTGAAAGCCTATCAGAAAAACAACGGATATATCGGGGAGCCGGACGAACTTTGAATTGCAAAAGTGAATTGATTTATTTGAAGTATCAGCCAATAAACTATAAAATACGAAAGGGGAACAAAAATGGAACTGAACTATTTTAGGGACAGGCTTTTTGATTTACTGAATGACAGCGAG
>OFFE01002237.1_pt1 | contig 11989 bp, 8 predicted proteins | sample 1521371 | NCBI WGS metagenome assembly OFFE01 (sample SAMEA3504131, study PRJEB24116) | mouse gut metagenome | biome: mouse gut; feature: mouse-associated habitat; material: faeces | place: Denmark | collected 2011 | reverse complement strand
TCACCATGCCCGACAGCATTGTCGTGCAGCCAGTATCGTCAAGACTCACACAGTAATCGTTGCGTGTGGTACCGCAGCTGAGAGTCATGCTGTGGAGCCTCAGTTCGCTGCCGCGGCTCTGCGACGCGTAGACCATCGCATGACGGCGCGATTCAGCCTGCGACTCCTCCATATCGAGCAACTGCAACGAGGCATCCTCCCCCATAAATATCTCAGCTACCATAGCCGACATTGACACCGGGCTTCCCGCAAGAGTGTGGTCACACAGCATAACCTGCGCCCGCGATCCACGCTCCATCACCACGAGAAGGCGGCGGGGGGCAAGGATCTGCCCAGTCGAGGCACCGAGAATGCTTACTATCTGCAACGGACGGTCGAGCTCAACGCCAGCCTGAACATGTATCACCGCACCATCCATACACAGCAGCGTGTTCAATGCCACGGCAGGATCATCGACGGGAGCCAGACGCCCGTAATATTTCTCCACAAACTCCGGATTTCGGCGGGCGTAGTCGGCAAGCGAGGTGAATGTCACCCCAGCCGGGAGACGTGTCTCAAGCGCTGAGCCACCGACGAAAGTATCGCATAGCAGATACCCCTGGAGTGTTGACAGATTCGGGACATCGCAACGGAATGCCTTGATAAGCTCACGAGGCCATTCGACACGCCCGACATTCACCCCGTAGTCAGGAGCATACATGTCGTTCAGCGATGTATTCTCGTAGCCCGCGGAGCCTTTCTCCGCCAGATGCGAGCCTTCGAGCACCTGCAGAGCGTGCGCACGGCGGCGGTTGAGCGCCGACGGTGAACCTGACTCGATCTGCGCGCCCGCCTGACGGTAAAGGTCTATGTATTGTGTAAGGCTGTTCATCGGTCTGCCTCCTCCTTGATCCAGTCATAACCGCGCTCCTCAAGCTCGAGGGCAAGCTCCGGACCTCCGGTGCGCACGATACGACCCTTGTAGAGCACATGCACGAAGTCAGGCTTTATGTAATCGAGCAGACGCTGGTAGTGGGTTATGACCACAGTTGCATTGGTCGGCTTCTTCAGTTTGTTCACCCCCTCGGCTACGACGCGCAGGGCGTCGATATCAAGCCCGGAGTCGGTCTCGTCGAGAATCGACAGACGTGGCTCAAGCATTGCCATCTGGAATATCTCGTTACGCTTCTTCTCGCCGCCGCTGAAACCTTCGTTGACCGAACGCGACGCGAGCTTGTTGTCAAGCTCTACGATACCGCGGCGCTCGCGCATCATCTTCAGGAACTCGGTTGCAGCCATCGGAGGCTCTCCGAAATATTTGCGCTTGGCGTTTATGGCGGCGCGCATGAAATTCGTCATCGACACACCCGGAATCTCCACCGGATACTGGAACGACAGGAACAGCCCCTCATGCGAGCGGTCCTCCGGCGTGAGTGAAAGCAGGTCAATGCCGTGGAACTCCACAGTCCCACCGGTAACCGTGAATGCGGGATTACCCGCGAGCACCTCGCTGAGTGTGCTCTTGCCCGATCCGTTCGGACCCATTATGGCATGAACCTCACCCTCACCTATGCTCAGGTCAAGCCCTTTAAGTATCTCTTTTCCCTCCACTGACGCGCGGAGGTCTCTGACTTCCAAAAGTTTCATCGTTGCGTGTTCGATATGTTTCCGCCATGCGGGCGCATCACCCTCCGGCGTGATTGTTTACTGTTTTTATTATCCTACGGTACCCTCAAGCTGTATGGCGAGGAGTTTCTGAGCCTCGACCGCAAACTCCATCGGGAGCTTGTTCATGACCTCTTTGGCATAACCGTTCACTATCAGACCTACCGCCTCCTCTGTGGGAATGCCGCGCTGATTGCAGTAGAACAGCTGATCCTCCGAGATCTTTGAGGTCGTAGCCTCATGCTCCACGACGGCGGTGTCGTTGAGCACATCTATATATGGGAACGTGTGGGCGCCGCAATGCGATCCGAGCAGCAGACTGTCGCACTGCGTGTAGTTGCGGCATCCATCGGCATTAGGAGCCACCTTTACCAGACCTCGGTATGAATTCTGGCTGTGCCCTGCCGATATACCCTTGCTCACTATTGTGCTACGGGTGTTGCGGCCGAGATGTATCATCTTGGTTCCGGTGTCAGCCTGCTGGCGGTTGTTGGTCACGGCTACGGAGTAGAACTCCCCTACCGACCCTTCGCCGGCGAGCACACAACCGGGATACTTCCAGGTGATTGCCGAACCGGTCTCAACCTGCGTCCATGAGAGCTTTGAGCGCTCACCGCGGCAAAGCCCGCGCTTGGTCACGAAGTTGTAGACTCCGCCGCGCCCCTCCTTGTCGCCGGCATACCAGTTCTGCACCGTGGAGTATTTCACCTCGGCGTCGCGCTCGACCACGATTTCGACCACGGCGGCGTGCAGCTGGTTCTCGTCGCGGCGGGGCGCCGTGCACCCCTCCAGGTAGCTCACGTAGGAGCCCTCGTCAGCCACGATGAGCGTGCGCTCGAACTGTCCCGTACCCGCCGCATTGATGCGGAAGTAGGTCGAGAGCTCCATCGGGCAGCGCACCCCCTTGGGGATGTAGCAGAACGAGCCGTCGGAGAAGACGGCGGCGTTGAGCGCCGCGTAGAAGTTGTCGGTGTGAGGCACCACGCTGCCCAGGTACTTGCGCACCAGCTCGGGATGCTCCTTCAGGGCCTCCGAGATCGAGCAGAAGATGATGCCCTTCTCGGCCAGCGTCTCGCGGAACGTGGTCTTCACCGACACGGAGTCCATCACCGCATCGACCGCCACGCCCGAGAGCGCCATCTGCTCCTCCAGCGGAATGCCCAGCTTGTCGAACGTGCGCCGCAGCTCGGGATCGACCTCGTCCATCGAGCCCGGACGTTTGGTCTGCTTGGGCGCGGCGTAGTAGATCACGTCCTGGAAATCTATTTCGGGAATGTCGAGATGGGCCCACGCGGGGGGCGTCAGCGTCAGCCAGTGGCGGTAAGCCTTCAGACGGGCCTCGGTCATCCACTCCGGCTCGCCCTTCTTCGCGGAAATGAGCCGCACGACCTCCTCGCTCAGCCCCTTACCGATGGTTTCGGTCTCGATCGCCGAGGTGAAGCCGTAGCGGTACTCGCCGTCGCCGAGCTGCTCCAGTATCTCTTTCTCTTTTTCTGCCATACGCGCGAATTAGTCGGACAAAGGTACGAAATCCTTTGCAATTCGCAATCCGGAATCGCAATTTTAGTTCCAATCGTCCCGCGCCGCAGGCTCCCGGCCGCCGGATCGTAACCCACAGCCCCGGGTGCGGCACAGGGTCCGCAGCCGGAAGCGCCCGCACCCCGGGTGCGGGGCGACGGTCAGCCGCGTACCGCGGCGTCGCTGCGATTCGGCCCGAGGTTCGGCAGGAACCAGGCCACCAGTCCGAGCAGCGGCGTGTAGGCGCACGCACGGTAGACCGCCTCGATGCCGTACGCATCGGCGAAGTCGCCCAGCACGGCCGAGGCGATGCCCGCGACGCCGAACGTGAGTCCGAAGAAGAGGCCCGACACGAGGCCCAACTTGCTGGGCAGCAGCTCCTGGGAGTAGAGCAGGATCGCCGGAAAGGCCGAGGAGAGCATGAAGCCGGCGCAGAATGCCGCCACGGCCGTGAGTGCAAGGCCGCAATGGGGCATGGCGAGGCTGAAGGGCGCCGTGCCGAGAATCGAAATCCAGATCACGGGTTTGCGGCCCCAGCGGTCGCCGACCGGACCGCCGACCAGCGTGCCGACGGCCGTGGCGAAGAGGAAGACGAAGAGGAAGAGCTGCGAGGCACGGATCGTCACGCCGAAGCGCTCGATGAGATAGAACGTGAAATAGTTGCTCAGGCAGGCCATGTAGATGTATTTCGAGAAGATCAGCACCATCAGCAGCACGATGGCCCACACCGTCTTGCGGAGCGGCAGCGGCCGTGCGGGCGCAGGCTCCGCGCCGCCCTCCCGCGTGTCGCGGCGGCGCACGAGGTAGTCGGCATACCACCGGCAGATGGGGCGCATGGCCCGGAAGGCGAGCAGCGCCACGACGACGAAGCAGACGATCCACGTGCGGTCGCGGGGTGCCACGACGAGCGCCACGAGCAGCGGACCGATCGAGGTGCCGAAGTTCCCGCCCACCTGGAATACGGACTGAGCGAAACCCCGCCGGCCGCGGCCGGCGAGCGACGTGATGCGCGAGGCCTCGGGGTGGAGCGTGGAGGAACCCACGCCCACGAGGAACACGGCGACGAAGACCGCAGGAAGCGACGAGGCGAAGGCGAAAAGCACGATGCCGAGCGTCGTGCTGCACATCCCCGCAGGCAGGCTCCGGACGAAGGGACGCTTGTCGAACGCCAGACCCACGACGGGCTGGAAGACCGACGAAGCGATCTGGTAGACCAGCGTGATGAGACCGATCTGCGAGAAGCTGAGCGCGAGGTCGGCTTTCAGCATGGGATAGGCCGCCGTGACCACGGCCTGCAACAGGTCGTTGCAGCAATGGGCCGCGCACAGCGCCACCAGCACCGGGAACGAGGCGTCGGCGACGACGGGATGCAGGCGGGACGAGGCTCTGGATAAAACGGTAATCATGATTCGGTTATTCTCAGGCGCGCAAAAGTACGAAAAAAAAGCCGGAAATACGTCGCGCAGCGCACGCACGGATCCGCACCCGCAACGCCGGCGCTCCTCCGTGCGCCTGAAACGGCAATGCCGGACGGGCACGGGATGCGACGGAAGGCAGCTGCGGATTCAGTGGGACGCACCGATGCACCACGGGGCACGGCGGGTCGAACGGGCCGCATCGACGGACCACAAGGCATGGCGAGTCGCTATTAGTCGCATCGACGCTCCACGGAGCACGGCGGGTCGAACGGGCCGCATCGACGCTCCACGGAGCACGGCGAGTCGCTATTAGTCGCAACAACGCTTCACGGAGCACGGCGGGTCGAACGGGCCGCAACGACGCACTGCGGGATACTGCGGGATACTGCGGGTCGTAACAACGTACTCCTCAGGCACAGCATATTACTCAGGATTAGCGTATTGCTTCGGGGTACGGAGGATTGCAAAGGATTCCGCCGTACGTCTTCGGACCGAGGCGACACGGCACAACGAAAAAAATCCCGCAAGAACTGTCATCTTGCGGGATTCACTTCGAAAAATCCCGGTCATCGGGATTCAGCGGAGAGGACGAGATTCGAACTCGTGGTACGGGTTACCCCGTACGTCGGTTTAGCAAACCGGTGGTTTCAGCCACTCACCCACCTCTCCGGAAGCAACGGTGAATTTCCGATTGCGGGACAAAAGTAAGGCAAAAATACGGAACTACCAAATAAATTTCGCTGCTTCCCTGCAAATTCCTTCCCCGAACCGCAAAATAACCGACCGAAACCGTCCCTCGAACAGCCCGCCGCCTCGTTCCCTCCGCAACAACCGCCATACCGTTCCCTATCGCCCTGTCCCGTCCTCTCCTATCCCGTTCTCTCTTGTCCCGTCCTATTTCTATCCCGTCCTCTCCTGCCGGCCGCTTCGCCCCGTCCCGGACCAAACAGTTTTCGCGTCCGAAGCAACCACGACACATACCCCGATTCGACCCGCACGTGTCCAACCATCAGCGCCCCGCGGCCCTTTCCCCGAAGTCGAACCACGTGCCGGCATCGGCCCCTGTCGGAACCGCATCCTCGCGGCCCGCTTCGCACCCGCACGAAACCCGATCCGCCACACCACACCACACCACACCACACCACACCACACACGACAGGTCCACCGACCGCATACAACAAAATACCCCCGCCGGAAATTCCGGCAGGGGTATCCTCTCTATCCCAAAATCGTCACGTGGCAGAGAATCCACATAAAAAATGCCACCGCTCCAGTATTGCCGAGAGGCGTCCGGCCTGGCGCGGTGACGAACATGTTAAGAACGACAAAAATGAGGCATCACTTCCATCATTGAAACATTTCAAACTTCAAACTCTCCGTAAGCACCTCCTTCGGCATTGCGCACATGGAGCACATAATGCCCCGGAGTCTCCGGAATCGGCAGCCACACTTCATACTGTACTGCCGTGTCGCACGTTGCCGACGCGAACACACGTCCCGTGCAATCGACGATCGCTACGTTTACCGTCCCCAGATCGTCCTCGAACTCGACCGTGATCCGACCGAAATCCGCATCGAACCAAGCCTCCACCGGCTCGTAGGCACCTCCGGACTTGCTTCCCCCCGGGCGTTTATCCGGAAACCACGGCCCCATTCCGATATTCCCGATGCCCGGCAAATTGCCGCCGCCTTCGCCGCCGCTATTGATCTGAGCAGCCGACTGCTCGGGAATCAAACAAAAAAACAATAACAGAGGCGTCAGAACAAGCAATAATTTTTTCATCCGAACATTTTTAAAGGTTGTCCGTCGTTCGTTTTCCAACGTTTCCGACAATGCAAGTGTACGACTGTTTCCCGAAAAAACAAAACCGAGGACCGATTCCCCATCTCATACCTTTATACAAATTCACACTGTGAATCAATACGTTGAAATAATTAATCTAATACATACAAAACCGCATTCATTCCTCGGCTAATAAAGCGTTGAAATCCAATTTCTTCTGTAATGCGCTCTCGCACGACAAAAAAATTTCGCATGCCGTCGAAATTGCGCTCAGGCGACCTCCGTGTCCGCATCGGACGACGCAGCCCCCGCGTCTTTCGTCAGCGAAGCGCACAATCCGGTAAGAAAATCCTCCAGCTTCAGCCCTTCAAGTCCCAGTTTCTGACGCACGCGACTGCGCTTGTTGTAGAGCGACCCCATGTCCTCGTAGCCGTAGATGAAACATATTCCGGCCGACGAGAAGCCGAAGCAGAGCAGGCAACAAAGATCCAGGTCGCGCGCATTCAGCTCCGGATAGTGCGCACGCAGGTAATCGACCACTCCGCCGTACTTCTTATTGACCACATATTGCAGATCGGACCACACCTCCTTGCGGCTGTTGGGGCTGACCGACACGAACGAGGTGAAGGCCTTGAAAAAGGACGAAGGTTTATTTTTGTACAGATAAGCGTTGTCCACCAGTTGTTTCAGCCCGAAGAAGCGCTTTTCGAGCGCTTCGGCGAAATGCGCTTCGCGCCCCTGAGTCGCCTCGGCACGCAACTTGGCGCACTGTATCTCCAGCTCTCCGCAGGCACTCTCCAGACTCCGGATCGTATCGTCGCGGCGCAGCAACTCGGCATGCTGCGCCGCCTGCATGCGATGCCGCCAACGACGCACCCAGCGCACAGCATGCCATACGGCCGTAAGAATCAGCGCCAAGGACAACACGACGATCAGCCTCTGGTCGCGCTGCCGGGCCTGCAACACCTCGTAACGGTGCTGGTAATCCTCCGACTCACGACGGTACGTCAGCGCCTCGCTGCGGTCGAACTGCTGCAACGCATTCACCGAATCGCGCAGGCGAATGGCCATGGTGTAGTAGTACAGCGATTCGTAATAGCGCTTGCGGGTAAGCTCCACCCGAGCCAGATTCTCGTATGCCTTCCATTCCCATTCATCGCGCGAATCGGCCACAAGACAGGCCCTCCATTCGTAAAACGCGGCGGAATCGTACATTTCCATTTCGCAATAGAGCTTGGCCAAACAGTCGTACTCTGAAGATTGCGCCATACTGCGGGCAGTATCATACTTCAACACCGCATGCAACGTATTGATTTTTTCACGATCGGATGGATAATCGCGAACAAAATAAGCATAAACACGCTCCAGCCGCTCCGTATTTTTCACCTGAAGCGCTCCTTCGCTCCCCGCCCGACGGAAATTCGCCACACTCTCCGCAAAACAGGAGAACATGCGGGTCGTATCCTTATGACCGTACACATATGCCAAAGACCGATGCACACACCCCAGATTATAATGGTTCTGCGTAGCTTCGAAACATTCGATGGATTTGAGGTAATAACGTTCCGCATCCTCGTCGCCACCATCCATTCCTCTGTATCGCGTTCCTATCTCGGAATATATCAGCCCCTTGAGGTCGTTATGCTCCGCCCCCAGCTCGCGGGCGAAGAGCTCGGCCCGCACCACGGCACAGGCCGCCTCGCGCGGATGGCCCGCATCGGAATGCACCTGACTCAGATAGAAATACGATGCCGCACGCTGCTCCACGGTGCCGTGCAGGAGGAAATAATCAACTGCCGGGCGGATCAGCGAGTCATCGTGCACCTCGATGCCGTTGCGGTCGAGCGCCTGCGAATAGCGCAGCGCATAACGCGCGTCGAGCGCCTTGCCGCGAATGCGCGAACGATCGAGGGACCGCATGATTCGGAGTGCGCTGTCGGGCTGCGAGAACATCAGGCTTTCGGCACGGGAGATCTCCCTGCGCACATGCAATCCGTCGCCGCACGAACAGCAAAAAAGCGCGATCAACGCCGCACAGCAGGCTGGAAACTTCATCTTCATTCGAATTTTATCTTACAAAGATAACGAAACCGACGCATGCGCCCACCGGGCCGCATCAGAAAAAGCACGAGAATGCACATGAAAAGTCCGAAAATCCCCCGTTTTTTCTGGATGCACCCCGTCTTCGAGCACGCCCGGGGCCCCCGGCCGGCATTGCCCTGCGCCAAGCGACGCCGCAAGCCGGACGGCAGCCGGTCACGATCCGAACGCCACACGGACGGCGTCCCATCCGCTGTCCGGCAATGCAGACCAGCCCCGACATCAGAAAACAGCACCCGCACCACAGGACAGCGCCCCGATCAATATTTCCCGCGCCACCATGCGGCGATGCGCTCGGCAATGCGGGCCTCGGTGGAATTCGAGGTGTTCGGCTCGTAGAACTTCGTGCCGGCGAGCGTGTCGGGCAGGAACTCCTGCTCGGCGAAGTTGCCCGGAAAGTCGTGGGCGTATTTGTAACCGGCGCCGTACCCTTCGCGCTTCATCAGCCTGGTCGGCGCATTGCGCAGGTGCAGCGGCACGGGACGGTTCGAGGTGTCGCGCTCCACGAGCGCCAGCGCCTTGTTGATGGCCATGTAGGCGGAGTTGCTCTTGGGGCTGGTTGCCAGATAGATGGTCGTCTCGGCCAGCGTGATCCGCGCCTCGGGCATGCCGATCTTGTGCACCGTGTCGAAGCAGGCGTTGGCGAGGAGCAGGGCATTCGGATTGGCCAGTCCCACGTCCTCCGAGGCCAGGATGACCAGACGCCGCGCGATGAACCGCGGCTCCTCGCCCCCGGCCAGCATGCGCGCCAGGTAGTAGATCGCGGCGTTGGGGTCGCTGCCCCGCACCGACTTGATGAAGGCCGAAATGACGTCGTAGTGCTGCTCGCCGTTCTTGTCGTAGAGCGCGATGTTCTCCTGAAGGCAGTCGGTGACGTAGCGGTCGTCGAGCACCACGCGGCCGTGCGTGGCCCCCGTCACGATGTCGAGGATGTTGAGCAGACGCCGCGCATCGCCCCCCGCGAAGCGGAACAGGGCCCCCGTCTCGACCACCTCGATTTCGCGCTCCCGCAACTCCGTGTCGGTGGCGAGCGCCCGGTCGAGCAGCACGCGCAGGTCCTCGTCCTCCAGAGGCTTCAGCACATAGACCTGGCAGCGGCTCAACAGCGGCGGAATCACCTCGAACGAGGGATTCTCGGTCGTGGCGCCGATCAGCGTGAAGATTCCCTGCTCCACGGCGCCGAGCAGCGAATCCTGCTGCGACTTGTTGAAGCGGTGGATCTCGTCGATGAAGAGAAACGGCGGGCGGGCATCGAAGAAACGCTGCTTGCGGGCCGACTCGATCACCTCGCGCACCTCCTTCACGCCCGACGTGACGGCCGAGAGCGTGAAGAACGGACGTTCGAGCTGCGTGGCCACGATCCGCGCCAGCGTGGTCTTGCCCACGCCCGGAGGTCCCCACAGGATGAACGAGGGCACGTTGCCCGTCTCGAAAAACCGGCGGAACACACCGTCGGGACCGACCAGATGACGCTGACCGATGTATTCGTCGAGAGTGCGGGGCCGCAATCGTTCGGCCAGGGGGATGTTCGGCATGGTTGGTTCGTTTTTCAACAGTCGTTTTCGGGGTGTAAAGATACGCACAAGCCGAGGGCAAAAGCAAATTTATTTGCGGTTTTGCCGAGGCGGAGTATCCGAGGCGCAGCCAAAGTACGCATAAGCCGACCGCAAAAGCAAATTTATTTGCATTTTGCCACAAAAGCCATACCTATATAATATAGGGCCGAAATATTTCGCGATCGCGGGCAATCATGGCGGCCCGCAAGTTCCTGCCCGCACAATGACTCGTCGCCGGAGGCTCGCCGGGCAGAAGCGGCGGACGTGCATCATGCTTTAGGAGTAGTATCGACGTCGGCAGTTCGCCGCCGCCCCATGGGACGGACTGCTGCTCGCCTGCGGCTCGTGCCGTTCTGCCGCCGCCAGCGAACCGCAGGATGCAACCGTCACGCACACGGACCATCAGGAATAAATTTACGCCGTCATGTCTGAAAACGGCATTCGAATCTCATTATCAAGAGAATAATTTGTATTTCTCAATAATATTCCATATATTCTATAAAAAATCAGCTATTCCTAATACAAAACCTTACGATTATGAAAAAGCACTGGGAACGCTCTGTTTTATTTGCCTGACGGTCGCATCATCGATCAGAACGACACACAAACGACAAAGCCTGAACGAGACAACACTTTAGCCGGTTCGATCTCTTTAGCAGGCTACAAAATGGAAGCGGAATGTTCGTACGACAACGGAGAGACGGCGAAAAGTTTCCACTACGACAACGGCAACATGAGTATAACCAAGGTGTCCGACCAGGAAGTCGCACTGTTTTGTTTCGCTCAGTCCGATGAGGCTGCCGTAAAAATTTCGATACCACGCGTCGCCGTAGCGGGTCTTCCGCATGACGCGACATTCGACAGCACCGTAAACGACGCTGCCGTTGCATTGGACGAACAGGAATTCATGTCAGTCCGCTCGACCGTAAAAGGCTGGATCAAAGAGGTTGAAACCCGTCGATCATCCGACAGGGGCAACGATCCCGATCCGGCGACCCCTGCTTACGAGTGCGACATAAGCATACGATGCGAAATGGAAGGCGGTGTTTTGAATTTCAAAGTATTGTCCGTCGAACCCTGATCGGGTACGGCAATATGGAATAAGGGTTACTCCCACATATATAAATCTTTACGATGATTCGACAGATAGACGCAACCCCATCGTCCTGAAAACAACAGGGGGCGCCGGATTTTTCGGCGCCCCCTTGCGATTCCGCTCTCCACCCTACTCCTCGGGCTTGCGGAGCGTGAGCAGCAGCTCGTCCAGCTGCGACTGGTCGATATATCCCGGAGCGTCGAGCATCACGTCGCGGCCGGCGTTGTTCTTCGGGAACGCGATGTAGTCGCGGATCGACTCCGAGCCGCCGAAGAGCGAGCACAGACGGTCGAAACCGAAGGCCAGGCCGCCGTGGGGCGGCGCACCGAACTTGAAGGCGTTCATGAGGAAACCGAACTGCTCCTGCGCACGTTCGGGCGTGAAGCCCAGGGCCTTGAAGATGCGGGCCTGAAGCGCGGCATCGTGGATGCGGATCGAGCCGCCGCCGATCTCGGTGCCGTTGCACACGAAGTCGTAGGCGTTGGCGCGCACGCGGCCCGGGTCGCTCTCAAGATACTGGATGTCTTCGGGTTTGGGCGAGGTGAACGGGTGGTGCATGGCGTAGAAGCGCTGCGTTTCGTCGTCCCACTCGAACATCGGGAAGTCGACGACCCACAGCGGTGCGAATTTCTTGGGGTCGCGCAGTCCCAGCTGCTGGGCCACCTCCAGACGCAGGGCGCAGAGCTGCGTCAGCGCCTTGAATTTCTTGCCGCAGAGGATGAATACCATGTCACCGGCCTTGGCACCGCAGCGTTCGGCCATCGCGCGCACTTCCTCGGGGGTGTAGAATTTGTCGACGGAGGACTTCACTCCGCCCTCCTCCATGCGGATCCAGACAAGGCCCTTGGCGCCGACCTGCGGGCGCTTGACGAAC
>OFFE01002234.1_pt1 | contig 11994 bp, 8 predicted proteins | sample 1521371 | NCBI WGS metagenome assembly OFFE01 (sample SAMEA3504131, study PRJEB24116) | mouse gut metagenome | biome: mouse gut; feature: mouse-associated habitat; material: faeces | place: Denmark | collected 2011 | reverse complement strand
TTATCATCTTTACATGAAAAAGTCTGCCGAGGGGCAGACTTTTTCGACAAGCTGAAAGCTGGAAGGAATATACCTTCCAGCTTTTTCGCACCGAAAAATCTATCCCCTCAAAAAAATTTGCCGATAATACATAAAAAAGTCTTGCTCATGACGCAGCGTAATGAAGTATACTACCCGAAGGAGGTGTTTTAAACGTGGAAAAATACCGAGCGATTCCGCAGGGATATATGACCGCAGGTGCAATTGCAAAGAAAATGGGAGTAACGGTCAGAGCCTTACAGCATTACGACAAGGAAGGACTACTTTCACCGTCGGCTATGAGTGCGGGTGGCCGCAGGCTATATACCGATAAAGACATTATCAAGCTCCACCAGATATTATCCCTGAAGCATCTGGGCTTCTCCCTGGATGACATCAGAGATAGATTGATTCCGCTGGGTACTCCGGCGGATGTGGCGCAGGTCCTGTCTGAGCAGGCGGCTGTTGTCCAGGAAAAAATTGCAAGCCTGACAGAATCACTCTCGAGAATCGAGGCGCTGAAAGCCGAGGTGCTGGAAATGCAGTCGGTAGACTTCAAAAAATATGCGGACATTATTGTCAACCTGGAAATGAAAAATGATTTCTATTGGCTTATCAAGCATTTTGACAGCGAAACACTGGATCATATCCGCAGCCGGTTTGACAAGGAAAGCGGTATCGTATTCCTGCAAAAATTCCTGCATCTCCAGGACGAGGCAATTCGGCTCCAGGATGCAGGTGTACCAGCAGGAAGCTCGGAAGGGCTGCAATTTGCAAAAGCCTATTGGGATATGATTTTAGAGTTCACAAACGGGGATGCTGCCATGCTCCCTAAACTCATGCAGATAGGGGAAAGTGATGAATTTAATCAGGAATTGAAGCAGATGCAAACCAAAGCAAATGTTTTTATTGAACCAGCATTGGGCGCTTACTTTTCAAATTTGGGGATAAACCCATTCCAGGAGGAAACAACATGACAGACGCATTGCAAGTGAACGGATTGCGTAAAAGCTACGGGAAAAAAGAGGTACTGAAGGGCATTGATCTGTGCGTACACAAAGGAGATATTTTTGCATTGCTCGGTGTAAATGGCGCGGGAAAAACAACTACGCTTGAATGTATTGAAGGTTTACGTAAGTACGACAGCGGCAGCATCTCCATAAGCGGAAGTATGGGGATTCAATTACAGTCGGCTTCTCTGCCTGCTCATATCAAAGGGACGGAGGCTGTTCACCTTTTTGCGAAATGGAACAGGGCCGCCGTTGATACCTCTATGCTGGCGGCGTTAGGTGTAAACAGTCTGGTGAACAAACAGTATCAGGAGATGTCAGCCGGACAGAAACGGCGGCTGCATTTGGCACTGGCTTTAATCAGCAATCCCGATATTGTGTTCCTGGACGAGCCGACTGCCGGACTGGACATTGAGGGACGGATATCTCTCCACGAGTATATCCGCACACTGAAGGCTCAAGGAAAAACGATCCTGCTGGCCAGCCATGACATGGCCGAAGTAGAAAGCCTATGTGATAATATCGCAATTCTGAAAGATGGCCGGATCGCGTTTGCGGGAACAGTGGACGAACTGACGGAGGCGGTCGGAAAACATTACAATATCTGTATCAAAACAAGCCAGGGGACCGAAACCTTTGATGCTGACAATATTGGGGAAAGTTTGATTTCCATATTGAAAGATTATCAGGAAAAGAAGATGGACATTCAAGACATCCAAGTAGACCGTGGTTCTCTGGAACAACATTTTGTAAGAATAGCAAGGGGGAGTAAAGAATGAATGGATTTTTATATGGAGCCGCATTACAATGGAAGCTGGATTTGCGAAGTCGGACAATGTTGATTACCTGCTATGCTGTCCCTCTCCTGTTTTTCGCAGTTATGGGAGGAATTTTCATAGCTGTTATGCCGGAAAGCGGCGAGACTTTGATTCAGTCCATGTCGGTATTTACCGTCACTATGGGCGCATTGATAGGATTGCCGCCCTCGCTTACGGAAATATACAGGAGCGATGTGAAGAACGTATACCAGGCGAATGGCGTGCCTTTGTCATTAGGATTATTTTTGACCAATATTTCGGCGTTTGTTCATCTGCTCATCATGAGTTTCATCCTTTATGTCATTGCACCGGTTGCCTTTGATGCAAAAATTCCGGCGCATCCGGCAGCATATTTTGTTGGGCTGATTACCCTGATTGCCGTATCGCTCAGTATTGCCAGTGTGATCGGATTGGCCGTAAAAGATACGGCGAATACATCTATGTTTTCTATCCTGCTATTTCTTCCATCCACGATGCTCTCGGGGATCATGTTTCCAAGTGATATGCTTCCCAAGGCATTTGTGATGGTTGGAAAATTATTCCCCGCAACATGGGGATATGCATTCATGACGGAAAGTAATTTTGCATGGCACAACCTTTGGCCTTTGCTCGTTATCTTCATTGCAGCTGCGCTGATATGCGCTATATTACTGAAAAAAATCGAGACCCGATAATGTAGGTAGAGCCATCTGCCCAGCGGCGGAAAAGAAAAAAATGCTGCTGGGCAGACCGATATTCTATGTTCGGATTTCTGTGTTGTTGTTTACTTGTTTGCGCCGCCCCGTTTACCGCTGCCCTTAAAAACATTGATTTTATTGGGTTTTCTCATGTTTTCTTATGGCAACCACCTTGAACGCGGGCGGTGTCATAAGAAAACATTTCGTCCAGTGTAGTTCCTATTTGCTTCCAGAGCTGATATAAGCAGGACAGCTGCGCACTGTACGCGCCCTTGCGTCGTCTATGAATTTTCCCCTCGGTTACAACGACTGAAGAGACGGTTATCCATGATGGATAACCGTCTCTTCAGCGGAAGTTCTGCGGAGATTTCCAACAGCCAAGCGGCGGCCTCTGGAAGAGGCCGCCGTACTTGTTATCGCGGGATGCCTTCTCTGCGGGTTACAGGCCCTCGTCCAGGCCGTACACCTCGACTTCGTAAATTCTGGCCGCAGTATCGGAGCCCTGCGTGGGCTTATCCACGGACAGCTTCACGTACCGGGCGTTGACCACCTGGAAGGTGTCCACTGTCTCGCCCAGCGTGTTCTTCGTGACCTTCACCACCTCGGTGAATTCCTCACCGTCGGTGCTGACGAGGATGGTGTACGCCTTGGTGTTCATGGAGCTGCCCTCTCCGCCGGCCTCGGCGTGGGCAATATGGACCTCGCTGACGGCCTTCACATCGCCCAGGTCAATGGTGATGGCGTGGGGCGGGTTGCCGGTGGCGCACCACTTTTTGGTTACATCGCCGTCCACCGCGAAGGGAGGCGCCTCGTTCTCGTTGACGTAAGCGGTCGCCTCGGTGTCTTTGCCCTGACTGAGCAGGACCAGCTCGCCGGCAACCTTGGAGGAGATGGTGATCAGACCTTCCTTCTCCGCCACAGCCTCGCCGGAGGCGTTCTTGGCGGTGACTTTCACGGTGTAGGTGCCCTCGGCAGCGTAGCTCACCTTGGGAGAAGCGTCAGAGCTGGTCTCGGTGGAAGCGCCGGGGAACTCCCAGGACAGGGTTTCGGTATTGGCGGAGCAAAGGCTCTCAAAGACGATCTCCTGACCGGGAGCCGCCAGAGTGGCGGAAGCCTTGAAATCCGCCTTGGGCAGGCTGTTGTCGGGCCAGTCCATGGTGGCGGTCTCGGAGGCTGTGCCCCGCTCGCCGGTGATACTTACGGGAACCACCTGGAAGTTGGTCTTGTTGGTGTCATCGTTCCGCTCCAGGCCGTTAATGTAGTAGTTGGTACCAGGGGTGGCGGCCAGGAAGGAGCAGCTGCCGTCCTGATTCACGCGGTAAATCTCATAGTGATCCGCTGTGCCGGTCCAGGTCAGGCGGACGCCGGTGTACATGCAGTCGTCGTCGTCAAAGCTGGTGCTGTCCACCTTCAGGCCGGAAGCCGACAGAGAGGCGGTTTCGCCCTGCTTTGTGACAGCGATCTGGCCCAGGAGGAATTTCAGCGCCATAACATCCTCAGAGGCGGTGAGCTTGAAGCCGATGGCGGTGACAGTCTTACCGTCCAGACCGGAGACGTCATAGGACACGCTGGTCCACTCATTCCCAACCTTCTTGTCGCCGCTGATGGTCTCAGTGCTGCCGTCGGACAGAGTGACCACCAGATCCAGGGAGGTTTCCACGGCAGCCTTGGCCTTGACGGTAAAGGACAGATCCCCGGTCATGGGCAGCTGGGCGCTGTAGAGCGTGATGGTGGAGGACTGATCCTTAAACGCCTTGCCGTTAAGCCCCACGCTGGTGCCTCCATAGTAGGCGTCGGAGTAGTCGACGGTAGCCTTCAGCACATTGCCGCCTTCCTGCTCCACGTGCCAGCGGTAAGTGGGCATCACGTCCTGCATACTGCGGTTGTTCCAGTCCTTCTGAGAAACCTTCACGCCGTCAATGAAGAAGTTGTAGCCATGGCCCATGCTGAAATTGGTGACAAAGGGGACCTGATTGACGACAGTCTGCTCAATGGCATAGGTGGAAATCCCTCTCCAGGCGCCTTCCTTGGGCTCAACGGCTGCGAAGGGATCGCCCTTCTCGTTGACCCACAGATCACGCTCCTTCTTCTGATAATCGTCGAAGAAGTCGTTGGCCGCGAAGTAGGTCCAGCTGGGACAGTACAGTCCCAGAGAGGTGTAGGGCTGATTTCCGGGGGCAAACAGATCCCACTCAACGGGAGTGTCGTAGCCCCTCGCCTGAACGTCGATACCGGCGTACAGGGAGTAGGGATCAATGCCCAGCTCCTCCGCCAGCTCTCTGGAGCTCTTCAGAAGGGGATCGTCATGCAGCGCGGCAAGGGTCTTCTCGTAGTATTCCCGCTGCTCGGGATTCATCATGGCCATACGCTCTTCGGACATTTTTTCCAATGTCCACCAGAAGTTCAGGAACATGCTGTCAGCGACGGCGTTCTTATCCCCATCGATGAGGAATGCCTGGTTCTGGCTGGTCAGGGCGTTCTGCCAGTCCATCTCGCCGGCCTCGGTCATGGAGTCGTACCACATAATCTCCAGGCTGTCGCCGGCCTTGGCCTTGAACGCCTTGATGAACTCCTGCATGAGAGCGGCATGGTCCGCCGTCAGCGGGCCGTTGGGATCGCTCTCGCCGCCCTCGGTCTCCTGGTTGATAAACCAGCCGTCAAAACCGAAGTACTCCGCAACCTCCATGAGCTTGTCGATCATGGGAAAATTGCCGCCGGCGTCCTTTTGCAGGAAGTCGTTGAGCCACTCGATCTTACCGCCGTGGGCCGCCTGGGGGAAGAACACGGTGCCCAGGACCGGCACGCCGTTGCGGTGGGCCGCATCGATGACGTCTGCGCTGGGGGCCACAATCAGGCCCTCGCCAGAGGAACCGCCCCAGTACACCAGCTTGTCAATGTACTGCCAGTAGGAAAACACATTGGCGTTGGCCGTATTCAGGCCGTGGGGCGCGTTTCCGCTGGTGCTGGCGTTCATAATGGAGATAGCCACCACGTTCATGTCCTTGTTCTGGGTGGCGTTGGCGGGAGTGAGCTGATCCTTGGCTACACGCTGGGCCAGGGGGACGGCGCTGACGTTATAGGCGGCGTCGGCATCCTTGGCAGGATCCCAGCTCAGCAGGTCGCTGGGAAACCAGTAGGGAACTTCGGGGAGATTGGGCAGAGGCTTGCTGTATGTATTCTCCTCCGTTACAGACATTGCGGGCTGCTCCGGCGCAGGCTCTGCGGGAGCGGCTGTATCGGTACTGGGGGCTGCATTGGTGCTGATGTCGGTGTCAGGACTGGTATCGGAAGGTGTGTTGGGACTGCCGGAATTGCATCCGCTCAGACCTGCCATCATTGCCGCTGCCAGGAGCAGCGTCAATGTCTTCATGATTATTTTTTTCATCTCAGGGGCTCCTTTCCAGATTTCATCATAAATTCATACACAGATATGGATCAACGCCGGTTTCTCATTAACCTCCTTTTGTCGAATCAGTCCGCAGGCAGACGGATATCTCTCTGCCCCGGTCCCAGCTGATACTATCATAGATTTCAGATGGAAACAAGTTGTAAATATGCAGGCAATAGTATCAAACCGGCACCAGTCAGGTCCGTGAACCGGCCGAAAAGTACGGATATCCGTTGATCCGGCAGTGACCCGAGACGGACCCGCGCCAGACAGGGCTCGGCCCGGGCAAGGGCGGCCGCTCCATGACGGCCCTGACGCAAAAAGCGGCGCTGCCGTTTTATTTGATACGCTCAAGGAGGTCCGAAAACCCCTTCGGATTTTCGGACCTCCCCTACCTTTACTCTTCCGTTTACCGCCCTGCGGCACCCACGCGGGCCTCCGCGGCCTCTTTCCTCTGCCGGGCGTTGGCCAGCATCAGCTTCAGCCGGTTCTCCTGATTGACTTTGGTGGCCCCGGCGTCGTAGTCAATGGCCACAATATTGATCTCCGGATTTTTTTCCTTGATGGGCTTCATCATGCCCTTGCCGCAGATGTGATTGGGCAGGCACCCGAAGGGCTGGGTGCACACAATGTTCCCCACCCCCTTGTCCGCCAGCTCCAGCATCTCCGCCGTCAGAAGCCACCCCTCTCCCATTTTGACTCCCATGCTGATGGTTCCCTGCACCAGCGCGATGGTGTGGGTGAAGAGCGTGGGCGGCTCAAACCGGCCATGCCTGCGAATCGCCTCGATCATATCCCGCTCTTTGTCCACCAGATACCGGTAAGCGATCCTATAGGCCAGCTGGACATTTTTCTGCATTCCATAGAGCTTCCGGTCCAGCAGGTTGTTGTACACACAGTACAGGCAGAAGTCCAGCAGTCCGGGGACCACCGCCTCGGCCCCCTCATCCACCAGGAACTGCTCTAAGTTGTTGTTGCCAAGGGGGGAGTACTTCACGAAGATCTCCCCTACGATGCCCACCTTCACCTTGTCGGTCTTTTTCATGGGAATTCCGGCAAAGCTGTCCAGAATACGGGAGTAGTTGGCCTTCACATACCGGTATCCGGCCTTACCGCCGGAGGTCATTTCCTCCGCCAGCCGGTCTGTCCACCGGTCCGCCAGGGCCTGGGCGCTTCCTTTTTCCAGTTCATAGGGCTTGCACTGGTTCACCAGGGTCATGAGCAAATCGCCGTAAAGCACCCCGTACATCATTTTCATGACAAGCGGCAGGGTCAGCTGGAACCCCGGATGCTTTTCCAGCCCCGCCAGGGACAGGGAGATGACGGGCACATGTCCCATCCCTGCCTTTTCCAGGGCCTTCCGCAGCAGATGAATATAGTTGGACGCCCTGCACCCGCCGCCGGTCTGGAACAGAATGAGCGCCACCTTGTCCGTGTCGTACTTCCCGCTTTGCAGCGCGTCAATAAACTGTCCGATCACCAGAATGGCCGGGTAGCAGGTGTCGTTATGTACATATTTCAGTCCCGTCTCCGCAATCCGGGGCCCGCTGGTCTCCAGCAGCTCCAGATGATATCCGGACCGCCCCATAACCTTGCTGATCATTTTGAAGTGCATAGGCAGCATGTTGGGCACCAGAATGGTGTGGGTCTTTTTCATTTCTTCGGTAAAGACTACATAGCCTTTTTCTTGGTCGATCATAGCGTGGGTTCCTTTCTTTCGCCGCACCTGCGGGGCGGCGGGGCATTGTTCCTGTATCGGCCCGGGTGCTCGTTCTTCGGACGGGCGCGGGCTGTATCACGGAAGGGAGACTTCCGGAACGCACCAGGCAGAATGCTGTTGGCCGCGGTGATTTCCAAATTCCTTTATAAGGCGAATATCTTCCAGATCCTTTTCCCTGCCGAGCTTCTCCTTCATCAGTATCATGCCGTCAATTGAGACTACCGGCAGTCCTTCCAACAAAACGGTTCGATCCTCGATCCAGTTCTCAAATATCTCAATTGTTGTGGAAAAAACAATTTTTCTGCTTCCATCACGAAGAACTTCTGCACAATATCCTTCGCTCTCAAGTTTATCTGCCATCCGGGAGGTGCAGCCCAAATCAATATCCCGCGTCGTGTCCCGGATGCCATGCAATACCATGGCCGCACCTGACGTTACCCAATATTCATTCCTGTCAAAGGCCGCTTCTTTCAATAAACCTATGATGTCTTCCCTGTTCAGCAAAATTTTCATCTCACTTTCGGCGTTGTATCCGGAGCAGCCGCAAACTACATGGGATGCAGGTTCTGATTGAGCCGGTCCGCCATCCAGGCTATCCGTTTTTCCCGTCCGGCATCCGTCTTTGCATCAAAATATGCCCGCGTATAGGTTTTCTTCACCGATAAAGGCATCGCCTGAAAATTGGTGAAGGCAGGCTCGCACCCTTCCAGCAGCGCGGATACGGCGGCAATCTGCTCCTCTGTGACCGCCATGGGATTCGGCGCATACCACTGCCCGTTTTGCTTGGCCGCTTCTATTTTTTCCCTGCCGGAATCAGTCATCAGTCCCCGCTCCTCCAGGCTCTGAGCCAAAGACTTGTTTTTCTCAGACCATTTGCTTTTTTCCCGGCGCATTGAGAAATACTTTTTATAGGTTTTCTCATCGATGCTTTGCATCTGACCGTCGATCCAGCCAAAGCAGAGGGCTTCTTCCAGCGCTTCTCCCGCCCGTATTGTGTTTGGTCCTCCGGCCTTGCCGAACAGCAGCCAGATACCGGGGCTTGACCGGCAGTTCTCAGAAAGCCAGCTCCGGAATTCCGTCCTGTTGGCAAATTGCACGATATCGCTCATGACGCGCCCACCTTTTCAAACCCCTTTTTCCTCCAGCGCCCCGATCAGGCTCCTGAGCCGGATCTTCACCGCCCCCAGATTGGTGATCTCATCGATCTTGATCTGGGTATACAATTTTCCGCTCTCTTCCAGAATCCGCCGCACCTCGTCGGTGGTAATCGCATCCACTCCGCAGCCAAAGCTCACCAGCTGTACCAGCTGCACATCCGGGTTCTCGCAGGCAAACCGGGCCGCCCGATAGAGCCTCGCGTGATACGTCCACTGGTTGAGCACGTGCACCGGAACCGGGTCCGCCAGATGGCAGACGCTGTCCTCGCTGACCACCACAAATCCCAGCGACGCCGCCAGCTTGTCGATGCCGTGGCCAATCTCCGGGTCGATGTGGTAGGGGCGGCCCGCCAGAATCATGATCCGCTTGCCGTGGGCCCGGGCCCAGGCTATGGCCTCCCCGCCCCGCTTCCGGACTGCCAGCATATGGGCCTCGTAGGCGGCAAAGGCGGCGTCCACCGCCTTGCGGACCTCCTTCTTCGTCACATCATGGAACACCGGAGACAGGCAGGCGGTCAGTTCCCTGGCCAGCTCCTTCCGGTTGTTGATATTCAGAAACGGATAGAGAAAATGCGTCCGGGCCAGATCATCCATATTCCCGTGGAGCAGCTCGGAGTAGTAGGCCACCACCGGGCAGTTGTAGTGGTTGTCGCTCTCCCGCTCGTCCACGTTATAGGTCAGACAGGGGTAGAAAACCGCGTCCACATGCCTGTCGAGAAGGAGCTCCATATGTCCATGCATGATTTTGGCGGGATAGCAGGCCGTATCAGAGGGGATGGAGAACTGCCCCTTCTCATAGATTCGCCGGGAACTGAGCCCGGAGACCTCCACCCGGAATCCCAGTTTCGAGAAAAACGCATGCCACAGCGGCAGCAGCTCGTACATGCCCAGCGCCAGGGGCAGGCCGACGGTTCCCCGCAGCTCCGCTCCGGGCTCCAGCCCCATCAGCGTATCCCGCTTCCAGGCGTACAGATTGGGCAGCTCCTCCTCGTTTTGCAGCCCCAGCCCCTTCTGGCACTGGTTGCCGGATATGTACTTCTTTCCGCCGCCGAAGCTGTTGACGGTCAGGCGGCAATGGTTGGTGCAGCCCTGGCAGGCGGCGGCCTTGGCGGTATGGATAAAGTTCCCCAGCTTTTCCCGGGAAATCAGCGTGCTCTCCCGCAGGTCCATGGCATACAGCGCCGCACCATAGGCTCCCATGAGCCCTGCTATGGCGGGCCGGATCACGTCCCTGCCCAGCTCCATCTCGAAGGCCCGCAGTACCGCGTCATTGTAAAAGGTACCGCCCTGAACCACCACGCGCTCTCCCAGCTCGCCGGCGCTACCCGCCCGGATAACCTTATAGATGGCGTTTTTCACCACGCTGACGGAAAGCCCCGCGGAAATGTCCTCCACCGTGGCCCCGTCCTTCTGGGACTGCTTCACCGAGGAATTCATGAACACGGTGCACCGGCTTCCCAGGTTCACCGGAGCCTCCGCGTGGAGCCCCTTCCCGGCGAAAGCGGCCACGTCATACCCCATGGACCGGGCGAAGGTCTCGATGAAGGATCCGCAGCCGGAGGAACATGCTTCGTTGAGCATAATGGAATCAATGGCTCCGTTTTTGATTTTGAAGCATTTGATATCCTGACCCCCGATATCCAGAATAAAGTCCACCTGAGGGCAGAAGTGCTTGGCGGCGGTGTAGTGGGCGATGGTCTCCACCACGCCCTTGTCCACGCCGAAGGCGGCCCGGATAAGCTCCTCGCCGTAGCCAGTCACCGCGCTGCCGCGGATGGCGGCGCGGTCTCCGCACAGCTCGTAAATCTTTTCCAGCTGCTCCCGCACGATCTCCACCGGATTGCCCCGGTTGGAGCTATAGTAGGTATAGAGCAGTTCCCTGTTTTTCCCCAGCAGGGCGACCTTGGTTGTGGTGCTGCCGCAGTCGATGCCCAGCCAGACGTCTCCAGTATAGGAGCTCAGATCCCCCTCCGCCACCGCGGCGGCGGCATGGCGGGCCCGGAAAGCCTCGTAGTCCTTCTCCGAGGCAAACAGGGGCGGCAGCAGATTGGCCGTGTCCCGGGCGACGGAGCTGCCGGCGATCTTCTCCCGCAGCTGGTTCATGACATAGACCCCGCCGGACGCCTCGGCGTACAGCGCGGCCCCCATGGCCACGGCGAACCGCCCGTACTCCGGGAACACCGCATGCTCATCATCCAGCTTCAGCGTCTCCTGGAACCGCCGCCGCAGCCCCTTGCAGTAGTACAGCGGTCCGCCCAGAAACAGCACTTTGCCGCCGATCCGTTTTCCCTGGGCCAGCCCCGCGATGGTCTGGTTCACCACCGCCTGATAGATGCTGGCGGCCACATCGGCGTGCTTGGCTCCCTGATTGAGCAGGGGCTGGATGTCCGTCTTGGCAAACACGCCGCACCGGGAGGCGATGGGATAGAGCCGGGTGCTTTGCAGGCTTAGCTCGTCCAGCTCGTCGGCGGTGATGCCCAGCAGGGTGGCCATCTGGTCGATAAAGGCCCCTGTCCCTCCGGCGCAGGAGCCGTTCATCCGCTCGTCGATGCCGCCGTCAAAGAAGATGATCTTGGCGTCCTCGCCCCCCAGCTCCACCACGGCGGAGGCGTCCGGCTCCAGGGCCCGGACCACCTCGCCGGTGGCGAAGACCTCCTGGACAAAGGGCACGCCTGCGCTCTCCGCCAGCCCCAGGCCGGCGGAGCCGGAGATGGCGGCGGTGAAGGGCCGGTCCCCGGCGGCCTCCGCCGCCTCCTCCAGCAGCTCCAGGGTCTTCTGGCGCACCTGGGAGAAGTGGCGCTGGTATTTCTCGTATAGGATTCGGCCGTCCTCCACCAGCACCGCCTTGGCGGTGGTGGAACCGATGTCGATGCCTAAGCTCAAGCCTGTATGGGTCATGTCCAACTCCCGGCCCCGAAGGGGCCTATCATCCTTTTTGCGCATTTTGTTGGCATTATAGCACAAAAAGGCGAAAATGTTTATGGACAAAGTGTTAAATATGTGAGAAGAATTTCTTCCCCGTTTTTAGTATTTTGCGTCAAAAAGGGGGACGGAGGGGGAATAGGGCCCCGGACCAGCTCTGGTCCGGGGCCCTATGATCGCCTATTTGTCCTTCTCCATCAGGGTCTGGATGCCGGCGGCCAGACCGGCCAGGGATTGAATCTCGCTGGGGATGATGATCTTGGTGGCCTTGCCGTCGGCGGCGG
>OFFE01002229.1_pt1 | contig 12013 bp, 14 predicted proteins | sample 1521371 | NCBI WGS metagenome assembly OFFE01 (sample SAMEA3504131, study PRJEB24116) | mouse gut metagenome | biome: mouse gut; feature: mouse-associated habitat; material: faeces | place: Denmark | collected 2011 | reverse complement strand
AAGAGGTAAGATAACACCCTCTGCAAAAAAGGTATCGTTATCTTACCTCAACAAAGTTGGTCCCGGTAAAACCATTATCGATATATTCTTGAACTTCTGGATTACTTACATCCTCCATAGCATCGACATACTGGTGCAGGGCATACTTTTGGTTCTCAATGCTCATGCTCTCTGCTTTCAAATCTTCAACCGAGAGACGTATGTAGAGAGCAATTATATAAGGTATACGATTCATTCTTGCACCACCTTTCCAAATTCGTCTCTGAACTTAAAATGCACCGATATATTTTGTTCGTCATAGACAACAATCCGCTCTACTAGCCGGCCTATCAAGTCACCGGTCAGAGTTATATCCCCTTTTAGAGATGCAAGCCTATCGGACAGTTCAATATAGTCGTTCAGGTCCCTTTCCAGACTCCTGTTCTGTTCCAAAAGCTGTTGTGACCGGGACGTGGCGGCCTTGATTTTTTGTTCATAACCAGTTTTTAATTCAGTATATTCTGTTTTTGAAAGCACTCCAGAAACAAAATGCTCATACAGACTGATGAGGTATTTGCGGTCACGTTCTGTTTCCTGTTGAAGCCTGGCTATCTCTTTCCCTATAGCTGCGCTTTGCTCAGCAACTTTGCCGTTACGTTTCGACCAGCACCCATTATTGATTATTATAGAAGCCTGTTTCTGGATAATATCCAGAATGACTGAAATCAGTTCATCCTCTGGGAGAACACGAATGTCCCCTGGACAGCTTCCTTTTCTGATTCGGTCGTTGGAAATACACCTAAAAAAGTACCGGTCATGACTTCTCTGCCGATGTAGAGACTTACCACAGTGGCCACAGAAAATGCGGCCTTTAAAAATGTTGGGACTAAAGGATAGTTTCTCTGTTTTGGCATATTTTTGGGCCGCTTGAGCCCGAACATTTTGCGCCTTCTGGAATAATTCTCGGCTAACCAGCGGCTCGTGAGTATCTCGTATTACAATCCAGTCTGCCGGGTCAGTAGGGACCTGCTTGCGCTTGACCGACCTGGTTTTGCCCTGTACCATATCACCAACATAGACTTCATCCGCCAGAATTTTGCCCACCGTCCTGGTTTGCCATTTTCCACTGCCCATAATCTTATTATTACTAATTAGTCCGATACTGGCCAAGTAGTGGCTGGGCGTCGGTACACTGGCCTCGTTCAGTTTCTTAACGATGGCATTAAGAGCTACGCCATCTGCGGCCCAGCGAAAAATCTGACGCACGACCGGGGCGGTATCAGTGTTGACCAGCAGCCTGTGACAGTTGGCAGGGTCCTTGCGGTATCCATACGGCGGGCGAGACCCGATAAATTCTCCAGCCCGCATCGCCTGATGCTGCTGTGCCCGGACTTTGCGGCTGATATCGAGGGCATAAGCCTCATTCATGAGGTTTTTGAGGGGCAAGGCGATCTGTCCAGTCCCGTTGTTTTCGTCCTCGCTGTCATATTGGTCATTGATGGCCAGGAATCTGACACCATGCAACGGGAAATACTTTTCAACATAATATCCAGAATCAATGGCGCTGCGGCCCAACCGGGATAAGTCTTTCACCGCAACGCAGTTAATTTTCCCAGCCTCCACATCAGCCAGCAGACGCTGGAAGGAGGGCCGTTCAAAAGTTTGGCCCGAAACACCATTATCTATATAGACCTCCACAACCTCAATGTCAGGGCACAGGGCGAGGTGCGCCTCCATGATTTGCTGCTGAGTTTCCAACGAGTCGCCACGGCTTCCGTTGTCCTCTACTGACAGTCTGATGTAGAGTCCGGCCCACCAAACCTTCATATGAGGTGTTTGGGAAAGTAAAAATGTTTCTTTGTTCTTTCTGCTCTTTCGTGCCATTGTTAAACCGCCTCCTTACACGAAGACAACATTTTCAGAGCGTCTTTGTATTCATCCTCAAATCGGAAATTGATTTTTAACTCCGTTTTACTGATGACCCGGACGGATTGGATAAGGGTAACCACCGCCCGACGATCCAACGTAGACATTGTCTCAAACTCCCGGAACTGCTTTACCCATTTTAGACGGTCGTTGCTATTGTTCAAGGCCTGCTCCATTTCATGCCGCAGTGATGAAATGGCATCCCGGAGTTGTTCCGCCTGCGTTGTATAGTGGCGGCTCAGCGACTTATATTCGGATTTGTCAATGATTCCACTAGCGAAGTTTTCATACAAGGAAGTTTTAAAACGGGTGATTTGTGCCAACTGCACTTCGGTTTCTGCAATTTGAGCCTTATAGCCCTCAACCAAATTGCGATTGATTCGTTCTTCGCTAATATTAGCCAGTAATTCCCCAAGAGAAATCACACTTTTAATATGTGCCTGCAAACAGGCCAGGACACATTGAACCAAGACATCCTCACGAATCATGGCGGGGTGGCTGCAGCCGTGGGCCTTGCCCGTGGGACAGCGATAATAGACGTATTTCCGTCCTTTATAAGTATTGACTTTGCGCGTCATACGTCCGCCACAGCAGCCGCAAACCAATATCCCTGAGAACAAATAGACAGAATCCTTACCTGCCGCGGCCCGAGTATCCAACTGAGCCAGCTTTTGCACCAGGTCAAAATCTTGCCTCGAAATGATTGCTTCATGGGCATTCTCAGTGCGAACCCACTCTTCCGGTAATTTTTTGATTTGATTTTTTAACTTATAGTTATGAGTTGTCTGCCGTCCTTGGACCAGAGTTCCGGTGTAAGTCTCGTCTTGCAGGATGCGGATGACCGTCACCGCGGACCATTTAGCGCCCGGGTGGTCGGCACACCCGCCGGTGGGGTGCGGGAGTCCCTTGCTGATTTTGTAAGCTAAGGGTGACAGCACCCCCAGCCGGTTTAGCTCCGTTGCGATTCGGTCCGCGCTGGCCCCGTTGATACGAAGCCGATAGATGTCCCGCACGACTTGAGCAGCGTATTCGTCAGGGACTAGATGATTTTTGTTCTCGGGATCACGCCTGTAGCCATAGATGGGACAGGCACCCACATAGTCCCCATTTTGCCGTTTAGCCTGCAAAGCACTTCGTGTTTTAATGGAGATATCCCTACAATAGTTGTCGTTCAGAATACTTTTAATTGAAACAACCAAGTCATCGCCAGTATGTTCATCCTCCGAGTCTATGTGATCCGTCACCGCGATGAAGCGGACCCCTAAAGCGGGGAAAATCTGACGCAAGTAACGACTGGTGTCGACGTGCTCGCGGCCCAAGCGCGAAAGGTCCTTGACAATGACGCAATTCACCGTTCCATTTTTGATATCAGACAGCATTGCCTGGAAGGCTGGCCGGTTAAAAAGAATACCGCTGTAGCCGTCATCTATCTGTTCCGATACCAGTTCGATATCGGGATGCAGAACCAAAAAGTCTTGAATTAGCTTTCTTTGAGTGGATATGCTGTCACTCTCTGCGCTACGGTCGTCTGTATACGAAAGCCTCAGGTATGCAGCAGCCTTGTATTTTTTGGACACAAAAAACACTCCTTGTACGGGAAATCCCCATCAAAGAGCGAGTCGGCTGTCCGTATTTAGTTCTTTTTCCGGGGAACATCATATCATTGCCGCTGAGGGCAGAACCATAAACCATTGGGCTGATTTAGTCGATTAGCTGTTTCAGACATTCCATCAGCGTGGGTCCATCCACCGAATAACAAGTGTGGACTTCAATTTGACCACATTTAAAATGATATGGATTTTTGATTTGCGACAAATATGCAGCAATTCGCTCCTCCTTGGATTGGGAGGGGTCAATAGTAACAGAGTTGATATCGACCAGTTCATCTTCTCCTGAGGGTAAATGTTTTATCCTATTCCCCATAGCATCCTCCGGGCATGAAAAAAGCCAGGCCCGCTTTAACAGCAGGTCTGGCTCTTCGTGCTATTTATTATTGTAGATGCTACTATTATATCATGTTTCGGTTCCAAATCAAGAACATCTTTATACTGGCAGATTCCATCTTTGTACCTGTTAGGACGTATGTCCCGGACAAAGTACTACCTCCCGGCAGATGGGGCACCCTCCCATACAGGCCGACCGATGTTCACAATCGGGACAACTCTGCCTGAAATATCTTCTGAAATCCTCAAAAACAGAGCTGTCCCACGCCTCTTGGATCGTGTGGCTTCTCAGGTCCACCGCCCATCTTTTGGACTGGTTGTCAAAACTGCACGGGAGCATCAACATATCAGAGGTGATGTAGGCCGACCAGCGGGCACCTTCGCAGGTATCGACGCTGTCTTGGTTGACATCGATTGATTGCGAAATCAGCCCCGGAATGGAGCAGGAGTCAAATCCTATCTTATACCCATGGTTACCGCCACAGGCAAGTTCAAGAAACTCCTTCACTCGAAGGTCATCACATTTCAGAACCTGTGCCTGGCTCCCCAGTCCAACCGGCTTGTGAAGCAAAAACACAATGGCATTGACACCAACTGGAAAACTGCGCTCCTTCAGGCGGGTCACCGCTTCTTCGATGGTGCTATTGCTGACAACGTAATGGATATTGGTTTTCACGTCAGCTTGGAACAGCAAGTCAATGGCTCGCAGTGTGTAGGTGCTTCTGTACCAACTCACCGCCACGGCCCCGCAGTGTTTTTTACAAAGTTGGGCGAGTTCAGAATTTAACCCAAGGCCCGAGGTGGTGAAGTTCGGCACGATGCCAGCCTGATGACAGGTCTCTAAAATGTCCGCAAAGTGCTCGTGTTGGTCGGGGTCTCCACAGCCGCCCAAGGCGATTTGATACGTTTTTCCCCTGCACTGTCGGACGATTTCCTCAAAATCCTCTAACGCCATATTGGGAGCATTCGCATGGAGTCCGTCCTGGTAGCACTCCACACCGGCCTGTAGGCACAGTCCGCTCTGACCATGCCGGCAATGGCCCATGATGCCGACATCTAGCAATTCGGGAAAAGATGCCATGAAGGGGTCTTCCGCTGACTCAACTCCATTTTTAATAATACCTGACCGCACATAATGGCCGGTAGTCTCATTGAAAAATGAAATGAAGTCCTTATCTTTCCGCATTTTCATATGTAAAGCGGCCTCCTGGCTTAGTAGTTCAAGTCACCGTCTAAAATTGAGAAAGTATCCGGGGCCGCATTCTCCAAGACCTTCCACAGCCGCTCAAAGAGTTCGGCATATGTGTCCTCACAGCATTCAAAGTCAACATCGCCATGGCGGATCGTTTTCCCTTCTGCCAGAGCCTGACGAATGGCTGCCTGCTCATCGTCATCCCTTATATAGTTCTCTTTGAATGCTTTATGGATTTCTTCTTCTGAGCTCTCCGGGGTCAGAATGGCTTCTCCCAACATATTGTCCATGACATATTTAAGGATAGTCTCTTTCTGAGCCTCGCTGAACTCTCCTTCTTGTGCTAAAATGAAACTGCTGCTACTGGAATTGGTGACAAAGTCGGTTCTGATTTTCATGTTGCTGCATCTCCTTTATAGTTTTATTTTGAAGATGGCGTTTACCTGGGTACCGCCCGCTATAAAATATACCTGCTGTGGCCCAGGCTGTACAGAATCCGACAGGATAACGTATGTCCATCAGTATAGAAAATCGCTGGGTTTTTGTATTGAACGCAAAAAAGTGCCAGACCCACTGGCCGGCTGTGGGTCTGGCGCTATCTCTTTATGGCGGATGGCTCAACTTGTGGGTCCGGATGCTTCGTTTCGCCGCACAAACAATTTCCGTAAGGACGACTCGCTCCAAAACGGAGCAGTCGGCCAAAAGTTCCTGAACCTCCGGAAAAAATGCGACCGTATCCTTTTCCTGATTTCCGCTGAGCAGCCGGTCCACCGTAACATCCAGGCTATCAGCCAGCCGTACCAGTACCGCCAGACTGGGCTTTTTGGTACCTCGTTCTAGGTGGCTGATGTAGGGTACGGACAGGTCCGCAAGCTCCGCCAATTTTTCTTGCGTTAGATTTCTTTTCCTGCGAAGTTCCCGAATTTCTTTGCCTAACGCTATATAATCCATATCTGTCAACCTCCTATCATGCGGCACATTCTTGATATGCATGGGTTTTAGTGACCAACATGGAGCGGCGAGGCGGAGTCTCACGCTGGAGCGCCGTGGCCAGCGCATCCGGATCGCCGACAATAACGACCCGCCGCTTTGCTCTGGATATGGCGGTATAGAGCAAATTCCGATGGAGCATGCTGGCAAAACTCTTTGATAGGGGCAGCACAACGGTGTCATATTCACTCCCCTGAGCCTTATGGATGGTAATGGTATATGCCAGTCGTAGCCGGGACAGCGGATTTGCTTTCTCACCACCCCAGGCAGCTATGCGGTCTCGGTTACACGCCACGCCGTACAGGAGCATCCCGTCTGCTGCCTTGTGGTAATATGTTCCGATATCGCCGTTACAAACTTCTTGTGCCCAATCATTCTGCAAAATTATGACCCGGTCTCCTGAGCGGAAAAATACATCTTTTATGGTATTCTCCGCTGTGGCAGGGTTGAGCTGTTCACGAAATACCACATTGAGCCCATCACTGGACAACAAACCGCTGCGGTTATAAGGGGAGAGAATCTGGACGTCAGCACCGAGCCGATAGAGGTTGATACCGCCCCGGCAGATGCAGTTTCGGATGGCCCCGTCTTCCGTGAGCGGAATGAACTGAAAACTCTTGTCAAAGTGCAGGTCGTTCAATGACCAGCAGGTCCCAAACTCCCGCACATTGTGGGCTAGAGCACTCTCCCTATCGGCTTGCCGATGGAAGCTGCTAAGCCGGATATTTGGCACGTCTAGCGCCAGAAGGTCGGGCAGCACATTACCTGGGCCGACGGAGAGCAGCTGGTGAGGATCGCCAATCAGGACTACTCGGCAGGCGGGATGAACGACAGCCAGGATGCCTGCCAACATCTCCAAAGTCAACATACTCGCCTCGTCCACAACCACAAGGTCGGTATAACTCCAGTTGATTTTCTCATCCAGAAAATCATCATCTGGAACCTTGCCAAGGGCACTATGGACAGTGCGGGCCCGCAGGCCGGTGCGGTCCGTCAGGTTGCAGGCCGCCTTGCCTGTCGGCGCACACACGACCACACCAAAACTTTTTACCGGGCGGTGCTCCGCTAGCGCCCGGATCAGCGTGGTCTTGCCACTGCCGGCGCCGCCCAGGATGATGGACAGCCTGTGGCTCAGCGCCAGCTGTACAGCTTCTCGTTGTTCTTCAGTGAGCTGGATATCCAGTACGGTCAGTTTCTCCGGCAGGAACACCTCGTCCAAATCATTGTGGGCCAGGATTTCAGCCAGGGCTTTCGCCGCAGCATTCTCGTATTCCCAGATATTTGTCTGGTAGAGCCGGGTCCCCTCCAGACGCAGGAAACCTTCCTTTAATAGAAACGCCCTGTCTGACCGGAACTGGTCATAGGTCATGGCCTTGTGACTGCGCTTGGCGAAGCGGTAGAGCTGGTCACTGGAAACGTAGGCGTCCCCGTTCATGGTCATCTCCTCCATGGCATTCAGCAGATACTGCCCCCGAAGGTCTTTTTCATATGTTTTCTTCACTGTGTCTCTTCCTTTCTCGCGGGAAAACAAAACACCGTGCAGGTACAAGGGCCTACACGGTGTCAGGGAGGACACAGGATGGACCGGTCCAACCGCAGGATTTTTCTTGCGTATTTCCCTGAAAAAGGGTATACTGGTCCTGCGGTGTGGACGCTGTCCATTGTGTAGGTGGGCATTTCACCTGCGCAGGTGCAAGGGAACGGCAATTCCTTTGCACTGCCGTATTTTGTTTTCGGTTCCAGTAGGTACGTGCTCCTGGTTTGGCAAATTTTGCTTTGTCTCTTACGTAACATCTCCTTTCTGACCGCAGTCTCAGCGGCCTTATTTTGCTTGGGATATGGTTGGAAAAAGAATAAGGACAAGTCCGATTCTCCTTGATTTTCAAGGGGTTCCCGGATTTGTCCTTATTATAACATATGGGCACACGTTCACCAGCAACCTCCTGTCCAACGGGGCGGCTCCCAAGGACGTGCAGGAGCTGCTGGGACACGCCGACGTCAGTACCACGATGAACATTTACGCCCACGCCACGAGGGAGACCAAGCGTACCTCCGCCCGACTGCTGGATAAGGTGGTCTGCGGGGAGTAAAAAACTTTCCCTTGTTTCAGCCCATAAGGGCAAAAACAAGGGAAATTACATAAGGTTTGGACATTTAACCTGTGGGATGCCTTGACATATCAGGGTTCTAAAGGGATTTGACGGATAAATCGGAATTTTATAAGGAGTGAAAAGAAAAGTGTGTGAGGAATGTTACTCTGATGAAAATAGAATAACGCCTTTACTAAATCCGCTGGACTGTTTGGAGAACCACACTCAATATATTTGTGGAACTTGTGGACGGTGCATTTGTATCGAGCATGACCCAAATAGAGGATTGCAACGATGGAATTTTCCTTTTAAGTCATTGGAAATTGCAAAACTATATTTGCGAACAGCGGACTATACAACGAAAAGTGCGTGTGGTATTTATGAGATAGAGAACAATAAAGGAAGATTATCTTATAAAATATTTCCAGGGAATGATGAGTTAAATCTATTTTTGAAAAAGAATAAAGACAAGAAATGCAGGCAAATGATGCCTGTGTTTAGTGCTGGAAAGTATAAAGAATATCCACACACAGAAGTACGAAAATTGACGCCTGATGAAATAAAACAATATATGAGTGAACGCTAAATCCCAGCTTGTCGTTCTAAAAATTCAACTGAATAATCCCAGCAAAAACCGCTGCTACATGGAAGCCAACAAACCATGCAACAGCGGTTTTTCTTTATCGTTTTTTCCTCTGGCTGATAGGCGTTCCCATTTTCTTTGACTTTTTGAGAATACGAATGAGCCAGCGAAATTCTTCGTCTGACAGATTTTTATAGTTGATACCGAGCTGCTTGCAGTAAAGAACAACCAGCTTTTCATCCCGGCTGCCCTTGAAATTTTCGACCGCTTCCAGATTTTCTTTCAGTTCATCGGCAACGGTGGTCTGGGGCGCACTCTCACTGTCCTTTTTGTGAGCTTCCCGAATATCCCGGATAATGAGATTGAGGTCATCCAGAACCATGTGGCTGAAATATTCATCATCGCTGATATGGGCGGCTTGCAGCACTTTCAAATGCGGGTCATCTTCGCCGGGGCGATACCGTTCAATGATTTCATGCCGGACAGTATCGACAAGGGCGTTGAGGTTCTGAATCTGCATGGTGGCAATTCCATCCACATAAATCTCAATATCCGCAAGAAACTTGATAAAGTCCTTATGGGTGGCAAGTTCGCACAGCAGACGGTTGTTAATCCGACCGCTTTTCAGAAGTGCTACCATCTCATCACTCAAATGCAGCTCCCTTAATGGCGTGTTGATCTCCGCCCGGTTCTCTGTCCGGCAAAAGAGATAATCGAGGGACACCCCATAAAGATCTGCCAGCAGGATAAGGTTGCCATGATTGATTTCCTTATAGTCGTCTTTTTCATAACTGCCAAGAGCCGATTTTGAAATACCCGTTTGCTCAGCCAGTTCTTCCAGTTTTAATCCTTTGTTTAATCGTAAATCTTTTAGCCGTTCCTGTATTGTAGTAGCTCCGTTCATTGAAGCAGTTCCCCCTTTCTAACGACATTTATAACCGTTGAATTGATTATACCATATCAATTCCGCAATCGTGGAAATTTCTGATTTTTACCCCTAATTCCTACTTTGTGGACATACGGCACAGGGCACAAAAATGTTCTATGATACAGGTAGTTCATCGATGGATTATTCCAATCGAATGACCAGCCTGTGTGGGATATGCTTCCCCGGCGATGTAGCGCCATGACTTTTGGCAGGGATGTGGAGGAACCCTGACCGAAACGAGCGTACCAAAGGGAGCGATACGCCGCTGTGAGATTCAGGGGAGGAACGACACCGGGGAGAACTGGCGAACTGACACCGAAATGATACCGAAACACGACAATCTGATAGGGGGATAGTCTACCCTATCGCTGATACTTCGGGAGATTTTAATCGGCTCTATGACCGTAATTTTGCCGAAAATCGCCCCGAAACCATACACTAAAACGGGAGGAAGCGCAATATGCCGAGAATGAGCAAAAAGAGGAAGCATGAGCTTTCCTTTTACCTCAATGACCGGGGGCGTGTCACTTACAACGAATTATGCCGGAAATGCCAGCATGGGTGCAAGCAGAGCTTCCGGGCGGTTGTGATTGACTGCCCCCGTTATTTATTCAAACGATCAAAGAAAAAGGAGGAACACACCGAATGAATTTTGAATTTATGACGATAGACACACCATTGCCGCCCTGTATGCCATTTCCCAGAGCGTTGACAGGATTTCCAGTCAGCAGCACCGCAAAGGTCATGTACTGCCGGATGCTGGACGCTATGCTATCCAAAGGGCAGGAGGACGAGAACGGAATCCTGTTTGTCTGCTTCCCTGTCACAGCCATTGCCGCAGTCCTGTCCCGCAGTCCCATGACGGTCAAGCGTTCTCTGAATGAACTGGAAAACGCCGGACTTATCATGCGGGTGCGTCAGGGCGTGGGAGAACCGAATAGGATTTATGTGCTGATACCGGGAAAGGAGGACGCTGCCCTTGCCTGATACCTCGAAGCTGGAAAAGCTCAACCGGGAGCTGGAGAAAAGCGAAAAGAAACTGCGGAAAGCCATCAATGATGAAAAGGCATTGCAGCACCAGTTAAAGCAGCTTACCCGAAAGGAACGGACGCACCGGCTCTGCACTCGTGGCGGTATGCTGGAAAGTTTTCTGCAAGAGCCGGAACGCCTAACAGATGATGATGTCATGCTGTTGTTGAAACTCATTTTTCACAGGCAGGACACGCAGGAACTATTGAAAAAAATGCTGGAACGGGAGAAGCCGGAAACCCCTTAGTTTACTAAGGGCGCATTATCCGAGATTTCCAATTATCCGAGGTAACTCTCAAAGCTGCCGATATGAAAGGCTTTCAAAGAAATTATCTCGGATAATTATTTATGAAAAGAGCAACTGCCATTTCAAAAATTATCAGAGGCAAAGGTGTGATTTACCCAATTATCTCGGATAAGTACAAATCACCCACAATTGAAAGCGGGGTTAATTATCCGAGATAATCGTTTTCAAATGCTGTATTCATCGGATTTAATCAATTTACCTCGGATAAGTTTTTATCTCGGATAATGCGCCCTCTTTCAGAGGGGGATTTTCCAGCTTGTCACTTCGGAAGCTGTCAACGTGAACGCGCCCAGCTCGTCCACGTTAAAACTTCCCTTCAAAAATCAAGACGCGCCCGGCGCACTTTGATTCTGGAACAGTCTTTTTTATCGTTCCTGCTGTCGGGGCTTCTTGTCAGGATAGAGCTTCCCGGCGACAACGGCGGCATGGCTTTTTATCTTGATTTCCCCTTCCTGCTCGCTGCGCTTTGCGTTCCGGTAGCCTTCATCGGAAAGGAAGAAACGGAACCGCTCCCCCTTAAAACCGACAAAGCACTGCTTCTGTACTTCCAGCGTAATCATGTGCCGGGTTTCCGGGTGGAACCGTTCCTTTCCTGACAGGTCATGCCCCTGCAAAATCGGCTCCTGTGCCTTTGCCGCCGCAAGCCGCTGGCGGATGGAATTGTCACGCTCTGCAAGGAACCGGGCTTTTGTGGCGGCAACAAACTGGCTGCACTCCGGCTCCGGTATCTTTTCCAGTTTTCGGATGGCGTTCTCCACGATTGCCTTTGTCAGTAAGTCCTTTATCACCGGCACGATTTCTTTCATGCCCGCAAGGGTTTCCGCCTTGGTCGGTGCGGCATACTGGTAGATAATATCCAGCTCGCTTTTTGAAAATTTCATTCCGTGTCCTCCTTCCGGTTTTCGGTAAGAACCTGTGCCACAAGCCGCTTCGTGTCGCCCCGGTGGAACAGTACCTTCAAGATGGTGCTGACCTGCTCGTCCGTCACGGATTCCGGGTGGGGGAGATGGCTTTCCAGCATTGCCCCTCTGGTGCAGAGCCGGTGC
>OFFE01002228.1_pt1 | contig 12014 bp, 11 predicted proteins | sample 1521371 | NCBI WGS metagenome assembly OFFE01 (sample SAMEA3504131, study PRJEB24116) | mouse gut metagenome | biome: mouse gut; feature: mouse-associated habitat; material: faeces | place: Denmark | collected 2011 | reverse complement strand
CTCCAACAGAGGAGCGCCGGCGGCTTTTATTTCATATGATCTATGAGCTCCCGCAGATCCTGGGCGGAGAAGGAGTAGACCGTATCACAGAACTGGCAGCCCAGCTCGCACCCGCCCTGCTGGGCCAGCATGTCCTCCAGCTCCTCCGCGCCCATGCTGATGAGGGCCCGCTCCACGCGGTCCCGGCTGCAATAGCAGCGGTACTCCACCGGCGCGGTCTCCAGGATCTCCACCTCGAAGTCGCTGAGAACGGTCCGCAGCAGCGCCTCCGGGCTGCTCTCCCGGTCCAGCAGGCCTGTGACAGGTCCTGCGGCCATCACGCTGCCCTCTACCCGGGCGATCACGTCCTCGCCCGCGCCGGGCAGAAGCTGGATGATATACCCGCCCGCCGCTCGGACGCTCTGGTCACGGTCCACCAGCACGCCCAGGGCGCAGGCCGTGGGGATCTGCTCGCTCTCCACAAAGTAGGCCGCCAGATCCTCGGCGATCTCGCCCCCCAGCAGTCCCACGCTGCCGGTGTAGGGCTCCTTCATCCCCAGATCCTTGATGACCGTCAGCGTCCCATCGCAGCCCACGGCGGAGCCCACGTCCAGCTTGCCGTCCGGCCGGAGGGGGAGGTCCGTCTGGGGGTTCTGGACGTAACCCCGGACGTTGCCCGACGCGTCGGACACCGCCAGAATAGTTCCCAGGGGACCGCCGCCCCTGATCTGCAAAGTCAGGCTGGCCCGGGGATCCTTCAGGGCGTTGCCCATCATGGAGGCGGCCGCCAGGGCGCGGCCCAGAGCGGCCGTGGCGACAGGGAGGGATTTCTGAATATTTCTGGCCCGCTCCGTCAGCTCCCTTGTGGATACGGCAACGGCCTGAACCATGCCGCCGGCGGTGATGGCCCGAACTAATTTGTCCATAGAGTTGGTTTCCTTTCTGCGTGCTTGCTGTAGGGGCGGGTGGTCAGTCCTCCGCCGCCCACTCCAAAATGTCGCCGGGCTGACAGCGGAGGATGCTGCACACCACGTTCAGGCTCTCCAGAGTAATGGTGGTATTCCCAGTGCGCAGCTTTTGTATGGTGCTCTCCGGCAGGAGCTTTTCCTTGCGCAGCCGGTAGGTGGAGTAACCGGCTTCCTTGAGCCGCTGCTGTAAATTGGTTTTGTATCGAATCATGCTTCCACCGTTATTCACACCGCTCTGTCCGGCCTGTCAGGTAATCCATGGATACGCCGTAAAAATCGGCAAGAGCAACCAGAACAGAGGCCGTCGGCTCGCGCTCGTTGTTTTCATATCTCTGGTAAGTCCGTATAGAAATATGGATAGCGTCCGCCACAGCCTTCCGGGACAGCTTTCTCTGCTTACGTAAATCTAATAAATTGGCTGATAAAATTTCCATAAAATCCGCTTACACCTCCGCCACCCACTCCAAAATGTCACCGGGCTGACAGCGGAGGATGTTGCAGAGAATACCCAAGCTCTCCACGGTGATGGCCGTACTGCCGGTGCGAAGGCGCTGCATGGTTCCCTCTGACAGAATTTTCTCCGCTCGGATACGGTAGGTGGAGTACCCAGCATTTTTTAATTCCTGTAAGACATCCATTTTATATTGAAGCATATTTACTCCTAAAAGTGCGATTTGGGATCGAAATAAATTTTGGTGATATCAATCATAAAGAATTGACAATCATTCTTTTTTGATGTATATTAAAGACATACTTTATTAAGGAGCCCATACAATGAATACACAGACAGCTGACCGTCTGACAGAGCTCTACCTGGACTATCTGGATCTGGGCGGTGACCTGATGATGCTGAGCGGAGTGGTGCAGGATCAAAGTCACGATTTTTCCAGCGAGTGCGCCCGGGCCTGCCTGCGCCGCTTGGTGGATAACGTCAGCCAGCACACATCGGACATCCTGAAAACGTCTAGAGTCCTGGCCAATGCCGCCTACTTCCCCCGGATGGCGGAGAAATAGATGCGCTGCTCGTTTTCCCTAGGCCCGCTCATGCGGCAGTCGCCGTAGGTGCGGATGCGGTTGAACCCCGCCTCCAGCAGCCAGGAGCGCAGCTCCTCCACCTCGTAGGCCTTCTGCCGGTGCTCCTCGCCAGCCCGGTCCCACTGGCCGTCCGGCCGGCGGGTAAAGATGTCCATCCAATAGGAGCAGATTCTGCTGCGCTTCTCGTACTCGGTCCGCCACACACAGTAGACGTCCTCCGTCTCGTCCAAAAATACCTGTCCGTCCAGGCTGGCCAGCTTGCAGGCGCTGTTGACGTCGAACACCAGCAGTCCCCCCGGGGAGATGAACAGGTGCAGCCGCTCAAAGGTCCGCTGTACGTCCCTGGGACTGGTCAGATAGTTCAGGCTGTCCAGACAGCACACCGCCGCGTCCACAGTGCCGTAGAGATCCAGCGCCGTCATATCCTGGTTGAGGAACACCGGCGCTATGCCCGTCAAATCCGACGCCTTCTCCCGGGCCGCGGCCAGCATGTCCGGGCTGCCGTCCACGCCGATGAGCTCATACCCCCGCTCCGTCAGGGCGGCGGTCATGGCCCCGGTGCCGCAGGCGAGATCCAGCACCGTGTGGACGGGAATGCGGCTCTTCTGGAACAATTTCTCCAGGTAGTCCGCCCGCTTCTGATAGCCTACGTCGCCGGTCAGCTGGTCATACACCCTGGCCAGGGCCTCATAGGCGCTCATTCCCCGGCCGCCTCCGGCGCGGCCTGCTGCTGCTCCTGGCGGTCGAAAAACACCTGATAGCCCCCGTGGCCGAAGGCCAGGGAGCGATTCACCCGGCTGATGGTGGCGCTGGAGGCCCCGGTCCGCTCCAGAATGTCGTTATAGATCATCCCCTGCTTGAGCAGGACCGCCACCTCAAAGCGCTGCTCCATGGCCCGCAGCTCAGTGACGGTGCAGAGATCCTGAAAAAAGTCGTAGACCTCCTCCTCGCTTTGCAGGGTCAGTATGGCCCGGTACAGGCCGTCGCTCTTTTCCTTCTTTGTGATCCTTGCCATCAGATCCTCCTCCGTTGCGTCATAATGAATCTATTTTAGCACTTCACTTTATGAAAGTAAACACCTTTTCCAAAAATTCAGAAATATGCCCCCTTTGGCCTGTGGAAACTGGATATTTTGACGAATTATATAAAAAACATCCAGATGCGCACCTTTTTTTCAGATGGTTTTTGTTGAAATTGACATTATTTGCCACGATTTTTTGTGGCTTTTACCGTTAAAAAACTATTTCCCGTTGCCTTGACGGTAGGCGGACTGGTGGAGTATAATAGTGGACAACCCGGCTGTTGGTTCCATCTTCCAGCCGCCGACACAAATGGGAGGATCACTATGCCCTACAGAGAAGCAGATGACTTAAACAAGTACCTCTTTCATGAGGGGACGGCAATCAGTGCCTACGAATACATGGGCGCCCACGCTGTCACCCACGACGGAGTAGATGGTTATATGTTCCGCGTCTGGGCGCCGCGGGCCAGAGCTGTCTCCGTGGTGGGTGATTTCAATTCCTGGGACGGCGGGGCACACCCCATGGAGAAAATCACCGACGGCATCTGGGAGCGCTTCATCCCCGGCGGCGCCGTCTACGACGCCTATAAGTTCGCCGTCACAGGGCCCGACGGCGTGGAGCGTCTGAAGGCGGACCCCTACGCTTTCCACGCCGAGACCCGCCCTGGCACCGCCAGCAAGCTCTACAATATCGACGGCTACCAGTGGGGGGATCAGGCCTGGAGGGAGAGCCGGCACAGCGCCCCCATCTACACCGCGCCGCTCAATATCTACGAGGTCCATCTGGGCTCCTGGAGGCGCCGGGAGAACGGGGACTTCATCGACTACCGCACCCTGGCCAGGGAGCTGGCGCCCTATGTCCGGGACATGGGCTTCAACTTCATCGAGCTGCTGCCTGTGACCGAGTACCCCTACGACCCCAGCTGGGGCTACCAGTGCACCGGCTACTACGCCCCCACCTCCCGCTACGGCACCCCCGAGGACTTCATGTTCTTCGTGGACCACATGCACCAGAACGGCATCGGCATCATCCTCGACTGGGTGCCCTCCCACTTCTGCAAGGACGCCCACGGCCTCTACGAGTTCGACGGCACAGCCTGCTACGAGTACGCCGACCCCCGGAAGGGGGAGCACGCCTCCTGGGGCACCCGGGTGTTTGACTACGGCCGGAAAGAGGTGAAGAGCTTCCTGCTCTCCTCCGCCGCCTTCTGGCTCAAGGAGTACCACATCGACGGCATCCGGGTGGACGCGGTGGCCTCCATGCTCTATCTGGACTATGACCGCCGGGACGGGGAGTGGATCCCCAACCAGAACGGGGGGAAGGAGAATCTGGAGGCCATCGCCTTCCTCCAGGAGCTCAACAAGACCGCCTTTACCGTCAACCCGGACGTGCTGATGGTGGCCGAGGAGTCCACAGCCTGGCCCCTGGTGACCAAGCCCACCGACGTGGTGGGACCTAACGGCATCGGCGGCCTGGGCTTTAACCTGAAGTGGAACATGGGCTGGATGAACGACATGTGCCACTACCTGAAGATGGACCCCTGGTTCCGCCAGGGCAACCACAAGGACATCACCTTCTCCATGTTCTACGCCTTCTCGGAGAACTATGTTCTCCCCCTGAGCCACGACGAGGTGGTCCACATGAAGGGCTCCGTGCTGGGCAAGATGCCAGGGGACGCGTGGCAGAAGCTGGCCGGCGTGCGGGGCTTTTACGGCTACACCATGGCCCACCCGGGCAAGAAGCTGAGCTTCATGGGCGTGGAGCTGGGCACGGAGCAGGAGTGGCACTTTGAAGACCAGCTGGACTGGGGCGTGCTGGAAAACGAGGGCAACCGCCAGCTCCACCAGTATATCAGGGACCTCAACCACTTCTACCTGGGGGCCAAGGAGCTCTGGGAGGACGATTGCAGCTGGGAGGGCTTCCAGTGGCTGGTGCCTGACGACAACCAGAACAACGTGGTGGTCTTCCTGCGCCGTGACAAGGCGGGCAGCGAGCTGGTGTGCGCCATCAACTTCAACCCCAACACCTACGAGGACTACCGCTTCGGCTGCCCGCCGGTGAAGGAGTACTTGGAGGTGTTCAACTCCGACGATGTGAAGTACGGCGGCACCGGCGCAGTGAACGCCGCCCCCTGCAAGGTGGAGTGGAAGCCGTCCCACGGCCAGGAGAGCTCCGTGGCCATCCGCATTCCGCCCTTTGGCGCGGTGTTCCTGCGGGGCCAGGGCAAGCTGCGTCCCAAGCCCAAGGCCCAGGCCAAGCGGCCGGAGAAGCCCGCCGCGAAGAAAGCCACGGTGAAAAAGACCGCCAAGGGGGACGCCCCCGCAGCCTCCGCCCCGGCCAGGACCGCCAGGGCCGCAGCAAAAAAAGCCGCCCCTTCCGCAACGGAGAAGAAGCCCGCCGCCCGGAGAGGGAAGAAGGCCGCCTCCGCTGCTGAATAAAACGAGAGGATGAGAGAGCCATGAAAAAAGAGTGTATCGCAATGCTCCTGGCAGGGGGACAGGGCAGCCGCCTGTACGTGCTGACCAGCGATGTGGCCAAGCCCGCCGTACCCTTCGGCGGGAAGTACCGCATCATCGACTTCCCCCTGTCCAACTGCACCAACTCCAACATCGACACCGTGGGTGTGCTGACCCAGTACAAGCCCCTGGAGCTCAACAGCTACATCGGCTCCGGCCAGCCCTGGGATCTGGACCGCCTGGACGGCGGCGTCCACATCCTGCCCCCCTACATGCAGGAGGGAGAGCGGGGCAGCTGGTACAAGGGTACTGCCAACGCCATTTACCAGAACATCGGCTTTGTGGACATGTACGATCCCGACTACGTGGTCATCCTCTCCGGGGACCATATCTACAAAATGAACTACGCCAAGATGGTGGAGGCCCACAAGGAGGCCGAGGCCGCCTGCACCATCTCCGTGCTGGAGGTGCCCTGGGACGAGGCCTCCCGGTTCGGCATTATGGCCGTGGACAAGGAGGACAACATCGTGGAGTTCCAGGAGAAGCCCAAGGAGCCCAAGAGCAACCTGGCCTCCATGGGCATCTACGTCTTCTCCTGGAAGAAGCTGCGGGAATACCTCGTTGCCGATGAGGCGGACGCCTCCTCCAGCAACGACTTCGGCAAGAACATTATCCCCAAGATGCTGGGGGCGGGGGAGAAGATGATCGCCTACCGCTTTGACGGCTACTGGAAGGACGTGGGCACCCTGGAGAGCCTCTGGGACGCCAACATGGATATGCTCTCCCGAGGAGATCTGGATCTGCTGGAGAGCTCCTGGCCCATCTACGCCCGCCTGCCCAGCGAGCCCCCGGCCTTCATCAGCAAGACCGCCCTGGTGGAGCACAGCGTGGTTACCCAGGGCTGCGAGATCAGCGGCACGGTGAAGAACTCCGTCCTCTCCCACGGCGCGCGCATCGAGGAGGGGGCCGAGGTCAGCTACTCCGTGCTCATGCCCGGCGTCACGGTCAAGCGGGGCAGCGTGGTGCGCTACGCCATCCTGGGCGAGAACTGCCAGGTGGAGGCGGGGGCCACGGTGGGGGAGAACCCGGAGAACTGTGACCCCGAGAAGTGGGGCGTTACGGTTCTGGGCCCCGGCACCGCCATCGGCGCGGGCGAAGTGGTGGCGCCCAATTCCATGCTCAACCGCGATCACAAGGAGGTGTCCAGATGAAAGGACTGCACGGAATCATCTTCTCCTATGAGAAGCACAACGATTTGCGGGAGCTGACCGCCAACCGCACCCCCTCCTCCGTCCCCTTCGCGGGGCGCTACCGGATCATCGACTTCATCCTCAGCAGCATGGTCAACGCCGGCATCACCGACGTGGGCGTGGTCATGGGCGGCAGCTACCAGAGCCTTCTGGACCACCTGGGCTCCGGCAAGGACTGGGATCTGAGCCGCAAGCACGGCGGACTGCGCCTGCTGCCTCCCTTTGCCAGCGAGGGGACCCGGGGCGGCTCCGGCGGCTTCCGGGGCAAGATGGAGGCCCTGGCCGGCGTGCGCTCCTACCTGGAGGGCATCCGTCAGAGCCACGTGGTGCTGGCGGACAGCGACCTCATCATCAACATCCCCCTTCAGGACGTGTATCAGGCACATCTGGCCTCCGGCGCGGACATCACCGCCGTGTGCACCAGCAACGTGGACTCGGACTGCGACGTCACCTTCTTCCGCCTGGACAGCGAGGGCAGGGTAGGGGAGGTCCTCTTCCCCCTCCGGGACCGGACGGGGTGCCACCGGGCTCTGGAGATATATGTATTGTCCAAGCAGCTTCTGCTGGATCTGGTGGACGAGTGCATGAGCCACGACCAGACCAGCTTCCGGGGCGCGGTGCTCCAGGCCAAGGCGTCCTCCCTCCATATCCACAGCTACGTATGGGACGGCTACGCCGCCCAGATCCGCAGCCTGAAGGAGTACTATACCCGCTCCCTGGAGCTGCTGGACCCGGCCATCCGCAGGGAGGTGTTCCCCGCCGCGAGGCCTATCCATACCAAGGAGCGCAACGACGCCTCCACCTACCTGGATCCCACCGGGGCCTGCTGCAACTCCCTGGTGGCCGACGGCTGCACCATCGAGGGCACAGTGGAGAACTCCATCCTGTTCCGGGGCGTCAGCGTGGCCCGGGGCGCGGAGGTGAAGAACTGCATCCTCATGCAGGACGTCACCGTCAGCCGTGACGCGGTGCTCCACCACGTGATCGCTGATAAGAACGTGGAGGTGGCCGACGCACGGACCCTGATGGGCCACGAGAACTACCCCATGGTCATTGCCAAGGACAGTAAGGTGTAAACTTTGCGATAAAGAGGGGGAGATTTCCTCCCCCTCTTTATCCATTTCCACAGTTTTTCCCGCAGCGGGCCTGTCGAGCTGAAAACCCTTTACTTTTCAGCTCCGTCAAGGTATACTTAAGTCATGTCCTGAGCAGCTTCAGGCTGCTTTCCATCTATAAAGGAGGTCTTTTCTCTTATGAAGATCTTATTTGCTGCCTCTGAGGCGGTTCCCTTCTGCAAGACCGGCGGCCTGGCCGACGTGGCCGGCAGCCTGCCCCAGGCGCTGGCCAAGGCGGGCAACGAGGTAGAGGTGATCCTTCCTCTCTACCAGCGGGTATCCGACAAGTGGAAGGATCAGATGAGCTTTGTGTGCAACATCGAGGTGCCCCTGGGCTGGCGGCGGGTGTACTGCGGCCTGTTCCAGATGGAGCGGGACGGTGTGCAGTGGTACTTTGTGGACAACGAGTACTACTTCAAGCGGGACGCCCTCTACGGCCACTATGACGACGGCGAGCGCTTTGGCTTCTTCTCCCGGGCCGTGGTAGCCCTGCTGCCCGCTCTGGCCTTCATGCCCCAGGTCATCCACTGCAACGACTGGCAGACCGCCCTGGTGCCCATCTACCTCAAGGATGAGTGCGTGCGCTGGCGGGAGGTCCGGGGGATCAAGACCGTGTTTACGGTGCACAATATCGAGTACCAGGGCCGCTACGGCAAGGAGACCCTGGAGGACCTCTTCGGTCTGGCGCCGGGCTGGTTTGCCGACGGCACCATCGCCATGGACGGGGATGTAAACCTGCTCAAGGGCGCTCTGATGACCTGCGACGCCATCACCGCCGTCAGCCCCACCTACGCCCAGGAGCTGCGCTTCGCCTACTTTGCCCACGGCATGGAGAGCGTCATGCAGCGCAATGCCGGCAAGGTCTATGGCGTGCTCAACGGCATTGACATGGTCCGCTATGACCCCGCCGTGGACGCCGGCATCCCCGCCAAGTACTCCGTCAAGAAGATGGACGGCAAGGCCGCGTGCAAGGCCGCCCTCCAGAAGCAGGTGGGGCTGGCTGTGGACCCCGACGTGCCGGTGATCGGCATTGTCAGCCGTCTGGTGAGCCACAAGGGCCTGGATCTCATCTGCAAGGTCTTTGACCAGATCATGGACCTCAACTGCCAGTTCGTGGTCCTGGGCAGCGGGGACTGGAACTATGAGCAGTTCTTTGAGCAGAAGCTGGGCCAGTACAAGGGCCGCATGGCCCTGTACCGGGGCTACAACGAGGGCCTTGCCATGAATATCTACTCCGGCGCGGACCTGCTGCTCATGCCCTCCAAGAGCGAGCCCTGCGGTCTGGCCCAGATGATCGCCATGCGCTACGGCACCGTGCCCATCGTCCGGGAGACCGGCGGGCTCAAGGACACTGTGCACCCCTACGAGGCGTGGTGCGGCGCGGGCAACGGCTTCACCTTTGCCGACTACAACAGCAACGACATGCTCTACGTCATCCGTCAGGCGGTGGACCTCTACTACAATAACCCCACCGCCTTCCAGGGCCTGCGCACCTCCGGTATGACCGAGGACTTCAGCTGGAAGCGCAGCGCGGAGGCCTATAACGACATCTACCGCACCATCTGCTCCTAAAAGCTTGTCCTGGGGGAGCGGGACGCTCCCCATGTCCCACCATACCAACTGGAAGAGAGGAAGAAACCCCTATGGAGAAATACACCAAGAGCTCCATGAAGCAGGCGATCAGCGAGAAGCTGAGCCTCAACTTTGGCTGCACCGTGGAGGAGGCCACCGAAGCGAATATGATGAAGGCCTGCGCCATGGTCCTGCGGGATCAGATGAGCATTCAGGCCGTGGAGACCCGCCGGAAGATCCGCAAAAAGCAGCTCAAGCAGGTCCACTACATGTCCCTGGAGTTCCTCATGGGCCGGTCTTTGATGAAGAACGCCTACAACCTGGGCGTGCTCCAGCCCATGCGGGAGGCCATCGAGGAGATGGGCTTCAAGCCCGCCCACATCTTCGACATGGAGCCGGACGCCGGCCTGGGCAATGGCGGCCTGGGCCGTCTGGCGGCCTGCTACCTGGACAGTCTGACCACCCTGGAGATCCCCGCCTGCGGCTACTCCATCTGCTATGAGCTGGGCATCTTCAAGCAGAAGATCGTGGACGGCCAGCAGATGGAGCTCCCCGACAACTGGAAGGACCAGGGCGACGCGTGGCTGATCCCCCGTCCGGACGAGGTGGAGGAGGTCCACTTCGGCGGCACCCTGCGGGAGTTCTGGGACGGGGACCGGCTCCACGTGGTCAACGAGGACTACACCAAGGTGCTGGCCGTGCCCTGCGACATGTCCGTGGCCGGTTACGACACCGGCCATACCAACACCCTGCGCCTGTGGGACGCCAAGAGCCCCACGCCCATTGACATGAGCGTGTTCAATCAGGGCGACTACCTGCGGGCCGGCGAGGACCGGGCCATGGCCGAGGCCATCGCCAAGGTGCTCTATCCGGAGGACAACCACTACGAGGGCAAGAGCCTGCGCCTGCGCCAGCAGTACTTCTTCGTCTCCGCCACGGTCCAGTCCATTGTCCGCAAGCATATCCAGGCCTACGGCACGCTGACCAACTTCCACGAGAAGAACGTCATCCAGATCAACGACACCCACCCCGCCCTGGTCATCCCCGAGCTGATGCGCATCCTCATGGACGACGCGGGCCTGGACTGGGAGACCTCCTGGAACATCACGGTCCACTCTGTGGCCTACACCAACCACACCGTGCTGGCCGAGGCCCTGGAGCGCTGGCCCCAGACCCTGATGCAGACCCTGCTGCCCCGCATCTGGCAGATCCTCTGCGAGATCGCCCGCCGCTGGCAGGTGAAGGTCACCGAGTTCTACCGGGGCGACGAGAGCAAGGTGCGCAACATGGCCGTCATCTGGGACGGCGAGGTGCGCATGGCCAACCTGTGCATTGCCGGCGGCATGGCCGTCAACGGCGTGTCCGCCCTCCACAGCGACATTCTGCGCCATGATGTGTTTAAGGACGCCTGCGGCATGGAGCCGGAGAAGTTCAAGAACGTCACCAACGGCATTGACCACCGCCGCTGGCTGGCGGAGATCAACCCGGGCCTGGACAAGCTCATCTGCGACCTCACCGGCAGCAACGACTATCTGCGCCACCCCGGCGCGGCCCTGCCTCTGCTGGATAAGTTCGCGGATGACAAGGAGGTGCTGCTGCGCTTAGAGCAGATCAAGCAGGCCAACAAGGCCGCCTTTGCCAAGTACGCCAAGAAGACCCAGGGCTTCCTCATCAACCCGGACGCTATCTTCGATGTGCAGGTCAAGCGGCTCCACGAGTACAAGCGGCAGCTGCTCAATGTGATGCACATCATCCATATCTACAACCAGCTGCGGGATAACCCCAACATGGAGATCCGGCCCCACGCCTTCCTCTTCGGCGCCAAGGCCGCGCCGGGCTACGCGGTGGCCAAGCGGATTATCCAGCTCATCAACTCCCTGGCCGGCCAGATCAACAACGATCCCCTGTGCAAGGACAAACTGCAGGTCTTCTTCCTGGAGAACTACCGTGTGTCCATGGCGGAGGTCCTCATGCCCGCCAGCGAGGTCAGCCAGCAGATCTCCACCGCCGGCAAGGAGGCCAGCGGCACCGGCAATATGAAGTTCATGATGAACGGCGCGCTGACTGTGGGTACCCTGGACGGGGCCAACGTGGAGATGCACGAGGTGCTGGGGGACGAGAACATGTTCCTGTTCGGACTGAAGACCGAGGAGGTCAAGGAGATGCGGGACATGGGCTACAACCCCTTCAATATCTACACCCGGGATCCGAACCTGCACCGTGTGCTGGATCAGATCAGCAACGGCTTCAAGGACGGCGTGCGCTACGACGATCTGGTGCAGTATCTGCTGCTGGGCCACAACGGCTCCATGGCGGACGAGTATATGCTCCTGGCGGACTTCGCCTCCTACTGCGCCGCTGAGCGGCGGATGGTGGAGACCTACGCGGACCGCACCAAGTGGAACCAGATGAGCCTGCACAACATCGCCCGGTCTGGCATCTTTGCCGCGGACCGGTCCATTGCGGACTACGCCGAGACGATCTGGCACGTGCCTTATAAAAAATAAGGCAGACATGCTTTTCTTTTGAAAAAGAAAAGCATCAAAAGAAAACTTTTTGCCGCAAACCTCCGGTTTGCTATAGTCGACGCACTTGAGAAGCGGTAAAAAGGAGGGGA
>OFFE01002227.1_pt1 | contig 12032 bp, 9 predicted proteins | sample 1521371 | NCBI WGS metagenome assembly OFFE01 (sample SAMEA3504131, study PRJEB24116) | mouse gut metagenome | biome: mouse gut; feature: mouse-associated habitat; material: faeces | place: Denmark | collected 2011 | reverse complement strand
GTCCTTCAGCTCCTTGCGCAGCTGCTCAGACAGAGCGTCCAGGTCAATCTGCTGAAGGAGCTTTTTCACGGCCTCCGCGCCCATACCGGCGTCGAAGTCGTCCTCATACTTCTCCCGCATGTCCCGGTATTCCTTCTCGGAGAGGATCTGATTCTTGGACAGGGGGGAGAAGCCGGGGTCGATCACAATATAGGCGGCGAAGTACAGCACCTTCTCCAGAATGCGGGGGCTGATATCCAGCAGCAGGCCCATCCGGGAGGGGATTCCTTTGAAGTACCAGATGTGGGAGACGGGGGCGGCCAGCTCGATGTGGCCCATCCGCTCCCGGCGGACCTTGGCCTTGGTGATCTCCACGCCGCAGCGGTCGCACACCTTGCCCTTGTACCGGATTTTCTTATACTTGCCGCAGTTACACTCCCAGTCCTTGGTGGGGCCAAAGATTTTTTCGCAGAACAGGCCCTCCTTCTCGGGCTTGAGGGTGCGGTAGTTGATGGTCTCCGGGCGCTTCACCTCGCCGAAGGACCATTCGCGGATCTGCTCGGGGGAGGCGATGCCAATTCGGATCGCGTCAAACTCAGCGTAGCTCATGCTTTGATCTCCTCCCTGTGTCAATTATAGTCGTCTTCGGCAAAGAGGGCGTCCTCAGAGCCCTCCTCAGCCGCTGCAAGGGCCAAATCGTCGTCGTCGCTGTCACCCTTGAAGGTGAAGCCGCCTGCGGAGGCAAAGTCGCTGTCGGCCTGATAGCTGCCGAAGTCGTCCTCCCGCTCGTAGTAGTTGTCCTGGACGGGCTGGTAGGTGTCCTCGTCCTCGTCCTTCAGCTCGATCTCAGCGCCGTCCTTGTCCAGCACCTTCATATCCAGACACAGGGACTGGAGCTCTTTAATAAGCACCTTAAAGGACTCGGGCACACCGGGCTTGGGCACGTTCAGGCCCTTGACGATGGCCTCGTAGGTCTTCACACGGCCGGTGACGTCGTCGGACTTCACTGTGAGAATCTCCTGGAGGGTGTAGGCCGCACCGTAGGCCTCCAGGGCCCACACCTCCATCTCGCCGAAGCGCTGGCCGCCGAACTGGGCCTTGCCGCCCAGAGGCTGCTGGGTGACCAGGGAGTAGGGGCCGGTGGCACGGGCGTGAATCTTGTCGTCCACCAGGTGGTGGAGCTTGAGGAAGTAGACATAGCCCACGGTGACGGGGTTATCAAACCGGCGGCCGGTGCGGCCGTCATAGAGCCAGTTCTTGCCGTCGATGATGCGCAGGCGGCGCTCCCGCTGCCACTGGGCCACCTGGGCGGTGTCGTCCATCTCCCCGGCGGTGAGGGGACGCATCTCCTGGCCCTCTTCGCCGGCCAGATAGAGGGGCTTGCCGATAAGGGGCTCGTCCACGCCCACCTCCCGGGCCAGACCGGCCAGCTTCAGGCAGTCCTGAATGTCGGCCTCGGTGGCGCCGTTGAAGATGGGGGTGGCTACCTTCCAGCCCAGGGTCTTGGCGGCGTAGCCCAGATGGACCTCCAGCACCTGGCCGATGTTCATACGGGAGGGCACGCCCAGGGGGTTCAGCACGATGTCCAGGGGGGTGCCGTCGGGGAGGAAGGGCATATCCTCCTGGGGCAGGATGCGGGACACCACGCCCTTGTTGCCGTGGCGGCCGGCCATCTTGTCGCCCACGGAGATCTTCCGCTTCTGGGCGATGTAGACCCGAACCACCTGGTTGACCCCGGGCCCCAGCTCGTCGCCGGCCTCCCGGGTGAACACCTTGGCGTCCACCACAATGCCGCTCTCGCCGTGGGGCACCTTCAGGGAGGTATCCCGGACCTCCCGGGCCTTTTCGCCGAAGATGGCCCGCAGCAGCCGCTCCTCGGCCGTGAGGTCGGTCTCCCCCTTGGGGGTGACCTTGCCCACCAGGATGTCCCCGGCCCGGACCTCGGCGCCGATGCGGATGATGCCCCGCTCGTCCAGGTCCTTCAGGGCGTCCTCGCCCACGTTGGGGATGTCCCGGGTGATCTCCTCGGGGCCCAGCTTGGTGTCCCGGGAGTCGATCTCATACTCCTCGATGTGGATGGAGGTGTACACGTCCTCCCGGACCATGCGCTCGTTGAGGAGCACCGCGTCCTCGTAGTTGTAGCCCTCCCAGGTCATGAAGCCCACCAGGATGTTCCGGCCCAGAGCGATCTCGCCCTGCTCGGTGGCGGGGCCGTCGGCCAGGACCGTAGGGGATACGCCGTTGGCGGGGTCCGCCCCGTGGACCCGCTCGCCCACGCTCACAATGGGGCGCTGGTTGATGCAGGTGGTGTGGTTGGAGCGCAGGTACTTCACCAGCTTGTAGTCCCTGGTGACGCCGGTGTCGTACTTCACGGAGATGGAGGTGGCGTCCACCTTGGTGACCTCGCCGTCCCCCTCCGCCAGGACCACGATCTCGGAGTCCATGCAGATCTTGTGCTCCATGCCGGTGCCGATGACCGGGGCCTCGGGCTTGAGCAGGGGCACGGCCTGCCGCTGCATGTTGGCGCCCATGAGGGCCCGGTTGGCGTCGTCGTTGGGCAGGAAGGGGATCATGGCCGTGGCGATGGACACCATCATCCGGGGGCTGATGTCCACGAAGTCCACCTTCTCCTTCTCCACGCCGATGATCTCGTCCCGGTGGCGGCAGGTGATGCGCTCGTTGGTGAAGTGGCCCTCCCCGTCGGTGGGCTCGGCGGCCTGGGCCACGATATACTGGTCCTCCACGTCGGCGGTCATGTAGACCACCTCGTCGGTGACCCGGCCCGTGGCGTGGTCCACCTTCCGGAAGGGTGCTTCGATGAAGCCGTACTCGTTGATCCGGGCGTAGGTGGAGAGGTAGTTGATGAGGCCGATGTTGGGACCTTCCGGGGTCTCAATGGGGCACATGCGGCCGTAGTGGCTGTAGTGAACGTCCCGCACGTCCATGCTGGCCCGCTCCCGGCTCAGGCCGCCGGGGCCCAGGGCGGAGAGGCGGCGCTTGTGGGTCAGCTCCGCCAGGGGGTTGGTCTGGTCCATGAACTGGCTGAGGGGGCTGGACCCGAAGAACTCCTTGATGGCGGCGGTGACGGGGCGGATGTTGATGAGGCTCTGGGGGGTAACAATGTCCAGGTCCTGGATGGTCATCCGCTCCCGGATGACCCGCTCCATGCGGGAAAAGCCGATGCGGAACTGGTTCTGGAGCAGCTCGCCCACGCACCGCAGCCGCCGGTTGCCCAGGTGGTCAATGTCGTCCTTAACCGCCAGACCCCGGCCCAGGGCGTTCATATAGTTGATGGAGGCCAGGATGTCGTCAATGATGATGTGCTTGGGCACCAGCTCGTCCACGTGGGAGCGGATGGCGTCCTTCAGCTCCTCCCCCTGGTACTGCTCCAGCAGCTCCTGGAGCACGGAGAAGCGGACCCGCTCCTTGACGCCGCACTCTTCCAGGGGGTCAAAGTCCACATAGGCGCTGAGATCGCACATGTGGTTGGAGAAGATCTTGATGCTCTTGCCGTCCACATCCAGCAGCACCTCGTTGACGCCGATGGCGTCCAGCTCCCGGGCCTCGTTCCGGGTGAGCAGATGGCCCTCCTCGTAGAGGACCTCGCCGGTGGCCGGGTGGACCACGGGGGCGGCCAGACGGCGCTCCGCCGCCCGGACCCACAGGGCCAGCTTCTTGTTGAACTTGTACCGGCCCACCATGCTCAGATCGTACCGGCGGGGGTCAAAGAAGAGGTTGTTGATGAGGGTCTCGGCGGAGTCCACCGTGGGGGGCTCGCCGGGGCGCAGCTTGCGGTAGATCTCCAGCAGGGCCTCCTCGTAGCTCTTGCAGGCGTCCCGCTCCAGGGTAGCCAGCACGGTGGGGTCATCCCCGAAGTAGTCCAGGATCTCCCCGTCGGTCTTCAGGCCCAGGGCGCGGATGAGGCAGGTGATGGGCAGCTTGCGGTTTTTGTCGATGCGGACCCAGAAGAGCTCGTTGGTGTCCGTCTCATACTCCAGCCACGCGCCCCGGTAGGGGATGATCTGGGAGGTGAGGATGGGCAGATCGGTCTTGACGTCCATCTCCTTGCCGTAGTAGATGCCCGGGGAGCGGACGATCTGGGAGACCACCACCCGCTCCGCGCCGTTGACGATGAAGGTGCCGGACTTGGTCATCAGGGGGAAGTCCCCCATGAAGATCTCCTGCTCCTTGATCTCCTCGGTCTCCTTGTTGCGCAGGCGCACGCTGACCTTCAGGGGGGCGGCGTAGTTCACATCCCGGGCCTTGCACTCCTCCACGTCGTACTTGGGGGGTTCGTCCATGCTGTAGTCCACAAAGCTCAGCTCCAGGGTGCCGGCGTAGTCGCTGATGACGCCTACGTCCGCGAACACCTCCCGCAGCCCCGTGTCCAGGAACCACTGGTAGGAGGTCTTCTGGATCTCCAGCAGGTTCGGCATGGGCATGATCTCCTCATGCCGGGCGAAGTTCTTGCGCAGCGTCTTGCCGTAATACTTGTCCTTGGCCATCTTGTTACACTCATCTGCCTTTCTGCGCTCCCGGCGCGCCCTGACGGGCGGGGCGTTCCGGACGCCGTTTTCTCCGGGCGTTTGCGATACGCACGGACGCGTTGATACTTTTGCTGAAAATTCCTCTTGCCTTTTTCGTGAGAAACTGCTATACTACGGTAGTCAGGTGGAGGTTATCCCTCCGCCATAGTGTATATAAGCATCTCAGTTTACCATTTTATGCTTGCCTTGTCAAGGCTTTTTTGTCCCTTTTCCCCGGGGGCGGGGAATTTCCCCCATTGTGTCTTGACAGAAGGGGGCGGGCGTGGTACAAAGAGAACACCTCCCAAACAAAGTGGTCAGACGCGGGGCGTCTGGCTTTTTTCGTTGGGGGAGGGATATGAAGAAAGAGGATAAAAGGAGACGCGGGTATGGGCTATGGGGAGCTGTTTCTCATCGGCGTGGGACTGAGCATGGACGCCTTCGCGGCCGCTGTCTGCAAGGGGCTGGCCATGGGGCGGATCCGCTGGCGGCAGGGGATGGTCATCGCCCTGCTCTTCGGGGGCTTCCAGGCCCTGATGCCCCTGGCGGGCTGGGCCCTGGGCAGGCAGTTCGAGGCCTACATCACCAGCGTGGACCACTGGATCGCCTTCCTGCTGTTGGGCTGGATCGGCGGAAAGATGGTCTGGGACGCCTTCCACCAGGAGGGGGATTGCTGTCCGGCGGGGTTTGATCTCCGGGAGGTATTGATGCTGGCGGTGGCCACCAGCATCGACGCTCTGGCGGTGGGCATCACCTTCGCCTTTTTGAAGGTGTCCATCCTGCCGGCGGTGGGGCTCATCGGCTGCACCACCTTTGCCATCTCCCTGGCCGGCGTGTGGACCGGCAGCCGGTTCGGCAGCCGGTTCAAGGGGTGGGCCACCCTGGCGGGGGGCGCCATTCTGTGCCTGATCGGGCTGAAGATCCTGCTGGAGCACCTGGGACTTTTGGGCTGACAGGGATAAACCGTTTCGGTTTGCGGAATATATCAATAGAATTTAGAACAACGGAGGAGATCGTCATGGTCAAGCTGTGGGAGCAGGAGGCCGCCGGGTGGCGGCTGGAGCTGGATGTGGACGGCGGGGAGGCCCTCTCCCTGCGCATGGGGGACAAGGCCCGGCAGATGCGGGTGAGCCTGGGCAAGGCCGACGCGCTGACGCCGGAGCTGGCGCGCCGGGCCGCCGCCAAGGCGGTGCAGTCCATGTGCCGGCTGGGCGCGGAGAGCGCGGTGGCGGACGTGTCCCTGGTGGCGGAAAAGCTGGGGGCAGCCGGCGTGGCCGCCCTGGCCCAGGGCGCGGAGCTAGTGCGCTACCAGCCCAAGGTGTGGAAGGAGAAGAAGGAGAAGCCCTTCACCCTGTATCTGGCCGGCGCGGCAAATATGGGGGAGGCTCTGGCGGAGAGCGCCGCCGTCACCGCCGGCGTCTGCTTTGCCCGGGATCTGGTCAACCTGCCGGCCAACAAGCTGACCCCGGAGATGATGGCACAGCAGGTCACCCAGGCCGCCCAGGAGGCGGGGATGGAGACCCAGGTGCTGTGCGAGGAGGAGACCCGGGCCCTTGGCATGGAGGCCTACCACGCGGTGGGGGACAGCGCCGGCCATCCCCCCCGTCTCATCGTCCTGCGCTACCGGGGCGGCGAGGCCGGACAGGCCCCTCTGGCCCTGGTGGGCAAGGCCGTGTGCTTTGACACCGGCGGATACTCCCTGAAGACCGCCCAGGGGATGCGGACCATGAAGTGCGACATGGCCGGCGGTGCGGCGGTGGCGGGGGCCATGCTGGCCCTGGCGAAGAATCGCGTGCCGGTAAACGTGACCGCGGTGATCCCGGCGGTGGAGAACCGGATCTCCCCGGACAGCTTCCTCCCCGGCGACGTGATCGGCTCCATGGCCGGCAAGTCCATTGAGATCGGCAGCACGGACGCGGAGGGCCGGCTCATCCTGGCGGACGCCATCACCTACGCTATTACGAAGGAGGGTGCGGCCAAAGTGGCGGACATCGCCACCCTCACCGGGGCCATTGCCCGGATGCTGGGCGGCGTGGCCGCCGGCGTGATGGCCAACGACGACAGCTTCTACGGGGATCTCCAGGCCGCCGCCGGCCGGAGCGGGGAGAAGTTCTGGCGGATGCCCGACTACCCCGAGTACAAGAAGCTGATCGAGAGCCCCCTGGCGGACCTCTACAACAGCAGCAACGACGGCTGCGGGGCCATTGCCGCAGGCATGTTCCTCTCCGCCTTTGCCGGGGATACCCCCTGGCTCCACCTGGACATCGCCGGCACCGCCTGGAACAGCGCCCACGGTCTGGAGTACCAGGGCAAGGGGGCCACCGGCATGGGGGTAACCACCCTGTACGAGCTGTGCCGGGGCTGCTGATCCGGCGGACAAACGGAGATATATAGTGAAGTACCTGATAAAATATTTCATAGATTTTGCCGTGTTGGTTCTCCTGTATGCCTTCGTCTTTTTCAGGAGGTGGAGGACCCAGGGCAGAGACCGCCTGCTTGTCAACACCCTCATGTACGCATACCTCTCCCTGGTTCTCTATTTTACCATGATGCCGGTGGTTGTCTCCATCCCGTTCATGCTGGACCACCCCTATACGCCCATGAATCTGGCGCCGTTTATCGATGTTTCCTTGAGGAGAGGGGACTTTTTCCGGCAGGTATGCTTGAACGTTATCATGACCACGCCCTTCGGGTTCCTGTTTCCGCTGACCCGGGACAAAAGGGCCAACTTCGGCGTGACGGTATTTTTCTGCTTTTTGATGAGCCTGGGCATCGAGCTGTTACAGCCCTTCTTTGACCGCTCCTCGGATGTCACGGATCTGATTACGAATGTGACCGGCGGCGCGCTGGGCTATGGTCTTTATGTCATTTTCAGGCCGGTCACCTTTTGGGTTTTGGATCGTTTGAAAACCAGATGACAGGCCGTTTTGCGGTAAATTCCAGTTTATCGGGGGGATTTCATCCTTGGGGCGAAATCCCCCCATGTTCTTCGGACAAACGGACAGAGGGCTGTATTGGATGAAGCAAATACAGCCCTCCGCGTATGGATTGCCCGCCGCCCGCATAGGGTAACAGGGAAAGGGGGCGGTGGATATGGAGATCCATGTGGTCCAACAGGGGGAGACCCTGTATGCCATTGCGGGGAGGTACGGGGTGGACCCGGAGCTGCTGCGGCTGGTCAACGGGGTGGGGCCCGCCGGGGCCCTGGCGGTGGGACAGACCCTGGTGGTGCAGCAGGTGGAGACCTTCCACGTGGTCCAGCCGGGGGAGACCCTCACCGCTGTGGCCCGGCGGTACGGCATCACGCTGCGGCAGCTCTACCGGAACAACTTTTTCCTTCGGGGGGACCCCTACGTACAGGCCGGGCAGGTCCTGGTGATCGCCTACCAGGGGGAGAAGCTGGGGGCTACCTATACCAACGGCTACGCCTACCCCTTCATCCGCCCCTCTCTGCTGCGCTCCACCCTGCCCTATATGAGCCAGCTCACGCCCTTTACCTACGGCATTGACGCCAGCGGCGGCCTGCTGCCCCTGGACGATGACCAGCTGCTGGCTCAGGCCCGCAGCCTGGGGACTGTGCCCCTGATGCACCTGTCCTCGCTGACAGAGGAGGACACCTTCTCCAGCCAGCGGGCGGCGGATGCCCTCACGGACCGCCCCCGCCAGCAGACCCTGATCGATCAGGTCATGGAGACCATCTCCGCCAAGGGCTACCGGGGACTGGACGTGGACTTTGAGTACATCCCCGCCGCCCAGCGGGAGGACTACGCCGCCTTTATCCGCGCATTGCGCCTGCGTCTGGCCCCCATGGGCCTGCCGGTGATGGCGGCCCTGGCCCCCAAGACCTACGCCGGCCAGCCGGGCCTCCTCTACGAGGCCCACGACTACGCTCTGCTGGGCGCGGCGGCGGACTACGTGCTGCTGATGACCTACGAGTGGGGCTACACCTACGGCCCGCCCATGGCGGTAGCGCCCCTGCCCAATGTGCGCCGGGTGCTGGACTATGCGGTCACAGTCATCCCTCGGGAGAAGATCTACCTGGGAATCCCCTACTACGGCTACGACTGGCCCCTGCCCTTCCGCCAGGGAGAGACCCGGGCCCGGTCCATCTCCAACCAGACGGCGGTGGCCCTGGCCCTGGAGGAGAGGGCGGAGATCCAGTATGACGAGACCGCCCAGTCCCCCTGGTTCCGCTACACCGCCGGGGACGGCGCTGTCCACGAGGTCTGGTTTGAGGATGCCCGCAGCCTCTCCGCCAAGCTGGGCCTCATCCGGGAGTACGGTCTCCACGGGGCGGGATACTGGAACCTCATGCGGCCCTATCCCCAGGGCTGGACCCTGCTCAACGGGCTCTACGATATCCTGGACGGGTGACGGCGGCAAGGCGCAGAGGCGGGGAGCTCCCCGCCTCTGCGCCATATGTTTCCGCCGCCCCGCCGGAGCGTCGGAGGATTTTCCCACTGGTGCGGACCTCCTCTTGCTTTTTCCGCCTCTTTTCGCTATGATAGAGGGGAGCAACTGAAAAGGAGGTCTCCCTATGAGAGATACCGAGACCAAGCCCCGGCGGATGGGCTTGAAAGCAAAAATTCTGCTGATTCTGCTGACCCTGCTGCTGATCTGCGGCGCGGCGCTGGCGGCCTTCCTGTGCGGCCTGCGGCAGGCTGGTCAGGCGGCGGAGCCCCAGATCACCGGCGATCTCCTGGCCTCCCGGCTGCGGTCCGTCCAGGAGCTGGTCACTGTCTCCTACTATTACACCAACATGGGCCGCTTTGAAAACCAGGTGGATTTCTACGGCTGGAAGGTGCCCTTCACCACCAAGAGCTTCATCGTCTCCTACGATGGCGTCATCAAGGCCGGTGTGGACCTGGACCGGCTCCAGGTCACCGTGGGCGATGAGGAGATTACCGTCACCCTGCCGGAGAGCCGGATCATCTCCCACGAGATCCCCGAGGACAGCCTGGAGGTCTTCGACGAGAGCGACAACCTCTTCAATCACATCACCATCGAGGACTACACCGCCTTCACCCGGGACCAGAAATCGGCCATGGAGCAGCGGGCGGTGGACGGCGGCTTGCTGGACCGGGCCGACCAGGAGGCCCGCACGGCGGTAAACTCCCTCCTGGGCATCATGCCGGGACTGGAGGACTACACGCTGGTGGTGGAGTAGGTCACAGCCGGTCCATGACCTCTCCGATGGGCTCACAGATGGTCAGGGCATCCCCTGCGCCGGCCAGGGCGGTCTTGTTCACCACCGCCAGCTTGTTCCCCCGGTAGTACTGCACCAAGCCCGCAGCCGGATACACGGTCAGGGAGGTGCCGCCGATAATGAGCACGTCGGCGCGGCGGATGGCGGCCACGGCCCGGGCGATTACGTCCTGGTCCAGCCCCTCCTCGTAGAGCACCACATCCGGCTTGATGACGCCGCCGCAGGTACAGCGGGGCACGCCGGCGCTGTCCCGGACCGCCTCCACACCGTAGAACGCGCCGCAGCGGACGCAGTGGTTGCGCAGGACGCTGCCGTGGAGCTCCAGGACATTTTTGCTCCCTGCCTTCTGGTGGAGGCCGTCGATATTCTGGGTGACGACCGCCCGCAGCCTGCCCGCAGCCTCCAGCTCCGCCAGCTTTTGGTGGGCCGCGTTAGGCTGCGCGTCCAGGTGGAGCATCTTGTCCCGGTAGAAGCGAAAGAACTCCTCCGGCTGGTCCTCGTAGAAACTGTGGCTGAGGATGGTCTCCGGCGGGTAATCGTACTGCTGGTGGTAGAGTCCGTCGGTGCTGCGAAAGTCGGGAATGCCGCTCTCCGTGCTCACGCCCGCGCCGCCGAAAAAGACAATATTGGCGCTGTGATCGATCCAGTCCTTCAACTGCTTCACTGCTTCCGTCATAGCAGCCCTCCCTCACTTGATTGGCCGGTCAGACGGGGACCCGGCCGGCTCCTGTTTTTCCCTATACAACATTTTCAGAGGATGGATATGGTATGAATATTCAGATTTTTGGCTCCTCCAAGTGCTTTGATACCAAGAAGGCGGAGCGGTGGTTCAAGGAACGCCGGATAAAGTACCAATATATTGACCTGCCCAAGAAGGGCTTTTCCGCCGGGGAGTACCGGGCGGTGCGGCAGAAGCTGGGCTTTGCGCAGCTGGTGAACACCAAGTCCCGGGCCTATCAGGATTTGTACATGGCCTATATTACCCCGGAGGCGGCGGAGGAGAAGCTCTTCGAGAACCCCCAGCTTTTCCTCACCCCCATTGTCCGCAATGGAAAGCAGGTCACCGTGGGCTTCTGCCCGGAGGTGTGGGAGAGCTGGGAGTAAGCAAGCGGCCGGCAATCCCTCTTCTGACCCGCCGTCTACTCGGTGAAGTGGGTGTGGTTAAAGATGTGGTCCTCACAGTAGCAGTGGTAGCCCGCGCACTTGGAGCAGTAGCGGAACTGTAGGTCCGGGTAGTCCGTGTCCGTGCGGCCGCAGACAGTACACTTGTGGTTGTAGCCCTTCTGACGCTGCTGCTCTTTCACCGCCCTGCGGAACTGCACCGCCTCGGGCCGCCGGCGGGCCCGCGCCCGGTCCGCCCGCTCATAGAAGTCCGGGGAGAAGAACACGAACAGGTTCAGCAGCGCCACCACCGGCACCAGGGACATGCCCCACATTCCCGCCATGGCGTACTGAATGATCTGCACCCCGTAGAGAGCCGCCTCCACCCAGGCCAGCCACTTCATCTTGACCGGGAGGATGAACATGACGCGCACCATGGTCTCCGGGTAGGTGAGGGCGTAGGCCATGAAGAGGGCCGTATTGACGTAGAAGGCCCCAAAGATGGGCATGGAAAGGCCGTCGATGAAGTAGGCCAGCAGGGAGGCCAGGGCGGTGAGCAGAACGCCGCTGACGTAGTAGAACGTGAATTTGGCGCTGCCCCACAGCCGCTCCAGGGACTCCCCCAGCCAGTAGTAGAAGAAGAGGGAGAGCATCAGCAGGAAGCCGTCAGAGGTGGGGATGAGCACATAGGTCACCACCCGCCACAGCTCCCCCTGGAGCACGGAGGCGGGGTTCATGCACAGGAAATAGAGCAGCATGCCGGAGCGGTCGAAGAGGCTGAAGAGGTAGATGACGACATTGGCTCCGACGATGTAGCGCATCAGCCCGGGAATGGCCAGCCGCGGATGCAGGGCGCAGAAGCGGTCAATGGCCTTGTTCAGTTTTTTCAAAGGGTGTCCCTCCTTGATTTGATAAGAGTATTGTACTCCTTTGGCAGGAAAAAGTCATCATAAAAATTTGAACATTTGACAGATGCGAAAAAATATGTATAATAGAGAGAGACGCCGTCCCCCTCCGGACCGGCGGTAAGCAGAACCGGGTGTTGCGCAGCTGGTAGCGCGCCTGCTTTGGGAGCAGGAGGCCGGGAGTTCGAGTCTCCCCACTCGGACCATGATAAGTTGACAGATTACACCAGGGGAGTAGTCTGTCAACTTTTTATATTTAAATTTAGGGAACCACTGATTTAATCCCCCCCGCCCGGAAAGTATGGTAAAATAGAA
>OFFE01002215.1_pt1 | contig 12079 bp, 11 predicted proteins | sample 1521371 | NCBI WGS metagenome assembly OFFE01 (sample SAMEA3504131, study PRJEB24116) | mouse gut metagenome | biome: mouse gut; feature: mouse-associated habitat; material: faeces | place: Denmark | collected 2011 | reverse complement strand
TATTATTATAATTATACGGATCTGAATGACGATGGGACGGATGAGATTTTTGCGACGGTGCTCGGCGACTACACGGCGCAGGACCATGGAGATCCTGCTCTGCTGCTCCTGGAGGATGACAGCGGCGGATTTGAGGTGCTGGGGGCGTTTGACGGTATCCGGACACCGGTTATGGTCAGCAGTCAGACCACGAACGGCTGGCATGATCTGATTTATCAGGTGTACGGCCCCGGCGCGGATACAGGATACCTGATCTGCCGGTATGACCCGCAGGAGGGGTACCGCGCGGACGGGGATGAACTTCTCGACAAGATGCCGCCGGTCTCCGGGACGCAGATTCTGTCAAATAATCTGATTGATGATATGGACAGGGGCAGGTATCTGACGCTCTCCCCGGCGGAAAAAGAGGAGTAATTTTCACAAAATGCTTTCTATCAGGCCGCCGAAATGTTATAATCAGCAGTGAGCGCCATTTTTGAGGTGTGGCAGCTACTGGAAACGGGGAGGCCTCTGATTATGAAAAAAACGAATCTGAAACTAAAAGGAAAGCTCCGTACATATTTCTGCTGGCCGCTGATGCTGAACATTCTGCTGATTATAATGAATTTTTTTCTGTATCTGTATCAGATCGTGCCGGGAATTGTCTTTTCCGGGTTTGTGATAATTTACTTTCTTGTGACGCTGATGGCTTACCGGGGAAGCAGGCCGGCGCTGGCGGAGGAACTGGTCAATTTTGCGACGCAGTACGGTACCGTTCAGAAGCAGCTTCTGAATGAATTTGAGATCCCCTATGCGCTTGTGGATTACAATGCAAAGCTCCTCTGGGTGAACAGACAGTTTACAAAGATTACGGGCAGGGACAGGGACTATCACAAGTCCGTGATGACGGTTTTTCCGACGCTGACAAAGGAGATCTTACAGCGCGCAGAGGCGGTCGGGACGATGAATCTGACGCTGGATGAGCGGTATTACCGCGTTGTGATGAAGCGCATTTATTTCGATGCGATGATCCCGGACAGCACGATGATGGAGGTGGACGGGAGCGATGAGTATCTGACCGCGATTTATCTGTTTGATGAGACGGAACTTTACAGCAGTCTCCGCCAGAATGAAGAGCAGCAGCTTGTCGCGGGGCTGGTCTACATTGATAATTATGATGAGGCCTTAAACAGCATCGAGGATGTAAAACAGTCGCTTCTGATCGCCTTAATCGACCGCAAGGTAAATAAATATTTTACGGAAATTGACGCGCTTGTGCGAAAGATAGAGAAGGACAAGTATTTTGTGATTTTCCGCAAGAAGTACCTGGAAAAGGTGAAGGAGGACCGTTTCCGCATCATAGAAGATGTCAAAACAGTGAAGGTCGGAAACGAGATGGCGGTTACCCTCAGCATCGGAATCGGTGTGGATGGAGCCAGCTATACGCAGAATTATGAATATGCCAGAATGGCGATTGATCTCGCGCTCGGACGGGGCGGTGACCAGGTCGTCGTGCGGGAAGGCGAGGATGTTTCATATTATGGCGGGAAGACCCAGCAGGTAGAGCGGAACACCAGGGTTAAGGCAAGAGTCAAGGCGCATGCGCTGCGGGAGATTATCGAGAGCCGGGAACATGTCGTCATTATGGGACATCATATCAGCGATGTGGATTCCCTTGGAGCTTCAATCGGTGTGTTCTGTGCGGCCCGCGTGCTCGGGAAGAAAGCGCAGATTGTTTTAAATGAGGTTACTTCGTCGCTCCGGCCGCTGGTGGAGCTTTTTACAGAGGAGAACGGGTATCCTGCGGATCTCTTTATACGGAGCGAAGAGGCGATTCTGATCACGGACGAGAATACACTTGTGATGGTTGTGGATGTCAATCGCCCGAGTTACACGGAGTGTCCGGAGCTGCTTAAGAGGAGCGGCACGGTCTGTGTTTTTGATCATCACAGGCAGGGAAGCGAGGTTATTGAGAATCCGGTACTCTCCTATGTCGAGCCGTATGCGTCGAGCGCCTGCGAGATGATCGCGGAGGTACTGCAGTACTTTTCTGAAAACATCAGACTCTCGCCGTGCGAGGCAGACTGTATTTATGCCGGGGTTCTGATCGATACCAATAATTTTATGACGAAAACGGGGGTCAGGACGTTTGAGGCGGCGGCTTATCTGCGGAGAGCGGGCGCAGAGGTGACGCGGGTCCGCAAGCTTCTGCGCAATGATCTGGGGGATTATAAGGCGAGGGCCGAGGCGGTGCGCCATGCGATTGTCTACCGTAATTCCTTTGCCATCTCGATCTGTCCGGCGGATAATCTGGAGAGCCCGACGGTCGTCTGCGCGCAGGCGGCGAATGAACTGCTCAATATTATCGGAATCAAGGCGTCATTTGTGCTGACCGAGTATCACGGAAAGATTTATGTAAGTTCCAGATCCATCGACGAGATTAATGTCCAGCTCATTATGGAGCGTCTCGGCGGCGGCGGTCACATGAATGTGGCCGGGGCGCAGCTGACGGACTGCACGGTAATGCGCGCAAAATGTATTATCCAGGATACGATCGATGAGATGATAAAAGCGGGCGATATCAAAGAATAAAAAGACGGAGGAGTGTCATGAAAGTAATTTTATTACAGGATGTAAAAGCTCTTGGAAAAGAGGGGGACGTTGTCAATGTGAGCGACGGTTACGCGCGGAATCTGCTTCTGCCCAAAAAGATGGGGGTTGAAGCGACCCCGAAACATATGAATGACTTAAAGCTTAAGAAGCAGCATGAAGCGAAAGAAGCGCAGGAGCTTTATGAAGCGGCGCAGGCGCTCGCAGAGAAGCTGAAGGACAAAAAGGTGACGGTGAAAATGAAGGCGGGCGAGGGCGGCCGCACGTTCGGCTCCGTCTCGACGAAGGAGATTGCGACGGCGGCAAAGGAGCAGCTTGGTCTGGAGCTTGACAAGAAGAAGATGCAGCTGCCGGAGCCGATCAGGGCGTTCGGGATGACAGAGGTATCCGTTAAGCTTCATCCGAAGGTGACGGGAAGCCTGACGGTACACGTTGTGGAGGCGTAATCATTTATGGAAGAGGCGCTGATAAAACGCATCATGCCAAACAGCCTGGAAGCAGAGCAGTCGGTCATCGGTTCCATGATTATGGATAAGGATGCGATTGTGGCGGCGATGGAAATGCTTCTCGCGGAAGATTTTTACTATCAGCAGTACGGGATTCTGTTCGACGCCATGATTGAGCTTTACAATAAGGGGATGCCGGTGGATCTGGTGACACTCCAGAATAAGCTGAAAGAAAAGGATGTGCCGCCAGAGATCGCGAGCCTTGAGTTTGTGAGGGATCTGCTGACGGCTGTGCCGACTTCTGCAAACATAAAATACTATGCGCAGATTGTGAAAGATCATTCCATGAGCCGGAAACTGATCCGTCTCATGGAAGAGATTGCGAATGAATGCTATATTGGCAGAGAGAGCATCCACACGATCATGGACGTCGTGGAGAAGAAAGTATTCGAGCTTCTCTCGGCGCGCGGCAGCGGCGGTGATTTTGTGCCGATCCGCCAGGTGGTTATGAATGCGCTGGAGAAAATAGAGAATGCGGCCAGAAATTCCGGCGCTGTGACGGGTATCGCCACCGGATTTATCGACCTTGATTACCGGACTGCGGGGCTGCAGCCCTCGGATCTGATTCTGATAGCGGCCCGCCCTTCCATGGGGAAAACGGCGTTTGTACTCAATATAGCCCAGTATGTCGCGTTTCACGAAGATTTATGTACAGCTATCTTCTCGCTGGAAATGTCAAAAGAGCAGCTTGTGAACCGCCTGTTTTCCCTGGAGGCGCGGGTGGACGCGCAGGCACTCCGCACCGGAAATCTCTCCGATGTGGACTGGGAAAAGCTTATCGAGGGCGCCGGTGTTATCGGGAATTCAAAGCTTATCATTGACGATACGCCGGGGATCACGATTTCAGAGATGCGGAGTAAGTGCCGCAGGTATAAACTGGAATATGATCTGAAGCTGATCATTATTGATTATCTGCAGCTGATGTCCGGTTCCGGTCGTTCCGGCGATTCACGCCAGCAGGAGATCTCCGATATTTCCCGTTCGCTGAAAGCGCTTGCGCGTGAGCTTGCCGTTCCGGTGATTGCGCTCTCACAGTTATCCCGTGCGGTGGAGCAGCGGCCGGATCACAGGCCGATGTTATCAGATCTGCGCGAATCGGGCGCAATCGAGCAGGATGCCGACGTGGTTATGTTTATTTACCGCGATGAGTATTATAATCATGATTCCGAGATGAAAGGAATCTCGGAGATTATTATTGCAAAACAGAGGAACGGCCCGATTGGAACAGTTAATCTTGTCTGGCTTCCGCAGTATACAAAATTTGCAAATATGGAAAAATAGTGTCATAAATATAAAATGTGTGTGGAAATCTGTACATTCACATTCATCAGCCCTCCTATCGCCGGTTGCCGGAAGATATGAGGGCTGACGCATTTCCGGCGGGAGAAGCAGAAGAAAAACTGAGGATAATTTTTGAGGAATCTTGTCATACTGCGGTTATGTGGGTATAATAAGACGGTATCAGATAGTGTGTGGAAAGGATGCGTGGCCATGTATCAGCAGATTGCGGAATATTTTCAGACAAGCAGTGAACGGTGGTTTTCGATGCTTGCCGGACATATTGGGCTCAGCGCGGGAGCGCTGCTGCCGGCGATTGTAATTGCAGTGCCGGCAGGATTTTTGTGTGTCCGGTATGCGCGCCTGAACCGGCCGGTCACCGCGTTGTTTGGCACGCTGCGGATTATCCCGAGTCTGGCGGTTCTTCTTCTGATGCTGCCTGTTCTGGGTACCGGGGCGCTGCCGGCCATGGCGGCTCTGGTGCTTCTGGCGATCCCGCCGATTCTGGCAAACACAATCGCAGGACTTAACGGTGTGCCTGATTTTATGCTGGAAACCGCGGTGAGTCTTGGGATGACACAGGAACAGGTCTGGTGGAAGGTCCGTTTTCCGCTCGCACTGCCGCTGATTTTTGCCGGGGTTAAGACGGCAGCGGTGGAGATTATCGCGAGTGCGACACTGGCTGCGCGCATCGGCGCCGGCGGTCTGGGGGATCTGATATTTACCGGCATTGGTCTGTTCCGGACAGACCTGCTGCTGATCGGCGGAGGTTCCGTTGCCGTGCTCTCGCTCCTGGCCGGTCTGCTGTTCGGCCTGCTGGAAAAAATGTGCATCCGGTATAAAACGATATAAAGGAGATTTACAGATGAAGAAAAAAAATATTGCGGTTTCAGCCGCGGCGGTGTCTGCCGCGGGTTTCCTGCTGTTATCAGGATGCGGCGGTACGGACGGCGCGGTTGTGCGCGTGGGTTCCAAGGATTTTACGGAAGGGCTGCTGGTGAGCGAGATTTATGCGCTGGCGCTGGAGGATGCCGGGTATAAGGTGGAGCGGAATATGAATATTGCAGGGTCTGTCGTTCACACGGCGATCACCAGTGATGAATTCGACCTCTATCCCGAATATACCGGGACGGCGCTGCTGTCCGTATTACAGATGGAGATGAACAGCGACCCGGATGTGGTCTATGATACGGTGAAGGCTGCCTATGACGAACAGTTTGATCTGACCTGGCTGGATTCCACGCAGGTGAACAACAGAAACGGGCTGGCAATCCGGACGGAGCTTGCGCAGGAGTACGGCATTTATACGATGTCGGATCTGCAGGCCGCTGCGGATAAAATAAAGGTCTGTTCCCAGGGGGAATTTGAATATCGTGAGGACGGGCTTCCGGGACTTGCGAAAGTGTATGGGGAGTTTGACTTTGCGTCGATCAATCTGTACGACAGCGGGCTGAAATACGAGATTCTGGCGAACGCGGAGGCGGACGTGTGCCCGGCTTACGCCACTGACGCGCAGCTTGTGGACAAGGACAGATTTACGTTCCTTGAGGATGACAAAAAATTCTGGCCACCGTATTATATGGCTCCTGTTGTGCGCAATGATCTTCTCGGGGAGCAGCCTGAAATCGCGGAGGTTCTCAACCGCGTCAGCGCCAGCCTGGATACGGAAACAATGATTTCGCTGAATGCGAAAGTGGATATTGATAAACAGGAATATGAGGATGTGGCAAAAGAGTTTTATGACAGCATCCGCAGATAAGGCAGGGGGGCGTTACAGTGGTGCACGCAATTGAATTCCGGAATGTGACAAAAACATTTAAGGGCGCAGGTTACAGCGCTGTGGACCATGTGAGCTTTACCGTCGAAGAGGGGGAATTTATCACGATTCTCGGATCTTCCGGCTGTGGGAAGACGACGCTTCTTAAGATGATCAACCGGCTGTATGAGCCCGATGACGGAAAGGTGCTGCTGTCAGGCACGGATATCAGTAGCGTGGATGTCGTCAGTTTAAGGCGGCGTATCGGTTATGTTATTCAGCAGATCGGCCTGTTTCCGCATCTCACCGTCGGTGAGAATATCGCCACGCTTCCAAAGCTTCTGAAATGGGAAAAAGAAAAGACGGCCGCCCGCGTGGATGAGCTGCTCATCATGGCGGGGCTGGCGCCGGATGAATTCCGAAACAGATATCCGTCGCAGCTGTCCGGCGGCCAGCAGCAGCGCGTGGGGCTTGCGCGTGCGCTGGCGGCGGATCCGGGGATTATGCTGCTGGACGAGCCGTTTGGAGCGATTGACTCCATCACGCGCACGAAGCTTCAGGACGAACTTCTCGCGCTGCACGGCGGGATGAAGAAAACATTTCTGTTTGTGACGCATGACATCGAGGAAGCATTGAAGCTTGGGACGCGCGTTATGATAATGAATGGAGGAAAAGTCATACAGTATGACACGCCGGAACAGATTATCCGGAATCCGGCGGATGCATTTGTGCGCTCCCTCGTGGAGGCGGCGCGGGCAAAAGAACAGTTCTGGGAGAGATTCGTATGACAGAGTATCTGATAAAACATTATGATGATCTGGCGGAGGCGGCGCTTGTGCATCTGCAGCTTGTATTGCTGGCGATGGTGTGTTCCCTTGTTCTGGCCGCCGCCCTGACTGTGGTGTGCAGCTGTTCCGGGAAGATTGCGGCAATTGTGACCGGACTTCTGGCGATGATATATTCTGTTCCGAGCCTTGCAATGTTCGCCCTTCTGATTCCGCTGACCGGGCTGGGAAAAACCACGGCTGTGATTGTGCTTGTAATCTACAATCAATACCTTCTGCTGCAGAATTTTCTGGCGGGACTCGACAGCGTGGACAAGGGGGTGACGGAAGCGGCTGCCGGCATGGGGATGACGAATCTGCAGATTCTGATAAAAATCCGTCTGCCCCTGGCGAGAGAGGCGCTGGCTGCCGGAATCCGCATTGCGCTGGTCTCTACCGTGAGCATTGCCACAATTGCCGCGTCAATCAATGCAGGGGGACTCGGGACGATTCTTTTTGACGGTCTGCGCACGATGAACATTCCCAAGATCATGTGGGGCAGCTTGGCGTCGGCGCTGCTGGTTATTCTCACGGACCGGGCGACACGCTTTATTTCACCGCCCCGCGGGCCGGCCTGACCGCCGGCTTCCTGCGAAGAGTATCCGAAAGAGAAGGAGCTGTATATCCTATGGAACGTGACCTTACCAGCGGAAGTGTACCCAGAGTCATTTTCAGTTTTTCGCTGCCATATCTGCTGTCCTATTTTCTGCAGACGCTTTACGGAATGGCGGACTTATTTATCATCGGTCAGTTTAACGGGGTGGAGAGTACCACGGCGGTTTCCATTGGCAGCCAGGTGATGCATATGATCACGGTTATGATTACAGGGCTTGCGATGGGCTCCACGGTTCTGATCGGCCGCGCTGTCGGGGCAAAGGACCAGAGAGGGGCAGCGCAGGCGGCTGGGAATACCGCGACAATGTTTTTTGCGCTGTCAGCTGTGCTCACCCTGGGTCTTCTGGCTTTTGTAAAACCGGTTGTGGAGGTTATGGCGACGCCGGATCCGGCGGTGCCCGGCACAGTCAGCTATCTGACAATCTGTTTTGCAGGGATTCCGTTTATCACAGCTTATAATGTTATCAGTTCCGTGTTCCGGGGGATGGGGGACACGCGAAGTCCCATGTATTTTGTGGCTGTCGCCTGCGGTCTCAATATTGCACTGGACTATCTTTTTATCGGTGCGCTTCAGTCCGGCGCGGCCGGCGCTGCGCTTGGCACAACACTTTCCCAGACGGCGAGCGTGCTGATTTCATGTGCTGCCATAAAGAAAAAAAAGATGATTCCCGGCATGGAGCGGCAGGATTTTTACCCCCGGAAACAAATCTGCAGCAGTATCCTGAAAGTCGGGGTTCCCGTCGCGCTTCAGGATGGGTTTATCCAGGTGTCTTTTATACTGATTACCGTTTTTGCAAACAGGAGGGGGATCAGCGATGCCGCGGCAGTCGGAATTGTGGAAAAACTGATCGGAATTCTGTTCCTGGTCCCGTCCACCATGCTTTCCTGTGTATCGGCGCTGGCTGCACAGAATATAGGAGCCGGAAAGCATGACCGCGCGAGGGAACTGCTGAAGGATGCCATTCTGATTACGGTTGTATTCGGAATAGGAGCCTCATTTCTGATGCAGCTGTTTGCGGAAGAGGAGGTCGCGCTGTTTGCCACATCGAAAGACGTGATTGCGCGCGGCGGGCAGTATATGAGGGGATATGTGTGGGACTGTATATTTGCGGGGATTCATTTTTGCTTCAGCGGATACTTCTGCGCATACGGGCTGTCGCAGATCTCTTTTCTGCACAATGCCGTATCCATTGTCTGCGCCCGCATTCCTCTCTCGTACGCGGCGTCCGTGTACTTTGCCGGGACGCTGTTTCCGATGGGGCTGGCGGCGCCGGCGGGCTCTGCGCTGTCAGTGGCAGTATGTCTGGCGGCGTTTCAATGGATGAACAGACGCGGCGGGGGAAAAGGGAAAAAACAATTCCGGATGATGCAAGGTTTTGCCGGTCTGTATCGTATTATAAGTAGAAAGGGAATCAAAGTGTAACAACAGACAAACTAAAGGAGGTTTACGATGAAAAAAGTACTGGTGGCAGGGCTGGCGGCCCTCGTGGTAGCTGGGATCTCCATCCCTGCGATTGCACTGGGAACACAGCGGAGCAGTATCCGCACGGAGACAGGAGTTGTGGAGACGGATGTCAGGGCCGCGGAGAGCGCGGTAACTGCCGTGGGGGTTGGACGGACGGTGGCCGTGGCTCAGACGGCTGTGGCTGAGATGAAGGAGCTTGCGGTGAGCGTTCCGGAGGAATCGGAAGAGCCACAGGCGGATGTCCCTGCAGAGTCTGCTGCGACTACTCCGGGTACAGTGCCGACGACGGCGGCTGGTATCTGCGGTTATTTTGTGGATAACAACGGAGACGGGATCTGCGATCACTGTGTGGGCGGCAGCGGATACAGCGCCTGCGGTTACTATGTGGACAGCAACGGAGACGGAGTCTGCGATCACTGTGTGGGCGGCAGCGGATACGGCACCTGCGGTTACTACGTGGATAGCAATGGGGACGGAGTCTGCGATCACTGTGTGAGTGGAAGTTACAGCGGAAGCAGAAGCTGGGGCGGACATCACGGAGGACGTCACCACGGAGGGCGTCACCACTAAAGAAAAGAACGGGGATAGCATGCGTAGCGAACGGGAGGTAAACCGCGCAATTGAATTATATGCGGATATGATTCGCAGAATTTGTCTTCTGCATCTGAAGAATCATGCCGATACGGAGGATGTATTTCAGGAAGTGTTTTTGAAGTACATCCTCTATTCTGGTGTCTTTGAGAGCGGGGAGCATGAGAAAGCATGGTTTATCCGCGTTACCATCAATGCCTGTAAGGACTTTATGAAAAGTCTGTTCAGACGCCGGACGGTTCCGCTGGAGGCTCTTTCAGAGGATACCGCGAGTGTAATGCCGGAGCATCAGGAGGTGCTCGAGGTAGTTTTATCCCTGCCGCCCAGGTACAAGGACAGTATTTATCTGCATTATTATGAAGGTTATACCGCGAGGGAAATCGGCAGCATATTACATAAGAAGGAAAATACCATCTATTCACTTTTGTCGAGAGGAAGAGAACTGTTAAAAAAGGAGCTGGGAGGTGACGGCATTGAGTAATAAGATTCAGCAGGCATTCGGACAGATACATGCGACAGATCAGATGAAATATGCCGCGGCTCTCGGTGTGCTGGAGAGAGAGCCGCAGAGGCCCCGTCCGGCTGTACGGTTCAGGAAAGTATGGCGCCCGCTGGTGCTGGCGTGTTTGCTGCTGTTTTCCGGAGCCGGATTTGGAGGATGGTATCTTCTGGAGACACCTGTTTCCTATGTGAGCGTGGACGTCAATCCTTCCATAGAGCTGACGCTGAACCGCCTGAACCGTGTAACCGGAGCGGAGAGCCGCAATGAGGCCGGGGAGATGATTCTGAAAGAGGTGCAGGTAAAAGGGCGCAGTTATCTGGATGCGGTCAGGCTTCTGGTAGAGAGTGATGTGATGCAGCGTTTTCTGACAGAGGATGCGGACCTGATTTTTACGGTTGCATCCCCTCGGGCGGATGAACTGCTCACAGGGCTGGAGAGCAGCGAAGTGTCCATACTTTATCAGGGAATGTGCCGGCAGGCGGATATGGAAACCGTGGCGTCCGCGCACGAGTGCGGGATGTCCCTGGGGAAATATACGATCTATAAACGCCTTTCCGAGTATGACGCGAGTGTTACCGCCGAGGAATGTCAGCACATATCAATGCACCAGCTTCACCTTCGCCTGTCCCGGTATGAGGGCGGGAATGATGAATACCACAAATGCGATGATACAGGGAGTGCGGAGGACGGATGTGCGGAGGGAAGGCATCACTGTCAGGAAACACACCGGTAATGTACGGCGGATGCGCATTTTGTCATAATAAGACGAGCGATTTTCGTTGTGTGAGATATCACGTGCGATTATAATATAGGTTAGTAGTTGATTGGTAACGGTAACCACAGACACGATGTCACCGTTACGCTTAACCTGAGCGCATCCAAAAAGGAGGAACTGGAATGGAAAAGGTACGTTACATGATTTCCGATGCGGCGAATATCGTCAATGTGGAATCGCATGTACTACGTTACTGGGAGGATGAACTGGAGCTTGACATCCCGAGAAATGAGATGGGGCACCGGTACTACACGAATGAAAACATTCAGGAGTTCCAAAGGATAAAGGAATTGAAAGAACAGGGATATCAGCTGAAAGCAATCCGCATGATTGTACATAACGGGTCACTCGAAGGGCAGATGGCAGAGCTGGCGGCGGGGGTGGAAGCCGCTCCCGACCTGCACCAGGTACAGACAGGACGCCAGGCAGCAGGGAGCAGGGCGCAGCAGGGCCCGCAGACTGCGGGAAACAGGGCGCAGCAGAGTCAGCAGGCTGCAGGAAAGGAGCAGCAGGGCAAAGGGCAGCCCGGGCAGGTGCAGAAAATACAGCTGCTCTCAGGACATCCGGCGGGGAATCAGCAGCCGGTTACACAGTCTGATCAGAAGCCGGAAGCATCGCGGGCGGCAGAGCGGATGCGGGAGCCCGGAGCCGTGTCGCGTGTGGAACAGCCGCGCCAGACAGATCCTGCTTTGCAGCAACGTCCGCAGCAGCCGGCGTTTCATTCACAGACACAACAGCCGCAGCAGTTTCCGTCGCAGCCGTCTGCCCAGGCGGGAGGGGCGCACCAGACGGGAGGAGCCGCGGGCTTTTCACGGATGGACGGTCAGCAGACTGCGGGATTGTCCGCACAGGCAGGGCAGGCAGCAGGGCTTCAGCAGGCTGCCAGAGGGGATATAACAGGTGCTGCGGACGGACAGCTGCAGGTGCGGGAGTCGCGTCAGAGCATTTTAAATAATACAGACAAGATGGCACAGTTTACCGATCTGATGACACAGATTGTCGGCAGGGCAATCGCGGCCAACAACCAGGAGCTCAGCAGAAATATCAGTGACGGTGTGGGCGAACAGGTCGTCAAGGAGCTGAATTATCTGATGAGGGAGCGCGAGGAAGCGGAGGAAGAGCGGTTCCGGAAGCTCGATTCGGCAATCCGGGGAAGCCTTAAGAAAAAAGAGCCCCGA
>OFFE01002212.1_pt1 | contig 12085 bp, 10 predicted proteins | sample 1521371 | NCBI WGS metagenome assembly OFFE01 (sample SAMEA3504131, study PRJEB24116) | mouse gut metagenome | biome: mouse gut; feature: mouse-associated habitat; material: faeces | place: Denmark | collected 2011 | reverse complement strand
GCCGCCGGCGGTCTTCACCAGCTCCTCCAGGGCGTGGAGGCTTTCGCCGGTGGAAATCACATCGTCCACAATGAGGATGCGCTTCCTCCGGATCAGGGCGCAGTCATCCGCCCCCAGGAAAAGGTCCTGCTGGCGCAGGGTAGTGATGGAGCGGACGGAGACGTGGATGGGATCGGGCATGTAGACCTTGGACCCCTTCCGGGCAATGAAATACTTTCCGGCCCCGGACTGACGGGCCATCTCGTGGATCAGAGGGATGGACTTTGCCTCGGCGGTCAGCATATAGTCGTAGCTGTCTGCGGGGATCACGTCCAGAAGGGCCTTCGCGCAGGCGACGGTGAGCTCGGCGTCACCGAACATGATGAACGCGCCAATGTAGAGGTCGTCGCTGACCTTGCAGAGCGGGAGCTGCCGCTCCAGACCGGCGACTTTCATTGTATAAGTCATAAGGGGGCCTCCTTTTTGTTTTTCCGTTTTCTATTATAGCTTTTGTGCGGGAAAAGTCAAGCGGCGGCGAAATCTTTGCGGTTTTCCGTGATGCCGTTTTGCGGCGGATGCCTTTCGTCAAATTTACTGGATTCGGACTCGAAAAATTGGAGGATACGCCAAAATTCTCCAGGTTCGACGGATCTTTCCTTGACACCCGGGGGCCGCGCTGGTATCTTTGATTGTAGAAAAGAGCGCGGGCTCTGACAACTGCATAGGCGGATGAACGATCCAGGAGAGACCGGGCCCCGGAGGCCCGGCGCCGAAGGAGCAATGCCATACTCTCTCAGGCAGCGGGGACTGGATCGGGACGAAATCTGGAAAGCGCCGGGACAGTCTGCCCCAAGGCGCGCCGGCGGGGCAACCGCGGCCAGCACAGGCCGCGCGGAATCTCTCAGGTCAAACAACAGAGGCGCGGCAAGGCTTTGCTGCGCCCTGTTTTTTTGCCGGTCCTGTTTCCTGTATTCTGACAAAGCACCGCCGGATGAATCCCTGCGCCGGTCTCCGCACCATGGTTTGCGTGGCCGGTTCTCAGGTATTCCGGCTATATCAAGCGGTTTCCTAAATTTTTCTGGGAGGACAGCCAATATGAGTGATCTCAAGCGTACCCAGCTCTACGACGTCCATGTGGCGGCGGGGGCGGTCATGGTGGACTTCGGCGGATGGGAGATGCCCATCAAGTACCCCACCGACATTGTGGCGGAGCATTTGTATACCCGCCACGCATGCAGTCTGTTCGACGTGTCCCATATGGGGCGCATTCTGGTGGAGGGCCCGGAGATGGTTCCCTTCCTCCAGCATGTGCTCAGCAGCAATGTCATGTCGCTGGACCTGAACCAGGCCCAGTACGCCATCATTCCCAACGAAAACGGCGGGGCGGTGGACGACGCCTACCTGTACCGGTTCGAGGAGGACCGGTATCTGCTGGTGGTCAACGCCGCCAATACCGAAAAGGATCTGGCTCATCTTCAGGAGCAGATCCGGCGTTTTGACGCGAAGATGACCGTTGTCACCGCCGACTGGGCCGCTATCGCCGTTCAGGGGCCCAGAGCCAAGGAGATATTGCAGGTTCTCTCCGGCGGAGAGGCCCTCACCGAGCCGGTAAAGAACGCGCTGAACACTCTGCAATTTGAGGGGCGCACCGTCCGGGTGGCCAAGACCGGCTACACCGGCGAGCCCATCGGCTATGAGGTATATATTGAGAGCGGGGAAGCCGCCTGGCTGTGGAACCGCCTTGTGGAGCTGGGAGCCAGGCCCGCCGGTCTGGGAGCCCGGGATACCTGCCGTCTGGAAGCGTGCCTGCCGCTGTACGGCCATGAGATGGGCGAGGATCCGGAGGGGAGGGAGATTCCTGTTTTTGCTGTGCCTCTGGCCAAGTTTGCCGTCAGCTTCTCCCCACAGAAGGGCGATTTCATTGGCCGGGAACCTCTGGCGAAGCAGTACGGTGTTTTTCAGCGGATCATGAACCGGGATTTCTCTGATCTGACCGGTCTGCCCCGGCGCATTCTGCCCATCACGCTGCTGGACAAGGGCGTGATCCGGGCGGGAATGTCCGTTTATAAGGGAGAGAAGCTCATCGGCTATGTCACCAGCGGCACCATGGTGCCCTACTACCGCCACGAGGGCGAGGGCCTGAGCACCGTGATTCTGGAGGAAACCGCCAAGCGGTCCATTGGCCTTGCCATTGTGGACAGTGACACCCTGGAGGACGACGAGGTCCAGGTGGACGTCCGGGGCCGCCGTCTCCGGGCCGTGATCCCTCCCTATCACATGCGGGTGGATGCGCCGCCCTTTGCTCGTCCCATTCTTTACCGCCCTGAGGAAGAAGAGGCAGCTCCCGCTTCCGGCGGCCGCGGACCCAAGGCCCTGGCGCTCATCGGCCGGGCCATGGAGAACCATGTCTGGCGGCAGGAGAAGTGCGTGAACCTGATTCCTTCGGAAATGACGCCCTCCCGGGCGGTGCGGCTGCTGTGCGCCAGCGATCCCTCCTTCCGCTACGCGGAGCACAAGAAGGTCAAGAGCTTCTATGATGCGGACGTGTTTTACTACCAGGGCACAGAGTTCATCGACGAGGTGGAACAGCTGCTGGTGGAGGAGATGAAGGACTTCATGGGCTGCGCGGAGGTGGAGACCCGGTGCGTCAGCGGCCAGATGTCCAACACCTGCGTATTTTCCGCCCTGATGGACTGGAAGAACCGGCTCAACCGCAAGTGCGACCCCAAACGGCTGGGCTATATCATGAACAACCATATCATCAAGGGCGGACACCTCTCCGCCCAACCCATGGGTGCTCTGCACGACTATATCGCCGTTGACCCTGTCACCGAGCGCCATGCTCTGGTGAATTTCCCGGTTCTGAAGGACAACATTTACAAGATCGACGTGGAGGAGACCAAAAAGGCCATCGACCAGTACCGGCCGGAGTTCATCATCTTTGGCAAGAGCATGGTGCTTCACAAAGAGCCTGTGGCCGCCATCCGGAAGTATGTGGACGATATGGGCCTGCAAACCACCATCATGTACGATATGGCCCACGTACTGGGGCTTATTGGCGACCACTTCCAGAAGCCCTTCCAGGAGGGGGCGGAAATCGTCACCGGTTCCACCCACAAGACCTTCTTCGGTCCCCAGAGGGGCATTGTGGGCGTCAATTACAAAAAGGGGGAGCTGAAGTATGGCCTGTGGGAGACCATTGAAACCCGGGCTTTCCCCGGCAGCGTTTCCAACCACCATCTGGGTACCCAGCTGGGGCTGCTGATGGCCGCCTATGAGATGAACCAGTTCAAGGACGAGTACCAGCGGGCGGTGGTATCCAACGCCAAGAGCTTTGCCAGAAGCCTGAAGGCCGCCGGTCTGAACGTAGCTGGCGATCCGGCAAACGATTATACGGAGACACATCAGGTAATCGTCAACGTGGGCTATGGCATTGGGCCCGACATCGCCATGCGTCTGGAACGGAACAACATCATCTGCAACTATCAGGCCACGCCCGAGGAGGAGGGCTTCACCGCCTCCGGCGCGCTGCGTATGGGTGTCAACGAGATGACCCGCTTCGGCTTCGGCCCCGCCGAGTTCGACAAGCTGGCTCAGATCATGGCCGACTGCATCCTCCGGGGCAAAGAGGTCAAAGAGGACATTGAAGCCCTCCGCGCCGGATACACCGAAATGAGGTACTGCTTCAGCGAGGGCCAGGCTGCGGATGCGCTGAACGAACTGGCGCGGAAATCCGGAATCTGACAGAGGATTACGGCATACCTCCTTTTTCTTAAAGGCTGAAGGCATCAGAGTTCCGCGCGCCATCTGCTGCACGAAAAGCGCGCAGGTCTTCCAATTGACGCGGCTGTGCGGGGATGCTATGCTTTCCATGCAATTCAGCAAAAAAAGAGGACAATTGTATGTTTATTACCATTTACGGCAAAAAAATCTGGTATGAAATTTATGGCGCAGAATGTCACGATACCCTGCTGTATCTTCATGGAGGCCCGGGAGCAAGCTGCCTGGATTTCGTGAATCAAGCAAAGGCGTTAAGCGAGAACATGAAGGTCGTCATATTGGACCAGTTAGGCGTACTGCGCTCCGAAGCGATTGCCGAGAATGAAAGCTACAGTATGGAATACCAGATTGAAATGCTTGAGGAAATGCGAAAATCTCTGGGAATAGAAAAATGGAATATCCTTGGTCATTCGTATGGCGGTATGCTTGCCGTGTTATACGCATACGCCTATCCAAATTCCATTCAAAAGATCATCCTGGAGTGTCCTTCGCTGTGGTTTGAGGATTCCGCAAGGGCAACCGCTGAATATCTGAGCGAGCATATTCACAGCCTGAACGACCCGCAGGCAGTCAAATTATGTGAAAAAATCAAATCTGCAGACTATCTGGATAAGACGGAAGCGGTATGGGATCTGTCCGCCCTGCTTGGCTATGTCACTGACATGGAGCTGCGATTTTACCTGCACAGCATCTCTTTGGAAGAATATGAAAGGAATATGGACACCTCTGACATTGCAGATGAAATGTGGTCAAAGGGAGAGCGGCATTTGATGAAGCTGCTGGAAGCACAGCCGGCGCCGGCTGACCCTTTGCAAAAAAGGGTGATGATGACCGACAATCTCTTGTCGTTGATCCCAAAGCTTACCGCTCCAATTTTGTTGATTAACGGAAGGTATGACCCTGCATGTACGAAGAATCAAATCGAGTATATTATAAACCATGCGCAAAATGTGAAACAGGCGGTTTTTGAAGACAGCGGGCATTTTCCGCGAATTGAAGAGGCAAAAAAATATACAAGCGTCATTTTGCGTTTCCTTGATCATGCGTAAGGATTTCGGCTTACTGCACCGTATTCTGCAGGTATGACGTATCCCGGCCTATCGGGCCAGTAAAAAGTTTTTCATTTGATTCTTTTCTTTGTTCACAAAGAAAAGAATGTCTACCGAAAATAAAGGAGGAGCACACTATGAATTTTCCTGCTGAACTGAAGTACACCAAGGACCATGAGTGGATCAAGACCATTGACGAAACCACCGCGCTGGTGGGCATCACCGATTTTGCCCAGAGCGAGCTGGGCGATCTGGTCTATATCAACCTGCCCCAGGAGGGGGACGAGGTGACAGCTGAAGAGGCGTTCTGCGATGTGGAGTCCGTCAAGGCTGTCTCCGATGTGATGAGCCCCTGCACCGGCGTGGTGGCAGAGGTTCACACGGAGCTGGAGGATGAACCCCAGATGCTCAACGAGGATCCTTATGGAGCCTGGATTGCCAGAATCAAGGACATTTCCGCCTATGGCGAGCTGATGAGCGCCGGGGAGTACGAGGCGTTCGTGCAGAAATAACACCCGGTACCGGGGCGGGGCGGACGTCCCCGCCCCGGATACGCACTGGAAGAAAGGAAGAAATCATATGGGAACCTACGTCCCCAATACTGAGATCCAGAAGCGGGCCATGCTGGATGCAATTGGCGCAGGCGCGGTGGAGGAGCTGTTTTCCGCCGTACCCCGGGAGATGCTGGTGGACCGCCTGAACTTGCCGGAGGGTATGAGCGAGCTGTCCGTCCGGCAGAAAGTCACCGCCATGGCCAGGAAGAATCGGGTCTATGACACCGTCCTCCGGGGCGCGGGGGCATACCGTCACTTTATCCCCGCCGTGGTCAGGAGCGTAGTCGGCCGGGAGGAGCTGGTGACGGCCTACACCCCCTATCAGGCGGAGATCAGCCAGGGAATCCTACAGTCCATCTTTGAGTATCAGACCATGATCTGCTCTCTGACGGGTATGGATGTCAGCAATGCCTCCGTCTACGACGGAGCCACCGCTGCCGCCGAGGCCCTGGCCATGTGCCGGGACCGGAAGCGGAACAAGGCATACGTCTCCGCCTGCGCGGATCCGCAGGTGATCGAGACCATGAGGACCTATTGCTTCGGCTCCGGGATGGAGCTGGCGGTCGTTCCGGAGAAGGACGGGCGCACAGACCTGGAGGCGCTGAAGGCCGCTCTCGGGCCGGACGCCGCCTGCGTTTACATTGCCCAGCCCAACTACTACGGCTGCATGGAGGACGCTCGGGCCATCGGAGAGGCCGCCCACGCCGCCGGAGCCAAATATATCATGGGATGCAACCCGATTGCGCTGGCGGTCATGGAGACTCCCGCCGCCTGCGGCGCGGACGTGGCGGTGGGGGAGGCCCAACCTCTGGGACTGGATCTCGCCTTCGGCGGGCCGTATCTGGGCTACATGGCAGCCTCCAAAGCCATGTTCCGCAAGCTGCCGGGCCGCATCGTGGGCCAGACCCGCGATGTGGATGGAAATGTGGGCTATGTTCTCACGCTTACTGCCCGGGAGCAGCACATCCGCCGGGAAAAGGCGTCCAGCAATATCTGCTCCAATCAGGCCCTGTGCGCTTTTACCGCCGGGGTATATCTCACTGCCATGGGGGCCGAAGGTCTGAAGCAGGCCGCCGTATTGTCCATGTCCAAGGCGCACTACTTTGCCCGGGAGCTGGAAAAAATCGGCCTGCATCGGGTGCATGCCGGGGAATATTTCCATGAGTTTGTCACGAGCTGCGCCAATTCGGAAAAGGTGCTCAAGGCTCTGGAAGGCCACGGCATCCTGGGTGGCCTTCCGGTTCGGGACGGCATTCTCTGGTGCGTGACCGAGGTGGTAAGCAGGGAAGAGCTTGACCGCGCGGCGGCGATTGTGAAGGAGGCGTGCTGACATGAAGCTGATTTTTGAAAAGGGGGCGCCTGGCCAGCACCTGACCCTGCTGCCCCCCTGCGATGTGCCGGAGGTCACGCTGTCCCACCCCCGGACGGATTTCCTCTGCCTGCCCCATGTGTCGGAGACGGAGCTGACCCGCCACTACACGGCGCTGGCCAAGCGGGTCCACGGGGTCAACGACGGATTCTATCCCCTGGGCTCCTGCACCATGAAATACAATCCCAAAATTAACGAAGATATGGCAGCCCTGCCCGGGTTTACCCAGATTCACCCCCTTCAGCCGGAGGAGACGGTGCAGGGATGTCTGGAGGTGCTCCACGAAGCGGGAAAGCTGTTGGGGGAGATCACCGGCATGGACGCCATGACTTTCCAGCCGGCCGCTGGGGCCCACGGAGAGTTTACCGGTCTGCTGCTCATCAAGGCATACCATGCTCACCGGGGAGACGGGGCCCGGACAAAAATCATTGTTCCCGATTCTGCCCACGGCACCAACCCAGCCTCCGCCGTTATGGCGGGATTTTCGGTGGTGAACATTCCCTCGGGAGAGGACGGCTGTGTGGATGTGGAGGCGCTGCGCGTGGCGGTGGGACCTGATACCGCTGGCTTGATGCTGACCAATCCCAACACGGTAGGAATCTTTGACAAAAACATCCTGGAAATTACCAGGATTGTCCACGAGGCAGGCGGGCTGTGCTACTACGACGGGGCCAACCTCAACGCCGTCATGGGCGTGGTCCGGCCCGGTGACATGGGCTTTGACGTGATCCATCTGAATCTGCACAAGACCTTCTCCACGCCACATGGCGGCGGAGGTCCTGGTTCCGGCGCGGTGGGCTGCAAGGATTTCCTGACGACCTATCTCCCGGGGCCCGTGGTGGAGAAAGACGGTTCCGGCTGTCATCTGGTCCAGCCGGAGCACTCCATCGGACGGGTCAAGAACTTTTTCGGCAACTTCTCCGTGGTGGTGAAGGCGCTGGCATATCTGTTCACACTGGGCAGAGACGGCGTTCCGGAGGCCGCTAAAAACGCCGTACTCAACGCAAACTATATGATGAAGCGGCTGAGCGAAAAGTACGACATGGCCTATGCCGGGCCCTGCATGCATGAGTTTGTCATGACGCTCCAGAAGCTTAAGGATGAAACTGGCTGCTCCGCCATGGACGTGGCCAAGGGGCTATTGGACCATGGCATCCATCCGCCCACGATGTATTTCCCCTTGATTGTCCACGAGGCGCTGATGGTAGAGCCCACGGAAACTGAGAGTCAGGAGACCATGGACGAGGTCTGCGACGTGTTTCTGCATCTCTGGGACCTGGCTCATGACAATCCCCAGGTCCTCCACGAGGCGCCGGTCAGAACGCCTGTCCGCCGCCTCGACGAGGTGGGTGCCGCGCGAAACCCGGTGCTGCGGTATGATCCTTTATCAGATACTTCTTCTTGAGAGTTACCATGTAAAGGGTGAATTCACCATCCAATACATTGCAATGGTTGGCGGCTCATTTTTGGCAGAAGGGCACAGGCTGAGAGGTCAGTGACCGGCCAGCAGAAAGAAATGGAGCAAGGAGCGTCCTGGGATGACCTGGGCGTTCCTTGCTCTTTATAGATTCTGTCTTAAAGCGCGCTTATACTATTTCCGTTAAATGTTTATACTGCGGCACACCTAAGATACTGCTTGACAACTACAATCAGAGGAATATAGCGTATAAAATTCTTTAGCAGGTAGGGCGATTCTGAATCGCATCGATTGTTTTAATAATGTAGTCGTTATGCAGCCCGCAGTCCCTGCTTATTATTGGAAAAACAACGGGCTTACAGTGCTATACCCTTATTCAAGTAATTTGGAGGTTTCGCTATGGAAACGAAAGACTATTTAACAAATTATTATGAGAGATACGATGAAGAAGGTCGTCTTATCTCAAAACATGGAATGGTAGAGTATATCACTACTATGAAATATATTGAAAAGTATCTAAAGCCAAATATGCGAGTCTTGGAGATTGGTGCAGCAACAGGCCGATATAGTCACGCTTTGGCACAAAAAGGCTATCGAGTGGATGCGGTCGAATTAGTTAAGCATAATATCAAAATCTTCAAGCAAAATACAATCGCAGGCGAACCTGTAACAATCACGCAAGGTAATGCTATGGACTTGTCTGATTTTGAGAGCGATACTTATGATATTACTCTGCTGCTCGGTCCAATGTACCACCTATTCACAACCGAAGATAAGCTAAAAGCATTATCAGAAGCAATACGAGTGACGAAGAAGGATGGCATTGTTTTTGCAGCATACTGTATGGGAGATGCGAGCGTTTTATCATACGGCTTTATTCGTGGTGAAATCTATAACATCATCGAAAAATGTATGCTCAACACAGAAACATTCGATACCTTTTCAAATCCGTGGGACATATTTGAGCTATATCGAAAGGAAGATATTGATAAGCTCCGTTCAAAGTTCAGTGTTACTCAACTTCATTTCATTGCTGCTGACGGATATACAAATCATATGAGAGAAACCGTAGACCAAATGGATGATCGAATGTACGAACTGTATCTAAAATATCATCTTGCCATTTGCGAAAGACAAGATATGGTTGGATACTCTCATCACACACTTGATATATTTAGAAAGGAATAAGGAAAATAAATATGAATATATGAACCGCAGTCGTATACGATTGTGAGGGTATCCGCCCACTTCAGAAAGAGATTTCTTATACGAAGATCACCTCGATATTGACAGTTTCCGTAACCACTGACTGTGGAGCGTTCGTGTTCATTTTGCCGACCCATTCCATTTGATTAGCGGCTTTCAGTTTTTCGGAAATACCCTCGCACTCTGCTCGTTGTTTCATAAGGCGGTCAAACAGTTCTTGTGGCTGTTCCTCAACATCAGCAAGGTGGGATTGCAGTTTGCCGCTTGTCAGCAGATTGGTATAGAGCACCTTGAAAGAATGGAGCTTGGAGAGGTTAAGACATATCTGAACAGCGGCAATGTGACTTTTTCGAGCGATAAAGATGATACAGAGAGGTTTACAAAACAGAATGAGGCAATGATTAAGAAGCAAGTTTGCTTTGGATATTCCTGTTTTTGCCAAAAATAGGCTCATATCAACGCAATGCCGGGCGGATAAATTTCGTCCGGCATTTTTTATACCTGAAAGCATGTTAGATAGATTAAGGTGATGCGAATAGAGAACTGTCAGGTATTTCGCCGGAGTATGTTTTTTCAGCTGGGGCAGTCTTTTACATTGGCCCAGTCTGTTTCTGGAAATCCGCGTGTTCACCGTCTTCCTCTGGTCGGCTTTCATGCGTATCTTCTATCTGTTGGCGTATGATTTCTCCTAACAAGCTGTCAAACAGATACCCAATCGAGTACTTTCCATATATTTCCATATACTCGTACTTTTCGCTTTTAAAATGTAGGAGCACGATCTGTTCGTATTGTTTATAAAAAACCGGATACATTGGATCCTTTACAACAGAGTCGTGAGCGATTAAGAACTTTTTGCCGCGAATTGAGCACATCTCCGAGACGTAAGCGCTGGGTAAATAAAACAAAGGGCTGACGACAATGGTGCAGACGTCTTCCGCGAATTGATCAATCAGCGATTTGTACGATACGGGTTCTTCCCAGATGTAGACCGGTTTTCCCCAGGCAATCATCTGATTTTGAAATTCTCTCAACCAGAAATTATACGGCCTTGTGCACAAAAGGACGATCGCATTGGAGCGCAGGACAGATGCCGCAAGAAATTGAAGCTGTTTCGCAGAAACGGAACGGAAACATAGAAATAGATTTTCGTTGATCTCTGCGCGGAGCATAGCGGGGTGATAGGCGCCTTGGAGGAGATTGGTTACGCCAATTTTTGGTTGATGCTCTGGATTGCGTAACCGGGCTTCAACAAGATCGGAGTAGTTGTCAAACCCCAGTTTCAGACAGAATCTTCTTACAGAAGAAGGCGATACAAAGCAGTCCGCCGTTACCTGGTTGAGCGGAAGTGTGCCGAGTTCATTATAGTGAAGCAGCAGGTAATTGGCCAGAATGCCGGTGGTATGATCCAGATTATTTGAAATCGTAAAGTTCATTAGCTTTTGCATGAGAGAGATTGACTTGAGATCCATATGAAAATCCTTTCAAAAAGATACGGTGCACTTTGAGTCCGCAGCCCGTTGCCAATCACTCAATTGCTCCTCCCAGCGATAAAAGCTCCCGTAGAATTGGCAGTACCCGCAGTCCGAGTGGCGTCAATCTGTACTCCGTATGGAGGGGAGGAGCAGGATACTCCATGCGGAACAAAAAGCCGTCCCGTTCCAGTTCCGTCAAATATTTTGTCACACTTACCCGAGAAATAGACGGCAAGGATCTTCTTAGTACACCAAAGCGCACAGTTCCTGTGCCGATCGTGATCAGCAGATATATCTTCCAGGGTGTGGATAGGACAGGGAATATCAGATTCTCTTTGAACATCCGGTCTGGAGCGCCCGCGGCACTATCCAGCGGCATATCATGATCCTCCTTCTTTTTTCAGACTTTTCTGAGTCGTGCGAAAGGTGAACGGTTGCGGGGGATACGAAACATGGAACTTCTGCCAAACGCACGCGATAGTTCTTATTTTTTTATATAATATATCAAAATTTGTTGGCAGTCAATTAGATATTATGTATAACACACAAGTGCTTATAAGAAATTATATTTAACTAGGATGATTTTATATCCTAGTTGCAATAAGCCAAAAGACAGTATAAATTAAACAATCAAGAGGGCGATTTTCAGGATATATCTGAACAAAAGCACCAATGCGGAGGTGGAGGTTACGAAAGGCATTCTAGCGATTCTGGCGGCATCCCTGCTGTATGGGGTCATGCCTGTCATAGTGAAAGAATTACTCAACGAAGGCATGACCGGAGAATGTATCGTTGCCTGGCGCTTTGGAACTGCGTTTGTTATTTGCGCCGCTGTTGCCTGGAGAAAAAAATATTTCATCAGAATATCTTTCAGGCAGACCGCCGCGGCCGCAATGGCCGGGATTGTAGGCTTTGGCATGACTGCATCGCTCCTTACCGTTTCATACAGCTATATCTCGGTTGGCCTGGCTACCATGCTGCATTTCTCTTATCCGCTGCAAAATGTCAAGACTAAATTACAAAAAATTATAAAAAGTTTTTAATAGCCCTAAAAACGGGGGTCCCGCTCCAGGTGGGATCCCCGTTTTCCTCGCCTCCACGGCGCTGGCGGTGCAAAAATGGCGCAAAGAATTGGCCGGCTCCCCTGGGCGGTTCCGGCCTGGTCGTTTTCCCGTGTTCAGCTGGTCAGGCCGCCACGGTCATATATTCGTCATAAAGCATTTGCGGCGTTTTCCACCCCAGGATCCGGCGCGGATAGT
>OFFE01002211.1_pt1 | contig 12085 bp, 11 predicted proteins | sample 1521371 | NCBI WGS metagenome assembly OFFE01 (sample SAMEA3504131, study PRJEB24116) | mouse gut metagenome | biome: mouse gut; feature: mouse-associated habitat; material: faeces | place: Denmark | collected 2011 | reverse complement strand
ATCTGGAATTGGGGAAAATCCCAAATTGGGGCCAATCTCATTGGAATTGGGAAAATAGAGTTGATGCTGACATTGCTACCGAGGACTATGGGTAAGTTCAGCAGGTCAGGATTGAAGGTAAACAAGCTGCGGTATCACTGTGAGGGGTATACGGAACAATATCTATCTGGCGGTAATGTAACCGTGGCCTACAATCCAGAAAATGTGACCTCCGTATGGGTGTTGGAGGATGGTACATACACCGAGTTTTCCATCATCGAATCCAGATTTGAGGGTAAGGATTTGACAGCAGTACAGGAGCTACAGACCAGCCAGAGGGACATTGCCAAAGGTGCAGCCAGAGACAATCTACAGGCTCAGATCAACCTTGCCCAGCATATAGAAGCCATTGTGGGTAGTGGTACTGGTCGTGGTGATGTTCACATGAAGAATATCCGCAGCACTCGCAGGAAGGAACAGTCCAAACGCCGTTGGGACTACATGAAGGGAACTAACTAGGGAGATATTTTATCGTCAGCACAAATCAAAACGGTATTTCTCAATTCTTCTGCTGTCAGAGAATATCCGAGTTTTCGTATCGCATGGTGTATCATCTTGTGACAATTTGCACATAAGCAAACCATATCGGTTTCCGGATTTACGTTATGCTCACTTCTAATTTCCCCTAATGGTTTTAGGTGGTGAACTTCTATAACACTGGAACCAAATTCTCCGTAAAGCCCCTCATAGTTGATTTGGCAGGCTTCACATATTAGAGCACCGTTCTTCTGCCTACAAAAATCAATGGCAACCTTCCGCAGATTTGGATCACGTTCATATCGGGTCCCATAATACGATACCCTTTTCCCCTCGGAGCCTGTTGTGGAATTACATTTGGTTGCTTCTATGATAGCGGTTTCTATGTCTGATTCAAAACAGTTCAAATTGATGTAAGAAACAATGCGTTCAAGATACTGTAGGTCTATCTTATGTAATGTCTGACTAAAACCATTGATGGTATTGTCAACCAGCGGAAGGAACTCACCTGCTGTCATTGGCTTATCAAATAATCGAACCGTGTTCGTGTCAAACTCATAATAGCCGGAGTAGTCACCTGTTTTCTCTTGCTTCTGATAGACTTTCTCACCACAGCCCACCGGAAGGCCATCATATTGAAAAAGAACAAATATGCGGTCATAAGGATTGTTGGTGAAACTCTTTTTCCTGCAATAGTATAGTCCATAGCGTTTCAAGTCAGTTAAGATGAAATCATCCACATCAGTTTTCGATGCAAACTCTTCCTTACCCATCGGAAGCAGGCGTATATCAGCGATACTTGGTAATTCAGGGATAACGATTTGATTCAAAAAGGCTTCTGCATGGTCAGCATGAAACACAAATACAGGGCTCTGGGGGCCATAAGCAGTTCCTTGGCGATGATCTACTATATGAATTTCTTCTTTCCCAGTCAAAGCATTCTCAACCTCAGCCTTACTTGCATTAGGATTATGCGCACCGCCGAGTTCATATCTCCTCCACACCAAGAAAGTATCTTCAGCCTCATAATATTTTACAAGATATAATAGCGTCTCGGGAAAGTCTAAACCTTTGACCGCACCGTTTTTAGTATAGATATGATGGCTTTTTAGGTCAAACTGAATAGATGCGTTCCTGTGGATCGAGTTGCCTTTTCCAAGGTGGAAGAGCCGATAATCAACCCTCAACTTCTCACAGGAGGTTTTCAATGAATCATATGACATTCTACTTACCTCTTTTCTCCATCAAGGTGTTGCTATCAAGCAGTTTATAAAGAGAATAATAAAGCATAGAAAGGGAGCAATCAATGACTAATTTATCTGAAACAATTAAATTTTTGCCTCCAATGAAGTCGGGGAAGAAACTGATGTCTGCTCTGGAAGTGTTGCCAGAGTATGACGCTGCTATCTGTGATGCTGATGCTCCTGTACGGCTCATGGCACTCTCTGACCTCTACCGGGTGTATGTTCCCAATCAGATGTCATTGGAGATTTATAGTAAGCTATACTTGGCGTTGATGCGGTCATTGCAGAAAAAGGGGACGAAGCTGGCAGTCCAGCAGCAGAACCAGAACTTCAAGGCCATCATGCAGCAAGGGTACAGCGGCATCATGGGTGGCTCCGATAGCTTCACCATCATTGGGGCCTCTGGCATAGGTAAAAGTTCAGCTATCAGTAGGGCAATCACGTTGGTTACTGAGAATCGAATCATTGAGGTGGACAGTGTCAACGCCAATATAAAGAGGCAGTCTTTTTGTACCCGCCTGAGGTTGATTTTGTCGATGATGTATTCCCGGGAGAGGGGGCTCAGACCCTCTTTTTTCAGCCGCTCAAAGGGAATCTCATTGGTGGTGGCGTGGACTTTGCCATTAACCTTATTGCACCAGGCCAGGGCCTGTCCATTCAAATCTGCCAGGGAATTGTACTTGATCCCTACCATGAAATTGTCCCGTACAAACTGAACAGTCCGCTCCACTTTCCCCTTCGTCTGGCCTCGATACGGCCGGCACAGGATGGGCTTGAACCCGTAGAATCCAGCGAAGTCCTCAAACTGCCGGTTCAGCGTGGAGTCTTCCTGCTTCAGCAGCCGCTTGATGACTACCTGCTTCATGTTGTCGTACAGAATCTCCTCCGGATACCCGCCAAAGTACCGAAATGCGTTCTGGTGGCACTGAATCAGTGTGTTTGTGCTCATATCCGTCACAAATTCGATATACCGCATTCGGGAATATCCCAGGATCATGAGGAAGCAGTACAGCTTCTTCCACCTCCCGTCCTCATACACCAGGTGATCCTCGAAGAAACCCCAGTCCATCTGTCCCTGTTTCCCAGGCGTTGTCTCAAACCGCACCGTCGCCTTCTCGTTCAGATCCATCTTCCGGTTGCTCACATACGCCTTGACGATACTATAGCCCCCGTCAAATCCCATCTCCCGCAGCTTTTCCAGGATCCGCAGCGCCGAGTACGGCGCCTCCTCCAGCCACTCGTCCACGATCTGCTTGTACGGGTCCATCTTCGTGGGCTTCGGTTCGCTTAATGTGTACTCCGGCTTCTGCGGCGACTCCGCGTACCGCTTTGCCGTCCGCGGGTCCATGTGGTACTTCCGTCCCAGCTCCACATAGCTCAGCCCCTTTTGTCTGTCGCTTCGGATATCCATCCATTGTGCTCCTTTCATTTCCTGACTCCCTTTCCGGACGCGTTTTCCGTCCTATTGGGAGTCTATCTTTTTTCCTTCACCTCCGCCACAATTCTACATTTTTTCCTCGGCGTTTTCTTACATTTTAGCACTGGCGTTGACAACCAAACTCCCAGCTGCATATCCAAATCGTCGATCTTTTTACTCAATCCCACATCTTGCAGGATCGTCTGAATCTCAGCCGAGCCTTCCATCTTAGGCAGATTGCCGAACGCAATATTCTCCCGGGCGGTAAGCTCATAGCAGACAAAGTCTTGAAAAAGCGTCCCGATTTTCTTTCGGACTTCCTCCGGTCGGAGAACGGACAGTTCCCGCCCCCCAAAGTAGACCTCGCCCTCATAGTCCTGGTAAAGAGTGGAGAGTATTTTCACCATCGTAGATTTCCCGGATCCATTCGCTCCAATAAATGCCACCAGCGAGCCGCCATCAATCCTGAGATTTATGTGTCGTAAGGCATAGCCAGATTGAGACTTGTAGCGGTATGAGAGGTTTCGGATATCAATGGAGGGGATCAAGCATCCGGTTTCCCCCACTGGCGCCGCCCTGACCGCCGGGATCTCCGAAGCGCACTCCTTGTCCAACAGCTCAAAATACTGCCCGATATAGAGGACGTTCTCGTAGATCGAAGTGATTTGAGACAGCAGGTTCCGGGCATAAGATTTGACGCTGGAAAGGCTGCGGAGGTAGGTGGTCAGATCTCCCAGCAAAATCTGCCGGGCAAATGCCTGGAGGATAATGTAGCAGAGGATCAGAACGTTGACGCCCTCTTCCAGGGCGGTCAGCACACCATGGGCTGCGGTTCGCTGGTTCAGCAGCTTCTTGTCCTGCGCGATGAAGCCAAGATTCAATTCCTTAAACTTTTCCCGCAGATGGTCCCCGAGATCAAAAAGCTTGATCTCCTTGAAGGCCGTGTCCCGGGTAAGGAGGTATTGGAGGTACCAAGCCTTTCTCTCTCCTGCTGAGCGGTCCCTGATGATGAGAAACTGCTTTTTGCCGAAGGACGTGTTGACCCAGGCGTTTATGATGGGAACGACCAGGATCAGCGGTACCAGCCACCACTTCCAGGTGAAAAGAATGCTGCTAAAGAGCAGAATGTTGATGAGGGACTGCGCCAGCAGAAGGAACGATTTGAAAAAGCCAAAAATGCGATTGAAATCGACCTTCATCGCCCGCTGAAGCAGATCATAGGTATCCGAGTCCTCAAAATCCTTGAGGGAAAATTCTTTCACCTTTTCCAGAATTGACATATGAACTGCCAGGTTACCATTCATTTGGAATCTCTGCTCACAGTATCCGGAAATCATGGAAAAGACGGTTTGAACAACGTCAAGCAATATGTAGGCCAGGAGCAGGGTTAAAAGATGCCCCAGGTTTTCTGCGGAGAGCTGCAGGGAGTTGACGAGCTGCTGCATGATCCGTACAGAGGCGCTGGGAATAACGCTGGAGATCAGACTCAGAAATATAATAGGAAAGATATAGATTTTTCCGGCGCTGTTCAGCAGCTTCAATACCCGGGGGAGGTATTTAAGGGACATGACAGCCTTTTGAAAATTTGTTTTGGACTCTCTGTTCATCCGAGCATCACCATTTTAATGATTTGGGACAAAATTGTCTGGAAATTACCCAAAAGCGTGAAATAACGATGGACACCGAAGTCAGGATGTGCTATATTAATAGGTGTTTCATTCAAAAAAAGGAAGAGGGGTGGACATGGAAACGAAGAAGCAAAGCGTGCTGTTAGGTGCGCTGATCCGGCAGAGGCGGATCGACCTAAATATGACCCAGGAGGAGTTGGGCAGGAATATCTACTCGGGCTCGCAAATATCCCGCATTGAAAGCGGTCAGAATTTTCCCGAATATGATAAGCTGCAAAAACTTCTGCAAACCCTCGGTCTGGAGGATGACTTGTTCTATGGCTTGCGGAACCGGACTAAGATGAAGATTACTCTCTTGCAGGAAGAGACGCTGATGTCCTGTATCCACTTTGAATACGCAACAGGCGAAACCAGGCGCGTGATCCGGAACGAGGCCATGGAAAAGCTCCAAGAGTTAGAGGCCATGGCCTCCGACAGCGACCATTTGATACAGCAATTTATCATACACTGCAAGATCATGCTAAAAAAGGAAGACGGAGTTCCTTATCCCCCAAAGGAAGAACTTAGTCTTCTCTTGAAAGCGATTCGTCTAACGGTTCCTCGATTTGATATCGAAAAGATAAACGACTCACTATACTATTTCAATGAGATAACTTCTTTAACGATGCTGCCACTTAAATAAAGTGAACCGCGGTAGCTTCTTAACGATGTTGCCGCGGTTTTCTTGAATTCTTAAAAAGAGGTCATTTGCCATGAAAAGCAAGCTCGCTTTCATCCTTTTTATCCTTTGCGCCTTGCTGACACTCAGCGCATGTCAGAACAGTCAGACGCCGGCCCCAGCGCCGATGGAGCCTCCCATAGAGACCACGGAGCCGGAAGCGCCCCCCCCGGACCCCGAGACCCCCGCAGAGCCCGCCGCAGATCCTTCCCTCTCCCAGCGGGAGCTTGACATGATCGAGGATATTGAATACCTGCGGGAGACATACAAGGAAAAGCATATCGAGCCCTTTTACCTGTGTTCTGAGGAAGAATTTGACTTTAAGCTGGACCAGGTGAAGGCCAAGGTCAGCGAGCTGTCCGATGTGGACATCTATTTTGAGCTGCAGGTGGTCCTCGCCGGGATGGGCGATATCCACACGGATATCACCCCGTCAGCCGATGTTTCCAGTGAAATGATGAGCAGACAGTTTCCCCTTGCTCTCCAGAACATAGACGGCAGGCTCTACCCAACGCATTATCTGGAGGGCTACGAGCAGTTCGCGCCCTATCTGCTGCGGGAGATCGTGGCCGTCAATGGCATTGACGCGGCCTATCTCGAACAAAAACTTATAAGTGTTGCAAGTCCTTTCAACCCCCGGCAAAGCAGCACATGGTGGTCCCTCGTTCCTCCCGTGTTTTTTGACTGGGCGGGCTGCGACTACAAAGAGGGCTATACCTTCCAGATCCTGAACGACAACCAGGAGGTGGAATCCATAGAGGTACCCATCATTACCAGAACGGAGGCCGCTGAGGGCGCATGGGTTTCCCCGGAAAACTGGGACCACATCTTTTTCGGCAGATATTATGATGACTGGGCGGAGTATGTGGAGGGAGAAAACGGCGGCTGCGTTTACCTCCACTACAGCGATCTGACCTCCACCGTAAGCATTGTGAAAACATTTGAAAAGGCAAGCTTCCTGATCCAGGATCATCCGGAGTGCGGCAAGCTGGTCATCGACATGCGCGACCACTCCGGCGGAGCCGCAGCCAGGCTCCCACAGGTCCAGAATTCTGCAAGTCAGCTCGTTTCGCCCACGATTGAGCAGGTCTATGTGGTCACCGGCGGCTATACTGCGTCAGCCGCCGTGATCAGTCTTGGTATCTTCCGGAGCCTGTTTGACAATATGGTAGTTATCGGCGAGCCGACGGGGCAGTTTGATCCTTTTCTCTGTGTGATGAATAATGAATTTGTCTCACCTCATTCACAGTATTCCATCCAGATATCAAATCTCTGGTATGACGCAGAGACCGGCGTTGAAACGTACTACGACGAGGACGGGAAGCTGTATCCGTGGGAAAGCACGATCCTCCCGGACGTGTACATCCATCAGGATATTGAAGACGTCCGCCAGGGGAAGGACAGCGTCATCAAGTGGGTGCTGACGCAGTAGGAGATTATAAAAGTGAATACCAGCGGAGAAAAGCACGAAACTCTCCTCAATAAAGGAGACATAAGCGATGGATAACAAAGATACTCTGGAACTGATGGAGCTGCCCATTGAGGTCATCAATCCGGGTAACGGCCTGCCGGACGCGCCTGTCTGCTCACCGTTTTCTGAAACCCTGCCATGCCAAGGTGAATTTACTAACGGCAGTGGCAGTAGCAATTGCCCATACATTCCATCCCATCCGGGCTGCCCGCAATTCTATCTTTTGTGACCTTAAGGAACCTCTGAATAAATCCCCGCGCACGTCTTCACGCCAGGGATTTCCACTGGTCTGCGTCAGAACACTTGAAATCCGTCAGGATTCCTGCACTTTCTTTGCCAGCGAAAATTTCTGACGCAAATTGATTTAATCAGAGCTTCTTTAACGTAAAAGGGACCTGCGGCAGTTTTCTAGCGAATACTGCCGCAGTCCTCCTGATTTTTTGTAACCTCTGTATCCATGGGAGAGCGCGATCCTGCCGGACGTATACATCCATCAAGATATCGAGGATATCTGTCAGGGGAAAGGCAGCGTCATCAAGCGGGTACTGGCGCAGTAGAGACATAAAAAGACAGGAGAATATGCTTTATGCTGAAAGTAAAACCATCCAAGTATAATCTGATCGTGGACACATACCCGAATGGCACGGCGTTGCTGTTTAATACATTTTCTACGGCTTTATGCCTTCTTGATGGAAAAAACAGGACCTGCTCAAAGAAGCACAGTATGATGCCGGGGACCTGAGTGACACCGACCAGAAAAGTATTGAACAGTTGAGCTCTATGGGGTTCCTTGTGGACCAGGAGATTGATGAACGCCAGCGGCTGAGACTGCGGCAGAATATGGCCAGGTATGGCATGAAGAACCTTACCCTGACCATCGGTCCCACCTTGAACTGTAATATGCGCTGTCCATATTGTTTTGAAGCCGAGCGGCATCAGACTATGACAGAGGAAACCGCAGATAAGCTGATCGACTTCTTGAAATCTTACATTGAAGAGAAGAAAATCGAGACCGTCAGCGTCACATGGTATGGAGGCGAACCGCTACTGGCGCTGAATCGGATCGAACAGATATCAAACGGATTGATCCCCTTTTGCGAAAACAAAAGCATCCCCTATTCCGCCAATATCATAACAAACGGCTACCGTCTGGATCGCAACAGTACCGAACTGTTGAAATCGCTGAAAGTGGAACGGGCCCAAATCACAATCGACGGCCTGGAAGAGACACACAATGCCAGACGGAAGCTGAAAAACGGCGGCGATAGCTTCTGGCCCATTGTGAGGAACATTGAGAGCACTAAAGATATCATGAAGATTTCTATTCGGATAAATGTGGATAAAGAGAACACAAAGGAAATAGATGCGCTGACGGACTTTTTTATGGATGAGATGAAATGGGGGAAAAACCCGACATTTTATTTGGCCCCTGTGGAAAAAACAACGGAGGACTGTGGGGCGGATCTGGATACGTGTCTGTCTTCCGATGTGTTTTCTGCGCTATATCAGGCTACCATAACGAAGATGTTTAAGCATGGGATTACAGAAATCGCTCAACAGCTTTATCCAGCATATACTGACGCGGGCTGTGCCAGTATATGCTCCAATAACTTTGTAATAGATGCCAATGGCTATTTCTATACCTGCTGGAACTATTTCGGGGATTCCTCAAAGAGCATCGGCCATCTTGATGAGCCCAACAAGATCGGTCTGCGCGGAGACTACCTTCATTGGATGACGGTCCCAATGCCAGAAAAATGCATGGATTGTGTCTATCTGCCGCTATGCCAAGGTGGTTGTCCAGACAAACGAATCAAGAATCAAAACCAAGCGACCTGCAGTTACCACCACCTTTTGTATCTTGAGAGTTTGAAACTGGCATTTCGCGCATACCAAGTAGGGAAATAAAATGCTTCGTCAAAAGCTTTTAATCGTTGGAGTCAGAAGTGCCTCAAGCGGGATGTCTGTTCTTAATTCTTAGAGTGAGCCCTTCCTGATAACGCAGTATGAGGCCGACCATGCATCAGCTAAACGGCGCAATCCCTCTTGGCGAGATGCGCCGTTTCTGTACCTTTTAGCTGTCAAGAATTTTATTACTTCCGAGCTTTAAGCTCGGAAGTAATGCTGTTTTGCCCTATCACGGTAATGCAAGAGATCAACGAAGATGATCTGGCTGATGTTTGGCAAACGATTGATTGGGATCGTATGGGTGCGCTTTGTTCCTTGACAATCTGCGTAGAAATACGCAATAAAACAAGGCAGATTTCTATTGAAATCTGAACTCTATGCTTGATTCGGCAGGGGGAGTACCTGCCTGACCCGGTGTGACGGGTAACAAAAACTCTAATCTCCGATGTGCACCACAGTGTCATGTGGAATGTACGAAGCTCGGTAAAGAGCGGAAGTGTGGTTTGAGACAGCTACACGCCGCAGGAGGCTATAAATCGGTCATGCCCAGTATGTTTTGTTGCAACCGACAAATGTCTTGAGAGTACGGCTCGTAAATTTCAGGGTGATAATACAGCCACCCGCCCCCGTGTGGGGTACTGCCGCTGTTTGAGATTTCCATTCGTTGAAAACAGCAGAAAACCATTAAGGTCGAAAGTCTTTGGCAAAATATCACACAAGTCAAAGATGGCAGTCGGGCTATAGGGACAGGCTAAAACCGATATGTAAAGCTAAAGCATAGGGAACAAAGGAACCGTGGACGGCACTTCATGATTGAAGTAAGTCGAGTGACACCTCTGCCGCGCAGGTAGGAAATGACCTGCTAATCCACGGGGCATCAGCCCGTAGTAGCGATGAAGCCCCTGTAATGGGGGTGGAGCGAAGGGGCATAGTCAGTGCAGATTTGTATGTGAAAACGGAAGTCGAGGAAGCCGTAGGCATACCTGACTAACACCAGAAACACCAATTCCAAGAGAGGAGGCGGTGCGTATGGCACAACAATTCGACTTCCCAGAAACCGAAAACCAACTACGCGAAATCCAGGATAAGCTGTATCAGCACAGCAAGGAGGTCTATGACGCAGGCGGACGGCCAGCGTTCAAAGGGCTTCTGGAAATCATGTCAGCCGAAGCAACCATCATCACGGCAATTCACAATATCAAAAGCAACCATGGCAGTGAAACCCCCGGCGTGGACTCCAAAACCATGCGAAAAGATTACTTATATAAGCCCTTCGCGTGGGTAGTAAAAGACATTCAAAAAGCATTCAGACATTTTGAGCCGCAGAAGATACGCCGGGTATATATCGACAAACCGGGAAAAGCTGAAAAACGTCCATTGGGGATTCCTACCATACGGGACAGAATCGTACAAGAGTGCATGAGAATAGTGCTGGAACCAATATGTGAAGCGCAGTTCTTCTCCCACTCCTACGGTTTCCGGCCCATGCGAGTGTCAACGCCAACCGGAAAATGTCATTTTTCGCCGGAATGGAATGTCATTTATTGGCGGTCAGCATGCGGTGGGTATGCAGCCTTGATTACCCGTTACTTGTCGGCTTGAAGCCCGTCAAGTCCTGATTTATCAGTGCATTTTAGACTTGACGGGCGAAAACGACAAGTATAATCATTCAAAGGCTGCTCACCTTTACCCGCCATTTTCTTACATTCCCTGTTCGGCGAAAAATTACAAAATCGCACCGGCGCTGACAGCGAGACGCAGCAATGGCACTGGAGCGAGCAAAAATGCTTATCCATCACACTGGTTACTATTGGGTTGTCGAGGGAGACATCAGTAAATGCTTTGACCACATCGACCATAGCCTACTCCTAAAGCGCCTCTACCACATGGGGGTGAAGGACAGGCGGGTTCTGCAAATCATCAAAGCTATGCTGAAAGCTGGGGTCATGGGTGAATGTGAAGTAAATGAGGAAGGAACGCCACAGGGCGGGCTTATCAGCCCACTATTAGCAAACGTCTATTTGGACATCATGGATGAATGGATTAGCAAGCAGTGGGAAAACAAGAAAACCCGGCATTTATATGTGCATCAACAGGGAAAGTATTTTGCTTTGCGGAAAACAGCTCTGATACCCGGTTATCTTGTTCGATATGCGGATGACTTCGTAATCATCACTGACACTCTCTCCCATGCCATGGAATGGAAGATGCGCTTGCAAAAATTCCTTCAAAGCAAAATGAAGCTGACATTATCCCAAAAGAAAACGCTGATAACAGATGTCCGAAAGAAGTACATCAAATTTCTCGGCTATGAACTGAAAATGGTTCCGGGGAAAGCAAAACGAGGATATATCTCCAGAACGATACCGGATAGAGACAGACTAAAGCAGAAAGTTGACAAAATTGCGGAGAACATCAAGAAAATCCCAGCTTGCTACAGCAAAGAACAGGTAATAGGTGAGATAAACCGCATCAACAGCCAAATCAGAGGGGTTATCCAGTACTATCAGTGCTGCACATGGGTAAATATTGCTATGCGAAAGCACAGCAGGCGGCTGATTCTGGTAGCGAAAAGCCGGTTGAAGCGATACAAGGGGAAATGGATTCCAGCCAATCAAACGCAAAACCTTCCCCGCGTACATCAGCGGTACAGGCAGAAGATTCCCTCAATAAAATATCGCAACATCTATATTGGATTTACCGCGCTCACCTTTTGCAAGTGGGAAAAGACCCTATCGAAGAATCAAGACGAAACCCCATATACCGAAACTGGAAGAAACATCAATTTCGAGCGCACAAAGAAGAAAAAAATCCATGCGCGTCTTGATGAAATGTACTCGGATAAATCGGCAAGGGCCATCAGTTATGGGCAATGGGGAAAACTCAACAACTTTGAGTTCATTATGAACCGAGCCTATGCGCTCAATCGTGATAAACTCAAGTGCCGTGTCTGCGGTGGGTGGCTTATTTCTGGTACGCCGTGGGCACACCGCATTAACCCGCATCTCTCGCTGGACCAAGTAAATCGTGTCAACAATCTGATTTCGCTTCATAAGAAGTGCTTTGATGCTGTCAACAATCCCAATCTGGACATTAGCCAATTTGATGCCAAAACTCAAAAGAAAATCATCGGTTATAGGGAAAAACTGGTTCCTTCACATACACGCAACAAATAATCTGCAT
>OFFE01002203.1_pt1 | contig 12120 bp, 7 predicted proteins | sample 1521371 | NCBI WGS metagenome assembly OFFE01 (sample SAMEA3504131, study PRJEB24116) | mouse gut metagenome | biome: mouse gut; feature: mouse-associated habitat; material: faeces | place: Denmark | collected 2011 | reverse complement strand
GAGGGAAGGAGATGGCCGCGCTGGCGGGGGAGCTGTCCGCCCTGGCGCGGGACCTGCTGGTGCGCAAGACCGCCCCCAAGGCGGGCTCCGCCCTGATGACCGGGGGCTTCGACGGGGAGACGCTGAAAAAATTTAAAAGGCTGCAGAAAGAGGAGGAGGAGCAGACGCGCCTGCTGCAGGAGATGAGGGGAAAAGAAAATATTACGCCGGACGGCAGAAAGATTGATCTCTGCGCCAATATCAGCGGGGTGGAGGATGTGGAGGATGCGATAGCCGGTGACGCGGGAGGGATCGGGTTGTTTCGCAGTGAGTTCCTTTATCTGGAATCTGCCGGTTATCCGGATGAGGAGACACAGTTTGCGGCATACAGGACTGTGGCTGAGAAAATGAAGGGAAAGCGGGTGGTTATCCGGACAATGGATATCGGCGCGGACAAACAGGCGGATTATTTCGGGATCGGAAAAGAGGCAAACCCAGCGATGGGTTACCGGGCGATCCGCATCTGCCTGGATCGGAGAGAGCTCTTTAAGACGCAGCTGCGTGCAATTTACCGGGCGGGTATATACGGCGCTGTGGCGGTCATGTTTCCAATGATTATCTCGATGACGGAGATTAGGCAGATTAAGGCGATTATCGCGGAGGTTAAGGCGGAGCTGGAGCGGGAAGGGATTCCCTATGGAAAAGACATTAAGACCGGGATAATGATCGAGACGCCGGCGGCTGTGATGATCAGCGATCAGCTCGCGGAGGAGGTGGATTTCTTTTCAGTCGGGACAAATGATCTGACACAGTATACACTGGCGATTGACAGGCAGAACCCCATGCTGGATCATATCTATGACCCGCATCATGAAGCGGTGCTGCGGATGATCCGGATAGCTGTGGAGAATGGACATAAGAGGGGATGCAGGGTTGGTATCTGCGGCGAGCTGGCGGCAGATATCACTATGACGGAGACATTTCTGCGAATGGGAGTCGACGAGCTGTCCGTAGCGCCTTCCATGATTTTAAAGGTGAGGGAAAAGATCAGGAACACGGATTTGTCGGCGGGCAGGGACGGGATGGCCGGCGCTGCGGAATAAGAACATACGGCAGGGGAATGCTAAAAAGAAAAGTGCGAAAATGTGCACACAGGAGGGAAGAATGAACAGATATCTGCTATTGAAACAGGGAACCATTCATGACGCCGTTTCGGATACGACGTTCGTTGCGGACATTCTCGCGGCAGACGGTAAAATCACAGAGATCGCCCCCGTGATCGGGGGCAGACAGGCAAATGAAGCGGAGGTGATCGATGCGACCGGAATCGACGTCTATCCGGGTTTTGTGGACGCACACTGCCATCTGGGGCTGGACGGGTACGCGACGGGGTTCGCGGGACAGGATTTTAATGAGACGGGCGATCCCGTGACGCCGCAGCTTTCCGCGGTGGATGCCATAAACCCGCAGGATGAGACATTCCGGATGGCGAGGGAGGGTGGCGTGACGTGTGTTTCAACGGGGCCGGGAAGCTCCAATATAATCGGAGGAACCTTCTGCGTGATCAAGACATGTGGGAGACGTGTAGACGATATGATTGTAAAGGAAAAATCGGCGATGAAAATTGCGTTCGGGGAAAATCCGAAGAACTGCTACAGGGAAAAAGGCGCCTCCTCCAGGATGTCCGTGGCGGCTAAGCTCCGGGAAGTCCTGAATCAGACAATCCTGTATGAGAAGAAGCGGGAGGCTGCGGGATATCCGGATGCAACAGATTATCTGAAACTGCCGCCGTATGATGCGAAGCTTGAGGCGATGATTCCGGTGATCCGGGGGGAGATGCCGCTGAAAGCACATGCGCACCGGGCAGATGACATTTTTACCGCAATCCGGATTGCAAAAGAATTTCATCTGGATTTAAGAATTGATCATGTCACTGATGGAGCACTGATTGCAGAGGATCTTGCGAAGGAGGGATATCCGGTTGCGGTCGGCCCGTCTTTTGGCCACGCCACAAAGTATGAGCTGAAAAACAAGGGGTTTCATACGCCCGCCATTCTCGCGCAGGCGGGATGTCAGGTATCCATTATTACAGATTCGCCCGTGACGGAAGAGCGCTATCTTCCGCTCTGTGCGGGGAGGGCGGTTCACTATGGAATGCGAGAGGCCGATGCGCTGAAGGCGATTACAATCAATGCGGCAAAGCACATCGGTGTACAGGAGAGAGTCGGAAGTATTGAGGTGGGAAAGGATGCGGATATTGCTATTTTTGACGAACTGCCTCTCAAAGTGGAGGCAAAAACCATGTGTACAATTATAGAGGGCAAAATCGTCTATACGGACTAAAGGGAAGTCCGTTTACGGTGGACGCGCAGATTCTGTATACGATCACGGACGGGCAGACGGTATACCGAACAGACGGTATATCAAAAAAATAAAATCTGATTTAAATATTCGGAAAAACAGAAGATTCCGGGAGGACAGGAGCGAGGAAGTTTTCCGGCGCGCTGACCGGACGGCGCGGGGTGGCCTGGGGTGACCAGGTTTAAGTATAGCGAATTAGCACAGAGAATATATATAATTTCCCGAAAGGATTGCATACTTTTCATAATTGAAAAACGACAGAAAATACGATATAAAGGAATTGTATGCGGTTTGCAACCACGATAAAATCTGCCGGAGCGTTGATCAGGCCGGGTTTCCGGCAGAAACCAGAAAAGGGAGAAAAAATATGGATATTTTCGGGATACTGACACTGACAGGCGGGCTCGCACTGTTTCTGTACGGGATGAGCGTGATGGGAGCCGGGCTGGAGAAGATGTCGGGAGGCCGTCTTGAGCGTGTTCTGGAGAATCTGACCTCGAATCCGCTCAAAGCGGTTCTGCTGGGAGCCGGTGTGACGGCGGTGATTCAGTCGTCGTCGGCGACCACGGTGATGGTGGTCGGTTTTGTGAATTCAGGTATTATGAAGCTTTCGCAGGCTGTGGGCATCATTATGGGGGCTAATGTCGGTACGACGATTACCTCGTGGCTGTTAAGCTTAACAGGTATCGAGGGCGGTAATTTTTTTGTTCGGATGTTAAAACCGTCCTCATTTTCGCCGGTTCTCGCGATGATCGGCGTGATACTGCTGATGTCTGGCAAAAGCGATAAGAAAAAAGACATCGGGGAGATTCTCCTTGGATTTGCCGTTCTGATGTACGGAATGGAGTCGATGAGCGGGGCGGTGAAGCCCCTGGCCGATGTGCCGGAATTTACAAACATCCTGACCATGTTCCGCAACCCGCTGCTCGGCGTGGCGGCGGGGGCCGTGCTGACGGCGGTGATTCAGAGCTCCTCCGCATCGGTGGGAATTCTGCAGGCGCTGTCCGTGACGGGGGCGTTTACTTATGGCTCCGTGATACCGATTATAATGGGCCAGAATATCGGCACCTGTGTGACGGCGATGATTTCCGCGGTGGGCGCGAACAAGGGCGCAAAGAGGACGGCGTTCGTTCATCTGTATTTTAATGTGATCGGAACGGTAGTTTTTATGATTGTTTTTTACGCGGGAAATGCCGTTTTTCAGTTTCCGTTTGCCGGGACTGTCGTCGGGGCGGCTGGGATTGCGCTGATTCACAGTGTGTTTAATCTGTTTACCACAATCGTACTTCTGCCCTTCACGAAGGGACTGGAACGGCTGGCTTACCTGACGATCCCGAAAACCGGGGGTGAGCGGGCGGCGGAAGATGTGTTCGGAATTCTGGATGAACGGTTTCTGAGCGCTCCGGCGTTTGCGATTGAGCAGTGCCGGTCGCTGGCCGGGCAGATGGCGGTGCTCTCCCGCGACAGCTTTCTGGAGGCGATGGAAGTGCTGACGGATTATTCGAAGGAGAAGATTGAGGATGTTCTGGAAAAAGAGAGCCGTGTCGATGTGTATGACGATAAAATCAGCGCGTATCTGACAAAACTGAGCAGTGAAAATCTCTCCTACCGGGACAGTGTCCAGGTCACTTCGCTGCTGCACTGTCTGACAGATTTTGAGCGTATTTCCGACCATGCGATCAATGTTGTGGAGAATGCACAGCAGATGCATAAGGATAAGGCGGATTTTTCCAGAAAGGGCAGGGAGGAGATGCTCGCCTACGGCCGCGCCGTGGCCGATATCCTGGAACGTACCACCGCGGCATTTACGGGAAATGATCCGGAGCTGGCGCGGACGGTGGAGCCGCTGGAAGAAGTGATCGATGAGATGAATAAAACAGTGAAAAAGCATCACATGAAGCGTCTGCGGAAGGGGAAATGTACGATTGAGCTCGGTCTGGTGCTCTCTGATCTGGCGATGAATTATGAGCGTGTGGCGGATCACTGCTCCAATGTTGCGGTCTATATGATGCAGTTGAAGGACCAGCAGCTGGAGGAGCACAGCTTTACCGAACAGCTGGATGAGGCGGAGAGCGCGGAGTTTGCACGGCTCCTTCAGGAATTCGGGAAGAAATATACGCTCTGACCTGTTGACGCAGTAAAATATGTGGTATAATAAAAAGATATTATACCGCCCGGGGAAGGAGCACGCGTCATTCTCCCGGGGCAGATGCCATGTGCGGAACATGAGTAAAGAGACTGCACGCGGCATCTGCCAGAGCGGGGAGGGGGCAGATTATGTTTTCCGTATCCGATATAAAAGAAGCGACATATCCTGCGACATTCCGGAGGGGAAAGGAGCTGTACGAGATAGGGGCAGTTCTTGATTTTTCTTATGAACTCTATCTGGAGAACGGCCTGCCGATGGCGGATATCCAGGCGGATGTCAGGGGGAGCGGAAAAGACTTTTACCGGGTGCAGGCGGTGGTGGATGAAGAGTTTGCGGATGCCGCGAATGTGAAATGCGAATGCGAAGCGTTTTATCAGTATGAGGGGCTCTGTAAGCACTGCGCCGCTGTGCTGATCGCCTATGTCAGCCGCAGGCAGGCGCAGGAGATTCTCAGTGTAAAAGAATCTCCGGGCCGTACCGGGGAGACCGGACACACGCTGCAGGATGCCGCGGTACAGATGAAGACATCGTCCGCATTGAAAAATCTTCTGCAGCAGTATTCCCTGCGGGCCGGATCTGCCTACCTGATACCGGAGGCGATCTACGGGAAAGTAGAACTGGAGCCGCATTTTAAGCTGGATTACAGCTATGCGACGGTGGAATTTAAGATGGGAACAGAGCAGAAATATGTGCTGAAAAATATTTCTGCCTTTCTGCATGCCCTTCAGACGAATGAAAAAGTGCGCTATGGGAAAAAGCTGGATTTTTACCATAACAGGGACGCCTTCACGGAGTATTCCGGACGCCTGATACGGTTTATGGAGCTTCAGGAGAATGACAGAAAGCGTCAGAGTCAGTATCACGCGTACTACACATACAGCGGAAGCTATGAGCGGACGATGGAGCTGGACCCGGTCGGGATCGACCGTTTTTTTGAGGCGGTCGGGCAGGAGCCGTTTCATGCTGAAATGCGCTATGAGGCGGAGGGGATCTATCACATGGCGGCGGAGGAACGCCGTCCGAAGCTTGTGATCAGGGGAGGAAGTGCGGGGGCATTTCTGGAGGCTGAGGAGCTTCACGTTATACGCGGTCACCGGTACTATTATTTCTACGAGGGGGATACTGTGTACCGGAGTCCGGGGAGTTTAAAGGGGGCTGCGGAGGAGTTTTTTGAGTATCTGGAACACCGGGGCTGCGGAGAGTGTTATATTGCCGCGGGGGAGCTTCCGATGTTCTGCCGCGATCTGCTTCCCCTGGTCCGGGAGAGCTTTGAGGTGTCGGCGGAGGGATTTGACGAGAGCCTTTATGTGCCGAAAAAACCGGAGTTTGAGCTCTATCTGGATAAACAGGACAACAGCATCATTGGTGCAAAGCTGCTGGCGGTGTATGATGGCGGCAAATACAATGTGCTGGAAAAAATCGGGCCGGGCCAGGTGCGCGATATTCCGGAGGAAATGCGTGTCCGCAGCCTGGTGGAGCCGTATTTTAACGGGTTCGGGCCCGGGGAGACTGTGTTTGTGCTCTCGCACAACGAGGATATGCTGTATGTGCTTCTGGCGGGAGGTCTGCACCGCCTGAGTGAGTATATGACGATTTATACGTCGGAGGCATTTCGCGGTATGAAAATCGTCGCTTCCCCGTCCGTGTCGGTCGGCGTATCGCTAAAGAGTGATCTTCTGGAGCTGTCCATTCATTCGGAGGAGATGGATGCCGGTGAGCTGGCATATCTTTTGTCCAGATACGATCGGCGGAAAAAATATGTGCGTCTCAGAAACGGGGATTTCCTGGATATCCGGGAGGACGGCCTGGGATTACTGGCGGAAGCCGGCGGGGATCTTCAGCTGACGGAACAGGACCTGAAAAAGAGCCGTATTGTCGTCCCGAAATATCGGGCAATGTATCTTGACGCGGCGCTAAAAAATAACAAACTGCTCTCGGTTGAGAAGAACAGGGAGTTCAGGAGCATGGTCCGCAATATGAAAACAATCGAGGACAGCGATTATGAGGTTCCTGATTCCCTGAAAAATGTGATGCGGAGTTACCAGAAAAGCGGATTCCTGTGGCTTAAGACGCTGCGGGAAAACGGTTTTGGCGGAATTCTGGCAGACGATATGGGGCTTGGAAAGACGCTGCAGGTGATCAGCCTTCTGCAGTCTGAACACGACGAGGCTGCAGCAGGTGAAAAAGAATGCCGCCGGTCCCTGATTATCTGTCCTGCCTCCCTGGTATACAACTGGCAGAAGGAGATCGCGCGGTTTGCGCCGGGGCTGTCGGTGGCTGTGATTGCAGGATCGGCTGCAGAGCGCCGGAAACTGATCGGCGACAGCGAAGAGGGGCAGATTCTGATAACTTCTTACGATCTTCTCAAGCGCGATGCGGATGAATACAAAAAAATGACGTTTGCTATCCAGGTTATCGACGAGGCGCAATATATCAAAAACCCGGGAACCAGGGCGGCAAAAGGGGTCAAGACGATTCCGGCGGTGTTCCGTCTTGCCCTGACCGGGACGCCCATTGAAAACCGGTTAAGCGAACTCTGGAGTATTTTTGACTACCTGATGCCCGGGTTTCTGTACACATATCAGCGGTTCCGTGAGGAAATCGAGCTGCCTGTTACCGCAAACGGGGATACCGGCAAAATGGAGCGCCTGCGGAGGATGATACGTCCGTTTGTTCTCCGGCGCTTAAAGGGCGATGTGCTAAAAGATCTGCCCGAGAAGCTCGAGGAACATATATTCGCGAGAATGGAGGGGGAGCAGGCTGCGCTCTATACCGCCCATGCGCTGCGAATGAAGCAGATGCTTGAGACGGCCACGGAAAAAGAGTTTGGCGCGGAGCGGATTCAGATACTGGCAGAGCTGACGAAGCTGCGGCAGCTCTGCTGTGATCCGGCGCTGCTTTTTGAGGATTATGCCGGAGATTCCGCCAAAACAGATATGTGTATGGAGCTGCTCTCGAACGCGGTGAGCGGCGGACACAAAATTCTTTTGTTTTCCCAGTTTACGTCGATGCTCGAGCGCCTTGCGCAGCGTCTGGAAAAGGAAGGCATATCCTTTTATATGCTGACCGGCGCGGTGGGGAAGGAAAGACGGATGCAGATGGTGGAAAGCTTTAACCGCGATGATGTCCCGGTGTTTTGTATTTCGTTAAAAGCAGGCGGGACAGGGCTGAATCTGACAGCGGCGGATATTGTGATTCATTACGATCCCTGGTGGAATGTGGCCGTCCAGAATCAGGCGACTGACCGCGCGCACAGGATCGGACAGAAACACGTCGTCACGGTTTACAAGCTGGTCACGGAGGGGACGGTTGAGGAAAAAATCATTCATGTCCAGGAGCGGAAGTGGCAGCTGGCAGAGCAGATTCTGGAGGGCGGAGGTATGGACACTGTGAGGTTTACGCGGGAAGAACTGCTGGAACTGCTGGGCTAGGGAGAGGCAAAGCCGTGCCGGCGGGAACAGGAATCAGGAAAGTGGGGAAATAAGGATATGAGCGGGATATTATGGCCGGTGGTGCTTCTGGTGACGGGATTTCTGCTCCTGATAAAGGGGGCTGATTATTTTGTGGAGGGGAGCTCCGCGGTGGCGAAGCGGCTGCGTGTGCCGCCGGTGATCGTCGGGCTCACGATCGTGGCGATGGGAACGAGTCTGCCGGAATGTGCGGTAAGCCTGACAGCGTCGCTGGCGGGCAACAACGCGCTGGCGGTCAGCAATGCGGTCGGATCAAATATTTTTAATTTGCTGGTGGTTTGCGGGACCTGTGCCCTGTTTGCGCCGGTCAGGGTGGAAAAGGGGACGATGAAAAAAGAGTTTCCGTTTTCCATTCTGTGTGTTCTGCTGCTGCTGGCGCTGGGATATGCGGGGATGGAGCTGGGGAGAACGGATGGTCTGGTATTTCTGGCGGTGTTTGTCTGCTTTCTGTACCGGATGGTGCAGACTGCGCTGAGAGCGCGGGCACAGACGGATGACGCTGAAGACACCGGCGGGACGCTGCCCGTGTGGCGATGCATCGTTTATATCGCCGGCGGAGCGGCTGCGATCCGGTATGGCGGTGATTTCGTCGTGGAAGGAGCGTCCGCCATTGCGGCCCGGATGGGGCTGAGTCAGAATCTGATAGGGCTTACAATTGTCGCATGCGGTACGAGTCTGCCGGAGCTGGTCACCTCGGTTGTGGCGGCGCGGAAAAATCAGCTGGAAATGGCGCTGGGAAATGTGATCGGATCGAATATTTTCAATATTCTGTTCGTTCTGGGCGTTTCCTCGGCGATCAGTCCGATCGCCTTTATCGGGGAAAACGTCACGGACATCCTGATTCTTATGTGGATGAGCGTGGCCGTGTGGATTTTCGCGTGGACAAAACAGGCCATAGAGAAAAAAGAAGGTGTGCTGATGCTTCTGATGTATGCCGTGTATCTGGTAAGTATCTGCGTCCGGTAACCGTATTTTATTTTTCATTTACTTAATGATTGCCGGATGGGCGATTAAGGGGTATACTGAAACGGAGAAGTGAAAACAGACGCTGGGAGGTAGCGGGATGGAATTTTTTGACAAACTGGGAGAAACGCTCGTGTCTGCGGGCAGGGATGTCGGACAAAAGGCAAAAGATGTATCGGAAATCGCCAGACTGAGAATTGACATAAGGGCAAAAGAGGAATACGTACAGGGACAATATGCTGCAATCGGTGCGGCTTACTATGAGAAACATAAGGATGACGACGCGCCGGAGGCGGAGCAGTTTTTCCTGATCAGGGAAGCGCTTGAGGAGATTGCGCGCATGAAGGCCGAGGTGCTGAGAATTCAGGGCGCCTGCGAGTGTCCGAACTGTGGGCACAGGGTACCGGAACAAGCGGCGCTCTGCAGAAGCTGCGGGGCGCAGCTGGGAGATATGTCCGGGGTATAGGAAGAAGAGCGGGATCCCTCAGCTGTGCCGTTACGCAGCTGAGGGATTCGTGATATTTCCCGGACATACCTGATCGCAGCTGTCGGCCGGCGGGTTATAAATGGAGGCGAAAAATATCCGCAGACAGCTTGACACTTCCGGCAAACCGGTGTATAGTAGCGTTGTAGATTTGAAAATTCAATATTGTGCAAAATTTTCTTATTCAGAGTGATGGAGATACATAGGATCTGTGAAGTCACGGCAACCCCTCCACGGAAGGTGCCAGCCTGAGCGAGTAAATGCTGTACGGGATACCGGATCAGAAATGACACGGATATCCGGACAGTTCGAACAATAAGAGGATTTGATGATCTGATATGTTGTCATGTCCACTTGTTTTCACAGGTGGAATTTTTTTGTCCGATTTTACAATGAGAAAAGGAGAATCAGAATGGAAAAGAGACTATTCACATCGGAATCTGTGACGGAAGGGCATCCTGACAAAGTCTGCGATGCGATATCGGATGCGATTCTGGACGCCTGCATGGCGGAGGATGCGATGAGCCGTGTTGCCTGTGAGACGGCGTGCTGCACTGGTTTTGTGCTTGTAACAGGTGAGATTACCACAAAAGCACATCTGGATATTCCGGCGATTGTGCGCAGAACTGTCAATGAGATCGGCTACAACGATGCAAAAACAGGTTTTGACGGCAATACCTGCGCGGTGATGGTAGCGCTCGACCAGCAGTCGCCGGATATTGCGATGGGTGTGGATACGGCGCTTGAGGCAAGGGGCGGGCAGCTGTCGGACGAGCAGCTCGAGGCCATCGGTGCCGGAGACCAGGGAATGATGTTCGGGTATGCGACAAATGAGACGCCGGAGCTTATGCCGTACCCGGTTTCCCTTGCGCACAAACTTGCGCTGCAGCTTGCGAAAGTGCGCAGGGACGGGACGCTTTCCTATTTAAGACCGGACGGGAAGACGCAGGTATCCGTCGAGTACGATGAGGCGGGAAAGCCGTTCCGCCTGGAGGCGGTGGTGCTTTCCACACAGCACGACGAGGATGTGACACAGGAACAGATTCATGCGGATATTAAAAAGTATGTGTTTGAACCGGTACTTCCGGCGGAGCTGGTGGACGGGGAGACGAAGTTCTTTATCAATCCGACCGGAAGGTTTGTGATCGGAGGGCCGCACGGGGATGCAGGACTGACAGGGCGCAAAATCATTGTGGATACCTATGGCGGATATGCGCGCCACGGTGGCGGTGCTTTTTCCGGAAAGGACTGTACAAAGGTGGACCGGTCTGCGGCTTACGCGGCGCGCTATGTCGCGAAGAATATTGTGGCGGCCGGGCTTGCTGAAAAGTGTGAGATTCAGCTTTCCTACGCAATCGGTGTTGCGCAGCCTACTTCGGTGATGGTCGATACGTTCGGCACCGGAAAGATTTCTGATGAGAAGCTGGTGGAGATTATCCGCGGGAATTTTGATCTGCGTCCGGCGGGAATTATCCAGATGCTGAATCTGAGAAGGCCGATTTACCGGGGGACGGCGGCATACGGTCATTTTGGCCGCACGGATCTGACGCTTCCGTGGGAGGCGGTTGACAAGGTGGAGATACTGAAGAAGTATGTATAATGCGGACAGACCGGCAAAAGAATGCTGTTCTGCGGCAAGGAAAGACCGCTGCGGTGCCCGGAAGGGTGCTGTGGCGGTCTTTCTGGAAGAGAGCGGGAATGAGCCGGAAGTTCATGGGGAGGAATCCGGAAGGGAGTATCTGTGAAAGTAGGAATTCTGTCGGATACGCATGGCGTTTTCCGTGAGGAGTGGACTGCCCGCCTCCTGGACTGCGATTATCTGATTCATGCAGGGGATATCAGCACGAAAGCCTGCTATGAGAAGTTTGGGAAGCTCGGTATCCCTGTTTATATGGTGCGCGGCAATTGTGATGTGGGGAGCTGGGCGCGTTATCTGCCGGAGTTTCTCTCGGTGAAAATCGGCGGAAAGATCTTCTTTATCGTGCATAACAGGGCGGATCTGCCGTTTGATCTGACGGAGGCGGACGTCGTTGTTTTCGGGCATACGCATTTGTTTGAGCACACAGAACGATTTGGAAAGATTTTTTTAAATCCGGGCAGCGCCGGGCAGCCGCGCGGGGACTTAAGGAGTATGGCGGTGCTGGAGCTCAGAGGGGATTCGTGCGATATCCGGCGGATTCTTCTGTAATGATCTTTTCTGCCCGGAAGAGGGCGCTGACAGCAATCGTATATTGTCTAAGTTCTTCCGCTTTGCGGATTGCTTTCCGGTATTTTTCCGGGGCAGTGAAGCCGTTTCCCAGATAGCACCAGAGCTCTTTCATTTTAAAGAGCGTATTGCGATCACCGGAAAGGATCCCCAGATAGTGTTCCAGGAGGTCGTCGTGAAATGCGCGCAGCTGCCGGAGCCTGTCCGGGGCGGAAGTAGTGTGTGAGGAAAAGGGAGCGGGGGGCATGCCTGCCGGTGAGGGATCAGGTGTGTCCGCCGTCTCCCGCAGCTGACGGATGAGCGCCGGATTTTTCAGGACTCCGCGGCCGATCATGATTTTTACAGTTTCCGGAAATTCTCTCCTGATCCGGGCAAAGTCCTCCGGGGTGCAGATATCCCCGTTATAGCAGAGAGAGTGGCGGCCCGTTTTCACTGCGGCGGCAAATGCGTTGAGATCAGGTTTGTTCTGATAATAGTCTTTCAGCAGGCGTGGGTGGATAATGAGCTC
>OFFE01002197.1_pt1 | contig 12150 bp, 8 predicted proteins | sample 1521371 | NCBI WGS metagenome assembly OFFE01 (sample SAMEA3504131, study PRJEB24116) | mouse gut metagenome | biome: mouse gut; feature: mouse-associated habitat; material: faeces | place: Denmark | collected 2011 | reverse complement strand
GACTGGAGTTCAGACGTGTGCTCTTCCGATCTCTTCATATCCTCATTGGTATAGTAGTCAATGGAGAGGCAGCTGCCCTCAAAGCAGACCTGGCAGGTCTTGGCCTGCAGCAGAATCAGCCCCTCTGTGTACTCCAGAATGCCCCGGTAATTCTCGATCCACGCCTCCCTGTTGCCTGTCAGAGTCACCTTCAGGGCCCCCAGACAAATATCTTTCGGAAGCTTTAAACTCTCAATCAACGATTCTTTTCGGTCACTGTTTTTTCTCATACCAAAGTATATTGCCCAAATGGCAAAACTATGCCAACAGCTCCCTATTCCTTCAGGTTATCACTCCTTCTTCTCGTCCAGATACAGCTGCACCCTGTTTTGAATGATCTTCGCTGTATCCTCCACCGTTTTAGCCCCGTCAAAGAATGCGGCCGACTCCTCATGAATAATGTCCAGCACCGGCAAAAAATCAGGGTCCTTGGGTTCCGCAATCTCCACCAGCTTCCGGATCAGATCCACTTCTTCCTGCCTGGGAGTATGGTATTCTATGCTCCAGCCGTCAGGGAGTGTGGTTCGCGTGACCCCCATCACAATCTCCTTTTGATTCCCATTGGCGTCCGTCACATAGGTCACTTCCACAGCCTCTTCAGCCCTTTGATCGAAACAGCTCTTCAGAACAGGAAAGCCATAGCTGTCATCTCTCGGGTTCAGCAGCATATACTCCAGAAATGCCCAGGCCCCTTCCTTCTGCGCCGACTTTGAACTAATGGCGTATACAGACCCTGTCACCATTTCACAGCTCAGCCTCCCGTCAGCTGTAGGATAGCCCACAAGAGCCGGGCTTCCCTGGAAAATTTCATATTGAACCTGAATATCCTTAAAAGTATTCAGTACCATCTTGGACAGGAGGGCTTTTCCACTCTGTATGGCCTCCGGCTCATGCAGCTCGGAGCCACCGCCTTTTTTGTCAAATTTTTTTACAATCTTCAAAAATTCCCTGAATTCCTCGGTGTCAAAATTACATTTTCCGGTTTCTTCGTCTATGAAGCCATCCTTCATAAACCACAGGGCTGTGTAGAGAGTGCTCACCTGTGTCTCTCCGTGGAACAGCGCCTGGTCAGGATGTCCCTGGGCATATTCCGCCATCTCCTCCAGCGTCCACCCCTCCCCGTCAAACTCCTCTGAACTTCCATATATTGTGGCGAGAGAAAAATAGGGGTTGATGGACACCAGGGCATCATCGAAAGTGTTGGCCTGCACCACAGCGTCGATAATATCATCGCTGCTGATGTACCGGCTCTCCTCAAAGTAGGGGAAAAGGTTCTCTATGGCGCCCATGGAGGCAAAATTTTTCGCCTCCCACAAGTCAATAACCAGAATATCCTGTGAATTCCCTGAGACGATATCCAAATCCATGGCTGTTGCCGCCCCTTCGTAACCGTCCGGCTGCTGCCGCTCCTGTGGACCATAGTATACTTTTATTTCCGCCCTGTATTGGCCGCTTTCCTGATTAAAACTTTTCACAAGTTCTGTTAAGTTATAATCCTCCCTGAATGTTCCAATGGTTACTACTTCTCTCTGGTCCTCGCCGCCCGCAGAACCGGGTACCTCCGACGCTACCTCCGTCTCCAGGCTGTCTTCTGAAACCTGAGACCTTTCCTCCCTGCTCTCTTCCTCAACGGCATTTGCGCATCCCGCCAGTGTAAATCCCACTGCCAAAATCAGGCCGGCCCAGCCAGCCCTGCCCAACCTATTTTTCATACCTGTCTCCTGTCACATCACAGCCTTAATCAGAGATCGTTTTTCCGGCGCGGTTCCACCGATGGCGACAGCGGCCAGAAAACGCCTTTCTGCCTCTGCCGCCCTCTCCTCCCTGTTGGCGTGAATCAGGGCCAGAGGCTCTCCCGCTTCCACATAGTCCCCCACCTTTTTGTTCAGAACCAGTCCCACGGACAGATCAACCCTGCTCTCCTTGGTCTCCCTGCCTCCGCCCAGGATCAGGGAGCAGATGCCCACTTCATCACAGGCAATATGGCTCACATAGCCGCTCACAGGGGCGGGGACAGTCTTCACAATATCCGCCCGGGGGAGCAGTTCCGGACGGTACACCGCCTGGGGATTCCCCCCCTGTGCCTCCACAAACTGAGCAAGCTTTTCAAGGGCGCTGCCGTCCTGAATCACACCCTTCAGCATTTTCTCCGCCTCTTCCCGGCTCCGGGCCTTCTCCCCGGCCATAAGCATCTGACTCCCCAGAACCAGGCAAAGTTCCCTGAAATCTTCCGGCCCGCCCCCCTGAAGGGTCTCTATGGCCTCCCTCACTTCCAGGGCATTCCCCACGCCCCGGCCCAGAGGCTGATCCATGTCGGAGATAACCGCCGACATTCTGCGCCCGGCATTCCTGCCGATCCGCACCATCTCCTCCCCCAGGGCCCTGGCGTCCGCCTCCTGCTTCATAAAAGCGCCGCTTCCCGTCTTCACATCCAGAACAATCGCCTCCGCCCCCGCCGCCAGTTTTTTGCTCATTATGGAACTGGCGATCAGGGACATATTGTCCACTGTGGCAGTCACATCCCGCAGGGCATAAAGTTTTTTGTCTGCCGGGGCAAGATCGGCTGTCTGTCCCATAATGCAAATGCCGTTTTTATTCACATTCTCGATAAATTTTTTACGGCTAATCGAAGTGGTGAATCCCGGAAAGCTTTCCAGCTTGTCAATGGTCCCTCCCGTATGTCCCAGCCCGCGGCCGCTCATCTTCGCCACGGGAATGCCGCATGCCGCTACCATGGGCCCCAGAGCCAGGGAAGTCTTGTCCCCCACGCCCCCGGTGCTGTGCTTGTCCACCTTAATGCCGCTGATGTCCGATAGGTCAAGTCTGTCGCCGCTGTCTGCCATGGCCAGGGTCAGGGTGGCAGTCTCCTGCTCTGTCATCCCGCGGAAATAAACTGCCATCATCAGGGCAGACACCTGATAGTCCGGGATCTCCCCTTTGGTGTAGCCCTCTATGAAGAAACGGATCTCGTCCTTTGAAAGTCCCCCGCCGTTTCTCTTCTTCATAATAATATCATACATTCTCATGCCCTATTCTCCTATTTTAGTTCCTCTTTTATTTTAGTTCCTCTACGCTCAGCGCCCTCTTTGGGGAATATATACTGATGCTTAAATATGCATCTGTATATATTCCCTGGCACTATTCGCTACGAGAAGGTTTTTTATTTTTTAGTTCCTCTGCGCTCGGCGTCACTCATTTTAGAATATAGAACTGGTTTTGCAGCAGTACCCAGTTTGCCCGGAACCATTCCATAATCTGCCAGTATCCGCAGCCGTGGAGGCTGTATTCCTGCATCAGGTCAAATTTGGCCTGCAGGCTTCTCACATCCTCAAACCATACTTCATGGGCAATTCCGTTGTCTGTGTAGGTAAAATAAGGACTTTGCGCCACATCATCGAACCGGATTTCCGCACCCTGTTCCACCGCAATGCGTACCGCTTCCACATTGCCTATGGTATCGGCTTTTGTAACGCCTCTCTCATAGGGCAGCGGCCAGTCATATCCGTAATTCGGAATTCCCAGGTCTATTTTCTCCGCGGGGATTTCGGTCAGGGCATATTCCACCACCCTGCGCACCTGGTTTAACGGAGCCACCGCCATGGGAGGGCCGTAGGTGTAACCCCACTCGTAAGTCATCAGCAGCACATAGTCCGCCGCTTCCCCAAGTCCCCGGTAATCCTTTCCCTCGTACAGAAGTCCTGTCTGTCCTGCGCTTGTCTTGGGCGCCAGTGCCACCGAAGTGTGGTATCCCGCCCCCCGCATGGCCTCCGCCACCTGCCACACAAATGCCGTAAACGCATCCCGGTCCTGGGCCATAATATATTCAAAATCGATATCCACGCCCCGGTACCCTTTTTCTCCCATGACCTCCAGCAGATTCCGGATCAGATTGTCCGTATAGGCGGCGTTGTTCACCACGGAGTGAATCAGCTGATTGTTGAAATTCCCATCCGGTCCGAAAGGTGTCAGCGTCAGTACCGGCTGTGTGCCGAACCGCTCCGCCTCCGGTATCATCCATGTGTCATCCCCGTAAGAAGGCGGCAGCAAATCCCCGTACAGCGTAAAACCGTAAGAAAATACCCGCAGTTCCGACAGAAACGGCAATGTCTGCTCCAGCACCCAGGGGCTGATAAAGGGATAGGCATATCCGCTTACCATCACTGCCCTGACAGCCTCCCTCCGGAAGCGGTTGATCAGAAGCGCCTGGCCTACTGCCAGTTCATAGGGATAAACCAGCTGATTGTCATAAATAATCTGCCCTGCATCCGCGTCCAGTTCCTGTGCGATACTGTCCACGCTGTCCCCCGGTTTTACCACATAGATTTCCATAAAGCTGCCCCCAAATGATATAAATGATACCATCATCTATATTCATTTCCTGCCGCCGGCAGACCAGACATGGCACAACAGTGTCTTCCCCCTGATTTCTGTTTTCCTTTCCGCCAGGGCTGAGATCCCGGACTATTTTGTTACACTCCGGCCTTTTTACAGATATCCTGCAGGCAGCACCGGTCACAGTAAGGCTTTGTCCTGGCCGTACACACCGCCCTGCCGTGGTTCACCAGCCGGTGGCAGAAGTCGTTCCCCTCCCTGGGCGGAATGATTTTCCACAATTCTTTTTCCACCTTCGCGGGTTCTTTGACACCATCCACCAGTCCCATACGGTTCACCAGCCGGATACAGTGCGTGTCCGTGACAATGGCAGGCTTTCCGAACACATCCCCCATAATCAGGTTTGCGCTTTTTCTGCCCACTCCCGGCAATGCCAGGAGCTTGTCAAAATCATCCGGCACATTTCCTTTGTATTCATCCCGGAGTATCTTCATGCAGGCGTTGATGTCACGGGCCTTACTCCTGCCCAGTCCGCAGGGATGAACGATCTTTTCAATCTCATCCACATCCGCCTCTGCCAGGGCGTTCACATCCGGAAACACTTCATACAGTTTTTCCACCACCACATTCACCCTGGCATCGGTACACTGGGCCGCCAGACGCACGCTCACCAGCAGTTTCCATGCCTGGTCGTAATCCAGGGTACAGTCCGCAGCCGGATATTCTTTTTTCAGTCTCTCAATAATCTCCAAAGCCCTCTGTTTCTTTGTCATTTGTCTCCTCTTTCCCTTTATCCTTCCAGCCGCTCCTTCAGCCTGGTGTTCCGCTTCGTCACGGTCACATTCTGCACCGCGCAGGCCAGGGCTTTCACGGTTCCCACCATGACCAGAATTCTCTTTGCCCTGGTCAGTCCCGTGTAGATCAGGTTCCTCTGCAGCATCACATAATGGCTCATCAGCACCGGCATTACCACCACCGGGTACTCCGAACCCTGGGCCTTGTGAATGGTGGTTGCATAGGCGTGAACCAGTTCGTCCAGTTCCGTATTTTCATATGTAATATCCCGGTTATCAAAACAGACGGTCAACGTCCGGTCCGTGAAGTCCACCGACACAATCTTCCCGATATCCCCGTTGAAAACTTCCTTGTCGTAATTGTTTTTTATCTGCATGACTTTGTCACCTTTCCGGAACACAAAGCCGCTTCTCCGGAGACCCTCTCCCTGGGGATTTAAGGCCTCCTGCAATGCCAGATTTAAGTTTGTGGCTCCCGCCTCCCCTCTCTGCATGGGCGTCAGCACCTGGATATTCCCGGAATCCACACCGTAACACTGGGGCAGTTTCTGTTTCACCAGCTCCACAATCTCCTGCACCGCCTGCCCGGGTTCTTCCCTCTGAATGAAGAAAAAGTCCGTATGCTTCCCATTGGAAATATCAGGCATCTGCCCCTGGTTGATTCTATGGGCATTCATGATAATCCTACTCTCCCTGGCCTGCCGGAAAATCCTCGTCAGGCGTATCACGGGAAAGCGGCCCGAATCCATCACATCCCGCAGCACATTTCCGGCCCCCACCGATGGCAGCTGGTCCATATCCCCCACCAGAATCAGACGCATGTCTGACGGAACCGCTTTCAGCAGGGCGTTCATGAGAATAATGTCTATCATGGAACACTCATCCACAATCAGCACATCCCCTTCCAGGGGATTCTCCTCATTTTTCCCGTAGCCCTCCGATGGCCTGCATTCCAGCAGGCGGTGTATGGTCCGGGCCTCCAGTCCCGTGGCCTCCGTCATTCTTTTGGCCGCCCTTCCCGTAGGGGCCGCCAGCAGGATTTTCAGGCCGTAAGCCCGGTAGGCAGCTATAATCCCCTGGGTGGTGGTGGTCTTGCCCGTACCCGGGCCTCCGGTTAAGACCATCACCTTTGCCATGGCGGCACAGCGTATGGCTTCTGACTGAATTTCGTCATACTGCATTTGAACCGTCCGCTCTATCCTGCCCACATCCACCGAAAGCTCCTGATTCCCCGTCTCTTTCCTGGCCCTGGCAAGCTGCACCCACAGCCTGTCCCTGGCCGGTTCCGCCGCAAGTTTCTTTAATTTGTTGGCCACCCCCAGCTCCGCATAGTAAAAAGGGGGAAGAAATATGGCATTCTCCTCCCTTATCAGATCCTCATCCTTCAGCATCTGATCCAGCGTCATCACAACACAGCAGTCTTCTGCCTCCAGAAGCGCCGAAGCTTTCCGGATCAGCTGTTCCTTTTCCCCGTATACATGGCCCTCTCCTGCCAGTTCCCCCAGGGTGTACATGATACCGCTGCGCAGGCGCACATAAGTCTCCTTCCCGAAACCCAGTTTCCCCGCGATGCTGTCTGCCGTCCGGAAACCGATTCCCCAGATATCGTCTGCCAGACAGAATGGATTTTCCTTCATTTTGCCAATGCTTTCATTTCCGTACTGTTTATAAATTCTGGCGGCAAAAGCGGCATTGACATCATGTTCCTGCAGAAAGACCATAATATTTTTTACTTCCTTCTGCCTCTCCCAGCTCTCCCCGATCATCCTGACCCGCTTGCTACCGATTCCCGGTATCTCCAGCAGCTGCTGAATATTTTCCTCAATGACCGCAAAGGTATCCGTCCCGTATTTCTGCACGATTTTTTTGGCATATTTGGGCCCCACTCCCTTGATCAGGCCGCTGCCCAGATACTTTTCCATGCCGTAAACCGTGGCCGGAAGCGTCTCCTCCCATTTTTCTGCCATAAACTGCCGGCCGTATCTGGAATCCACCTTCCAGCTGCCATCGATCAGAAGCACGGAACCCACATTGGCATCCAGCAGATTTCCCACCACCGTGACCAGTTCCTCATATCCCTTGACATGCACCTTCAGAACGGAATATCCGTTCTCCGGATTCTGATATGTAATTCGCTCCACCACACACCGGATTTTCGTCATTGGTCCCTGTTCCCACCCTTGCCTTTCCGATTCATAAATCTCACCCACACTGCGGGACATATCTGCGGCAGACCCGCTTCCCCTATATCCCGCCCTGCCGTCACCGGTACTTTTCCATCTGCATCCGGAACATGGACGCATACTTTCCATCCAGCTTCATCAGTTCCTCATGGGAGCCTTCCTCCACAATCCTTCCATCCTCCAGCATGTAAATTCTGTCGGCCAGCCTGGTGGTGGAGAGTCTGTGGGAAATGAAAATCACGGTTTTCTCCCGGTCCAGGTTCATCATGGTATGATTCAGATTATACTCACTCAGCGGATCCAGCGCGCTGGAAGGTTCATCCAGCACAATCACGGAACTGTCCTGGTAAAGGCTTCTGCAGATACCCACCATCTGCGATTCGCCGCCGGAGAAGGAAACGCCGTCTTCCTCAAATTCCCTGGTCAGCGCCGTGTCATATCCTGCGGGCAGTTTTGCAAACTTACTGTCAAACCCGCTTTTTTCCAGCAATGGCTCCGCTTTCCCTTCCTCTATGGGCACACGGTCCATGACAATGTTTTCCCCCAGGGTAGCGGCAAAAAGCTGGTAATCCTGGAACAATGTGGCAAACTGTCCCCGGTACTCGTCCAGCTTCAGATTCCGGATATCCCTGCCCCCGCAGGTGATGCTTCCCTCCGTCACGTCATAGAGACGCAGCAAAAGCTTTACCAGGGTGGTTTTCCCGGCGCCGTTGTAGCCCACAAAGGCAACCCGCTCTCCCCTGTGTATGGTCAGACTGATGTCTTTTAAGACCGGTTCGCATCCCGGATAGGCGAATGACACATGGTTCAGGCTTAAGTCCGAAAATACGGCTTCCACACTTTCCGCCTCTTCCCGCTGGCCGATCTCCACAGGACACTCCAGGAAATGCCGGATTTTCTCAATATAGCGCCCGTGCTCCGGAAAATCGGTCAGCACCCTGGCCAGGCCCCGGGAACAGTTCTGCAGCCTTCCGCAGGAATTGTACAGTGTCACCGCCGTTCCGTAGCCGAAAGCGCCCTTCACGATGGCCTGGAACAACAGCCAGGTCAGGTAAATGCCGTCAAAAAGCAGCCTGCTGCAGCCGTACTGGACGCACATTTCCAGAATCTGAAGCTTTCTGGTCTCCTTTTTCGCCAGCTCCCGTATCTGCCCCGCAGCCTCATGAAATTCCTGGTAAAGCTTGGGTTTCACATGACTCATGCGCAGTTCCTTTGCATACTCCTGCAGATAAAACACCCTGCTGATATAGTCCCTTTTCCGCTCCAGGGGCTTTAATTTTTCCATAAAGCTTATCCAGTGCTTTTTATAAAGATTGGTCAGCACCAGCAGCCCCACCACGGAAACACATGTCAGCACCAGTCCCAGGACATCCTGGGTCAGCACATAAGCCGCCACCACCACAATGCCGATGATCTCCCCGATCAGGGTGGCACAGCTTCCGATCACGCCATCTGTCCTCTCTGCCGCCTCCCCCATGGCCCAGACGAACTCATTGTAATATTCCGGGTCGTCATAATTTTTCAGGTCCATCTCTGCTGCCTTCCGGTACAGTTCCTTCCGTATCCTGCGCCGGATTTTCTCTTTGGATACGGGTTTCAGTTTCGTCTCCACGTAGTTGGGCAGAACCTGGGCCACCAGGGTCACAAACGAAAACACTGCCAGCACAAACCAGAACACTTCCGCAAACGGCCTGCCGTACTGGATACTGTCAATGATATACCCGATCATGTAAATATGCTCCACAAAAACAATGATCTCGTGCCTGGCACGGGTGCTCAGCTGTTCTATGGTAAAAAGAGGCGCCTCCTCCAGGGCTATTTTCAATAAAAACCAGTTGTTGGAGATGGTTCTCCCTGCCTTAATCCTGACTCCAGACATCTCTTCTCCTTATCCTGACCCAGATTTTAATGTGCCGAAAATCCATACCGTCTTTTGTCTTCCGGTAAAACCTCCGGTCTTATGCAATGTCCTGCAGATAACTCTCTGCCTGCTTCCGGAACATGTCCGCGTAAATCCCATTTTTCTCCAGCAGCTCCAGATGCGTCCCCTGCTCCTTCAGTTCCCCCTCCTGCAGCAGGCAGACCCGGTCCGCCATGGCCGCCGAGGAAAGCCTGTGGGAGATAATCACGGAAATCTTGTCCTCCTCCCCGCCGCAGAGTTCCATGATGGTTTCATACATCTGGTACTCGGCCACCGGGTCCAGGGCGCTGGAGGGCTCGTCCAGAAGCACAATGGGGGCGTTCTTCGCAAAGCTTCTGGCCACCGCGATTTTCTGTGCCTGACCGCCCGAGAGCACCGCCCCCTTCTCGTCAAACTCCCTGGTCAGGATAGTGTCCGCACCTTTTTCCAGCTTTTCGGTCTGCTCCAGGGCGCCGCTCTTTTTCAATGCCTCCATGGCCGCTTTCCGCTGTTCTTCCGTCTCCAGTTTTTCCAGAATCACATTTTCCAGCACACTCATGGAAAACAGTACAAAATCCTGAAAGGTGGTGCCGATGAGGTTCCGGTATTCCTGCAGATTATATTCCCGGATATCCACGCCGTTTAACAAAATCACGCCCTCCGTGGGGTCGTAGAGGCGCATCAGCAGTTTTACCAGCGTACTCTTGCCGGAGCCGTTATGGCCCACCAGGGCAGTTCGCTCCCCTGCGGTAAACGTGCAGTTCACATGGGACAGCGCGTACTTCCCTTCTTTTTCCTGGCCCGGATACCGGAAAGAAACGTTTTTCAGTTCCAGAGTTTCCACTTTTTCGGGTACTCCGATGCCCTGCCAGTCCTCCGGGATCTGTGCCCTATAGTTCATAAATTCCCTCAGTGTCCTGGCGTAAAGGCCGTTCTGGTAAGTCCGTGCAATACTCTGTGTGAGACTTGTCAGCATCCAGGTGGTGCTGACTATGGCGTTTGCCAGCACCACAAAATCCCCGATCAGAATGGATTTTGTCACCATGGCGCAGTATGCCGCAAACAGCCACATTCCCTCAAATACCAGGGGAAAACAGAGCACGCCCCTCAGCAGCCCCAAAATACACAGCCGCTTCCAGTACTTCTGAATGATGTCCAGCAGGCCGCCGTACGCCTCCTCATAGGTGTCATCCAGAACGTTTTTGATTTTCGTCATGCGGATTTCCTTTGCGTACCGGGACAGATACAGCACACGGTTCACATAATTGATCTGCCGTACATAAGGTGTCCCCTCCATGGTTTTTTCATATTCTATCCGGTTGATGACCTTGCTGAAAAAGAAACTTCCGATCATGGGAAGAAAGGAAAACAGTCCCGCAATCCAGTTGATGGAAAAAATGGTCATGATCACATATACGGACGCGCAGGCGGCGGCGCACACTTCGGCGGTATCCCTCATGGCCGAGCGGGCCCTTTCAAAAGCCTGGGAGGATGCTTTTGTATAGGTGTCGTAAAAATCCGCGTTCTCATAGCAGGCCACGTCCACATTGGCCGCCTTGTCAAAAAGCGTCCGGTTCAGCTTCTCATTCAGTTCCGCGTCCGTGCAGGGAATATAACACTCCTCCATCCAGATCTGGAAACCCGTGGTAAAGAAAATCACCAGCATGGTAATGCCGATAAACCCGGCCGTTTCCTCGAAACTTCTCCCGAACTCCGCCGCCCCGAACAAATATTTCATGAAAACCACGCTGAAAAAAGCCCATTCCCCATAGGAAAAAAACGCCTCCACAAAACTGAAAACCACCCTTCGGGGATTGATTTTCCAGAGCATTCCCAAAAAATAAAAATTATCTGAAATCGCATTCAGCTCAATTCTTTTTTTCATTTTCATCTCCATTCCGGAGCGTGTATGCGACGGTGGCGGCGCAAATCTCAATTTTGCGTCTGCCAGCAGAGCTTATTTGTGACGCCACACTGCCAAACAGTCCGGTTCCTATTTTCCGATACCTCCATTATATCATTGAGGGTTGCTTTTGAAAATACAAAACGTCTTTTTTCCGGTTGACAAATTTACTGCATCCAATTATAATCAAGTTATATAATCGATTTATATAACTAGTTTGTTTCATTTTCCCGGAAAATGTCACATAAAACCAGCGGGCGGAGTTTGTGTCTGCGCGACATCCACAAACTTGACATGCGCAAAAGGCCGCGCAGAAATGGGGTTAAATATGCCAAAACAACGCATTACAAAAGAGATGGTGGTGGATGCCGCTTTTGAGCTGGCCCGGAGCGGAGGAATGGAGCAGGTTGTGGTAAAAGCCATTGCCGGAAAAATCGGCTGTTCCGTGCAGCCAATTTACAGTTATTGCAAAAACATGGACGGACTGCGGCGGGATGTGGAAGAACGTACCAAATGTTTTGTGAAAGCATATATCGCATCGCATTTTGACAAAAACGACCCTTTCCGCAGCACAGGACAGGCCTATATCCGGCTCACTGAGGAAGAACCCAACCTGTTCAAAATTTTTATCTTGCACAGGCGGCAAGGCGTTTCTTCACTGGACGATCTGTACCGGGCGGAAGCCGACGGGCAAATCCCCGTGTTTCTGGCAGAAAACCTGAATATCAGCACGGACCGGGCCCGGCAGCTTCATCTGGACATGCTGATCTATACCATTGGGATCGGAACCATTTTTTCCATGACCACACCGGGCATTTCTTCAGATGAAATTTATTCGCAGCAGGAAAGAATCTATCAGATTCTCCTGAAACATATTTTGGAGGATAATGCCTGAAAGGAAACTTTCAGACGAAAACAGAATCCCCGCAAAAGCGGGATGGGAGGAAAAGATTGAAAATTGAAAATTTTCAATCCCAAGTTTGTGTCTGCGCGGCATCC
>OFFE01002196.1_pt1 | contig 12153 bp, 10 predicted proteins | sample 1521371 | NCBI WGS metagenome assembly OFFE01 (sample SAMEA3504131, study PRJEB24116) | mouse gut metagenome | biome: mouse gut; feature: mouse-associated habitat; material: faeces | place: Denmark | collected 2011 | reverse complement strand
AGGCAGCCGCCTGTACAGGCAGCGGGCAAGAGCCTTGCGAATGGCGGCAAGGCTTATAAAAAGCTCCGAAGCGCTCTGCTGCGCATCGAGAGCAGCATCCGCCATGACATCAAGGTGCGCCTGGAAGTGGCGTTTTTCCCCTACAAGGCTTCCATGTGGGATTCGTTGGAGAGCGTCTGGCTGGCGGCGGACGCGGATCCGGACTGCGATGCCTATGTAGTGCCCATTCCCTATTATGACCGGAACCGGGACGGCACGTTGGGCGCCTGGCACTATGAAGGGAATGATTTCCCGCCTTATGTGCCGGTGACCTACTATGAGACATATCGGCTGGAGGAGCGCAGACCGGATGCGGCGTATATCCATAACCCCTATGACCAGGGAAATTATGTCACCACGGTGGATCCCAGGTTCTATTCGGCGGAGCTGAAGAAATATATTGACAAATTGGTATATATACCTTATTATACAACGACCGGAGGGATGGCTGAAGCCCAGGAGAGATGCCTGGCGTACTATTATGCGGATTACATTGTCATACAGGCGGAGAAATACCGGAAGTTCTTTGCCCCCGAACTGGCGGATGAAAAATTCCTGCCTTTTGGATCGCCGAAATTCGACAGGGCCATTCGGATGTGCGCCCAGCCGGGGCCTGTGCCGGAAAGCTGGGCGGAGAGGATGCGGGGAAGAAAGGTTTACTTCTACAATACCAGCATCAACGGGCTGCTGGGGGATACGGCCAGGTTTTTGGAAAAGATGGCCTATGTGTTCCGGTGCTTTCAGGGGAGGGAAGATGCCTGCCTGATGTGGCGGCCCCACCCGCTGCTGGAGTCCACCATGGATTCTTTAAGGCCGGAGTACAGGCCGGCTTACGATGAACTGAAGCGGATGTTCACTGAGATGCGTCTGGGAATCTATGACGATACGCCGGATATCACGGAGACCATCTCCCACTGTGACGCTTATCTGGGAGATGAGGCTACCTCGGTGACTTCGCTGTTCGGCATAGCGGGGAAGCCCCTGTTCATCTTTAACAACAATATAAACACGGCTCCGGAGGAGGATGACTGGCGGGGGGAGATTGTCAGAGGATTCCAGATAGACGGGCAGGACAGATGGACGATCACCCAGGGGAATAAGCTTTACCGGTCGCCCGAGAATGATTATCATTATCGCTTCTATTGCGACTTATCGGAATATGCCGCCGCAGGCTATTACATCAGGGCTCTGGAGATAGACGGGAAAGTGTATGTGTGCCCGGGCAATGCCCAGGATATCCTGGTGGTGGGAGAGGGGAAGGTGCAGCGGCGTATTCCCCTGGAGCACCAGTTGGAGCAGTACGGCGCCTTTTCCATGGCATGGAATATCGGGCAATATCTCTTTCTGGTGCCCATGCGCTATCCGGACATCGTGCGGTACGATACGGTGCGGGACAAGGTGGATTACATCAATGGCGGCAATGAAGTCTTCGTGGACTATACGGACGGGAAATGGCGGGTAGGCGGAAGCTGCGTATGGGGGGAGTATCTGCTGTTGGCCTCCCCGGTGGACAATCGGATCCTGGCAATCCACAGCGAAAGCGGAAAGGCGGGACTGCTGACCACGGAGGTGGAAGATTCCGGAGGCTGCATCGCCATGGCATATGACGGGACGGATATGTGGCTGCTGCCTTATTCCGGGACGAAGATTACGAGATGGAATCCGGGGAACGGAAAGGCTGAGGTGTATGCCGATGTCCCGGAGGGATTCTTCTGCAGGGAGCTGCCCAGGGGGTATGAGACCGTAGAGCGGCCTTTCAGCCAGGCTGCGTTCAGCGGCAAGTATGTATTCCTGTCGCCTTACTGGGGGAACATGTTCCTGCGGCTTGACAGGGAGACGGGAGAGATGCGGGAGTGGAAGCCGCCTTTTCCGGCATTGGACCGGGAGAAGAACGGGTACTTTCTGGCCGGGGCAAAGGGAAATTTTCTTCCCTATTATGCGATTGGAGGGAGCGGCGGGAATGGAGCGGCTCCAATGGGGAGCCCATTGCACTGTGAGCCGGAGGATGGTTCCGGGACTGGGATGGGCACACAGTGGGACTGCCGTTATTTTTCAGTGCTTGACCGTAAATTCTATGACGTAAGACTGGAGACCGGGGAATGCCGGGAGGTCTCTGTGGATTTTGACACGAAGGAGCTGCGGGCCCAGACCGCCGGATTCTGGGAACAGTCGGAATGGCTGCAGTATGCCTGTAAAGAAGATGCTTTCAATAGCCTGACGGATTTTCTGGACGGGAATGTGACAGGGGCTGCTTTCCACAGAGAGCGGCAGCTGCGGGATTATGAGAAGATTGCGGCCAATTATGACGGGACATGCGGGGAGAAGGTGCACGGATTTATCAAAGATGAATTGACACAATGAATCCTAGCGGAAAGCTTTAGAACAGCAAAAAGAAGTCACAGGACAGAAAAAGGAAGCTGGCAAGAACAGGACAAGGAGAGATATCGTGACAAAGGTGATTACGTATGGGACATTCGACCTCTTTCATGAAGGGCATTACCGCCTGCTGAAAAGGGCGAAAGCCCTGGGGGATTATCTGATAGTGGGGGTGACCACGGAAGCCTACGACAAGACCAGAGGGAAGCTGAATGTAGTGGATTCCCTGGTGACCCGGATCGAGAACATCAAGAAAACAGGCTTCGCGGATGAAATCATCATAGAGGAGACGGAGGGGCAGAAGTTCAACGATATCAAAAGGCTGGGCATCGACATCTTCACCGTGGGATCCGACTGGACGGGCTGCTTCGACTATCTGAAAGACTACTGCAAAGTAGTATACCTGGAGCGGACAAAGAACATCTCCAGCACCATGCTGCGGGAGCAGAACAGCCATATCCAGAGAGTGGGCATCATAGGGACGGGCAGGATTGCGGCCAGGTTCATGCCGGAGGCGAAGCTGGTCAGCGGCATCAGCGCCCAGGGGGTGTATAACCCTCACCGTGACAGCGCGGCCAGGTTCGCCGAAAGGTGGGAAATCGAGGCCTATGGGGACTTGGAAGAATTCTTCGAGACGGTGGATGTGGTGTATGTGGCATCGCCCCACGAGACCCACTATGGATATATCAAAGCGGCTCTGGCGCATGGGAAGCATGTGCTCTGCGAGAAGCCCATGGTGCTGGAGCGAGGCCAGGCGGAGGAATTGTTCCGGTGTGCGAAGGAGCGGGGGCTGATCCTCTTCGAGGGAATCAAGACGGCGTACTGTCCGGGGTTCCAAAAGCTGCTGGGGATCGCCTGCAGCGGCAGCATAGGCAGCATCCGGAATGTGGAGGCATGCTTTACGAAGCTGGAGGCCGTGGACACCAGGGAGCTGACGGACAGAAAGTACGGGGGGAGCTTCACGGAGCTGGGGAGCTACTGCATGCTGCCGATCCTGAAGCTGCTTGGGAGGGATTATGAGGAGATCCGCTTTGAGTCCCTCAAGGGGGAGAACGGCCTGGATCTGTTCACGAAGGTCTCTTTGAAGTATCCCAACGGGGTGGCCACGGCTACCTGCGGCCTGGGAGTCAAGTCGGAGGGGCGGCTTCTAATCGCGGGCACAAAGGGGTACATCGTGGCGGAGGCGCCCTGGTGGAAGACCACTTATTTCGAGGTGCACCACGAGAATCCGGGGGATGTGCAGAAGTATTCGGAAATCTTCCTGGGGGACGGGCTGCGGTATGAGATCAGCGATTTCCTGTCCATGATCAACGGCGCGGAGAAGCATAATTTTAAGCTGACGAGAGGGGAGTCGGTGGCGCTGGCGGGGATGATGGAGGGGTTCCTCCGGCAGGTGGGACGGTAGGTAAAAGGCGAAAGTGTTTGTTGACTACGCAAAAAGATTGTGTTAACATAAGAAAAAGGAAACATATACTAGAAAAAAGTTCTATAGAATTTTGCTTTTAGGATAAAGCAGAGTCCTGTGGGGCATTATATTGTTAAAATCAAGATAGGGAAAACAAGTGAAAAACGTTAAATTAATGGAAAGTATAGTAAGGAAGCAGCTAGACTGTAGTGAACGCCTGTATGCTTTTTGGAGCTGTTATGAAAAAAGGACAGCGGATTTATGTGAGAAGTATTTGAGCCACCCTATTGAATCGAGAGAAAGCTATATGGTAGGTGAATTGTGCCGTTGGCTTGAGAAGGAAGGGTATCTTTTAATTCTTGGAACGGTGGAACAATTGAATAATGGTGCTAGTGATAAACTGGATAGTTTTATAGAGTTATATACTTTTTTATTATCATGTGCCAGTGAGGATACCATAACTTTGATTGATCAACTGTTCTCTATTCCAGGGCAATTTGCCCGAGAGTTCATGCGCGAAGAGAAGATGCTGATAGGAGAGTATGCAAGCGAGGCGGATGACTGCGAAAGAGGCATAGAATATAAGTTCAATAACAAGGGAACCTTTGCAAAGGTTCCTTATTTTTTAGGAGGTTGAAAGATGAATATCAAAGAAATCGCTACATTTCCTGTCCAATTGGAGCAAGTGGAAACTTTAAGCATTCAGGCAGAGAAGTACTCCAGTGAGGTGCGACAGGAATTTTCCATATCTGCCAGCGTAAAGGGAGAAGTGATTGATAAAAGTACCGGGAAATCCACAATTGAAATAAAAGTATGTAATGATGATTTTTCCATTGAAGAGAAAAAGGTGGGCATTTTCAAGTTCCAGGAAGAAATAACAGACGAAGAGGCTGCCATAAATTTTATGGAAGTCCAAGGGATACGGATTCTATGGTCTTATGTCAGAGAGGATTTTTATACGGTATCTTCAAAAATGCTTCTGAAACCTATTATGATACCAACGATTGATGTAATGAAAACACTGGAGAAAGCGCAGTAAGATGATAATTACATTTAGGCATGTCGATGAAGAGTATTACGGTGTGGAAGAAATTGTCAGACCCGTGGCGGAATTGACGGTGATTCGTCCGCAGTTTATCTGTATTGTGTGCGAGATATTAAATATATTCCATACGTATAGTGCGCGGCTTGTATCTGATGTGAAAAAAGCTCTAAAACTGAACGAGTATAGACTGGACAAAAATGATAAGGCCATGTTACATATGTATTGCAATTTGACGAATTTGATAGAGGATTTTTACTGGAATGTCGTTGACGATGAATTTGGAAGAAAAATCAAGGCATTTAATGAGAAGCAGTATTGGCAAAAAGGTATGAGATATCCGGATAAGCGCTTAGGACAATATCGGGGGCTCTTGTTTGAAGAGATTGTAGTGGCCGCTGTGGAAAAAAGGTATACTGAGAAAAGATTTTGCACGGGATGCCAGATTTATATCAATAGCCGCCGTGTCATAGCACTATACGGAGAGGGAAGTGCTTCTCATAAAGAAACGATAGATATTGCAGGTTGGGACGATAATGCGAAATATGGTGAATTTTATGAATGCAAAATCAATCCCGAAAGGTTTAGGAATGAGAATTACAGATTTTTTATGGAACTAAAGAAAGCTTTGGATGTTAATGGGATTCAAAATTATCAGGTTGGGTTGGTCAGTGCGGATACAATGGAACACTTAAAGGCTCAAAAGAGATATCTGGAAGAACAGGATGAAAGTTGCAAAGCAGAGTTTATGTTGATAGGCAGAGAAGATATATATAATATGCAGAGTAGCCGTATGCCGGAATTATTTTCTGCTTCAACTGAGGAATGATATATGGTAAAATGAAAGTATGCATACGATGTGGGCGAAACGGACGTCCAGAAAGTTTCTGAGGAAGGGGTGCTGACATAAGAAGAAAGAGATTGGCGTGAGGGAGGAGGAAGATTTTTATGAAAATATGGGCACACAGGGGATGCAGCCTGATGTATCCGGAGAACACGCTGCTGGCCTTTGAGAAGGCGGCGGAGCTCAAAGGGCTGACGGGAATCGAGCTGGATATCCAGCTGACGAAGGACGGATACCTGGCGGTATGCCATGACGAGAAGGTGGACAGAACCACGGACGGAAGGGGGATGCTCTACGATTTTACGCTGGCGGAGCTGAAGAAGCTGAGGATAGACGCAGGAGAAGGACGGGTAGAGCGGATTCCCACCATGGAAGAGGTGCTGGATCTTCTGGAGCCGCGGCTGAGAGAGGGCTTGCAGATCAATATCGAGCTGAAGAACAGCATACTTCCCTATGAGGGCATGGAGGAGAAGATTATCGGACTGATTCGGGAGAGAGGGCTGCAGGAGCATATCGTCTATTCCTCCTTCAGCGCGTTGTCTCTGGAGAAAGTCCGCAGGCTGGAGCCCGAGGCACGGATCGGCATGCTGGACGGCAAGATATCGGACTGCCTGTACAAGCTGAAGGGCGGCTGCGGCGCCGATGACCTGCATCCGAGCATGTACGGGATAGACCTTCCCCCTGAGAAGTTTCCGGGCTTCAGGGTGCGGGCCTGGGGCGGAGGACGGCTGTATCCGGAGAAGCCTACAGGGAACAGGCTGGATCTGGCGGCGCTGGAGAGGAAGGGGATTACGGATGTGTTTTTGAATGAGCCGGAGGCGTACTGCACTGGACTGGATTATTGAGAATCGGAAAGAGTTTCGTAGGTTCTTCAGGCTTTCCGGCTAAGCGGCAGGGTAAAAACAGTAAGTCTCCATGGCTGAAACAGTATATAAAGGGGGGAGCGTAGTTGGGAAAACAGTTCAATACCGCAGGTCGATGCCATCCGGAGCGGCATTACATGGTAAATATGGAAAGACAGCTGGCGCAGCTGGAACAGATGGTGGAGCAGGGGGATTATTTCTGCGTCAACAGAGGGCGGCAGTACGGCAAGACGACCATGCTCTCCCTCTTAAAAGGACGGCTGGAGGACTGTTATATAGTGTTTTCTGTCAGCTTTGAGGGGATTGGCGAAACCCCCTTTATGTCAGCAGAGGCTTTGGCATATACGCTTCTGGAGTTGTTCCGGGACAATATAGAGTATGGGGAAACAAAGCAGGTTCCTGAAGCAGCGAGGCAGCTGATTAGTGAGGCGATAAGCTCCTGTGCAGGGGAAAAGCTGTCTGTCCTGAAACTGTCAAAGCTGGTTTCACGGCTTTGTGCTGCTTCCGAAAAAGCAGTGGTGCTGCTGATAGATGAGGTGGACAGAGCGGCAAATTACAGCGCGTTCATGGAGCTTTTAGGTATGTTTCGGGATAAGTATCTCAAAAGGCCGGAACGCCCTACATTCCAATCTGTAATTCTGGCCAGCGTGTACGATATCAAGAACCTGAAACTGAAGATGCGCCCCCAGGAGGCGCATCAGTACAACAGTCCATGGAATATCGCGGCGGATTTCGATGTCAGCATGGAGTTCACCAGAGCGGATATCGCAGGAATGCTGGAGGTATATCAGAGGGACTATTGTGTTGGAATGGATATCCCGGCCATGGCACAGATGCTGTATGACTACACCTCCGGATATCCTTTCCTGGTAAGCCGTCTGTGCAAGCTTTTGGATGAAAAGGTGGCAGGGACAGAAAAATTTCCGGACAGAAGCGCGGCCTGGAACGGAGAGGGGTTCCAGGAGGCGCTGCGCCTGCTCTTGACAGAATCCAATACGCTCTTTGATGACCTTCGCAAAAAGCTGTCCGATTATCCGAATCTGCGCAGGATGCTGTATGAACTCTTGTATGAGGGGCAGTCCTTCCCGTACAATACGGATGACGAGATATTGGATATTGCCAGCATGTTCGGGTATATCAAAGAATGTGAGGGGAAAGTCATGGTGTCCAACCGCATCTTTGAGACCCGGCTGTATAATCTGTTCGTATCGGAGGAACGGATCCACAGTGCCATATATACGGAAGGATCCAGAGATAAGGCACAGTTCATCCGTAACGGACGGCTGGATATGAAGCGGATATTGGAACGGTTTTGCGTACATTTCACAGAATTGTATGGAGCCAATGAGGAAAGCTTTCTGGAAAAATCGGGACGGAAATTTTTCCTGTTCTATTTAAAGCCCATTATAAACGGGACAGGGAATTATTATGTGGAAGCCAGGACGCGGGATGAGGGGCGCACGGACGTCATCGTAGATTATCTGGGAGAGCAGTATGTGGTGGAACTGAAAATCTGGCGTGGAAATGCCTACCATGAACGGGGCGAGAGGCAGTTGCTGGAGTATCTGGAGGCTTACCGGTTGGAGAGAGGGTATTTGCTGAGTTTTGATTTTAACAAAAAGAAGGAAGTCGGAGTGAAGGAGATACAGCTAGGGGAGCGGGTTTTGGTGGAAGCAGTAGTGTGAGCGGGAAAGATGTTTGGATATTGGGGAAATAAATTCCATTTAGGCAGAGGTAAAGGATTTGGGACAAAAGGCCGATATAGGAATTAGGATGGTGCGGTATTGTCCTGTGGAAGGAGTGAACGTTAATTAAATATTGCGGCAGGGAAGCGGAATGAGATTGCAGGGAAGCAAGGAAATGAGACGGAACCTATTGCTGCTTGTGCGGTGGTAGGTTTTTTAATAAGTTTATTTTAAGGTATATATATTTTATTATATAAGAACGAGCCGGTTAAGGAAGGGTACATAACAAAGGCAGAACGGAGACTGATACAGTGAATTATGCAATCATACTTGCCGCCGGGGTAGGCCAGCGTATGCGCAACAGTGGACTGCCCAAGCAGTTTCTGAAACTGATGGGCAAGCCCATTATTGTCTATACACTGGAAAAATTTGAAGAGTGCAGGGAAATCGACAGCATAATCGTCGTCAGCCATGGAAGCTACGTGGAGCACATGAACAGCCTTATCGCGCTATACCGCATCAGCAAGGCGGGCAAGGTAATCGTGGGGGGCAGCGACAGGCAGAGCAGCTTACAGAAAGGGCTGGAAACAGTGGTGGAAGAGGGCGGGAAAGAGGATGATATCGTAGTGATACATGACGGCGTAAGGCCGCTGGTGGATTTGTCCATCCTTCACGAGAACATACGCATTGCCCGGCAGCATGGCTGTGCCGTCACGGTGCACCCGGTGACGGAGACTGTGGTGATAACGGATGCGGAAGATGCCGGCATGGAAGATTTCAAGAAGCGGGAAGATACCTATTCCATGACATCGCCCCAGACGTTCCGGCTGGGCAGGATTCTGGATGCATATGAGAAGACGGAGCTGTCGGAGAGCGGCTCTGTTCCCCTGCTGGATGCCGCCATGGTGTACGCCCGGGCGGGGGGCGAGGTTCATTTGGTGAAAGAACAGGGCGTGAACCTGAAAATCACCACGCCGGAAGATTATTACTTTTTAAAGGCCATGCTGGAGCTGGAGGAAAACAAATTCGTGTTCGGCCTGTGATAGAAACAGGCGATATTGCGGGATTCGATCGGAAAGCAAAATCAGCGGGGGACAACGTGAGGAGTGAGACCATGGTGGAACAGAGGGATATAGATATCATAATGAATAACCCCATAGACTGGGAGAGGTTCAGAAATAAGACGGTTCTGGTCACGGGAGCTACCGGAAGGCTTGGAATGTATCTTGTAGAGGCTGTGAGCAAAGCTGATATTGACTGGAACCTTAATGTCACGATTATCGCGCTGGCAAGAAATGGGAAGAAGCTGGAGAGAGTGTTCGGTGAATCCTTAAAACTGCCCAATGTCCATGCACTGGTACAGGACATCACGGAACCGATTAGATGGGACGGAGCTGTGCATTACATTTTTCACACGGCAGGGGCGGCCAGCCCAATGGATTTCACGAATGAGCCGGTGGATACGCTCTGGGGGCATCTACAGGGGACGCGGAACGTACTGGAGCTTGCCAAAGAGAAGAAAAGCGAGAAGGTTCTTTATGTATCTACCGTTGAAATATATGGTGAGTGGAAGCGGGAAGAGGGGATTCGGGAGAATGACATGGGGGCTCTCCACTGTGACGGAGCCAGAGCCTGTTATCCGGAGGCAAAGCGTATGTGCGAGACTATGTTGGCGTCTTATGAGGCGCAGTACGGCATCCCCTATGTGGGAGTCCGGCTCTGCCATACGTTCGGCCCGGGGATATCCCTGGAGGACGGGCGGGCGTTTTCGGAGTTCCTCCGGAATGTGATAAAGGGAGAGGACATCGTGCTGCAGTCGGACGGCAGCGCGGTGCGCACCTACACGTATGTGGCGGATGCCATCGGCGGGATGCTGCTGGCATTTACGAAAGGAAGAGAACATTATTACAATATTGCGAATCCGGATAATCTGATCAGCATCCGGGATTTGGCGGAATTGATTGCCGGGCTGGATGCCAGGGGCAGGGTGAAGGTGCGGTATGCCAGCCAGGAGGGGCAGAAGCTGCAGTATCTGCCTTTCAAGCTTGGCATCATGAACGTGGACAGGATCATGGGCATCGGATGGCACCCGCAGGTGGGGCTGGAGGACGCGTTCCGGTATACGCTGGCATCTTTTCAGCAGAGGAGCGGGAGCTGAGGAAGTTGAGGAAGAGGAAAGGCGGGAGCAGGGATAAACGAGGAAGAGCGGTACATACGAAAAAGAATATGGAAGGCGAGAGTCCAGAGCATCCCTTTTTATCTCTGCAGAATCTTTCCCATTCGCCGGAAGAAAATCGTCTTCTGCTGTATCGAGGGAACCACGGGTTATACCTGCAACCCCAAATATATCGCGGAAGAGTTTATCCGCCGGAACGAGGGGTATGAGCTGGTATGGCTGGTGAACGATGTGGCGAAGGGGTTTCCGGAGGAGATAAAGGTTGTCCGCAACACCTTGTGGAACAGGGCATATCAGCTGTCCACGGCGCATTTTTGGATAGACAACAGCAGGAAGCAGCTGGAGGCCAGGAAGCGCAGAGGGCAGATCTACATTCAGACCTGGCATGCGAAGCTGGGGTTCAAGCCCACTTGCCTGGACAGGGGAAAATCCTTTTCCAGGATTGCGTATCTGGTCAGCAAGCACGATTCGGACATGATAGATTATGTGCTGTCCAATTCAAAATGGTACGATGACACCCTTCCCACAGGGATGATTTACGATGGCTTCGTGCTTCGGACAGGGTCGCCGCGATGCGACATCCTGGTCAATGACAGAACTGTAGTCAGGAAGAAGGTGAGGGAAGCCTATCATCTGGAAGAGGACGCGAAGATACTCATGTATGCCCCCACGTTCCGAGGGGGAAGCCAGGGGACGGACAGAGCCATTGCGGTGAACCAGGGGTTCCCGGATTTCGGGCGGCTGCTGGGGGCACTGGAGAAAAGGTTCGGCGGGACATGGTATCTGTTCCTGCGGCTGCATCCCCAGCTGGTGGCCAGGAATATGGACAAGGGAGCGGAAGGCGGGACGGGGGAAAGGGATTCCGATGTGAGGAAGAAGAGGATCCTGGATGTGAGCCGGGTGGACGATATGTATGAGATTCTGGCCGGGTGCGATGCCTTTATGACGGATTATTCCAGCGCGGCATTTGATGCGGCCGTGATGAAGATACCGGTGTTCCTGTATGCGGATGATTATGGGGAGTATGAGGCGGAGCGGGGGAGGCTTTTGTGGGATTTGAGGGAGCTGCCGTTTCCGCTGGCGCTGGAGGACGAGGAGCTGGAGGGACGGATTCTGGGATTTGATGAGAGGCTGTATTTGGATAAACTGGATGCGCTGTTCCGGGAGACGGAGACGGTTGAGGACGGCAGGGCTGCGGGGAGGGTGGCGGATGTAATCTGCGGGGAGCGCTGATCTGCGGCAACAGTTCGGACAGCCCCTGGCGTATGAAGTGCTTTCGTGTGTATTTTGTACGAAAATCACGAGACGTTGTGCGTGAAATCGCTGTTCCTGCGATTTCTGTGCATCTGTTACTGTGAACGGAGTGAGCAGCAGCATTTGTGGTGTATTGGCATTTTAGCATGGCATTTTATCGTGGAAATTTTAGATTGAAGTGTATCGGGAAATGTGTTAAGATGCATGTAGGCTGGGAAGCCAGCTTAAGGTGCTGCCGGATGGTTAGTGGTTCGCCTTTCGCCAAAATGAGTACATTTTGAGAACTTCCAGTATCTGGGAGGTGGTACATAATGGAAAATAAGACGGAAGGATATAATTGATGTTAGATACTGTCTTGAAGATAGTCAGCATCATCTCCGCAATTGTAAATGTAGTTACAAAAGTGGCTGATGTGCGGCGGAAGACAAAAGAGGAACATCAAAAAAGCAACCACGCCGCCCAAGGTTAA
>OFFE01002192.1_pt1 | contig 12166 bp, 13 predicted proteins | sample 1521371 | NCBI WGS metagenome assembly OFFE01 (sample SAMEA3504131, study PRJEB24116) | mouse gut metagenome | biome: mouse gut; feature: mouse-associated habitat; material: faeces | place: Denmark | collected 2011 | reverse complement strand
GTTGAAACTAATTGTTGTAATCCTAAAACAATTCAAGGATGTTGGGTTGAATATCTTAGTATCTTGACTTTGTTCAACAAGTTCCTGTATAATAAAATCAATGGCACTATAATATACAGAATTATAAATTGTTTTTTTCAGAATCTCTTTTTCAGATTTCTTAAATAATTTTACGCCTAACCCTTGGCTGGAATCGAAAGCTTGTTTAAATAATAAAGGCGAATCTGTATTTGAAATATAATCTCCAACTGTATCTAATGAGACTGGTTGATATTTTTCATCAAATATTCGCCCACCAACAGACCGGAAAATTGTTTTGGGGTGTTTTATAATATCGCCATAAAGTAATTCCGAGAGGCTTTTGTGCGTGATGTATTTTTTAGTATTAATTGGATTGAGCAGATTTAAGATGTATGGAGCATAAAAACTGGAGGGTAAATAATCTGCGTTAAACCCATTTATGGATTTTATGCCACGGTAAAATGGAAATCCTCGTTTTACTGAAATTGGTATTAGTTTTTGCCAACGTTTTTTTATTTGTTGAATTTCATCTTCTAAGAGTTGTTCATTCTGGTGAGTTTGTAATAATTTTTTTTCATATCTTGCTTCAGCAAGAGAAAATCTATTTTCTTTAATTTTAGCCAAAGAATTGGTTAAATATGAACGAATATTGTGTTGTGCTAAATTGCCCATATGGATTATAGACATGTCTTAATAATTTTATACCATCCTGTAGTCCCAAAGTATTCAAATCCGAAATATCCAGCATCGTGATTCCCTTCAATCAGTTCTATGGCAGAAGGTGTAATTGCTACATCCCAGCCAATATACCGACATTCTGGTATCAGTTTGTGAGCGGAAGCAACTGTATTAAGAACCTCTGACCATCTTGGAATTTTAAAACCTGGCATTAAAACTTGTGTTTGGGGATGGTATGTGCATGTGCATTTGCCGTTATGAAATCCTTTTCCGAATATTATCCCAGTTTCGGGGTCTATTTCGTATTCAACTCCTCCTGCATTATAGTTATCAACAACAGAATTGCCAACACCAGCTCTTAAGAACGGCTTGATATAATGGATTTGACCGTCTTTATCAAGAAGAGTTGTAACTCGAATTGTATTCAAAGACTTGCTAAGTTGTAGTGATTCTTCGTTTTTGATACATTCTTCAATTATAAAAGAACCAGTTGAAAGGGTTTTATAAATGTTATTTAAATCTGATTCAGCAATTATGTATTTGTTTACTCCAGCACCCTCCCAAGAGTCTATTGGTTTTATAATTATTTCGGTTATATCTTTACAAAAGGCTTCAAATTCCGTCAACGTTAAATTCTTGTTCGTAGTCCATTTTCTGTGAATAAAGTCAGCAAATTTAATGTTGAAGTCAATTTTATTTTGTAAATAATGGATTGATTTTCGGTCAGATAATTGATCTACAAATTTGCACCAACGCCCATAGGTTATTATATCTTTTCGATACTGATTTTTTAGCGTGTGGAAATTTGTATCAAAGTATTGAGCAGTATATACTCCGTGTTTGAAATGTGCAATTATGAAATCAAGGAGTTTTGTGACACGTAATCCACCTTCTTTTTTAGCAAGTTGGTCACACTTTGTCCAAATTTCTTTAAGGTAAGTCATGATTAGATGTATTGTTTAATTATAGACCACCAACCTTTGCTTCCAAAGAATTCAAGGAATTCATAGTCTGTATTGTGATTTCCTTCGATAAGTTCTATCCCATCAGGAGTTACAGCGACATCCCAACCAATAAATCTACAACCAGGAAGCATTGCATGGGCTTCTTTTACAGCTGCTGTGACTATTTCCCAGTTAGGGATCTTACGACCAAGCATAAAAACGTCAGTTTGGGGATGGATATAGACTTCTTCTCCATTCTTTTTTAGACTGGGACTAATGATTCGACCAGTTTCCAAGTGAATTTCATATACACAGCCTCCTTGTGCATAATTATCGACCACCGTATTTCCTACACCAACACGAAACAGCATTTTAAATAAGTGAACTTCGCCGTTTTTGTCAATTATAGAATGTGCTCTAATTGTGTTGACGGAGGTGTTACCATAAATCATCTCAGGATGCTGGGTAATGACTTCCTCAATCATATAAGACTTTGAAGAAAATTGTTCATATAATTTTTTTCTGTCTTTTGTGTCGGATGGAACGGATATTTTCTTTACCCCAACCCCTTCTACACCATCTTCTGGCTTGGCTATTATGTATGGTGCGATTTCGCATAGATCATTAAATTTATCAAAAGACATCTCTTTTGAATATAGCCATTTCCTTTTGACAAAGGGTGCAAAATGAGCGTTAAATAGATGCATGTTGTTTAATATTTCTATTGCTTCAGGGCTGTTCATTTTTGAGAACGCTTTTAATATCCGGCGATAAGTCATGGATTTTTTGCGTTCGCATCCCTTGAGTTTGTAAAGTCCACCACGCGTATAGTGGTTGATTATTGCGCCGTGTATAATAGAGCATTTAATAAAGTCGTACCATAGATAGAAGATATTTCCATCTCCTTTTTCCGATATCTTTTTAAGTTTTTTGTGGCTGTCCGCAAAATACCGCAGGATAAATTTAATAGTCATATAGGTTGTTGTTATTAATTATTACCGTTGAAAAGTTCCGTTGTGAATTGTGATGATTTGTCATTTTCTATATTCTCTTTCTTGATCACACCTTTTAGGGTTGTAAACACGATAGAGCAATCGGTTTTAAAGGAAATGTTGTCAACGTACCATACGTCCAATTTGAATTTTTCAGTCCAAGTAAGGTTGTTTCGTCCATGGCATTGCGCCCATCCGGATATACCCGGGCGCACATCGTGACGTCGACGCTGTTCTGCGGAGTATAGTGGTAGATATTGCATAAGCAATGGGCGCGGTCCGATCAGCGACATGTCGCCACATAGTACGTTCCACAATTGAGGTAGCTCGTCAATGGATGAATTTCGGACGAAAGCTCCGAATCGGGTTATTCTCTGCTTGTCGGGCAGAAGTTTGCCATCGGGACCTTTTCGCTCATTCATTGTCTTGAATTTGACAATCTTAAAAGGTTTACCCTTATAACCGGGACGTTCCTGTAGGAAGAAAACTCCGGCACCTTCATTGAAAAAGTATAACAGAATAGCTATAATCAGCAGAAAAGGGCTGAAAATAAGCAGTATTGAAAAGCTAACTGTTATGTCGATCAGGCGTTTAAAGAAATGCTTATACATTGATTAGTGTGTGTTATTCTTTGTAATCGTCTTTTGTTCCCCATAATCCGGCCATTGGCTCGGTCTCCATTTCGTGTTTAAAGTCGCGGAGCTGATCAAGGTATGAATATTTCGGAGTCCACTTTAGATCGCGGAATGTCTTTTCCATCGAGAATGCGTTTTCAAGTGGATCAGGCATTTCGGGACGATAGATTATCTGTGATTTATTATTTTCCGGAGAGAATACTTCAATAATACCTTTGATCTGTTCTTCGAGCGATACCTGCCATCCATTGCCCACGTTGTAGCATCCACCGGGAAGATCTGAATCGACACAGTTTCTGACGAGGCGGACAAAATCCTTGATATAGACCATTTCCTTTGCTTTCTTGCAGTTTCCCCAAATTTCTATCGGTAGGCTTTTTGAGGCACGATCCATGAGCATGCGGAATGGCATCATGCGGCGTTTGAAGTCGCAGTAATGGAATGCGTTTGGATGATATTGGTATATTGTGAAAAAACGAAGAGCGAAGAATGCTATTCCGTATTCCGCACGATAATGCTCCATAAGATCAACAGCAGCATTTTTTGCAATTGTATAGATTGCATGATCGCCTTTCAATGGGAAATGACGTGGTGCTTCGTCGGGTATCACTGAGCCATTGTTATGGAATTTTGCCATATCGGATGGAGTCTGAGGGAAGACGATTTTCTTGCATCCGCAACTGCGCATATAGTCAAGCACGTTCAGTGTGCCTATTGTTATGGACTCAAATAATTCTATAGGATTAAATGCATATCGTGATGGCAGTGAACTTGCAAAATGACACACTGCATCAATCCCTTCTTTGGGGAGTATCTCAAATGATTCCGGTTTGCGGATGTCGACTGAATAATACTTCATCCCATGTTTCGCAAAGAAACCTTTGTCATCCTTGCGACCGCCCACAGCAATAACATCGTAACCTTCTGATTTCAGATGCATGGCAATATATGCTCCAAGATTGCCTGTTGCACCAAATACGATAACTCGACTCATGATAGATTGTCTATATAATAATGATTGTTTTATTTGTTAAAGAAGTTCTTCAAGCCTATTCCGTAGCTGAAGCATGGAGTATTTTGATTTTGATTCCATTATCTGCACAAGTAGCGGAACTACCAGCGTCGGTGCATTACGTAATGGAACTCTTTGGTCCATATCAGTTATCATGGAATTGAACTCAGATAAGTGATTTTGTCCGATCAACATGCCGACTCTATTATCTTGTTTTATGGAATCAGCAAGAAGCTGACAGATATATGTCAGAACGGTCATTGCCTTTTTTTCGTAGGTTGCGCACAGTCGTCGATGCGCTTCTATTAGTCGGATATGTTCAAACCGCAGGCTGTTTTGGTCAATCAACAATCCGGTGTTATCGGGCGAAAGCAGATTGCGGTTGTGCATCTCCACTTGCTCGCGCATTGATGCATTGAGCCGTTTACAGATATTCAGGACGTGCTTGATGTCGTTGGACAAACCGGAGAGCTCATGTCGAATGCGAACATCCAGGATGTGTGGAAGCGAAGATCCATTGTTATTCTGTTCCATCCTCGGTTGCGTTTTCATTGTTGGTCGACACAGAGTCGTTCATATCAACATCTTTGATCAGATCGTCGAGTCTGGAATACAGATCGCTGATCTCTGATTTTAGATTGGTGATCATCTTATTCAATCGATCAGCTTCTTCTCCGGTTTTTCTCAATGTATCATTGAAATCAGCCTTGGTATCTTTGCTTATGGACTCGATATATTTGCGGAGATTTTCCTTTTCATCAGATATTGTTTTGCTGTTCCGGGCTTCAAATTCAGCGGCAGAATCAGACAGGCGTTTCTTTTCATTCTCAATATTCTGAGAAAGAGAAGATAAATTGTCGGTCGCTTTCTTTTCTATTTCCGACAACCGTTTGTTTGCGTCAGTCTCTATTCTATTGGGTATGTCGGCAATATCATTTTTATGTTTTTCGGCCTCAATTTTTATCTTGGAAATCTCCTTGAACGCTTCGGAACTCTGACGGGCAATCTCGTCGGATTTATACAGAGAATAGAAGCTGAAGATAAGAAATACGATTGTCAGAATCGCTCCCCAAAGATTAAGCGTCTCATATTCCTGTTGGATCTTTGATAGCTCCATATCAAGAATATGCTTTGTCTCCTTCGCCTCAAGCAGTTGCTCTTCACGCGCCAAACGGTCTTCGATATCAGGCAAATGCAGATATGATGTCGAATCTTTGGCGGAAAGATCAGCCAGGATCAGCCGTCTGTTCTCATTCAGGATAGAGTCGGCCCGGCATATTTTGGCACTATATCCTGAGATGATTTTATCCTGACGGTCTGCAAATGAGTTACACATAACGATCCAGGCAATTACCGTGGCTATGGTAACCGTTATAATTGTTATAATGAAGAATTTTAAGGAGTTCGAGGACATAATTCCTGGATTTCAGTTGGGTAGGATCGAGCGGTAGTAGTCGATCAGGCTGCGGCGCACGTAGCCCTGTTCGTAGCGGCTGGCTATGAGGCTGCGTGCGTTGGAGGCGAGTTGATGGCGCAGGTCGGTGGAGTCGGTCAGCCGGAGCATCGCATCGTGGAGGGCATCGGCGTTGCGCGACGGTATGATCGTGCCGTTCTCCCCCTCGCGGATAATCTCGCGCGAGCCGTTGATGTCGGTGACAATCGAGGGGAGCCCCATGGCACCGGCTTCGATCACCACATTGGGGAATCCCTCGCGGTAGGATGGGAAGACGAGAATGTCTGATGCTGCCAGCCATGGTCGCACGTCGGACTGGCTGCCAACGGCTTCTATGGCCGGATGGTTGTTGATGGTCTGCTCGGTTTCCGGACGTAGCGGATCGAGCGTCGGCTCGAGCAGCAGCCTGACAAATGGCCGTTCCTCATGCAACCGGGAGAAAGCCTCTATAAGCTCGTTGATGCCCTTGTCGCCCACCAATCGGCCTACGAAAACAAATGTCAGTCGGTCGGACTGTCGGATTTTTTTTGCTTCGGACTCCACATCGGCAAGGGTCGGATCGTAGTGGGTGAGGTCGATTCCGCGCACATTGCCGTGGCCGAGCACTTGCAGCGGCTTACGGGTTATGCCGTTGTTTATGAGATCGTTTTTAACGCCTTCTCCCTCCGGTACGATATGCGTAGCGCAGGCACATGTCAGACGGTCGGTCATCATCAGAATACGGCGTTGAAGCCCCGTAGCTGTCGGGAACACGAGCCCTGTGAACGTGTGCAGTCTCACCGGCACCCGTGCCATCCATGCCGCCATCATCGACAGTAGCCCGGCTTTGGGTGTGATGGAATGAACCATAGCCGGACGTTCGCGCCGGAACACGCGGTAGAGCCGCCACAGGCTGCGCAGATCTTTCAACGGCGACATGCGCCGCTCCATCTCAACGCCGATAGTGCGGATCCCCTCGCGCTGCTCCATGTCGGCCATCTCCTTTCCGGGCGATGCCACGGCTACCACTTCCATACCCTCTTCCTGCTGCAACTGTCGCAGCAGTCCCCGGCAGAATGTGTTGAGCGAGGTCGCCACTGTCGACGTCCGTATTATCTTTGTTTTTGCCATAAATTATGCTGTGCGTACTTTAACGCCAAACAGCCATGAACCCAGTGTCTGGCTTTGGCGTAGAATTGAACTGATTAATAGACACAATGCGACGATGATTGCAGTGATAGTTATTCCAATTGCAAGTTGGATTGTCAGCATATTGCCTGTTGATAGAAAAATGGTAAGGAATCCTAAACTTGGAATCAGGAAATAATGGATCATATAGATATCAAGTGTCCTTTGTCCGATATATCGGAGTGTTCTGGCTGATCTTGCCTCACTTGAAAAATACTGAGCATTACGATGGAACATTATTACCACAGTCATAAGTGCGAAATATCTGACGGCGATGTCATGAACCAAGCTGTAAACCAGTGGGAATCTGTTGTGGAAACTGTCGTTGTACCATAGAAGCATACAGATTATCCAACCAACGATCATTAGTGTTGAAAACCAGTTTTTAGTCAGCGTATTGAAAAACTTATTACGATATTTTGATATGATAAGTCCAAGCGTAAAAAACTGTAGATATTTCGTCAGGTTCTCCCAGCAGAGGAAATTCCATAACCATGAATCTCCACGCATTAAAACCAATATGGCAACACCGGCAATGGATAAAATAGCCATTAAAGGAAGTGATATATCACGTTTTATGATGTTGCTGACCCCGGTAACACATAGATACAGCACGTACATCTGAAACAAGACTATAGTGAACCAATAACCTCCGAATCCGCTTTCAGGCCATACGATACCCCCCCCCTATAACTATTTGAAATATAGATAGAAATGCTATAGTTGAGATGATTTGAGCCTGGATCTTCCGTTTTAATATATCGCTTAATCGACTTTTGTTCCACCAGGAAATTGCTCTATATGAGAAAAAGCCGCTTACAAAGAAGAACAAAGGCATCCGGAAAGTGAGAAGGAGGGAACTTAACACGGAGTCATAACCGCCCAATCCCATTGAAAGTAAAACATGTCCGAGTACAACAATCAACATTGAAAAACCTCGCATTGAGTCAACCCAGAGCATGCGCTCTCTTTTTTCGTAAATTTTATTCATCAGATCAGTGATTTATAAACATTCATATAGTTTCGGGACATTGTCGATATGTCGTATTGCGAGGCGCGTTTGCGGCATGCCTCGGCCACATTCCTGTAATAGGTCGGATCCGCGTCAAGCATCCGTATTTCCTGTGCCAGAGCTTCGGCATCGCTATGAGGGAAAAGCACTCCGGCATCTTTAACCACTTCGCGCAGCCCGTCAACGTCGGATGCAAGAAATGGTTTTCCAACGCTCATACCCTCTACGGAAGAGAGTGACAGACCTTCAAAATGGGACGACATGACAATATAGTCGCTCGCTCTAAGGATATTGGCCACATCTGAGCGGATTCCCATGAAGTGCGTCCGGTTGCTGACGCCAAGTTGCTCGGCTAATTGTTCACATTCTTTACGTCTCACTCCGTCACCAACGAAAAACGTATGGAACTCCTCGGGCAAAAATGTCAAGGCTTTTATGGCTGTGTCCTGATCTTTTTCCCAGCGGAAACCTGCCACCATTGTAATAGCTTTTGTCCCATCCGGAAGTCCGCTTTTTAATTCAGAGGATGGAGTGGCCGATGCATATTTATTAACATCAACGCCGTTAAGAATTGTAGTGATGTTGTCTTCGCCATGCTCTTTTCGTCTGAGATGCATGCGTAAATTTGTTGCCGTTTTATCAGCTATGCAGATAATGCAATTGTAGCGGCTATACATCCAAAGATCAAGCCAGTAGAGCAATCGATTGCCACGTCGGCGATTAGAAGATGAATGTTCTGTAGTGATTAACTTTGCTTTGCTGAACAGAGAACCGAATGCTCCGAAAAGCTGACAAGCTGTGTTGTGAGTGTGGACTATATCATAGTTGCGCATCAACTTCGCCAGTCTTACGGCATGGAGTGGATTATATACCGATCCTCCTTTCCCAAAATCAATTACCCGGATACCGGTTGCTTCTAAAGCTTTGCGGAAAGGTGTCGCTGTGCCATCGAAGATCAGCAGATCCACCTCTGCGCCCATGTCGCGGAATCGTGGCAGCAGATCAACCATCAGTTTCTCCGCACCACCGGTTCTCAGCGAAGTTATCACATGCAGTATCCTCATAGTATTATGATTTGAAATTCATTTTTGCTTTTGCTTTGACCTTCGATCGGATTCTCAGATACCAGGCAAAGCCAAATGGAATTGCAAGTATTGTGAGTGTTTTTTTCGGAGATTCAGCTATGAAATTTTTATTACGGGCTATGATGGAACTTGCTACGTAATGTATACAGGATATGAACCGGCGTTTGAATGTTGGAGCACATACCATCTCTGTTTTTCTAAAGAATGAGAAGCCCCGAGGGTTACGCCAGTATTGAGAGTACATATTGTAGCTTGATCCGTCCTGTTGATATTCCACAACAACAAGGGGGGCATTGATGGTAAGCAGTTTGTAGTCTTGATCAATAAGCATGTACTTATATGCGAGACCAACATAGCGTTCTCCATCAAAAATTGGATACTCAGGATATCGGTTGATGATTTCAGTGCGATAGACCATTTTTTTATCTCCCGATCCTCCTTTTGCATAGAAATCCTGTAGTGTTGTTTCCGACATTCCTTCCGGGAACTGTGTCCCGATTGTTTTGCCATCTTCTGTGCAATCGAGTCCGATTAATCCGGCGTATCGGTCGCTGCCATGTTTTTTCCAGAAGTCAATGATAAGTTCCACGGCGTTGTCCGGCATATAGTCGTCAGAGTCAATACATGTGTTCAGCGGCGTGGATATATTGGCATAGGCTGTGTTGTGCGCACCATGCATTCCCTGATTTTGCTGACGGATGTATCGGATAGGAACCTTGTCATCTTTGATCCAGCCTTTTATCAGCTCTTCCGTATTGTCTGTTGAACCATCGTCAACCACCAGCCATTCAAAGTCGTTGCAGGTCTGACGAAGCAAACTTTCATAAGTCCGGCCAATTGTATGCGCGCGGTTATAGGCCGGAGTGAATATAGTGAGTGTTTTCATTTTCCTAAAAGCCACATTATGTAGGTGAAACCAATATTGGCTATCATTATCTGTTTTAGATATTTACCCTGCTCATCTTTCCATATTGGAAGACGAAGCAGCGGATAAGCAAGCACTATCGGATAGAGAAACCAGGACAGATAAGCGAACCGATTTGAAAATGCAGCACGAATCACCATCACCCAGAATGCGTTACTGAGGATATATGTGTTCAATAAAAACTCATAAGTCCGGTTGCGGATTCCACGTTTTATTATGATATAATAGCCTAAGACTATTGGCATTGCGCTATACAGAAGGAAATCCCAACGGAAACCGGTGGAAGAGAATTGATCCATTGCGTCCTGATTGTTTAGATACCCTGACATTCGGTCGTCAAAGCCTAATGAAGCAAAGATATTGGCAATAGTGTTTCCTAAAATAAGGCTTATTATGATTGATAGAATCCAGAACGTATATGCTGTCTTGAACTTTTTTATTATGTAGAATGATGCAATGGCCATCATAGTTGGTAATGATACTGATGTGTGGATAGTGCATGCTGCAACGTTGACGGCTATACCTGCCATCCGTTCCTTTTTATTCCCGGTCATTAATGCTATTCCAAGCATTACCATACTGCAGGCAAGACCATTCCTTATACCATTTGTTCCGTATGTATAGAAAGAAAATGATGCGAGATTGAATAGCACTCCAACCAAAACATTGTTGGGCATCAGTTGTTTGCAGGCCCAGAACATAAATCCTATATATCCTGCTGCGACAACTAAAAAGAATCCAGTAGTATCAAGGAATGGCCGACAAGTTGCCATAAGCCATTTAAAGCCGCCTTCTGATAATTGAGAAAGATCCGCTCCGTTTAGATCTCCAATGACGTTATACATGTGTGCATACATTGGAGTGTCTCCGAACTTATACGAGATGGGACGTGTTCCAATAAAGATTATAAGAATGAAACAGAAGAAGGCTGCCGGAATAATAGAATCATTACTCCGTATGATTTCTTTTGCGGTTTCTTTCTTCGAAGAAATCGTGTACCATAACGTGAGCAGTAGGATCACGTTTATATATAAGGTGAAATAAAGTTTTTCGGGAATCACAAATATGTTATTTTGTGCGTGTTAGCCTTCTGGCTAATTGTGTCAGTTTTGTTCCGAATATTCTATGAATAAACCGGGAAATAGTTTGACGAAATGGATTTACATCCATCCAAGTTTTGGAAAACCAATGGATTGAGTGGGTCTTGGATGTCTTATATAATCTGCCCGTTGCGTCATCCAATGGATTGAAATATTCAGCAGGATATATAGTTATATCTTCTATTGCCTGTATGCCGGATATGTTTTTAAGACCATGTCGGCATAAGTGATCTGTTGTTATTTTCACAACAGCATAAGGGTTTATTTTCCCATTTTCAAGGCGGAAGTTATGGACTGTGTAAAAATCAATTATTTCAGATAATATGTTGTTATGAGCTGAAACTCCTAATCCTAATCCCGGATTTACTGCTATCTTTGATCCATTTTGCGGTTCGATTTCGACGCCCATAAAAGATCCACGGGAAAGGATGTCATCGAATGACTTGATAACCTCCACATCTGTATCAAAATAAAGACCTCCGTGATCATACAGAATTTTGAAACGGGCATAGTCACTTACAAATGCATATTTTTTAGCTGCGTATGCTTCGGCTGTGTAAGGAATGGAATTGACATCGAAATTATCCTCATTCCATTCAATGATCTCATAGCCTGGGAAATATTTGCGCCATGAAGCAATACATTTCAGCGCAGATTCCGGCAATGGATTCCTACCGAACCAGCAGTAGTGTATTTTCTTCGGTGGTAGTATTCTATCCATGGATACGTTTGTATAATAGTAGTAGTGTACTAATGTTTACAACTAGATAATTAACATAAGCTTTTAGTCCTCCGGCAAGTTTCCATAAACGATATAAATGCAATGTTGTAAAGCCATTAAATGGGTACGTATTTATTGATTTAAAATATGAAATTGCTTCTTTTAAGTCTTTAATAGAATAATTTTTGGCTAAAGCTAGGAGGTATGTTTGTATTGCATTCGTTTGTCGATAAATTATGTATTTACGAACTTTTTGAGATGCTAGAAGTCTATTATCCGTTAATAACTTACTATAATGAAGTACTAGTGCTTTGTATGAGTGTAACGCCCTGTTATTTATGCTGTTACTTGATGAAGACAACCTTTTCACCCAATGGTATGGACGATCTCCTTCTAAAACAATAATATCAGAAGTATTCAG
>OFFE01002162.1_pt1 | contig 12292 bp, 8 predicted proteins | sample 1521371 | NCBI WGS metagenome assembly OFFE01 (sample SAMEA3504131, study PRJEB24116) | mouse gut metagenome | biome: mouse gut; feature: mouse-associated habitat; material: faeces | place: Denmark | collected 2011 | reverse complement strand
CCCGTATCCGGCTGATGGAGGTAGTCAGAGTGTGTTCGTCCACATAGTTTTCATCCGTATCCCACAGCCGTTCCAAAAGGCGCTTCCTGGTAAGGATCTGTTTTGGATTTTTGCAGAACAGGTACAGCATCTTATATTCCATAGGGGAAAGGGCTTGGTGATATAACGTTGTTTTCATCCTATATCAGTCAATTAATGTCCCGTTTCCGATATACCTTTACCGCAATCCGGTACGAGACAAAAAACCAGATAACAGAAATGATAAGTACAATATGGAAAGCCAGAAGGATATTCTCCTTTACAGGAAAAACCAAATTGATAAGAAGTACTAGTCCCGTAATAATCCCTGTTGACGCCATAAATGACATCATAAAGACAATCTGCGATTTTTCCGGGTCAGACAGATATGCGCACGGCAGGCTGACGCCGCCTGCCAGCAGGGTAGCGCTTATCCCGATAGAGCCATACAATAACAACGAGTGAAGCGTTATATCCGTACCAAAGCACGCAAGGACAGCACAGGGGATCAGCGCAGTAAGCAGACCCAATATGGCAAGCAGAATATAAAACAAAAATTTCTCGCCAATGATCTGGCTCCTTGATACCGGCATGGTAATGACATTCTTATTCCATTTGGAAGCCGCATCACTGGTAATACTGATAAAGGCTGCTGTTGTGGCGGCAACCGGGGCCAAAACCAGAAGTGCGCTGGTTTCCAGCAAAAAAGATAAGCCAAAGCCCAAAACAACCAGACTGACGATGGTTACGAGGATATTGCTTCTGGCAATATAGAGATCTTTCACCAAAACACCTTTCATCCCTTTTCCCCCTTTATATAAAGCAGCATAATCTCATCAATTGCTGCCGGAACGACCGGGGCCTTCGGATACTTTTTCTGCATTTTCTCCCGGTCTGAAACCAGGATCTGCCATTCATAGTCCTTTTTGCGGTACGCAATGATATCGGATTTATCCAGTGCATCAAACTGCGCCGCACCGCACTTGATGATGCCGTACCGCTCGGTCAGTTCATCTTTGGACTTCTCAAAAACGACTTTCCCTTCATGGATAAATACGATATAATCGGCAATCTTCTCCAGGTCACTGGTAATGTGGGAGGATATCAGTATGGAATGCCCCTCGTCCTGCACGAAATCCAGCAGCATATCCAGAATATCATCCCGGACAACCGGGTCTAAGCCGCTGGTGGCTTCGTCCAGGATCAACAGCCTGGAATGATGGGAAAATGCAGCAGAGATAGCCAGCTTCATCTTCATTCCTTTTGAAAACTGTTTAATCTGCTTATCCGCCGGCAGGGAAAACTGTTTCAGCAGGCGCAAATAAGTCTGTTCGTCCCACGTCCTGTAAATGTTTTTCATAACCCGGTTCAATTTCCGGGGAGAAAGGATTTCCGGATAATTGCTGCCGTCGAACACGACGCCAATCTGTTCTTTGATATCCCCGTCCAGTTCCTCCCTGTCTAAAATGGAAACAACGCCGTCCTCCTTTTGAATCAGTCCTAAAGCGGCATTGATGGTTGTGCTTTTTCCTGCACCATTTTCTCCAATCAGTCCGACAATGGAGCCGCAAGGAACGTTGAACGAGACATGATCCAAAACAAAATCCTGATAAGTTTTGGTAAGCTCTGATACCATGAAAGCATTTGCCATCGCTAATTCTCCTCTGCAATCTCCGGCTTTGGCAGTTCCGCATCATTCGTTTCTGTCGTTTTCATATCTGCAGTTTCTTCCTTGTCCGTTTCCTGCCGGGAATCAGTCTCTACAGATACGGCATCCCCTTTTGATTCTGATGAGCAGGCAGTCATTCCCATTGCCAAAACAATCATAAATATCAGTATAAGTTTCTTTTTCATAATCTTCCTCCCATATTCTAAAAGAACCGTATTTCTGCAGCATAAAATACATCATTTACAAAGCTGCCTTTCATTTCAACAAACATTTGTTCATTCAAGTCTTGAAATCCGGCTTCTTTGTATTCATGACTTTCTTCATCTCCATCAATGTTTCTCATATAGAAATCGGTATCCTCTTCAAACATTACATGAATCAGCTGGGAATCAGGAATATCAGCATCAGAGCTTGGAGAACTGTATATTAAGGAACCATCTTCTGAAATTTTTACTTTCCTTTCCACAATGAAAAATGAATCCTCTTCTATCTTCCACACTTTGCCAAGGAAATCCGCATCAACAGCAGCGGCGGTATCCGGATCTAAAACCTGCCATTTCCCTGCTGTATTTTTTAATCTGGATAAGGTCTCTGCGCAGGGAGAATGTTCCCTGACTTTTTTCTTTACCGGGGCTCATAACAGCCATCCTGTGAAGATACGGGTGGAGATAAACGGTAACCGGTTTGAGGAAGAGTTGAACGGAGAAAACTCAGGAGAGTTACTTACGAACAAGGAGACTGGAAAGGCGAAAGAAATAAAAATACAGTTTCCTGCTGCGTGGCTTACTGCCGGGATGAATAAAATCCAGTTGGGAACAATCAAAGGAACCTGGGCGATTTTCGATTGTATCCGTTTGGAAACACCGGCCGGCATCCGGCTGGGGAAAGCCTCTTCTTCCCTGATACGTTCTGTCAAAGCAGCTCCGTTCGAATACCGGAAAGAAAACGGGGAACGTATGCAACCGGTCCTGGTGGATATGGACCAGTTTGACCATTCCCGGGAACTGACATTCCGGATAGAGGGATGCCAGCCGGTTTCGCGTGTGATTGAAACGGGTGAGAGTATCCAGGAGATATGGATGCCTGCTGCCAAGACCAATGACAAACAGGAAACTTTGCAGTTCACGATTCAGGATGGCAAGGAGATTGTTTATAAAGGAGAAATTACCCGTAGCCGGCAGCCTCTTCATTCTTATTCGGATGATGTCGACCTGCTGATGGGTACCGGTAATTCACGCTGGATGTTCAAACCCGGATCGAGTCTCCCGCTGAGTATGGTGCAGATCGCCCCTGATAACCAGGATGAGATATGGAAAGCCGGATATGAATATACGATTGAAAATATCATGGGCTTCAATCATTTCAGCGACTGGACCATGACCGGATTCCTGATGCAGCCTACCTGTGGGGAACTGAAAGTAAATCCCGGCCGGGAGGATTTTCCTGATGAAGGTTATCGTTCGCGTATCGATAAGGCTTCCGAAAAAGCTGAAATAGGCAGATATTCCGTTTATATGACCGACACAAAGATCAAAGCGGAGATTACGGCAACGCGTCGTGCAGCCCTGCAACGGTATATTTTCCCGGCCAGGGAAGATGCCCGGATTCTGATCGATATGTTTACTCCCAACGAGTATCCGCATAATCTGGTGAATGCGCATATCACGAAAGTAAATGATACTGAGATAGAAGGGTATGCGACTTATTATAATGCTTTTACCGGTTATACGTTGGAGCAGAACTATACGTTATATTTTGTCCTTCAATTTAGTAAGCCTTTTGACTCGATGGGGGGATGGGTGAACGAAGGTGTTAAACCGGTAACCGGTTATATCCCTGGATGGAACAGGAATCACGAGTTTGAGACTCCTGCTGAAATAAAACAGAATATCACGCAGATAGATGGCAAAGGTGATGTCGGTATATTCCTAAATTATAAGACGAAGGAGAATGAAGAGATTCTTGTCCGTTCGGGTGTCTCTCTGGTTGATATGGCTGGGGCACGGAATAACCTGAAACAGGAACTGGCTGATCCGTTTGGTTGGGATTTTGAGAAAGTCGTGGATAACGCCCGTTCTGTCTGGGATGAATATCTGGGCAGGATAGCGATTGAAACAGATGATTACCTGCAAAAGAAAAAATTCTATACGAATCTTTATCGTGCCTTGGCTGCTAAAGCAACCTGGAGCGATGCGGATGGTCGTTTTGTAGATGAAGACGAGCGGATCAGGCAGTTGGAGAAACCAGACGATTGTATCATGAGCGGTGAATATTGGAATACATTCTGGAATAATCAGCAGTTATTTAATCTGATGGCTCCTGAAATATCCAGCCAATGGGCACGTTCGGCTATTCAGCTTTACCAGAATAGCGGATGGTTCAATACGGACCCTGCCGGAATCGAACATACCGGTGTTATGGTTGCCATGCATCCGATCTCTCAGATTCTGGGAGCCTGGCAAAGTGGTATACGTGATTTTGACTTGAATATTGCGTATGATGGTTTGAAAAAGATGATGACGACACCTCCTCAGAAATACGAAGGCGGTGGAACTGTTGGTGTTGAGAATTTAGTTCCCTATATGAAGTATGGGTATATTCCTGCAGGAAAAGGGACGGTTTCTAATACGATGGAATATGCTTATGATGACTGGTGCCTGGGGCAGATGGCTAAGATCCTGGGGAAGACCGATGATTTTAAATTATTTGATAAACGTTCGAACAATTGGTGTAACTTGTTTGATCCTGAGTCCGGTTTTATGCGGCCCAAAGATGAACATGGAAACTGGGTGGAACCTTTCGATCCGTATCATACTCCCGGATTTACGGAAGGGAATGCTTTCAATTATTCCTGGTTTGTTCCTCATAACCCCGAAAAGTTAATTCGTGAGGTCGGTAAAGAACGCTTTATAAGCCGCCTGGATAAGGCGATGGAGCAGTCGTCGCATGCCAATTTCAATGCGGCCGGCGATAATTTTTCGGCCTTTCCGATTAATCATGGCAACGAGACATCTATGGAAGTGGCTTATCTTTTCAATTGGGCAGGTGCTCCCCATCTGACACAGAAATGGATACGTGCTATACAGGAACAGTATTACGGGACTACCCCTTATGACGCTTATCCGGGTGATGAGGATCTGGGGCAGATGAGTAGTTGGTTTGTTATGAGTGCCATCGGTCTGTTTCAGATGGAGGGCGGTTGTTCGGAAAAGCCTTTCTATGAACTGGCATCCCCCCGTTATCCGAAAATAACGATCCGCCTGGACGGTAAGTATGGTCGGGGAAAAACTTTTGTGATCGAAGCTCCCGGTGCATCTAAGGAAAATAAATACATTCAATCAGTGACTTTGAATGGAAAGCCAGTCGATGGTTTTAAAATACCACAGGATGAAGTGTTGAAAGGGGGAAAGATTGTAGTTGAGATGGGGAAGGAGGCAAAGAAATGAACGTAACATCATTAGATCAGATAAAAGATCGTTATTATGGTGAAATAGGGACACCGGAGCGCAATGAGCTTGAAAGAGAATTGGAATCTCTTCGTGTCGGTGTGAAAATTCGTGCAGCACGTGAAAAGCGAGTTCTCAATAGTAAACAAAGTAACCGCAGCTAAAGGATGTTCCAATGTAGAAATAATTGAGCTATCCCGTGCTTGACACGGGATCGCAAAGGCACAAACCGTATCCTGTATGTATTTTTTGATACAGCCGGTTCTTCTGCGACCCCGTGTCAAGCACGGGGACAAGATAGTTCGCTTCTGACAAAATCTGAAACGAGTTATTTTGGTGTGGTTGCCCTGAATAGGAGCAAGTAAATTCCTTTATTTCTTTTCAAGCTCTTCAATCCTTTTCAAAAGAACATCGATAAGACGGGAATTAGATTTAACCAATTCGCGGAGGTCATCGCTATTGTCTACATTTACAATACTACTGTCACGCGTAATCCATACGCGACCATAATCTTTAGGATAGTTATTATAGGTATCTCCTTCTATTCGCGTGAATAGTTCAACTGCGGACATGTTGAGTATATCCGCTATTTTGTTCAGACGAGTAAGGGTGAGGTCGGTTTCGCCATATTCAATTTTGCAATAGGCACTCGTAGAAAGATTGAGTTTTTCACTCATTTGTTCTTGTGTCAAATTCCTTTCCAGACGAAGTAATTGAAGGCGTTGTCCTACCAGTTTTTTCAAATCTGTTTCCATACTCGTAAATAATTGATTAATATTCTTATTTTATCGGTCAAAAGTAACAAATAATGTGGATATAATGTAACCTCTTTTCAATTTAACTTTGTAAAGTCAATAATTCTTAAAATCATTTAGATCAATAGGCCTGTGAAGTGAATGGTATAGAGACCGTAAAGTCTTATGCTTCGGCATTAGACGTGTCAAAATTATGACTTGTCAAATTATTATTAACCTGTAAAATAATACAAGAAAATGCAACAAAAAAAGAATTGTGATTTTCTCCCGGGAAGAAAGGATTCGATTTCCCAGGCAATAAAGATTATGTGTGGCTTGTTTTTATGTTTGCCGACAGAAGTTTTTGCTATGGATGAGAATCTTGAATTGTTAACCTCAAGTTGGATAGAGAACAGGATACCTGATCAGGCGGAAAAAACAGTGACTGTTATGGTACGGGATGAAACCGGGCCTGTCATAGGAGCAAATGTTGTGGTAAAAGGAACGACAATAGGGAATATATCAGATGATAATGGAATGGTTATCCTGCAAAATATCCCGGATAATTCGACCTTGGTTATATCCTATATAGGTTATATAAGCCAGGAAGTGAAAGTCGGGAAACAGCATTCAATTCAAGTGAAATTGGTAGAAGATGCCGAGACCCTGCAAGAAGTTGTAGTTATCGGTTATGGCTCACTGGATAAAAAGCAAGTCACCAGCGCTATCACCTCTTTGAAAGCTGACGACCTGATGGTCGGTGTCAGTGGTGCCGACATTTCTACATCTTTGCAAGGCAAAATTGGTGGTCTGGTGATGTATAATCTTGGAAGTGCCAATGCAGGCACCACATTCCAGTTACGTGGCATGACTTCCATCAATGCCGGCAAAGCTCCGCTAATCGTCATCGATGGTTTTCCGGGGGGTGATATCCGATCTTTGACGCAAGACGACATCAAGTCGATCGACATTTTGAAAGATGGTTCTGCCGGAGCTATCTACGGTACACGGGCTGCCTCCGGTGTGATTCTGATTACGACCAAAAGTGGTTCGGACACGAATGGAAAAGTGAAACTAACCTATAGTAACGAATTCACGAAAAAACAGGGATATAATGCTCCGGAAATGCTCTCCGGACGTGAATATGCAGATTATGAAATCGGTACCGATTATGGACAGGATACGGATTGGTGGGATGAATTGCTGAATCATGGTAATTTTTCGCAAAAGCATCATCTTGCATTGGAGTTCGGAACCGAAAAGGCGCAGGTCTATACTTCTTTTTTCTATGAAAAGAACCAGGGAGTGGCCAAGCAGGATGGACGTCAGGATTATGGAGGGCGTGTGAATGCTAATTTCAAACTGTTTGACGATTGGTTGGAGATACATCCGTCTGTCGATTATCGGCAGGCTGCACGTAACAACCATTTTCCAAATTTCCAGCAGGCTATGCGTAATAATCCGACACGTTCTCCTTATGATCCGGAAAATGAAACCGGATATAATGTGTGGTTGAACGAATCGCTTGATTATAACGTGGTGGCCGATGCTATGCTGGAGGATTACTACGGAGTGGACAAATGGTTTAAGCCGGAGGTGAATATGAAATTGAATATCAAACCGGTTCCAGGCCTCTCTTACCAGCAGATCCTGGGGTATGAAAACCGCCAGTGGGAGTTGCATCAATATTGGCCGCGGACGCATCGTTCTGAGTTGAACGAATCACGTAAAGGACATGCGCATCTCGCATTCAGCAAGACTGAGAATCTGACTTCCGAGGGATATTTTTCTTATATAAAGGATTTTAAGGAAGATCATAACTTGAATGTTACCGCCGGTTATTCTTATTTCGAGCATAACGGCGAGAATTTCGGTATGGATAACTATAATTTCTCTGTCGATGGTCTGAAATATTGGGATATCGGCAAAGGTAGTTATCTGAGTGACGGTAAGGCTGGCATGAGTTCCGGTAAAAATATCACGGAACGTCTGTTCTCTGTCTTTGCCCGCGCTAACTATGCTTATCGGGATAAGTACTTATTATCTGCTTCCATCCGTCATGAGGGTTCCTCCAAGTTTTCTGCAGACAATCGTTGGGCTAATTTCTGGTCTGCCAGTGCCGGTTGGCGTATTTCTAAAGAGAACTTCATGAAAGAGGTAAAATGGGTAGATGACCTGAAGGTCCGTTTTGGTTATGGTGTGACAGGCAATAACGATTTCGATGCCTCTTATATGGCCGATATGCTGGGCTCTGATACATACTGGATGCTTCCGAATGGCGAATGGGCTTATTCTTTTGGTAAAACGCAGAATGTGAACCGGAATTTAGGATGGGAAGAGAAGAAAGAATGGAACTTAGGGGTTGATTATTCTTTATTTGGCAACCGGCTATATGGAAAATTCGACTATTTCAAACGTACGATCGACAATCTGATTTATGAAGTGGCCGTGCCTCAGCCTCCTTATACACAGAACACGCAGTGGCAGAATATCGGTAGTATGGAAGTCAAGGGATGGGAGTTTGAAGTCGGAGGAGATATCATCCGCACAAAGGATTTTGTTTGGTCTTCCAACTTAAATCTTAGCCATAATTCGGGCAAGATTGCTACGCTTTGGGGAAATAATACTTATAAAAACGGTAACGGTTTCGTTGCCCCGGGTTCACCGGGTGATGCGGCACGCATGGAAGAGGGATCGACGATCGGTTCTTTTTATATCTGGAAGTTTGCCGGTTTCGATGATGAGGGCAATTTTTTGTTGTACGACAAAGACAACAATGTGATTCCTGCAAAGGATAAGACTGAGAATGACAAACGTTATGTCGGAAACTATACCCCAAAGTTGATTGTCGGCTGGAGTCATACATTTACTTACAGGAATTTTGATCTGGGTGTCAACCTCCGTAGCTGGATAGACTTCGATGTCTATAACACAATTAATATGTACTATGGTATACAGGGACAAGGTAATTTCAATGTGTTGAAAGACGCTTACGGCAAGTTCAGTCATATCAAAGGGGAAAAGCAGATTTGCGATTATTATCTGGAAGACGGTACTTTCCTGAAGATCGACGCTATTACGTTGGGTTATACGTTGCCGATGAAGAAGTATACGAAGAATCTGATCGATCGGATACGTATCTACGGCACAGTCGGCAATGTCTGTACGATTACCGGTTACAGTGGAATGAATCCGGAGGTAAACATTACCGGCTGGGATCAGGGTACTGAGAAGTTTTGGGATACGGAACGCTTTTATCCGATGGTTCGCACATATACATTAGGCATGCAGTTTAACTTCTAAAACAGATTGTAAGATGAAAAAAAGAAATATAATCCATTTGTTTTTATCAGGAATCATAAGCCTGTTGGCTGTTACGTCTTGTGATATAGATCCGACATTTTATTCGCAGTCGGTTCCTGAAACGTTTTATACCTCTCAGGATGCCGTGTGGCAGCGCTTTAACCGTCCGTTTACACATTGGCGTTGGTTTGTCGGGTCCAATAATGATCGTTGGGCTTTGCAGGAAATTGGCACAGATGAATTTTGCCTGCCAACCCGTGGCAGCGACTGGTATGACGGAGCCTATTACCAGAAAGTGCATCATCATGCTTATACCGAAGATATGGCATTTGTCAACAACGGATGGTATGGCTTTTCCATGGGGGTAGCTTTGGCCTGGGATGCTTTGGAGGATTTGGCTAAAATCGATTTCGATGCTTTGGGTTTTGCCGACGGGACACGCGAGTCGATGCTGAACCAGCAGAAAGTGTTGGTGGCTTCGCTTTATTTGGACGGGCTTGATTTGTTTGGCGGTGTTCCGCTCTATACGACGACGCAAAGTGATATCAAAGGGCGGTCGACTGATTTGGAAACATTTAATTTTATCGATTCTTTATTGACGGAGGCTATTCCCGAACTTCCGCTAAAGGAGGAATTGGGAGCGCAAGAGACCGGAAGTATCAACAGAGCTGCCGCAGCAGCGTTGAAAGTGCGTCTTTATTTCAATGCCAAATCTTATATCGGTAAAGATATGTTTGCTGAAGCTGCCGGTATCTGTAAAGATATCATCGATGGGAAATATGGGCAGTATGCGTTGGCTTCCGACTGGACAAATATTTTTGGTTTCGACAATGAAGCCTGTCCGGAACTGATCTGGTCTATCCCGAGCCAGAATGCAAAACTGGAGACGGATGCCGGCTATTGGGATTGGTCTGTCCCTTATAATTACAAAAATTATCTGGGTGGTTTGGAAGGTTCCGGATCCAACAATGGAATAGGATTGATACCGAGTCTGGATCCGACAGGTAAGAAGTATCCGTATAAACTCGGAGGTGCTTATGGAAAATTTCACGATCGGGATGTACGCAAACAACCGTATGTATATGAAGGAAGCGGTAAATATCGAGGCATGTTCATTGTTGGCAAGTTAGTTAATCCGATTCATCCGGAATGGACTTGTACGGGAAGCCGTGAATATAAAGGGGAAGTAATTACGGTAGTCGATCAGGTCGCTTATTTTGCCAAAGTGGGTAAAGATGCGAAGTATCCGGATCTCGAATCGCTCCCGTCTAATGTGGGCATGGCGGAAGAAAACTCTTGTGTCCGGCTGGTAAAATTCAGTCCGCGTCCCAACCAGGATGAGATGAAACGTAAGTTTGATCCGGATGTTCCTGTCATCCGCTTGGCTGAGATTTATTATACGTTGGCCGAGTGTAAGATGCGTGCCGGTGACAAAGAGGGAGCCGCTGATCTGATCAATACTGTCCGGAAGCGTTATTTTGAGGGCGGGAACGATCCTGATCCTGTCACGTCTGCCAATTTGGATAAATATCGTATGTTGGATGAATGGCAACTGGAATTTCTGGGTGAAGGACGGAGACGTACTGATCTGGTCCGGTGGGATGCTTATGTGACGGAAAGCTGGTGGGATCATCAGGCAACCAATAATAAAAATCTGAATCGCTTCCCGATACATTACAGTATTATCGGTGCTAATAACCTGATCAAGCAAAATCCTGGCTATGGTGAGTAATAAGAAAAGATTCGAAAGAATGTTGTGTTTTAATTAAATATAGTTTTTCGTGTTTTGAGGCTGTCAAAAGTTATCTGTTTCTTTGATTCAGGTCTTTGTGACAGCCTCTTAACGTTATCCCGGAATAATCTTATACCCCGCTGCCGTCAGCGTATATTGTATTTGGTCGATATGTTCCTGGTTACGTGTTTCCATTTCCAGACGGAGATAGCAGCCGTTGATGTCGGCGGTATGGCTAACTCGTTCGTGATGGACGGATACCACATTGGCTCCGGTGCGGGCAATAATTTCAGAAACGTGCTGTAACTGTCCGGGTTTGTCGACCAGTTCGATCGTCATGGTGTAGGAACGGCCGGATTTCTGTAAGCCGCGTCCGATAACGCGAGAGAGGATCGTTACGTCGATATTTCCTCCCGATACCAGGCAGATCGCTTTTTTACCTTTTATGGGAACTTTATTGAACATGGCTGCCGCTACGGCTACCGCCCCTGCTCCCTCGGCGATTAATTTGTGCTGTTCGATCAGAGCCAGGATAGCGGTCGAAATCTCATCGTCGTTGACTGTAACAATTTCATCCACATACTTTTTACAATATTCAAATGTATGTTCACCCGGTTCTTTTACGGCTATACCGTCGGCGATGGTGCGGACGAATCCCATCCGTTCGATTTTATTGTGCTCGATGGAGTTCAGCATGCTTGGTGCACCGCTGGCCTGTACGCCGTATATTTTTACATTCGGATTCAGATGTTTGATTGCAAAGGCGACGCCGGAGATAAGTCCCCCTCCGCCTATCGGAACGATTACGGCATCCAGGTCGGGCAACTGTTCCAATAATTCCAGTCCGATAGTCCCTTGTCCGGCAATAACGTCTTCGTCATCAAAAGGATGAACGAACGTATATCCTTTTTCATCTCTCAGCTTCAGGGCTTTCTGATAAGCGTCGTCGTACACGCCTTCGACCAGGCAAACATCGGCACCGTACCATTTGGTAGCCTCTATCTTGGAGATCGGTGCATTGTCCGGCAGGCAGATCAGTGACTTGATGCCATGGGTGGTGGCAGCCAGGGCGACACCCTGTGCATGATTACCGGCGGAACAGGCTACGACGCCTTTGGCCTTCTCTTCTTCTGTCAGTTGGGCGATTTTGAAGCAGGCACCGCGGACTTTGAATGATCCAGTAATCTGTAAGTTCTCCGGTTTCAGATAGATATGAGAATCCGGATTGATGTTGGGCGCACTGATCAGGTCGGTGCGACGGATAACTGTTTTCAAGGCAAAAGATGCCTGATAAATCTTATCGAGTGTGAGCATTACGCTAAATTTTTGAGGAGACAAACTTACATAAAAATTGAGATTTATAAGCGCGTCTAATAAAAATAAAGACCAC
>OFFE01002154.1_pt1 | contig 12346 bp, 17 predicted proteins | sample 1521371 | NCBI WGS metagenome assembly OFFE01 (sample SAMEA3504131, study PRJEB24116) | mouse gut metagenome | biome: mouse gut; feature: mouse-associated habitat; material: faeces | place: Denmark | collected 2011 | reverse complement strand
CGCCGGCCTGTCACGCCGGAGGTCGAGGGTTCAAGTCCCTTCCGCGTCGCCATTTATGCTGCTATAGCTCAGTCGGTAGAGCGCATCCTTGGTAAGGATGAGGTCCCCAGTTCAAATCTGGGTAGCAGCTCCAAAAAAAGCCTTGTGCCGCAACGGTTACAAGGCTTTTCTTATTTCTCCGACAGCCCCGGATTTTTGTGTTTAGCGTCTATTTAGCGTCCAATCTGGCAAAGGTCTACTACGAAATACACAGTTGAGCGGCCGGGAAGTCAATTCCTGGCCGCTTTTTTCATGCCCTTTTCGGGCGGTTTTTCAGCTCCAACAAGGTCATTGAATCGGTCAAAGGTCTGCATGGCTTTCGCCTGGGCGGAGGCTATGGCGTGGGCGTAGATGTTGGCCGTGGTGCTGGCCTGGGCGTGGCCCAGCTGCCGGGAGACAACCACCAGGGGCACACCGTCGGCAATCATCAGGGAGGCGTATGTGTGCCGCAGGCTATGGACCGTCACTTTTGGCATACCCGACCGGGCAATAAAGGCACTGAACCACTGTGTCAAGCTGTCGGGGAACATGGGAGCTCCGGTGTCAGTGGTGAACACCCGCCCGTCCTGATCCTCCCAGGCGTCCCCCAGCTGCTCCCGCTTGGTGTCCTGCCAGGCTCTATATTCCAGTAGCAGCATAATAGCCGCGGTGGAGATTGGCAGAGGCCGGGCCGAGGTGGTGGTCTTCGGTGTGCCGACATAGACCCCCTTTCCGGGCAGATAGTTGGAGGTCTGGCGGATGGTGATGGTATGCTCGTCCAGGTCTACGTCCTGCCAGCGGAGGCCCAGCAGTTCCGCCCGGCGCAGACCGGAAAGAAGGTCAAAGGTGATGGGCGCCCGCCACTTGACCGGCTCGGCCTGCAACAGCTCCAGGAGCCGCCGGGCGTCGTCCTCCTCCAGATAGGCCGCCTCATGGCCGCCCAGGCTGGGCTTTTCCGCTGCGTCTGCCGGGTTAATCTGGATGTAGCCCCACTTGACTGCCCGGGAGAGGACAGAGGAGAGGGTACGGTGGTAAGAGATTACACTGGCGGGGGCCAGCGGTTCCCCGTGGGTAGTAACAGTAAAGGCCCTGGTGGTCTTCATTCCCACGGCCTGGGCGATAGCGTCAGCAGATTCTTTGTTGATGGGCTTGCCGTCCATGGCCTGTTTGATGGTGGCCCGGCTGACGCCGGCACGACTGGCAAAGGCGGTCAAGGCCCCACGCTGTGTCCCGATCTGCTCCCGCAAGTCGATTTTGCAGACGGCGGTGGTGCGGTTGCGGATCCCCTTCTCCTGCAGGTTTTGGTAAAAGCTGTTGATGTGGCCGGTACGGAGGTCGCAGAGCCGGATGTGGCCGATTGCCTGGTTGATGCGCTGAAGGTGCTCCGTGTAGGTGGCTATGGTTTTGGGTTTGAGGTACAGCTGGGCATACTCGGTCATGTACTTTTCTGCGAAGTCGGCAAAGCGCATATTGCCGTTGGAGGTGGCCCCGGTCAAAACCTTTTCCTCGAACAAGACCGCTTGACGCTCCAGCTCCTTCTTGATCTGCCGCTCAGACATTCCAGGCTCCGGTACCCACGTCATGTACTGGCGGAGCCGCTTGCCGGCATAGTCATAGCCCTGGGAGACGGTAATTTTATAACCTCTCCCCTGTTTTTGAATGGTTGCCATCTTGCTTTTTCCTCCTGCATTTGATATGATAGGAGGGCAGTTAGGCCGTCGGAAAGTCTACTGCCCTCTTTGCCCTCCTCGGTGTTGGTAGCACCGGGGAGGGCTTTTTTCATGCCCATTCGTCTGCCGGGTGCTCCGGCATGACTTCCCCCATTCGATACTCCGCAAGGGCGTTGCTGACCCCCATATAGGCGGCCGCACGCTCATAACTGCGGGACAGGTAGGGTTGTAATTCCTCGTCGCTATATATCAAGTCAACCGCAAACTGGTTGGCCTCGGTTTCATAACGGCCAGTGATGATGAAAGTGCGGGTATCCATGAATATCCGATTTAGGCCCCGGTGAAGGAAGGAATGCCCCAGCTCATGGGCGCAGACAAAGCGTGCTGTGGCCTCGCCCAGTTCCGAGTCCAAGTAAATGATATGGCACCGCTTCAGATATTGATAAAAGCCCCGCACCCCCACAAGGGGAGTGTGGATGATGGTGTAGCCCAGCTCCTCCGCAATTCTGAAGGGGTCACGGGTGCCGTGCTTGTCCACCAGCCTCTCGGCAAGGCGTTTAATATCCAATGACGGTTTACTCCTTTCTGAATTTCTTGGGAGTAAACCGCTCTTTATTTTTAACCTTAGCGGCCTCCAGCCCCAGCTTCATTGCGGCCCTGATACTCTCCCGGGCCTCGTCACTCATGGGATCCCCGTCAAACTGCAAATCGCCGGCTGTGTCCAGGGCCTCCATGATCCGCTCCAGATCACGGGCTATATCCCGCCTGTCCCTATCTGTAAGGGAGGAGGTGCATTCGTCCTCATAGCTATTTATGTCCTGGAGGATACGGTCATTGTCCAAATGGAGGAACGGATCATTGACGTTGCCTGCCAGGTAATCGACAGAAACATGGAAGTATTCAGCCATTTTATGGAGTATAGGAGCACGGGGGACAGACCCCTTGCTCCAACCTGTTACAGTTCCAGATGATTTTACGCCACATGCGGCAGCAACAGCATTTGGAGATTTCCCGGCTTCATTGCAAAGCTCAATGAACCTAGTCCAAAACATATAAAATCACACCCCCGGAATTGTGCAGAATAACAAAACTAATGAAACTAATATCTTTAGCGTTGACTTTCTAATAAAACTAATATATACTTTGCCATGTTGATACAGACAATACAAAACCGAGCCCCCCAAATGCGGGCGTTTCTTATGTTTGTTGGCTCTTACATAATAAACGGTTTTCTACCCTGTGTCAATAGAAATATTAGTTTTCTTAGAAAATGGCATTAGAAAGGAGGACATCATGCCTATCTTCGAAATTAACAGATTTCGCATGGCCCGGCTTTCTGCAAAGATGACCCAGGCCCAGGCAGCGGAGAAAATTGGTGTTGACCCCATCACTATCATTCAGTGGGAGAAGGGTTCCAATACGCCGACAAAGCGGAATCTGGAAAAAGCGGCAACGGTGTATGGTTGTAGCACAAGTGACCTGCTGGAACCTGATGCCGCTTCAGTCGGTTCGGGCTGACCCGTTCCAACACCCTGTACCTTGAAAATTGAGAATCCAAAATTCGGTATTGCCGCCAATACCCAGGAGGTGAAAAGATGGACGGCACCAAAGGCATTCCGCGAATGCGGACGGTGGCAAAGATTGTCGCGGAGATCAAGGCGCTTGACCCTGATACAGAGGTGACAGAGTTCCATATCCGCAAGCTAGCGAAGGATGGCACTGTTCCCGTCGTGTGGGCCGGGCGCAAGGCACTTATCAACCTAGACGATGTTCTGGAACTCATGCGGCTGGGGACAGCTAGGCCCACCGAGGAGGCGGCCCCCGCCGTGGGAGGTATCCGGCGCATTGATCCTAAACGTTAAGGAGGTACCCATGAAGAAAAAATCCACCTTTGAGGATTACCGGAGGGCTTTGATTGGTGTGGGCGACGCCACCAAGGAGCGCATTCTGGCCGAGGCTGACAAGCACCTGGACACTTGGCAGTTGGAGCGCCTGGTACGGATCGCCTACCCGGAGCCGGCATAGCCCATGGCCCGTGCAGTACGGTTCCGCAGGGACAGTCAAAGCCAGTTTTCCAAGCTGTTCACTGATTTATGCCAGAGGAAAAGCAGCTGGGAGGTGTGGGCCGACTTCATAGCTATGGCCGCAATTACCATTTCAAATGCTTTTGACCGGGAGGGGAAAACCCACGATGACCGGGAAAAGCAGTACATGCGCACCATAAAGGGGTACAACCAGGGAGAGCAACAGATTTTTCCGAAACTGTTTGCCCTATTGGTGGAAGCCCTAGACGATGAACCCGACCAGGATTTTCTCGGAGAGATGTTCATGGGCTTAAACCTGGGCAACCACTGGAAAGGCCAGTTCTTCACCCCATACAACATCTGCCGCATGATGTCGGAGATCACGGTCACAGACCTGGAGGCCCGGATAGAGAAAAACGGCTGGGTTGGGATCCATGACCCATGCTGTGGTGCCGGGGCCTTGCTGATTGCCGCCCGGAACACTATGGTTCGTAACAAGCTAGGCCCTGCGGTAGCCCTGTATGTGGCGCAGGATATTGACCGAACGGCGGCCCTGATGTGTTACCTGCAACTGTCCCTTTTGGGCTGTGCCGGCTATGTGGTGGTGGCGGACTCCATCTTACATCCCATTGTAGGGCATGGGCAAAACCCGCTGTTAATTTCCCCCACCCCGGAGCAAGAGGTCTGGTTGATGCCTGCCCTTTACATGGAGCCCTGGCCCGCAAGAATCCAATGGGAGCGGATGCGGTTGGCATTGGAAAGTCTGGGAGTAATGCGAACCGGCCCGGAACCTGAGCAGCACCCAGCAGAGGCAGAGCAGGCGCCCCCAGCGGAGCAACCCCAGCAGACACCCCAGCTGACACTATTTTGAGAGGAGGGATAACTTGTGCCGACCCAACTTAGCCCGCTATCCCCAGCGGAGCAGGCCGTAGCCGAGCAAAATTTCAGCCTGGTATTTCGTTTCCTGCGGAAACAGCAGCTCCCGGTTGATGATTGGTTTGACGTTATAATATTCCGATATCTGCTCACAGTGAAAAACTGGTTCAGCCGCCCGGACTTATACAAGTACGAATTTAGCACAATCGCCTGGAGAGCTATGGCCTCCGCCGTCCACAATGAGCGGCAGAAACAAAGCCGCAGGATCCAGACCATCAGCCTTGATGACCCGATACCGGGCACTGACGGTCTTACATGGGGAGACATCATCACAGAGGACAACCAAAACTATTCGATTTATGCGAGAGGAGTATGTTAAATGAAAATCAGCTATGATTTGGCAGCCCTGCCCGAGCGCAGCCGCCGTCTGAAGGAGAGCGAGGAGGTAACTGCTATCAAGGGGTTCCTGGCTGGCAAGCAGAAGAACATGTGCTTCGAGTATGAGGACGAGAAGCAGGCCAAGCGCCGGTACGATACCGTGCGGAAATTCCGGCTCCACAACAAGCTCCAGGAGGTCTTTGACCTGTACCGTAACGGCAAGTGTATCTACATCCTGCGGGTCAAAAAAGCGGGCACCCCCAGCCCCTCCCCCGGCAAAAAGAAGAATGCCGCCCCCGATGCTGCGAACATCAAGGACGGCGAGTAAGTAGCGGTCACTCAAACAACACTACACCTCTATTTTGAGGGATAAGAAAGGATTTGTCAAGCATGATTTCTACGAATGAGGAACGGAGGGGCACGGCCCCCCGTGTCCTCCCCGGCAGGCGGACGTTGCGGCGTTCGTTGGAGGCATGGAAACGGGCGGCCATAGGGCTGTTGGTGTTGGCCGTCCTGTGCAACGTGACCCAGGCCCTTGTCTATAACTACCTGCGGGGTCATCTGGAGCAGGAGCTTCAGCTGGCGGAGGTGAGCCGGGACAACGCCCTCCAGGAGTTGGCGGCGGTGTCACTGGCGACCGCCCAGGAGAAACAGGCCCGAACTGCCCAGGCGGCAGAGTATGAGGCCGTGGGAGCCTGGGAGTACATCGGCGAGTGCCGGCTTACGGCGTACTGCTGTGAACCCTACGCCCATATCTGCGGCACCGGGGACGGCCTGACGGCCACGGGGATCCCTGTCACCCCCGGCATAGCTGCGGTTGACCCGGCAGTAATCCCCCTGGGCAGTACATTGATAATTGACGGACAGCGATACCTTGCCGCAGACGTTGGGGGGGCCGTGGCCGGACAGACGGTAGATATTGCCGTCGCTACCCACCAGGAAGCCGTCAAGTTTGGCGTCCAGCGTGCCCCCGTATGGATTGTAAAGGAGGCACAGTAATGAGCATTCAGGAACAGGCTATTGCTCTGTTGGAGGCCCAGCAGGCCAAGGTCAAGCCCCGGTCCCCCCAGTGGATGGTGGGGGAGCAGCTGAAGGACATTTGCCGCATGGAGCCCAGGAGTGCGGAACTCATTGCCCAGGACTTGGAGAACGAGGCTATGAGCATCACCGCCGCCGAGAAGAAGATCAAGGCGTTTGCCGACGGCCACAAGACTGGCAATTTTGCCTGTGTGACTCCTGCGGAGGCTGAGAATATCCTGCGGGAGTTCTACGGTCTGCCCCGTCCCGATGAAGGCAAGCCCTCCGCTCCCCCCGCCCCGGCTAAAAAGTTGGTTGACCCGTTTGACTTTCTGTAAGGGGGCGGGAGTGCGTGGAGCAGATTGATTATGAGCCGCTGCTACCCAAAACGCCGCCCGTCGATCTAGTTCAATGGGCTTTAGAGCAGGAGGCTTTTGAGCAAGAATATCTGATCTACAAGGCGGGGCGAGTATATGAACCACTGGAAGATCGGACGCGCCCCGCCGTTGAGGTGGTATGTACCCACTGCGGCGAAACCTTTTATGCTGAAAAGGTTGACGCAGGAGGATGTAGCGCCTGCTATGTCCCGGCCCCGTTCGGGTGGTATCACCAGGAAATGTCGGAAAGTGTTATCAGCGGCAGCCTGACCATGTGCCCCGTATGCGGGTGTGAGGTGAAGGTCGTTCATGTCGGGAGTATCCCGAGGGGGATCGAAGACGGGGCCTGGGTCACCACCATGTCCCGCCTCCCTGTGGAGGGCCGCAAAGACCGCTTTGTGCTGACCGAATGGCTGGTAAAGCGCTGGATTGAAAAATCAGGGAAAAGCCGGTACACCACTGACCCGTACAGCGCCTGGGTGGTAGAGGAAAAGAAGGTTGTCCGCCTGATGGGCTATCTGAGGACTATGGGAGGCTCCATCTCCATTTTTCACAAATGGGCACAGCGGAAGACTTTCAATGATGTGTACGGCACCATGTCTATCTGTTACCCCTGGGATAAATCTATTCTGGAGGGCACCACAGCCGAAAACTGCAAGCTGGACTTGTACCAGGAGGCAGGAGGCAAACGGCTGGTAAGCTACCTGGCCCTATGGCGTAAGCGTCCCACCGTTGAAAATCTGCTGGTACAGGGGTGCGGTCGTTTCCTGGCGGAATTGATTGACCATGAAAAGAGTAGCGGAACGGATCACGGCGGTATCCCGAAATTGTCTGACATCAACTGGAAGGAAAAGCGCCCCGCACAGATGCTGGGCCTCAACAAAGAGGAATTTCGGTATATGCGGCAAATGCGCTGGAATGTGGAGGACTTGGAGCGGTATCGGCTGGTAAAAAAGTCCGGCCTGCCTGTGAGGTTGCCGGAAGACATGGAACTGCTGAGAAGTAAGCCAGCCTATGAGGTCAATCGGATTTTAGAGGAGGGCCCCCGGCAAGATTTCTGGCGCATTCTCCGCTATCTCAAAAAGCAGAAAATGACCTGGGGAATTTTACAGGACTATTGGCACATGGCCCATAGGCTCCACCGGGATCTGAACGACAGCCTTGTGCGTTGGCCTCGCAATTTGCACGCAGCACATGACCAAGTAATGGAGGAGCAGCAGGCCAGAGTGAATGCGGAGCTTAACGCAATGTTTCTGGAGCGGGCCGCTGAATTGGAACCCCTGTCATTTGAGCTGGACGGCCTGTTGATTCGGCCTTGCCAGACCGAGGCTGAATTGATCCAGGAGGGGAAGGACTTACATCATTGCGTGGCTACCTACGCAAAACGGCACGCAGAGGGCAAGACCGCAATCCTGTTTATCCGTCAGGTAACGGAGCCCGATCAACCGTTCTTCACCCTTGAATTTGACGAGAAAGCCAAGAAGGTCAGGCAGAACCGGGGCCTGCGTAACTGTGACCGTACCCCGGAAGTCAAGGCATTTGAAAAGGCGTGGTTGAGTTTCGTCCGCCGCGCTAAACCGAAAGAAAGGATAAGGATAGCATGAGCAAAATGAGTGAAATGGATATGGAGCGGGAGGAAATGGAGGAGGGGCGTATCCTCAGCGCCGATTTTGGTCTGAGCGTCCCGCCGACCCCTGCGGAGGTTGCCCCCGCCCCGCCCCGCACTGTGGAGACGGTGACGCTGGAGATCCGCACGTTGCAGAGGCAGGCCCAGCAAATCATGTTGAGCTACGCCGTCGAGATCGGTCGCCGGCTGGAGGAGGTCAAGGCCATTCTCCCGCACGGTCAATGGGGGGACTATCTGAAAAACGAGGTCGATTACTCCCAGTCCACCGCAAATAATTTCATGCGCATTTACCGCGAGTACGGCGCCGCACAGCAGAGCCTTTTCGGCGGCGAGGCAAAATCCCAAGCGTTTGCGAATTTGACCTACACCAAGGCCCTGCGCCTGCTAGCGATTCCCGACGAGGAGGAGCGGGAGCAGTTTATGACCGAGCATGATGTGGGGAGCATGAGCAACCGGGAACTGGACAAGGCCCTAAAGGAGCGGGAGGAGGCCTTGGAGGCGGCGGCCGCCGCCCAGGACGAGGCCCAGGGGGCGCGGCGGGAAGCTGACCGGCTCCGGGAGGAGTTGGCCGGTCAGGCCCAGGTCTACAAGGCCAAGCTGACCAGTGCAGAGGTTGAGGCCAAGCAGGCCAGAGACGCCCAGGAGAAAGCGACCGCCAAGGCCCAGCTCCTCCAGGACGCTTTGAGCAAGGCCAATACCTCCGCCCAGGCCGCCGAGGCTGAACATACCAAGATGCTCCAGGAGTTGGAGGAACTGCGCAAGCGCCCCGCCGAGGCGGATACGGAGGCCGTAGAGGCCGCCCGGAAAGCTGCCATTGAGGAAATGACGGGCAAGGTGGACAAGGCCAAGGAGGCCAAGAAAAAGGCTGACACAGCCCGGAAAGCCGCCGAGGAGGCCCTGGCCGCTGCGCAAAAGGAACTGGCCGACCTGAAAGCCAAGGGGCCACAGGTTCGGGAGCTTACACCCGAGGAAATCCAGGCGATGACTGCTGGCGAGGTGGAAAAGGTTCAGGCGGCCACCACCGAGCGGATGCAGGCTCTTGAAAAGCAGTTGGCCCAGGCTGATCCTGATACGGCCACCTTCAAGGTACTGTTCACCAGCTGGCAGGAAACCTATGGGAAGATGCTGGAGGCCTTGGAGCGGATCAAGGCCACAGACAGCGATAAGGCCGGCAAACTGCAAGGGGCTATCCGGGCAGTGGTGGAGGGGATGGCTTGACCGAAATTCAGAACGGCATTTATGCCACCCCTACCGATGAATTGACCGCCCTGGCCCTGGAGGCTCGGAAACGGAAAATCAGCTACGGCCAGTTGGTCAGCACCACCACCGGCTATGAGCAGCAGCAGATTATTCGTCAGTATTGTATTGAGCAGAGAAAGAGGGGCACAGTCCCGGAGAAGAAAGCAACCAAAACGAAGAAAAGGAGCTAAGTATGTCAGTCAAAATTACTCAGTTTGAGGCTGAGAATGTCAAGCGCATTAAGGCGCTGACCCTTACCCCGGCCCTCGCCGGCCTGACGGTGATCGGGGGCCGAAACAACCAGGGCAAGACCTCGGGCCTGGATGCCATTGTGTGGGCGCTGGGCGGGGACCGCTACCGGCCCTCCCAGGCCCAGCGGGAGGGCTCCGTCCTCCCGCCCCGGCTTCGCCTGGAGCTGTCCAACGGGATCATTGTGGAGCGGTCGGGCAAGAACAGCGATCTGAAGGTAACGGACGCATCTGGCCGCAAGGCGGGCCAGCAGCTGCTCAATTCCTTTGTGGAGCAGTTGGCCCTTGACATGCCCCGATTTATGCAGTCCACCAGCAAGGAGAAGGCCACCACCCTCCTCCGCATTATCGGCCTGGAGGAGCAGGTGGAAAAGCTGGAGCGGCAGGAAAAGGAGCTGTATAACCAGCGGCACGCCATCGGCCAGATCGCCGACCAAAAGGCGAAGTACGCCAAGGAGCTGCCCAGCTATCCCGAGGCTCCCGCCGAGCCGGTTTCCGCCTATGACCTTATTCAGCGCCAGCAGGACATCCTCGCCCGGAACGGCGAAAACCAGCGCAAGCGGGAGAGGGCGGCTCAGTTGGCGGCGGAAATGGATCGGGTAGGCAAAGAGCTGGCACTGCTGGAAGAACAGTATAAGACCCTGTGTGCCGATTACGAGACTGCCCAAAAGTCGGCCCTTGACCTTCAGGACGAGGCTACTGATGAACTGGAGGCCAGCATCCGAAATATTGAGGCCGTCAACGCTAAGGTCCGTACCAACCAGGACAAGGCCCGAGCGGAGGCTGAGGCCAAGGAGTGCGGCGACCAATACGCCGGACTGACGGCACAGCTGGAGGCGGTGCGCCAGCAGAAGACGGATCTCCTGCAAGGCGCAAAACTGCCCCTCCCTGGCCTCTCCGTGGAAGATGGGGAGTTAATCTACAAGGGTAAGCCCTGGGATTGCATGAGTGGCAGCGACCAGCTGAAGGTATCCACCGCTATCGTCCGGGCACTGAAACCAGATTGCGGATTTGTGCTCCTGGATAAATTGGAGCAAATGGACTTGGAAACCTTGCGGGAGTTCTCCGCCTGGATGGAGGCCGAGGGGTTGCAGGGGATCGCCACCCGTGTGTCCACTGGTGGGGAGTGCTCCATCATCATCGAGGACGGTTATGCCAAAGACACGGCGGCCCCCGCCCCGGCCCCTGTGGCGGCGCCCGCCCCGACATCTTGGAAAGCAGGTGAATTTTAATGAACCAGCTGAAAATCCATACCGGCAAAGCCGGGGGCGCTCTGAAGGTGGTTGTCTACGGCCCGGAGGGCATTGGCAAGTCCACCCTGGCCGCCCACTTCCCCCGTCCTGTGTTCATCGACACCGAGGGCTCGACCCGGCACATGGATGTGTCCCGCACGGATAAGCCCTCCAGCTGGACAATGCTCATGGAGCAGGTTCAGTATGTTCGCAGCGACCCGGGCGTGTGCTCCACGCTGGTGATCGATACGGCCGACTGGGCGGAGCAGCTGTGCATTGCCAGTATCTGCGCCGACAAGAAATTGAGCGGCATTGAGGATATGGGCTACGGCAAGGGCTACGTCTATCTGGCGGAGGAGTTTGGCCGTCTGCTGAATCTCCTGGAGGAGATCGTGGGCCGCGGTGTCCATGTGGTTCTGACGGCCCACGCCATGATGCGGAAGTTTGAGCAGCCTGACGAGATGGGTGCTTATGACCGCTGGGAATTGAAGTTGCAGAAAAAGACCTCTGCCCTAGTGAAAGAGTGGTCCGATCTGCTCCTGTTTGCCAATTACAAAACTCTGTCCGTAGCCGCCGACGATAAGGGTAAGAAATTCAAGGCCCAGGGGGGCCGCCGGGTGATCTATACCTCCCATCATCCGTGCTGGGACGCAAAGAACCGGCTGGGACTGCCGGAGGAGCTGCCCCTGGACTTCTCCGCTCTGGCGCAGTACATCGGGCCGGGAGCGGCCCCCTCTGCTCCGGTGACGCCGCCCCCGGCGCAGGCCAGCGCCCCCGCCAGGGACGCCGAGGCATAGACGTGCTTGACGAAGATATAGGGCGTGTCCCCGGCCATCATGTCCCGCAAGACGCCGCCGCCCACGCCGGTGAGGGTGCCCACGAAGACCAGCAGGAAGAAGGTGGGCTGCGCCGCACGGGAGAAGGCCAGCTCCACCCCGATCACGGTGAAGGCCCCCAGGCCCAGGGCGTCCATCCAGAACAGCAGCAGGTCATACCGCCTCTGGTTGTGCATCAGCACCTGGCGCACCTGCCGGGAGAAAAACACCGCCGAGGTCACCAGCGCCACCACCGCGGAGGTGGGGTCCCGGAAAGCCATCGGAGGGGTCAGCCCCAGGATCAGGTCCCGGATCACCCCGCCGCCGGTGGCGGTGGTCAGCCCCAGGATGCACACCCCGAAGATGTCCATATTCTTTTTCAGGCCGATCATGGCCCCGGAGGCGGCAAACGCCAGCGTCCCCAAAAAATTCAAAATAAAAATAAAAGCGTCCATACCTCTATTATATGAAAAAATCCGGCGGTGTCAACCAATTCCGCCTCGCTTTTATAGCAATGACCGGAATTTCTGCTGCCCCTGTACCGCGTGCCGGACCTTGTGCCCGCGATTCAATAGATTCCCTCTTGACATGTCCGGCATATTATGGCACTCTGATAACAGACAACTGAAAAGATAACCATTCAGGAGGTAAATACAATGCGCTCTGATGTTGTAAAAAAGGGCATACCCGCCGCGCCGAACCGCTCGCTGCTCTACGCCCTGGGCTACACCAAGGAGGAGCTGGAGCGGCCGATGATCGGGGTGGTCTGCTCCTACAACGAGATTGTCCCCGGCCACATGAACCTGGACAAGATTGCCGAGGCGG
>OFFE01002151.1_pt1 | contig 12376 bp, 9 predicted proteins | sample 1521371 | NCBI WGS metagenome assembly OFFE01 (sample SAMEA3504131, study PRJEB24116) | mouse gut metagenome | biome: mouse gut; feature: mouse-associated habitat; material: faeces | place: Denmark | collected 2011 | reverse complement strand
GCACCGAGAAGATCGGTTCCGGCCTGGTGACCGTCATGGTGCGCGGCGATGTAGGCGCTGTGAAGGCATCCGTGGAGAGCGGCTCTGCGGCAGCCAGCAGGCTGGGCGAGCTGGTGGCTGCGCATGTCATCCCCAGGCCCCACAGCGATGTGGAGAAGATTCTGCCGAAGATTTAAGGGGAGGCTCCGGCTGCATGGGCGAATCTGCGCTGCCGAAGCGCCCGGGAACATATGACAGATACAGGTAAGCAAAGGAGCCGGCAAATGAGCAATACATCATTGGGCTTTATCGAGATTACGGGGGTGGTCGCCGCCATCGATGCCTTGGACATCATGTGCAAGACGTCCGGCGTGGAGCTGGCCACCTGGGAGAGGAAGCTGGGCGGGAGGCTGGTCACCATCATCGTGAGAGGCGATGTGGCGTCCGTCACCGAGGCGGTGGAGGCTGCCTCGGCCAAGGCAATCAAGAAGCCCGTGGCCAGCGGCGTCATCGCCAATCCCCACGAAGAGATCGTCAGACTCGTGAACCTGAGCGCTAGCCGGTTCATGGCCGGGGAAGGGCATTCCCCGGAAGAGGGAGACTCCCCGGAAGCGCATTCCGGCGCGCTGGACGCGAGGACGATTCAGGAAGTATAAAAAGCGGCTGACCGGAGAGAGGAGCCGCGGAACTGGAAACATCGACGGCCCGGGAAGAGGGCGGTTATGGAACCGGAAACAGTGACCGCCAGAACAGTGCACAGGGAAATGGGCACAGAGCTGGGGGTTACGGAACTGGTACAATAGAAAGCAGGCTTTCTATTGTCATGAATAGGAGGAAGAGAAATGGCACAGGAAGCATTAGGAATGGTGGAGACAAGAGGTCTGGTAGCTGCGATTGAGGCGGCTGACGCAATGTGCAAGGCGGCCAACGTAAGCCTGGTAGGCACCGAGAAGATCGGTTCCGGCCTGGTGACCGTCATGGTGCGCGGCGATGTAGGAGCCGTGAAGTCATCTGTAGAGGCCGGTGCATCCAGCGCATCCAAGCTGGGCGAGCTGGTGGCCACCCACGTCATCCCCAGGCCTCACACCGATGTTGAGATGATCCTCCCCAAGACGAAATAAGCATGCCACCCAATGGGGGTGGATGCCGTTTCAGCAGGAGGGGATTGATGGATCTTCCTGCGGATATTGGAGGAGAATATGGAACAACAGACTGTTGAAATGATCACACAGATGGTGCTGCAGACCATACGCGGGATGGAGGAGAGGAAAGGCGGCTACCAGGTGCCGGTGGGCGTGTCCGCGAGGCATATCCACCTGACCCAGGAGCATGTGGAGGCCCTCTTCGGCCAGGGCTGCCACCTCACGAAGAAGAAAGACCTCATGGGCGGCCAGTACGCCTGCAATGAGACTGTCACCGTGGTGGGACTCAAGCTGCGGGCCATCGAGAACGTAAGGGTCTTAGGCCCTGTCAGGAAGGCCTCCCAGCTGGAGATATCCGCTACGGATGCCATGAAGCTGGGCGTGGCCGCCCCCATCCGGGAATCCGGCAACATAGCCGGAAGCGCCCCCATAGCAGTGGTTGGCCCCAGGGGCGTCGTCTACCTGGACGAGGGCTGCATCATCGCCATGCGCCATATCCATATGTCGCCGTCAGACGCGGCTGCGGCGGGCGTGGCGGACGGCGATATCGTGTCCGTGAAGGCGGACAACGAGCGGGGCACCGTGTTCAACCAGGTGAAGATCCGGGTGGACGAAAGCTTCACCCTGGAGATGCACATCGACACGGACGAAGCCAATGCCAGCAGGATCAAGACCGGCGACATGGTGACGATCGTCAGGTAATTTGGCGAAGACAAAGGTTTTTCGCTGCTGTCATAAGGTGCCGGATGCCCTCCTGGATTCTATGGGAGGGATATCATAAAAGGCTTGACGGAATTTGGACTTCCGAAATACGCTCGACCGGATACATATGCTTTTGGGCATGCCGGTAGGATGCGCCGGAAGTTTTGACAGCGTGGCAGCAGCATTTTTGGCGGAGGGGACGGCAGGGCGGCTATCGCCTTGCCCTCTCCATCCGTCTTACCATCCAGACGGATAACGGCAGGAACCGCTTTAGGCGGATAGCAAGGTAAGGAGAGTGTGGGATGGTCGTAGGCAAAGTGATAGGGAGCATCGTCTCTACCCGAAAGAGCGAGAACCTGGTAGGGAATAAGTTCATGATCATCGAGCCGCTTCAGGAGATGGCCTCCGGGGCCGCCCGGTTCGTGGCAATCGACAATATCGGGGCCGGTATCGGCGAGACCGTGCTGGTGGCCACCGGAAGCGCTGCCCGTGTAGGCATGGAGAACGCGCCAGTGGACGCGGCGATCGTGGGCATCGTGGACGAATAGGGGCGGGGGATACAAGGACTACAAGCATGGAGGAAGAGACATTCCATAGAAGAGAGAGGCGTTTCATGGAAATGCAGGCTTTGAAACAGGTTTTGCAGGAGAGCGGAATCGTCGGCGCAGGGGGCGCGGGCTTTCCCACTTATGCAAAGCTGGATCCGCGGGCGGAGGTCATATTGATGAACTGCGCCGAATGCGAGCCGCTTTTAAAGCTCCACAGACAGCTCATGGAGCAGCAGGCGGAAGCAATCCTGAGGACCTTTGACGGCATAGCCCGTACTGTGGGGGCGAGGGAGGCCGTCATCGGCATTAAGAGAGAATACAAGGCCGCCGTAAAGGCGATTGAGACATACATAGACGCATATCCGGATATGCGCATACAGCTTTTGGACAGCGCCTATCCCATGGGGGACGAGGTGGTGCTCATCTATGAGGCCACAGGGCGTGTGATCCGGCCCGGAGGGCTTCCCATCGAGGAAGGCGTGGCTGTCTTCAATGTGGAGACTGTGTACAATGTACACCGTGCCCTGGAGCGCCAGACCCCGGTGATCGACAAGCTGGTCAGCGTGGTGGGCGAGGTGGAGCATCCCATTACCCTGCGGGTGCCCATAGGCGCGTCCATCAAAGACGTAGTGGCGTATGCCGGTGACATCAGAGCCAGGGAACCCGCCTATCTGGTGGGTGGGCCCATGATGGGGAATCTGGCGACAGAACATGATGTGGTGACGAAGACGACCAATGCAATCATCGTACTGGACAAGAGCCACGCCCTGATACAGCGCAAGAACAGGAACGCGGCCATCGATTTGAAGAGGGCGGCTTCCTCCTGCTGTCAGTGCGAGACCTGTACCAGCCTCTGCCCGCGCCATGCCCTGGGGCATCCCATCGAGCCCCATAAATTCATGCGCAGCGCAGCGAACAAGGACTTCCAGGACACAAATGTGTTCCTGAATACGTTTTTCTGCAGCTCCTGCGGGCTGTGCGAGAACTTTTCCTGCCCCCAGGGCCTTTCGCCCAGGAGCCTGATCGCGGACTACAAGCTGGGCCTGCGCAAAGCCGGGGTAAAGCCCCCCGCCAATGTGGAGCCCGCTCCGGTGGAGGAGAGCCGGGAATACCGGAAAGCCCCGGAGGCCAGGCTGGGCCTGTCCGGGTACAATGTGGACGCGCCCCTGCAGCCGGAGGATTTCTGGAGGAAGGAGCAGCGGATCCGTAAGGTGAAGATCCTGCTCAGCCAGCATATCGGCGCTCCCGCAGTCCCCACAGTGGAAAAGGGCGCGCAGGTAAAGTGCGGCCAGCGCATCGCAGATCCCGCCCAGGGGCTGAGCGTAGGGATCCATGCCTCCGTGGACGGCAGGGTGCAGGAGGTCACGGAGAGATATATCGTGATAGTGTGTCAGTAAAGAGGGATGTAGAACCGGTACAATAGATAGCAGGTTTTCTGTTGTCGTAAATTAGGAGGGAATGCCTTATGGGTAGGGCTTTGGGAATGATAGAATTCAAGACGGTCTCCACAGGCGTGACGGCCGCGGACGCCATGGTGAAGACGGCTGCCGTGGAGCTGGTGGAGGCACAGACCGTATGTCCCGGCAAATATATCGCCCTGATTACAGGGGACCTGAGCGCGGTGGACGCGGCGGTGGACACGGCGAAAGTGCAGTACGGGGAGCAGCTGATCGACAGCTTCGTGCTGGGCAATCCCCACGAGGGCATCTTCCCGGCAATCTACGGCACCACCCACATCGAACATATCAGCTCCCTGGGAATCCTGGAGACCTTCGATGCCGCGGCCATCATCGTGGCGGCGGATGTGGCGGCCAAGACCTCCGAGGTGGAGCTGATAGAGCTGCGCATCGCAAAGGGCATGTGCGGCAAGTCCTACGTGTTCCTCTGCGGGGAGGTGTCCGCCGTGGAGGCAGCCATCTCCAAGGCCAAGGCCACCGTGGCCGAGACAGGCATGTACCTGGACTCTGCGGTCATCGCTCACCCTGACCCGCAGATCTGCAAGTCGATTCTGTAGAGGGGATTTATAACTGTCTGGAAAGCTCCGGGACTGCTGCCGGAGATTCTGCCGGAAGATGCAGAAAAGCGCACGGTTTACGTCATGTACCGTGCGCTTTTTGATTCTATTGTTGTATTATGACTGTATTTTGAATAGAAGGGCCTCCTGTAACACCCGGGAAAAGTTTACTCCCATGGAAACGGCTCGGTCATTCAGCCATGATGGGTGGAAAAATCTGATAAAATCCTGTAACACAAGAAATAAGGAAACACAAATGGTGTATAATACGGTAAAAATCTGTGGATTTCATACAAAGGAGAAGAGGAATATGGCACACAGGCTTACCGAGGATACGATTGCCGGATATCAGGGATACATGGCGGGAGAGGAGTACGCCCCTGACACGATAAAGAAATACCTGCGGGACATCCGCGCCTTTGCCGCATGGGTCTCCGGCCAGGAGCCCCGCCCCCTGGCCGGAGGCGCGGGGCATTCTTTCCGCGAAGCCGCGGCTGGGGACAGCGGAGAAGCCGGCGGCGCTGACGGGAATGCCCGGGAGGGGATTGCGGTGGACAGGGAAGCGGCAGCAGGCTGGAAGGCCCATCTGGTGGCGGAAGGCTACGCCCCTGTCAGCGTCAACGCCATGCTTTCGTCCCTGAACAGCCTTTTCCGCTTCCTGGGCTGGGAGGAATGCAGGGTCCGCTTCCTGAAAATCCAGCGCAGGACCTTCCGAGATCAGGACAGGGAGCTGAGCCGGACAGAATACGGGCGCCTCCTGGACACCGCCAGACAGTCGGGGAACATCCGCCTGGCGCTTCTGCTGGAGACAGTCTGCGCCACCGGCATCCGGGTGTCCGAAGTGAAATACATCACCGTGGAAGCCCTGGGCCGGAAGCGGGCGGACATCTCCCTGAAAGGGAAAGTGCGCACCATCCTCATCCCGGGGAAGCTGTGCAAGAAGCTCAGGGACTATGCCAGAAAACAGGGCATCACAGCGGGCGAGATCTTCATCACCAGAAATGGGAAGGGCATGTCCAGACGGCAGATCTGGCAGGAAATGAAGCGCCTGTGTGAAAAGGCGGACGTGAGCCCCTCCAAGGTCTTTCCCCACAACCTGCGCCATCTCTTCGCCAGGGTCTTCTACAAAGCCTGCCGGGACATCGTGAAGCTGGCGGACGTCCTGGGCCACAGCAGCATAGAGACCACAAGGATATATCTGATTACAACAGGGGAAACACATGCCCGCCGGATGGAACGGCTGGGGCTGATCAGCTGAACAGGGACAGAATCGCCATTTCGTGACTATGACCGATTACGATATGACAGTCTTCCTACTGCCACATGTTCAGTATAGCACGGCAATGGGCGTTTTTCAAGTATATTTTATGACCTGAGCTCTGAAAAAGTGACGAAAATGACAACATGGTTTTAGGATAACGGCACAGAAAAAAGACATCAAAAAATTATTTTTGACGTTTTTTTCCTGCGGGCTCCGAACCGAAAGATTCGAAGGATGCGTTGGCTGGCGCATCCTTTTTTACTGTGCAGAAAAGCAGCCCGTTCGCTGTATTTTGGCTTTCAGGGCCTTTTTTGCGGTGAGGGACGGGACAAAATGGCGATTTCGTTGACTGCTCTCAGGGGATGAGGGGAAGAGTGGAGGGGGACATACATGAGGAGGCTTGTTTTGGCGGGGGATGCTCCGCCAGGCCAGTCTGCCCTGCAGCTACGGCCATCGCGGGCGGCAGGGCGGAACGGGAGGCGATGGGGAGCGGGCAAACCGCCGGAAACGGCGGGACGCAAAGCCACAGGGACTACGGCGTTTCCTACGTTATGTCAGCCTGGCCGCTAATTATAAAAGGCAAACCGCGGGAAACGGCGGGACGCAAAACAAGGGGCCTAAAGCAGAAGCGGACTACAGATATGCCTGCACGCCACGGCAGCCCGGCTACTGATTATAATTAGCAAACCGTTAGAAATGGCGGGACGCAAAGCTATGGGGGCTAAGGTGTTGGAAGTTTCGTTTCACAATGCTATGCCAGCCCGGCCGCCGGATACTTTGCATCCGAAATAATTCTTTTTTTGGCAAAGAAAGGAATGAAGAGATGAAGAAATTAAAGCGTTTGGGCAGACGGATGTTCGCGCTGATTCTGGCCACCGTGCTATGTTTAGGGGGGGGCACCTGAGCTGACGGTGCAGGCGGCGCAGACATCAGGAACCCGGATAACGGATTCAGCCCTTGCATGGTGCAGCAGTGACAAATCTGATGACACCAAGCTTTGGAACTGGTATAACCAGACGACGTTTTATACCTATAGTCCCAGCAACCCTGCTGGCCTGAGCTGGAATTTCCCGACAGGTAAGCTGCCAGCGAATCTTCCGGCAGCGGATTCACCTGTTTATGACGAAGGGCCTGTATGGCTGTGGGCGCTCGGGGACTGGGATTTGGTAAACAACAGGGGCGGTGCGCCATTTGCAGCCAGGAATTTCCGTAATATCAAGGTGAATGGCCAGTCAGCTACAAATGGAGGGACAGTTAATCTTGGCTATGCCAATGTGACGGTTTCCTGGGAGACGACAGGTAGTACACCGAAGTTGAAATTCCAGTTTTTCGCCGGAGATAGAGCTCCCGTATCGGGTGACAAAATCGAAATAGATGTCGACTTTGATTTTTATCCGTTGAACAATGGCGGCTCTGTTAAGGGGAATACAGGATTCATTTACGGCTTCAGTGGGGCCGGCAGCGGCAACGTTGATAAGACGGCGTCACCCGTAACACGAGCGGTAGAAATTGATTTGAATACGCAGACTGCAAAGTGGTATTCTGATCGTTTTAGAACTTTGATTGGTACTAAATCGCTCGTTGATGGAAAAACTTCTTTAGAGACAGTTTTTTCCCAGCAAATGCTGTATGGCGGACGGTACTACAAGTTTTATCCATGGGAAATTAAAGAGGTATCCGTCGGTTCATATGATATGTCCATTGTTTCTGTGGAGGCTGACGCATGTGAATGGGATGATACGTTTGATGACCATAATAAGCTGATTAGCAGACCCAATACAGCGAAAGGCATGAGGAGCACAGTAACCGCCCAAAAACCTGGCGAAACCAGTGTCAAAATAGGGACTATATGTGACATTTCCGATTACGTAAGCGGTGGAACATTATATTCAGTAGATATGCTCTTTAACACAACACTGTACATCCGCGTAATTGGAGACAAACCGACCTATACTGTCACATATACGGATGGCGTACCAGATGAGGTGGTTTTCGAAAACCAATCATATGCGGAGTTAGCCGAGGGCGCTGCGACGCCTGCATTTAAAGAAGAAGCTGGGAAGACGGAGGTCATTACTACCACAGATGGGAAAAAAGTCGTCCAGCCGATTCGAAAAGGATATATTTTCCTCGGCTGGGAGCCGGATGTGGCAGAAACTGTGACGCGGACTGTCACCTATGTAGCGAAATGGCAGGAAATGGCAATCACTGGATTCGAAAAGGAACTGGTAAATGAGCAGAGCAAAGTTCCTCAGGGAATCGACACTACCGGCATCATCTTCCCGGGTTCAGGCTCAGTCAAGATTCCTACAGACGGTTCCGCCACCCTGCTGTACAAAATCACCGTCACCGGCACACCCGGCAAGAACTATGTGGTGACCGATACGGGAGCGCAATGGGTTGGTGGCTCCGTGATGACCGGCACCATACCTGAGACCGGTACGGCAAACATTTATGTAAAGAGAAGCTTCACATCCGGGGATATTAACGACGATGGATATGTAGTAAATACTGCTAAAGTCACTCCCGGAAAGGGGACGGAGTCCAGCACCACCAGCACGGAGACCACCAGGGCAGATGAGGCGGAACCCGCGCCGGATAGGCCTACGCCCCAGGAGGTGAACAGGCTTGTAAGGGGCAACGCAGAAGCCGCGGTCCTGATATATTGTGAGCCTGGCCGCCATAAGGTGGGCAAGTTCGACTGTTATAACACCTCTGACCCTTTTAGCGAGGAAAATCCAGGACATACGGACCGTATCCGGATTGGCAATGTGATTGAGACGGACGGCGTCTATACCTGTGAGGTGACTTTCCTTGCGGAGAAGTATAAGGCGGCATACAGCAGTCTGAAGAAGACAGAGCATAACCTACTGAGCAATGAAAGCGACAAATCTGTCAACTTCCAGTGGGATGCCAGCGGGAAGAAGTGGAAACTGGCTGCAGGAAGCAAGACGCCGGTGACATTCCGGGTAGCGTGCGAAGAGCCTGCCACAACCGCTCCCAACCTGGAAATCTCTAAAACAGTTGATAAATCAACTGCCGATGTAGGCGACATATTGACCTACACCATTACAGTACAAAACACAGGCAATGCAAAGGCTACTGAGGTGACAGTGACTGACCGGCTGCCGCAGAATGTAGCATATGAAAGCGGGCTGGGCAATGTAGGATTCTCCTATGACGAGGATACACATACCGTCACCGCCGCAAAGTTTGAACTTGAGCCTGACGGGACCAAAATCCTGACCCTCAAAGTCAAAGCCGGAAGCGCCGGTAAAGCCGAGAACACAGCAATCGCCGCATGCAAAGAAACCACAGAGCCTGAGACCAGCCAACCGGCCGAAACCGACATCAATTATAAGATAACGGTCGGAAAAGAGATGGGCGAAACCCAGGTGGACGAGGAGAACGGCACAGCGGTGGTTCCCTATACCGTCACGGTGACGAACACCAGCGGTGCGGATCTCTATGGCCTGGACATCATCGATGCCCTGACCACAACAGTGAAGTCCGGTACGGCAGACATGCGGCTGGTGCCTGATAGCCTGACTGTGGACGGGACAGCCGTGGCAGGATTTGAGGCAATGTCCGGGACAGTGAAGCCCGGCAAGGAATCCCGCACCTGGAAGGTCATCGACAGGAGCACCACATTCAGCCAGGGCAGCCAGGCCGTCCTGAAGTATCACCTGGAAATCGTGAATACAGGCGAGGAGGAGCTGCAGGTCGATCTGGAGAACACTGCAACAGGAGGCACCTGGAAGACTCCGGGAGCGCCGGCGAAAGCGAGGGTCCATGGGGCAGCGGAGGCAAATGGCGGTGATTATGACATTACCGATTCAGCCAGCGCCAGCGGCAACATAGGCACTGCCAGCGGCAGCGTCACGATTCCCACCGCATACAGGACCATCACCTACAATGACGGCGTGGACGATGCGGAGATTTTTGCGGATCAGGTGTACAAAGCAAAGAAAGGGGACGCTACGCCGCAGTTTAATGGAACGCCTGTTCGGCCTGGATATATCTTTGTCGGCTGGGAGCCTGCAGTTGCCGAAAAAGTGACCACAGACGCAACCTATAAGGCGGAGTGGGCACCGGAAGCTAGGACCATCACAGCCACCTGGAAGAACGGGGAGACCAACGAGACAATCCAGGGGCCCAGGGAATACCCTGAGGGAACAGCTATAGATGAAATCCGTAAGGCCGACCCCGAAGCGCCCGCAGCCCCGGAAGGAAAGGAATTCGACAAGTGGGTAGTCGAGACGGATGATGGCGGCAACGTCACAATCACGGCCACCTACAAGGACAGGGAGCCCCAGAAGCCGGAGACCATCACCGTGACCTGGAAGAACGGGGAGACCGGTGAGACGATCAAGGAACTGAGGGACAAATACCCCAAGGGCACGCCTGCTGACGGCGTCAGCGCGGACGATTACCCCGGAGCGCCGGAAGTGCCCGGAAAAGAGTTCAGGGAATGGACTTTGAAGACGGACGCCGATGGCAATATCATCATCACCGCCATCTACAGGGTGAAGGAAAATCCGGATCCCATTATTCCCGACCCTGGCACGCCGGCGCCCACCATGGACGACATCCGCAGCCTCATAGCGGTGATGGTCACCGATGCGGGAGCCACCGACCACGGCGCAGTGACCTACAGTGTGGAACACAGCAGCGTAACAATCGGCAATGTGTCCGACAATGGAGACGGGACATACACCTGTGATGTCACCATAAGCCCTGAATGGTATGTAAGCAGCTACAATGCTGGCCATGGCCTACATACCCACGCGAACCAGCCGGAGACGGTCACGCTTGTATACAGCGCGCCTACTGACGGGGAAGCGGAGGAGACAGCGGCTGAAGGACAGGAGGCGGACGGAGCGGAAGAGACTGCTCCCACAGCCGAAAGCAGCGAAGAGACAGCCGATGACACGGCATCTCCCGATGGACCCTCCGAGACGGAGCCCGAAACGGAATCCGAGAGCAATGAGACGGAGGCAGGAACAAATGAAGATGAAGATGTAGACAAAACTGCAGAAGATACAGCTGATGATGACAGGGAAGCAGCCGATTCTCAGGAGACAGACGCTGCGAAGGAAGCAGTCGGGACAGATGTGGCAGAACCTGATGCAGAGCCTGAAGAGGAAGCTTCCGGGGATGGCGGAGAAGAGCCTGAGAGGGAAGAGCCTGAAGCGGAAGAGCCTGACGAGGAAGCGCCTGACAAGGAAGGCACTGACGGGGCAGCAGCACAGACATCTGATGCAGAAGAGGAATCTGCGGAGGAAGCAGCCAGCGCAGACGGAGAAGCGTCCGATGACGACGGGGAAGCCATGGAGGAAGCGGCAGAAGCAGACGGAGAGCCGTCTGACGTGAAGCAGGATGAAACCGTGGCAGCACTGGATACGGACGGAGAGGTATCTGACACAGAGACGGCAGTCTCCGGCGCCCAAAGCCAGGATACAGAGGAAAGCGGAATCGTGGAACTGGCCGAGGAGGCAGATGGCGGAAAGTGGACATTGGCAGATGCGGCGGACAGCGTAGTGACATTCATCGTGAACTGCGCCGCCACTGAGGAGCCGGGCCCTACGGAGCCGACAGACCCGAGCGAGCCGACGAATCCGACAGACCCTACGGAGCCGAGCGAGCCGGAGAATCCGACAGACCCGACAGAGCCGAGCGAGCCCACGAATCCGGTAAGCCCGACAGACCCGAGCGAGCCGACAGAGCCCACCAATCCAACGATTCCGGGGAATCCGATACGCCCCACGGAACCGGCGGGCCCTAGCAATCCGACAGCTCCCACGAACCCCACAACTCCGGCACAGCCAGGCGACACGCCCACAGCCATAGATCCGACACCAGCCGTACCCGTAGCGCCCACACCTGCAGTATCTGTAGCAGCGGCCCCGGCCATAACGCCGGTAGCGCCCACAGTGCCTGTAGAGCAAGCGCCGGAGGATGAGCCGGAAGAGGAGGAGATAGGCGATGACGATGCGCCGCTGGCAGCGCCGGAAGAGGCGGAAGGAACGGACGCGCCGGAAGGGGAGGAGCCTACAGTCATCGACGATGACGACACGCCGTTGGCGGCAATGGGAGAAGGCGCCGGCCGAAGCTGGGCCCTCCTGAACCTGATACTGACCGTCCTGACCGCGCTCATCAGCCTGCTGATGCTGACCTTCTATTTTTACGGAAAGCGCAGGCAGGGCGAGGACGAGGAAAGACAGTACATGCACAGCGCACAGGACGGGGAAGAAGAGGAGCTGAAGAGGAAAGGCCTTGTAAGGCTGCTCAGTACCCTTCCTGCCGTGCTGGCGCTCATCACCTTCATACTGACGGAGGACATGCGCAATCCCATGATTTTCGTAGATAAATGGACATTGCTGATGCTCCTGTACGCCGTGGTGAACGCAGCGCTGGCGATTCTCTCCATCAAAAAGCGGGAAGAAATGGAAGAAGAGCATTCCGTGAACAGGTAAGAGAGAACTGAGATTGATCAAGGAAGACGGGGCCGCAGTCACATGCGGCCCCTTTCCATAAGGAGCAAGGAGATGGACGAAGGCTTGGAAAGAAAGAAAAATCGTGACGGCGCCTACCCGATAGGATATGCGCCCATGGACTGGGCAGGGAAACAGTTCGGAAACCTGACAGTGGCCGCCTATGACGGGAAACGGGGCGGAAAGCACTACTGGCGCTGCCTGTGCCGATGCGGAAGGGAGACGGTGGTCTGCCA
>OFFE01002148.1_pt1 | contig 12398 bp, 15 predicted proteins | sample 1521371 | NCBI WGS metagenome assembly OFFE01 (sample SAMEA3504131, study PRJEB24116) | mouse gut metagenome | biome: mouse gut; feature: mouse-associated habitat; material: faeces | place: Denmark | collected 2011 | reverse complement strand
CAGGCACTATCTGGATTCCAGGCAGCAGGAGTCAGATGCGTTGTTCGTGGCAGACAGACGGCCCTATGGGCGCATGAAGAATCCGGCAATCGAAAAGGTGGCCAAGAGGATAGCCAGGAGGGCGGGCATCACGCGCCTGAGCGCCACGGTTCATGTGTACAGGAAGACATTTGTCACGGTGATGTACAGGAAAACGAAGAACATCCTGATGGTCAGCAAGCTCGCCGGGCATGCGAATACAGACACGACAGTCAAGTATTACCTGATAGATGACCTGGAGGACATGCAACATACATATAACATTGTGAATGGATGACCAGTTGAGAAGGAGGGATGGGCAATGGCAGCAGCGGCAACGAAACCGGATGCACAGAAAGTGTTCCGGGCGATAGCGATGATAATGAGCCGTAGGGAGGATGCGGCGGAAGTAGCGGTGAAGTCCGTGAAGAAGAAGGAAGCGGGGGATGGGAAGAAAGCATCATGACAGAAGAAAGCCTTCGGAAATGCTTGGCGGCTTCCGAAGGCTTCCGGCTGGCTTGTCAGGCCAACATCCATAACAGGCATTGTACACCTGTCTCCCTGAAAAGTCAATCGGATAAGCAAGCATGGATGGAGCACTTTCCGGGCTTGTAATGGATATTAACATATCGCTGAAGGGCATCGGCGGGGAGCAGGAGGGCAGGAAGATGGCGAAGAGGGTGCGGCGGAAGAAGGCCGCATGCGTAGAGTATGATTATGAGGAGGCATACCAGGAGCATCTGGAGAAGCTGGACGAAGAGGGCATAAAGGAGCTGCTGGGGAGCGGGAAGGTCAAGAGCGTATATGCGACGAAGGAGGTCAGGGCAGGAGAGCAGCTGGAGGTGGAGGTGTACCCAGAGTTCACGAAGGCGCAGCGCCAGGACGTCCCGCAGGAGGGGCTGAAGAGGAAAGGGAGGCAGGCCCAGCGGAACCTGAACGAGAAGAACAGCCGGAAGCAGTGCGAGCGCGTCATAAACGAGAACTTCGGCAACAGGGACATATGGGCCACGTTCACGTACTCTGAAGGGAACGTGCCTGCGGACATGAAGGCTGCAAAGAAGGACATGCAGAGGTACATCAGCCGGCTGAACTATTACCGGAGGAAGGCAGGGCTGCCGAAGGCAAGGTACATATATGTGACGGAGCGCAGCGCGAAAGGAAGATGGCACCACCATATCGTGATGGACGGGGACGTGGACATGGACACGGTGGAGCGGCTGTGGAAGCTGGGGAAGAGGAACGAGGTGCGGCGGCTGCAGAAGGACGAGAACGGGCTCGTCGGCATGGCGAAGTACATCACCAAGAAGCCAGCGGAGAAGGGGCTGAAGTCATGGACGCCATCGAAGGGGCTGCGGAAGCCGAAGGAGAAGGTGAACCATTATAAGTTCCGGCAGAAGGATGTAGATGCCGTGGTGCAGGGGAGGGAGAGCATGGAGGAGAAGCTTGCGGCATGGTACGGGAAGGATGGGTATATCTATACTTCCTGTGAGGTCAGGTACAACAGCCATAACAGGCGGTTCTACATATACGCACGGATGCGGAGGCTGGAAAAGGGAGGGAGCGGATGAAGGCGGTTTCAATCTACATAGACACCAGCATAAAGGGGCCGAGGAGGCGGGACGGGGCCTGCCAGTTGGAGCAGGAGCATCCATACAGGGAGTGGCTGAAGCTGGAGCTGTGGCGCAGACGGAAGGAAGAAGGATTCTGATGCCCGTCATGTAGGCAGCAGTGCAGAGAGGGAAGGAAGGTAAAAAGGATGGGAAGGGTTCCGGTAGGAGGAGTGGACAGGATATCGCTTCAGGAGGCAGTAGGGACACCGTTCCGGATGGCGGTATGGGCAATGGAGCCGGGAAGGATGGTCGATGTGGCGATGCCATACAGCGACCTGAAGATTATATGTGACCTGATAGACAGGGCGAGAGGAGGAGCGGAAAGATGAACATGCGCCATGCATCAAGGAGCGAGGACACGGAGCAGGCAGCAGTGGTCAGCTGGGCGCAGTGGCAGCAAGGAAGGCATCCGGAGCTGAAGCTGCTGCACCACTGCCCGAATGGCGGCAGCAGGAACAAAGCGGAAGCGGTGAAGCTGAAGCAGATGGGGGTGGTGGCAGGAGTGCCCGACCTGCACCTCCCTGTGCCGAAAGGGATATACCATGGGCTGTACATCGAAATGAAGCATGGGGACGGCAGGCTGGGGAAGCCGCAGCGGGAATTCCTTTCGGCTGCTGCCGGATATGGATATTATGCCGTCTGCTGCTATGGGGCAGAAGAAGCGATAAGCACCATACGGGAATATGTCGGTTTGAAGCCAATCGATTCGGGGAAGGCCGAAAACAGGATGCGGGTGCAGAACGGGAGCATCCTGAAGGAGGGGCGCGTGAAGCCGCTATGAAGGGCGGTACAGGGAAGGAGGACGAGGAAAGATGAACATCGTGGCGATCATGAACCAGAAGGGCGGGATCGGGAAGACCATGACGGCGGCATCCATCGCATACATACTGGGAGAGGAACATGGGAAGAAGGTGCTGGTCGCGGATGCAGACCAGCAGGGGAACATATCCATGCTGTACGACAGGTACGAGCCGGAAGGGATAGGGATGTCGGAGCTGCTGGAACGGAACATCAAGACAATGGGCGGGAGATACAGGACATCGGATGTGGTCCAGGCCACGCCGCACGGGAACATCGACATCATCCCGGCGAACGGATACCTGATGCGGACGAACATGCAGCTGCTGCTCCAGGAGAAGGAAGACCAGGTCATGCGCTTCAGGGCGGCGATGGAAGAGGTGGAGGATGCATATGACTGCTGCATCGTGGACTGCGGGCTGCTGATGGACATGGCGGTGACGAACGTGCTCGTGGCAGCAGACATCGTGGTCGTTCCTGTTAAGATTGGAGGTTTCGAGATATCGGCGATAAACAACATGGCAGAGCAGCTGGAAGACCTCCGGAGCATCAATTCGGGAATCCGGATGAAGCTGCTGATGACGATGCGCCAGAAGAACCAGACGAGCCTCCAGGTGGAGAGATGGCTGAAGGAGGCATCTGGATACGGATGCTTCAGAACGGCCGTCAGGCGGTCGATCGTGGCGGAGAAGGCGACCATGGAGGGCGTGCCGCTGCCGCGGTTCTCAAAGAATGGGATCGTGACGCAGGACTATCGGAAGGTCGTAGCGGAGCTGCTGGAGGATATGGAGGGGTGAACGGATGGGAAAGGAATTGCGGACAGCGCCATGCAGGTTCTGTGGGCAGATGGTGCAAATCGAATACGGTTACAAGCTGACAGAGCCGCAGGCACAGGAAGAGGCGACGATGGCCTGCACATGCATCGAAGCGGTGGAATACCAGAAGGAGAAAACGCGCAAGGAAAAGGCGCTGCAAAATGTATCTGCACTTTTCGGGGGGGACGCGCCGCCAGACAAGAGGGCAGGAAAAGGCATTGTGAACATTCTGCGGGCAGCAGTGGAAGAGATTTACACGGGAGGGCTGGCAAAGGTGACGCTGAACCTGCGTGGAGGAATAAAGGCCAGCATATCGCAGAACAGCAAGGGCGAAATCAAAGTGGAGCGGACGGAGACGAAGAAGCAGGAGCTGACGGAATAGGGGCCGGGATGCACAAATGGAGGGATGGGAAATATGGCGACAGGATGGAGCGTAATGGATGCGCTGAACAAGAGCAGCAAGGCAGCAGCGGACGACAGGCCGAAGGCGAGGTTCCGCACACGGGACATCAGCATCAGGAAGATGTACAGCAATGAAAGGAACTTTTATTCCATGCCGGACATCGAGGAGCTGGCGCAGCAGATCATGGCGGTGGGGCTGATCGAGAACCTGGCCGTCACATATGACCCATGCGATGCAGGTGAATACCGTATCATAGCAGGTGAAAGGAGGTGGCGGGCCTTGAACCTGCTGCTGGAGAAGGGGCATGAAGAGTTCGAAATCGTGACGTGCCAGATCAAGACACCGGCAGAAGGGCATGAAGAGACCGTGCAGCTGATAATCGCCAATGCGTACCGGAACAAGACGGTGGCCGACATGCTGGAGGAGGAGAAGCGCCTGAAGGAATCGCTGCAGTACATGAAGGAGAACGGCCTGGCGCTCCAAGGGTACAGGCTGGACAGCGGAAGGCTGCGGGACATCATCGCGGACATCATGAATATGACAGCAACGAAGATCGCACAGATAGAGAGCATCAACAAGCACCTGATACCTGAATTCACAGAGGAGCTGAAGGAGGACAGGCTGACGTTCTCGGCGGCATATGAGATCAGCGGGATGCCGCAGGAAGCCCAGAAGCAGATGCTGGAGAAGCATGGTGAAGACGGCCTGACGCTGAAGGATGTCAGGGAAGCGAAGCAGGAAACTGCGGAAGTGGAGCAAAAGGCTGGAGGAGCGGGGCAGAAGGTCACAGAAGAGGAGCAGCCAAAGGGCAATGAGGGGAGCGGGCAGCAGTCGCATGAAATGGAAGATGCATCAAAAGAGGACGATGGATGGCAGCAGCCGCAGCCAAGGAGCATCACATCTTTGTGCTATTCCTGCAAAAGGTATCGGGACTGCAACATAAAGACATCCACATGCGTTGAATGCTATAAATACATAGATAAGACGGGCGCGGAGAAGACGGCTGAACAGCGGTACAGCGAAGAGCAGGATGCCATAGACCGGGAGACGGCGAAGCGGCTGCGGGAGATGGCACAGGAAGAGAAGATGCGGCATCTGCCCTCAGAGACCGGACAGGAGCATCCCATGGTGCACCGGATAAAGCTGGGAAGCGAATCCTTCGATGATGCCGTGTCTGGAAGGAAGGATTTTGAACTCAGGAAGAATGACCGCGACTATAGGGTAGGCGACGTGCTGGAGCTGACGGAATTCAAGGCCGGGATGGGCACAGGGAGGATATGCAGGAAAGAGGTGACGTGCATCCTGGATGGCTTCACCGGGTTGGAGGATGGGTACTGCATCATGGGATGCAAAGCCATGCAGGAGGGCGGCCAGACGGACAGGGAGGGACCAGGGGCTGGACAGGAGGCACGGGAGCAGCCGCCCCTTCCGCGGCTGAAGAACAACGACCAGCGCAAGGCGTGGTTAGGCGCGTATAAGGAATGGGGCCTCTGGTATCGCGATGGAAACATCGGAGCGGACTATTACAAATATGATTTCAGCAATGGGGCCAGGCTGGTCATCGAAGCATACCATGAGAAGACGAGGTACATGGAAGATTATGAGATAAGCTTCATGCACCTGATAGGAGGGCCAGAGCCGCCAAAAGGGCAGTACGGCATCGGCAGATGGACGCGGCATGAAAAATACAGCAACCATCCGGACAGCGAGTCAGAGCTTGTGGAGTTCCTGAAAGAGCTACAGAAACAGGATGCAGCGCAGAAGGCGGTATAGGCATGGAGCATCAAGGAGGAAATGGAGATGATGACGATGAATGACGGGAGAACGGTGGCGTTTCCGGTGCCGCCCATAAGACAAAAGGAAGAGAAGAAAGCGAAGAAAGAGATCATCTGCGATAGTTGCGGAGCCGAAGTGCTTGGGATGGGGATGAAGCTGGCAGACCAGGTGCTGGCAGAGGATGAGGCGGGGAATCCAGTCATCGAAAGGTACTTCGATTGCTCGAACTGCGGGAGGCACTATACAGTGACCGTCATGGACAGGGAGATGCGCCTGATGATGCAGAAGCGGCAGCAGCTGCAGAAGAGAATCGCGAGAAGGCTGAAGGACGGGGCAAAGGCGGTGGCGGTCAAGGCCCAGCAGGAAGCTGCAAGGGAACTACAGGATGGCCTGATGCAAAGGGCCTCCATGTTGAAGGAGAAATACCTGAAAGTTGAAGGAAGGGAGAATGAAAGAAGTGACGGCGGAAGAAAAGGAATTATTAAGAAATAGGCTGAGAGAAGTATTGCAAGAGCAGATGGCAAGCGTTTTGAAAGCGATATTGAAGGTATGGGAGCGACTGAAACAGATATTTGGAAAGGTATATGAGATATTTGTCAGGCAGACATCCAAGATAGAAAAATGGCAGATTGAAAAAACCCTGATGTCCAACAATGAAAGGCGGAGGAAGGGAATCCCTATGGTAAGGAGGCAGGCGTATCTGCAAAACATCAAATACAGCCGAAAGCGTAGGCGGACAAGGTAAGAGGAGGCGGTGGCGGACATGCAGGAAGGGAAGAAAGGAGAACTCGGAGAAGGGGTGCTGAAAACGGTCACGGCAGCAGTAAAAAAGGCCGTATCCGAAGCCATGGCGGAGCAGAAGAGGCAGGAGCGGCAGAAGACGCTGTACAACACGAGGAAACTGATGGAATCGTACATAGAGATGCAGGATTTCATCAGGAATGCCATTTCAGAGGAAACGGAAGTGCAGGATACGGCTTTTTCGGTCTTCGGCGGCGAGAACGCGAAGCTCGACAGCATCAGGAAGTCCAAGATGAAGACTGCGATGATGATCGCCAACATAGACCGGGCAATGGAGGAGCTGAAGCGGGAACATGACCAAAAAGGCACTGCCTACAAGTATGAAGCCTTCAGGATGCACTATGTGGACGGCATCGCCTATGAAGAGATCGCGGGATCGCTCAATTGCGGGAAGAACAGCCCTGCGACATGGACAAAGCTGCTCCTGAAGCAGATGTCGGTGAAACTGTTCGGGATAAACGGAATAGACCATTTCTGAGGCCCGCATATCGGGAAAATGGAAGGAACCATAAAAAACGCATGGGAAAAACGCGGGAAAAGTTGGGGTTTTCCCGGGGGGAATCCAGCAGTAAAATGGTAGTGTGGAAAGTTGCACAGGGCAGCTGCAAAGTACAGGATACGGCGCAGCTGCCTTTTCGTTGCCATTTCCTGCCCCTTATTCGGGCTATAGAGGCATCTTTGCAGGATGCCCCTATTCAGCCCTGGAAAGGCTCACAGAAAGGGCCTATATAGAGGGCTTATACAAGGGGCTATATGCGGCAGGGGAGGGATGCGGGATGCTATGGCACATGTGCAGGTGCGGCGCTGCGATACCGCAGAACATGGGCCTGTGCAGAGCCTGTGCGGAGGGGAAGGGCAGCAGGCAGTCCAGGCACATGGAATACAACAGGTTCAGGAGGGACAAGAGGGCAGCAGCCTTCTATGTGTCCGCTGAATGGCGCAGGGCAAGGGCAGCAGCGATGCAGCTATATGACGGCATGGACATCTATGCCTACTATGTGCAGCACAGGATAATGACTGCGGACATGGTGCACCACATAGTGGAGCTGGAAGAGGACTGGGAGAAGCGATTCGACATCGCGAACCTCCTTCCGCTCAGCAACGGCAACCACGGCATCATATCCGCGCTGTACGGAAAGGATGAAGCGACGAAGAGGGCCACGCAGGAGCAGCTGCGGGGCATCATCGCTGGGCACTGGAAGGGCGGTGGGGGGATGGATAAAGTTCTGGATGGACTTTCCTAGTCGCGCCCCCTCTGATCCGTGGAGGAAACTCCCCACGGAAATTCCAGGACATGGCCGCCAGATAAAGGGCGGTGTCAGATTCTGACACGCCGCGGGGAAGGTCAGCGGGAAAGGAGGCCGAACGGATGGCAGGACAACGGCAGCCGATCGAACTGGTAAAGGCAAAAGGGAAGAAGCACCTGACGAAGGCGGAGATCGAGGAGCGGGAGCGGACGGAAGTCAGAGCGCCAGCGGACAAAGTGACGGCACCTGCCTACCTGACGGCTCCGCAGAAGAAGACGTTCAAGCGTATCGTGAAGCAGCTGCGCGAGATTGGCCTGGTCGCGAACCTGGACGTGGACGCGCTCGCCAGGCTCGTCATCGCACAGGAGAAGTACGCGGAGGTCACGGCGGAGCTGAACAGGCAGCCGCTGATGGTGAAGGTGGACGTGCCCACCGGACGCAAGGACGAGTCCGGGAATCCGGTCTACCGGGAGGAGGAGACGGTGAACGGGGAAGTCGAGCGCCTGGCGCTCCTCCAGGACAGGTACTTCAGGCAGTGCAGGCAGGGGGCGGCGGACTTCGGGATGACGGTGTCGTCCAGATGCAGGCTGGTCGTGCCGCAGAAGCAGGGAGAGCCGAAGGAAGAGAACGCCTTCAAGAAAAAATTCGCATGATGGAGAGGAGATAGATGGAAGGAAGGGAAGACCGCACGACGGAATACGCATTGAGCGTCGTGTCGGGAAGGACAAGCGCGGGCAAGCTTGTGAAGCTGGCATGCCAAAGGCACCTTGATGACATCGAGAAGTCGGCAGGGGAACCGTACAGGTACTATTTCAGCGTGGAGGACGCGGAACGGATCATCGAATTCGCGGAAGCCCTGACGCTTGCGGAGGGAGATGGGAACAGGCATGTGGAGTGCTTCCCTTTCCAGTGCTTCATACTGGGGAGCCTGAACGGGTGGCGGACGAAGGACGGGGACAGGAGGAGGTTCCGGACGAGCTATGTGCAGCTGGGGAGGCAGAACGGCAAGTCGTTCCTGAACGGGATACTTGCTGCCTATTATGGGAACTTCGATGGGTACAGGTATGGACAGATATACTGCACGGCCACCGACAAGGAGCAGGCCCGGATCGTATTCAAGGAGATCGTGAAGTTCATCGACTCAGACCGGGACCTGGGGGAGTGCTTCAGGGTGCACATGCATAACAGCATGATCGAATGCCTGCTGACGAAGAGCGAGATCAGGGCATTGTCGCGGAACACCAACTCCATTGATGGGTTCCGCCCATACCTTGGGATAGTGGACGAATACCATGCCCACAAGGACGAACAGATGTACAAGCTGCTGGAAGGCGGGATCAAGAAGATGAAGTCCGCGCTGATCTCAGTCATCACCACAGCCGGATTCGACCTCAAATGTCCATGCTATGAGCTGTATGAATACTGTGAGAAGGTGCTGAAGGGCGTATCGGAGAACGATGCGCAGTTCATCTATATAGCACAGCTGGACGAAGGCGATGACATGTGGGAGCCGGACAACTGGATAAAGGCGAATCCGATCCTGGAATATGACGCGGACGCGCTGCAGAACATGGTTCCAATCGCGCAGACCGCGAAGGAGATGGGCGGCAGGACGCTGCGGGACTTCATCGTGAAGCAGCTGGATCTGTGGATCCAGTGGACGAACGATGTCTACCTGAAGGACATGGAGGCGTGGAACAAAGCCGCGGTGAAGAAGTCGCTGGAAGACTTCAGGAAGAAAAAGTGCTATGTGGGGCTTGACCTATCCAGCGGCGGCGATTTGACGTCGCTCGCAATCGTATTCCCGTTCCTCCAGGAGGGGGAAAGAAGGTACTTTGTGCATGCGCACTCCTTCATACCGAAGGCCAGGGTGCAGGAGCACATGAAGACAGACCGCGTGCCATATGACCTGTGGATCCAGCAGGGGCTTGTGGAGGTCACTGAGACGATGGGCGGCATAAAGACGGACTACAGGTACATCCTGGCATACCTTCGGGGAATCGTGAAAAAATATGAGCTGGACGTGCAGTGGATCTGCTATGACCCGCACAATGCCTCCGCCTTCCTGGTGGACCTAGAGGCGATGGGGTATGACAGCATGAGCATCGCGCAGTCGGCGAAGATGCTGAACGATGCGACGGTGGACTTCCGGCTGGAGCTGATGGCAGGGCACGTGGAGCATGACGGGAACGGGGCGATGAAATGGTCCATCGCGAACGCGAAGACAGTATCGAACAGCTTCGGGGAGATCAAGATAGACAAGGAGTTCCGCACGGAGCGCATAGACATCATCGATGCCATCATAGACGCATGGGTGATGGCGATGAAGGGGGAAGTGAAGCCTGACGTGAACAGGTTCCTTGACATCTGGCTGCAGCAGGAGGCGAAGTACACGAAGGAAAGGCACGGCGGGGCCTGATGCGCCAGGGCGGATGAAGGGCGGGAAGGGGGTGACGGAAGATGAATGTGTGGCAGAGGCTCAAGGCCCGGGTGGCGAAGTTCCTGAACATGAACGTGCTGCCGGAGGCAGGGATGGACGAGGAGTCGTTCCTGGAATGGATGGGAATCATAAACCGGAGGCGGAAAAGGAATGGGATGGCGGAAGTGACATACTTCACATGCCTGAAGATGATGTCCGAGACGCTGGCGAAGATTCCATGGAAGTACTACCAGGAGACCAGGAAGGGGATAAAGGAGCCGAAAGCGACGGACGCGGCGCGTCTGCTGAAGGTCAGGCCAAATCCCTTCATGACGCCTACGACGTTCTGGAACGCCGTGGAGATGAACCGGAACCACTTCGGGAACGCCTACGTCTATGTCAGGCAGAGGTTCAGCCGAAAGAAGTACGGCGGTGAGCTGAAGATGATGGACATGTGGATCATGCCGTCCGACTGCGTGCAGATTGTGGTGGATGACGCAGGGTATTTCGGCGGCATCGGGAAGATATGGTACAGCTACAGCGACCGGTATTCGGGGAGGCAGTACATCTTCGGCACGGACGAGGTGCTGCACTTCAAGACTTCGCATTCCCTGGACGGAATCACGGGGATGCCCGTGCAGTACATACTGAAGGAGACGGTGGAAGGGGCAGCGGCATCGCAGGAGTTCCTGAACAGCCTGTACGAGAACGGGCTGACGGCGAAAGCGACGCTGGAATACACGGGAGACCTGAATGAAGAGGCCGCGGAAAAGCTGGTGCAGGCCTTCGAGCGCTATGGGGCAGGGACGAAGAACACGGGGAAGATCCTGCCCGTGCCATTGGGGATGAAGCTGACACCGCTGGACATCAAGCTATCGGACTCCCAGTTCATAGAGCTGAAGAAGTATTCCGCGCTCCAGATCGCAGCGGCGTTCGGAATCAAGCCGAACCAGATAAACGACTATGAGAAATCGTCCTACAGCAATTCGGAGATGCAGCAGCTGTCGTTCCTGACGGAGACGATGCTCTTCGTGCTGAAGCAGTATGAGGAGGAGGTCAACTATAAGATGCTGACGGAAGAGGAGCAGGAGGAGGGGAAGTATTTCAAGCTGAATGAAAAGGTGCTCCTCCGAACGGACAGCAAGACGCAGATGGACATATTCGCGGCAGGGATAAACAACGGGATATACAAGCCGAACGAGGCAAGGCGGAAGCTGGACATGCCGGACGAAGAGGGCGGAGACCAGCTGATAGTGAACGGGAACTACATCCCGCTTATGCAGGTAGGGGAGCAGTACCGCAAGGGGCAGGAAACGGAAGAAGGAAAGGAACCGGGGCAGCTGGCAGCAGGACAGCCGCCAGGGCCGCAGGAAGGGCAGCAGGAGGGATTGGATGGGGACGGGCAGGCTCCGGAAGGAAGTCCGTCCAAAGGGCCTCCAGAGCCTCCAGGCGGAGGGGATGGAGGCGGGCAGCAGGAACCGGAAGGCGGGCAGGGACAGGATGCGGATGGAACGGATGCGCCTGGCGGAGAGAAGGAAGGGGGTGAAGAGGATGGAGCCAATGAAGATGAACTTCAGGAGAAGGGGCGGAAAGGCAAAAAAGACTGAAAACGTGGGCTACATTGAGGTGAAGGACGCAGTGCAGGGAAGCGGGATTGAGATGTACATATATGGGGACATCGTATCTTCGGAATGGGACAAATGGTCTGACGAGGACAGATGCCCGAAGGACATCGCGGACTTCCTGGCACGGATCGACAGGGATGCGGAGATGACGATCTACATCAACAGCGGCGGCGGGGACGTGTTCGCCGGAATCGGCATCTACAACATCCTGAAGCGGCACACAGGGCATAAAAAGGGCATTGTGGATGGAATCGCGGCATCCATCGCATCGGTCATCATGATGGCATGCGATGAGGTCGTGGTGGCCTCCGGCGCACAGGTCATGGTACATAAGCCGCTGACCGCCGCATGGGGGAACGCGGACGACTTCGCAAAGGTGATCGAGCAGCTGGACAAGTGCCAGCAGTCGATCACGAACATCTACATGGAGAAGGCGAGGGAAGGCGTGACCGAAGAGGAGATCGCAGAGAAGATAAACCGTGAAACGTGGATGTCAGGGGCGGAGGCGGCGGAGCTGTTCGACGTTCCCACACCGGAAAACGTCATCCTGACGTCCAACGCCACCCACGGCCTGAACATCGCCATCCGGAGCCTGGTATCCCCCGGGGACACGGTGGTTATCTCCGGCTACGAGCACAACGCCGTTACCCGGCCCCTCCGGGACATAGGGCGCGTGTCCTGCCGGATCGTCAACGGGCGGCTCTTCGACCCCCATCAAATGATCGAGGGCTTCCGCCGGGCGGTGGACGGAGGAGTGAAGGCCGTCATCTGCACCCACACCTCCAACGTCTTCGGCTACACCCTCCCCATGGACGAAATCGCCGGTATCTGCCGGGAGCGGGGAGTTCCCCTCATCGTGGACGCCTCCCAGTCCGCCGGCATCCAG
>OFFE01002140.1_pt1 | contig 12429 bp, 12 predicted proteins | sample 1521371 | NCBI WGS metagenome assembly OFFE01 (sample SAMEA3504131, study PRJEB24116) | mouse gut metagenome | biome: mouse gut; feature: mouse-associated habitat; material: faeces | place: Denmark | collected 2011 | reverse complement strand
CCGGGCCTCGATCACCGCGCCGTGGGCGGTGCGGTTGGGGTTGGCCTTCAGCTCCCGCATTTCGGCAGTGAGGGTGACCATTTCCAGCAGGTTGTCGATACCCATGCCCGTCTTGGCGGAGATGGGGCAGACCACGGTTTCACCGCCCCACTCATCGGGCACCAGTCCATGTTCGGTGAGCTGCTGCTTGATGCGCTCAGGGTTGGCCTCCGGCTTATCCATCTTGTTGATGGCCACGATGATGGGGATGTCTGCGGCCTTGGCGTGGTTGATGGACTCGATGGTCTGGGGCATGATGCCGTCGTCGGCGGCCACCACCAGGATGGCCACATCGGTAATCATGGCGCCCCGGGCCCGCATGGCGGTGAACGCTTCGTGGCCCGGCGTGTCCAGGAAGGTGATGAGCTTGCCGTTCACCTCCACCTGATAGGCGCCGATGTGCTGGGTGATGCCCCCCGCCTCGCCGGACACCACGTTGGCGTTGCGGATATGGTCCAGCAGGGAGGTCTTGCCGTGATCCACGTGGCCCATGACCACCACCACTGGGGCACGGGAGACCAGATCCTCCTCCTTGTCCTCGGCGGTGTCGATGAGCCGCTCCTCAATGGTGACGATGACCTCCTTTTCCACCTTGCAGCCCAGCTCCATGGCGACAAGGGCGGCGGTGTCGTAGTCGATAATGTCGGACAGGGCGGCCATCACACCGTTGCGGATAAGGCACTTGACCACCTCCGCGCCGGTTTTTTTCATCCGGGAGGCCAGCTCGCCCACGCCGATTTCGTCGGGGATCTTGACGGTGAGCGGGGTCTTTTTGGCGATCTCCAGCTGGAGGCGCCGCATCCGGTCCTGCTCCTCCTGCCTGCGTTTGCTGCCGAAGTTCTGGCCCCGGTTTTTGCCGCCCCGGTTCTGGAACTTCTGCTTGCCGGTTTGCATTCGGTTGGCCTTGTCGGGGGCCAGGTCCTCCAGCCGCTGGTCGTACTTCTCCAGGTTGGGACCGCCGCCCTTGCGGGTGTCCACCACCTTTTTCTCGGGGGTGCGGCTCATGGGCTTGGCGGGTGCGGCCTTGGGCGGTTCCTTCTGCCCGGCGGGAGCGGGGGCGTTCTTGCCCTGGGGCTTGGCGGGGGCGGGCTTGCCGTCCTTCTGCCTGGAGGCCTCCCCCTTGGGGGCGGGGGCGGCCTCCTTGGCCTTGGACGGCTCGTGGTACACATCGGCATAGATGGATTCGATGGAATCCACCTGGTTTTTCTGGGTCAGGTGCTCGAAGATGATGGACAATTCCCGGTCAGTCAGGATTTTGGTGGGGGATACCGTCTCTTTGGTGTGCTCGGTGAGGATGGCGGTAATGGCTTTGGCTTGCATGCCAAAGTCCTTTGCCACGTCCCGGGCATTCAGTTTTGCAAGGCTCAAACAGGCCACCTCCTAAGTTTCAGGCGCAGCGGGCCTTTGAGCCCGCCCATTCTTATTCTCATGCAGCAGGGGTTCGAGGCTGGGGCGCAGCCCCACGTCCGCCCGGACCAGCTTTTCCGCCAGGACCCCGGCCAGGCCCCGGTCTGTGAGGGCCGCCATGGCGCAGCTGCCGCGGCCCAGCGCGTACCCCAGGGTTTCCTTGTCCCAGGGGACAGGCGTGTGCGCGGCGCCGCCGCTTTCCGCCCAGCGGCGGGCGCGGTCCAGGCTGTTTTGGGCCGCGTCGGCGGCGGTCACCACCAGCACGGCCCGGCGGGCTTTGCAGGCGTCTGCCACCGGCTCCTCGCCCACGGCCAGGTTGTTTCCCCGCAGGGCCAGCCCCAGCAGGGATAGGGCGCTGTCAGTCACCGCCGTCACCCGCCTTCATCTGCGCCTCCAGCGCATCCCATACGTCCGGGGGCATGGGGGAGGCCAGGGCCCGCTCGATGGCGCGGCTCCTTTTGGCCCGGGCCAGGCAGGCAGGGTCGGGACACAGGTAGGCCCCCCGGCCCGGCTTCTTCCCCCGGAAGTCCAGGGACAATCCCCCATCGGGGGAGCGCACCACCCGAATCAGCTCGGGCTTGGGCTTCATCTCCCGGCAGCCAAGGCATTGGCGCATAGGTGTTTTTTTGGGCATTGCGCGTCCCCCTCTCGTCGAAGCAAAGTCCGCTCAACTGCGTTTCCCCCTGCGGGGAAAGCGCCGCTCGCTTCCCTGCTTCTCCTCTCCCCGCCGGATCCGCTTCGCTGGGCTCCGGCGGGGGCCCCATTATTTACTCCTCAATTTCGATATCTTCCTCATCCGCCGCCTCTGGCGCGTCCTCCGGGGCCTCCTCAGGAGGCTCCGGCGCGCTGGCGGGGCGTATGTCAATTTTGAAGCCGGTGAGCCGGGCGGCCAGCCGGGCGTTCTGCCCCTCCTTGCCGATGGCCAGGGACAGCTGGTCGTCGGGCACCACCACCCGGCAGCTCTTGCCCTCCTCCAGCTCGGTGACGCTGATGACGTCGGCGGGGGCCAGGGCGGCGGCCACGTACTGGCCGGGGTCTTCCGACCACTTGATGATATCCACCTTCTCGCCCCGCAGCTCCTCCACTACGGCGTTGACCCGCTGGCCCCGGGGGCCCACGCAGGCGCCGATGGGGTCCACGTTCTCGTCGTCGCTCCACACGGCCAGCTTGGTGCGGCTGCCCGCCTCGCGGGCGATGGACATCACCTGTACCGTGCCGTCGTAGATCTCGGGCACCTCCAGCTCAAACAGGCGCTTGACCAGCCCGGGGTGGGTGCGGGAGATGAGCACCTGGGGCCCGCGGGTGGAGCGGCGGACCTCCACCACGTACACCCGAACCCGGTCGCCCTCCCGGATAACCTCCCCCTTGACCTGCTCGCCGGCGGACAAAAACGCGTCGGTGAACTCGGAGCCGGAGGTGAGGCGGATGGCCACCGAGCCGTTGCGCTCGTCCACCCGGGTGACGGAGCCGGTCAAAATCTCGTGCTCCTTGGCGGAGAACTCATCGAAAATCATCCCCCGCTCCGCCTCGCGCATGCCCTGGATAATGACCTGGCGGGCGGTCTGGGCGGCGATGCGGCCAAAATTTTTGGGCTTGATCTCAATGCGCAGCACGTCTCCCAGCTGGGCCCTGGGCAGGGCCCGCTGGGCGTCGTCCAGGCTGATTTCGGTGTGGGGATTGTCCACCGCCTCCACCACGTCCTTTTTGACGAACATGCGCACGGCCTCTAACTCTTCGTTGGCGTCCACAACCACGTTGTCGGTAATGCCCTCGTGGTCCCGCTTGTAGGCGGCCACCAGGGCCTGGGTGATCTTTTCCAGCATATAAGCCTTGGGGATGCCCTTGTCCTTTTCAATATCGGAGATGGCGGCGAAAAATTCCTTGGCGTCCAGCTCCGTGCTCTTTGCGGCGATTTTTTTCTTAGCCATGTCGTTTAACTCCTTCAAAACTCGACGTGGAGGCGAACCTGGGCCACGTCTTTCTTGTCAAAGCGGACGCCGCCCACCACGACGGCCCCGCCGTCATACCCGGTGAGGACGCCGGTCATTTCCTTGCGGCCATCCACGGGCCGGTAGAGCTTCACGTCCACCTGCCGCCCCATGCACTGGGCAAAGTGCGCGCTTTTGCGCAGCACCCGGTCCAGCCCGGCGGAGGAGACCTCAAAAGTGTAGCTGCCCTGGATGGGGTCGGCGTCGTCCAGCGCGTCGGACAGGGGGCGGGAGACCGCCTCGCAGCAGTCGATGTCCACGCCGCCGTTCCGGTCGATATAGACCCGGAGGAACCATTCCCCGGCCTCCTTGACGTATTCCACGTCCCACAGGGTGCAGCCCGCCTGCTCCACGATGGGCAGGGCCAGGGCGTACACCGCGTCGGTCACCTTTGCCATGATGAGGCTCCTTTCAAGTGTTGTCATGCCCGAACCGATCCAAGCTCGCCTGCGCGGCTATCCTCGCGCTTCCAGATGTCACGCTCGGATTGGCCGCGCGGCCGGGTCGCTTTCCCTCCGCCTCGGCCTGGTCTGCGGGGCGCTGCGCGCCCCTGCGCTCGGCCTCGCTTCGGTCCAAGCTCTCCTGCGCGGCTATCCTCGCGCTTCCAAAAGAAGGAGTGAGGCACATGCCTCACTCCTTTCTACCCTTAACAGTCAAGCTATTTTACCACGTCCGGCGGGGGATTGCAACCCCCCGGACGAAAAATTTTCCCGGGCGCAGGCCGGCCGCCGCGCATCGGAGCGGCCTGAAGAGGGGCCGCCACTGCGGGGTGCGCCCTTGCGCCCGCACAAAAATGGTGGTATAATAAAATGTTATTATCTGCCGCGCCAATGAAATTGTGAGGTGTCCCCTATGAAGCTAATGGTTATCGACGGCAATTCCATCGTCAACCGGGCCTTTTACGGTGTGAGCCAGAACCTGGCCACCCGGGAGGGCCTGCCCACCAACGCCATCTTCGGCTTCCTCAATATCCTGTTCAAGCTGCTGGACGAGGAAGAGCCCGAGGGGCTGGCGGTGGCCTTCGACATGCGCGCCCCCACCTTCCGGCACAAAGCCTTTGCCGGGTACAAGGCCCAGCGCAAGGGGATGCCGGAGGAGCTGGCCGTCCAGATGCCGGTGCTGAAGGAGGTGCTGGACGCCATGAACATCCGGCGGTACGAGCTGGAGGGCTGGGAGGCGGACGACCTTCTGGGCACCATGGCGAGGGTGAACGGGGAGCAGGGGGGCGATACGGTGATCGTCACCGGCGATAAGGACTCCCTCCAGCTCATCAACGGGCGCACCACCGTCAAGCTGGTGTCTACCCGGATGGGACAGACCACCACTCGGAACGTCACCCCGGAGGAGTTCCGGGCCGAATACGGCTTCGACCCCATCCACATGATCGACTTGAAGGCGCTGATGGGGGATGCCTCCGACAACTATCCCGGCGTGAAGGGGGTGGGGGAAAAGACAGCCCTGGCCCTCATCGGGCAGTATCGGACGGTGGCCGCCATCTATGAAAAGCTCCCCGATATCGAGGCCAAGCCCGGCGTCATCAAAAAGCTTGCCGAGGGGGAGGCGGACGCCCGGCTGAGCTACAGCCTGGCGGTGATCCGCACCGATGCGCCTATGGGCTTCCGCCCGGAGGACGCGGCCCGCCGGCCCTTCAACGGGCCGGTCTTGTACCAAAAGCTGCTGGAGCTGGAGTTCAGCAAGCTCATCGACAAGCTGAAGCTCACCCCCGGCCCTGCGGGGGCGGAGCCCGCCCAGGGGCCGGAGGAAATCCGGGTGACGGTTGTGCCCGTCCTCACCGGGGATGACTTCGCCGCAGCCCTGCCCAAATGGGAGGAGGCGGACTGTGTGGCCGTCCTGCCCCTGCCGGGGCTGGCGGGGGTGGCGGTGAGCCTGTCCGGGGACGGCGGGAAGCGGGCGTACCTCTATGACGTGCGCGCCGCCGCCTACCAGGGGGACTACCACGCCCTGCTCTCGGCCCTGTTCGGCCCCACAGTGAAAAAGATAGCCCACGGGGTGAAGGAGCTGTGCCGCGCCCTGCTGGACGAGGGGATCCTGCCGGAGGGCTTCGTGTTCGACACCGAGCTGGCGGCGTATCTGTTAGACCCCACGGCGGGGAGCTATGAGCTGCGCAAGCTGGCCGTGTCCTATTTCAAAAAAGAGGTGGAGCAGTCCGCCGCTTATAAAGAAGAGGACGCCTTCTCCCTGCTGGACGACGGGCTGAAGGCCCAGGCCGCATGGTACGAGGACACGGCCTGGATTGAGGCGTTTTACGAATTGTTCAAGCCGAAATTGGAGGAGTACGGCCTGCTGCCTGTGCTGGCGGACATTGAGCTGCCCCTGTGCCCGGTGCTGGCCCGGATGGAGCGGGCCGGGGTGCTGGTGGACGGCCAGGCGCTGGCCGACTTCGGCAAACAGCTCCAACTGGGCATCGACGCCCTCCAGGCGGAAATATACGGCCTGGCCGGGGGGGAGTTCAACATCCTCTCCCCCAAGCAGCTGGGGCATATCCTGTTTGACAAGCTGGGCCTGCCCCCGGTGAAAAAGACCAAGACAGGGTACTCCACCAACGCCGAGGTGCTGGAGAAGCTCCGACCCCGCCACGAGATCGTGGGCCGGGTGCTGGACTACCGCCAGCTTACCAAGCTCAACTCCACCTATGTGGAGGGGCTGGGCAAGGTGATCGGCGCCGACGGGCGCATCCACACCAGCTTCCAGAACACCGTCACCGCCACCGGGCGGCTGTCCTCCACTGAGCCCAATTTGCAGAACATCCCGGTGCGCACCCCCCTGGGGGCGGAGATGCGCAAGATGTTTGTGGCGCCAAAAGGGAAGGTGCTGGTGGACGCGGACTACTCCCAGATCGAGCTGCGGCTGCTGGCCCACATGTCCGGGGACGGGGCCATGATCGGCGGCTTCAACTCCGGGGTGGACATACACACCGTAACCGCCTCCCAGGTGTTCGGGCTTCCCCAGGACGCGGTGCCCCCGGAGCTGCGCCGGGCGGCCAAGGCGGTGAACTTCGGCATCGTATACGGCATCTCCGCCTTCTCCCTGTCGGAGGACATCCACGTCACCGTGGCCCAGGCCAAGGAGTATATGGAGAAGTATTTCCAGCACTACTCCGGCGTGCGCGCCTATATGGACCGGGTGGTGGAGCGGGGGAGGGAGGACGGATATGTGTCCACCCTGTACGGCCGCCGCCGCTGGCTGCCCGAGCTGAAGAGCTCCAACTTCAATACCCGCTCCTTCGGCGAGCGGGTGGCGCTGAACATGCCCATCCAGGGCACGGCGGCGGATATCATCAAGCTGGCTATGATAAAGGTGGACGCCCGGCTCCGGGCGGAGGGGCTGGAGGCCCGGCTGATCCTCCAGGTCCACGACGAGCTGATCGTGGAGTGCCCCGAGGGCGAGGCGGAACAGGTGCGCGCCCTGCTCCAGGAGGAGATGGAGGGGGTGGCGGCGCTGTCGGTGCCGCTGGTGGCGGACGCCAAGGCGGGCCGCACCTGGGCGCAGTGCCACTGACTCGTCACAAAGTCCGCTTCGCTGGGCTCGCGGCTGGGGCGGCCTGCGGCCGCGGCTATTTTGGGCGCAAAGTATGCGCCCCTGCATGAAGGAGATTTCTAAATGAGCTTATTCGACACCTTCGACCCGGTTTCCGAGGAGATATTGAAGCCCTCCCACATGATCCGCCCCGTGGACGGCTTCCCGGAGACGGCAGTCCTGACCTTTGAGGAGAAGTCCCTCCAGGCCCTGCAAAGCCTCTGTAAAACGGAGACGGCCGCCACCCTCAAGGGCGGGCGGGACATCCCCGTCTACAAATTCCGCTGGAACGGCCGGGAACTGGGCCTGCTCCAGGCCCTCATCGGCGGCGCGGCCACGGCGGCGCTGGTGGAGGAGGTGCTGGCTTTGGGCGCGAAAAAGATCTTGCTTTACGGTTCCTGCGGTGTGCTGGACGGGGCCTTGACCGCCGGGCGGCTGATTCTGCCCACCGCCGCCTACCGGGACGAGGGGGCCAGCTACCACTACCTGCCCCCGGCGGACTATGTGGACATACCCACAGCCCGGCGGCTGGGGGAAATTTTTGACGGGCTGCGCCTGCCCTATGTGAAGGGCCGGGTGTGGACCACCGACGCCTTGTACCGGGAGACCCGGAACAACGTGGAAAAGCGTAAGGCGGACGGCTGCATTGCCGTGGACATGGAGTGCGCCTCCGCTATGGCGGTGGGGTGGTTCCGGGGCGCGGAGGTGTACCAGTTCCTCTACGCTGAGGACAGCCTGGACGGGGAGGCGTGGGACGCCCGCACCTGGGGGGCGGTGCCCGCGTCGGACTACGAGAAATATCTGCGCGTCGCGCTGGAAGCGGCGGCGCGGCTGTGAAGGGGTGGACAGGATGAAGGGCGTACAGGAGTATTACGACAAGACCGCGGCGGAGTGGGCGGCGGAGGGGTACGGCGACGAGGCATACCTGCCCTGTCTGGACGAATTCCTTTCCCTGCTGCCCCCCGGCGGGCGGGTGCTGGACCTGTGCTGCGGCGCGGGGTACGAGACGGGCCGCATCCGGGCGCGGGGCTTTGAGGCGCTTGGGCTGGACTTCAGCGGCGGGAGCCTGAGCATCGCCAGGGCGCGCAACCCGGACATCCCTTTCTTCCAGGGGGATATGCTGGGGGACTATTCCCAGGTGGGCATGGTGGACGGCATCCTCCTGTCCGCCGGGCTGGTGCACGTGGAGACGGCGAGGCTGCCCCTGGCCTTTGAACAGATGGCCAAGGTGGCGCGCCCAGGCGGCTGGGTGCTGGCCTCCATCCGGGAGGGGAGGGGGAAGCTGGCCGAGTGGAGCCTCCGGGAGATTGACGGCGAGCAGTATGACCGCAATTTCATCGCCCACACCCCGGACGAGGTGGTCCGGGCGGCGGAAGGGCTGTTCTCCTACTGCCGGGAGCTGCCCACGGATATGCCCATCTGGCGGCAGCTGCTGTTCCGGCGGGAGGGCGCATGAGGCTGCGCATTGTCCCCATGGGCCCGGAGCACATTCCCCAGGTGGCGGCGCTGGAGCGGGCGTGCTTCCCCGCCGACCCCTGGAGCGAGGGGCTGTTCCGGGAAGCGCTGGATAACCCCGCCGCGGCCGTCCTGCTGGCCCAGGGGGAGGGGGGCTCCCTGCTGGGCTACGCCGTGGTGTCGGCGGTGCTGGACGAGGGGAATCTGGACAACATCGCCGTGGCCCCGGACGCCCGGCGGCAGGGGGTGGGGGACGCTTTGATGAGGGCGCTCACCGGCTTTGGCCGGGAGAATCTGGCCGCGCTCACGCTGGAGGTGCGCGCCTCCAACGCCCCGGCCATCGCCCTGTATGGGAAGCACGGCTTCGCCGCCGTGGGGCGGCGGAAAAACTACTACGCCGCGCCCCGGGAGGACGCGCTGCTGATGACATTGACATTTGAGAGATAAGGAGGCGTTCCAAATGGAACTCAAGCGTTTGGACAAGGAGGAACTGGCCGCCCTCTACCGCGACGAGATGATGGAGGACTTCCCCCATTCGGAGCTGAAGCCGCTGAGCGCCATGCTCCGGCTGATGGATATGGGCCGGTACGACCCCCTGCTCATCACCCAGGACGGGCAGGCGGTGGGCTATGCCATGCTGTGGCTGGCCGGGGACCGCTCCGGCGCGCTGCTGGAATATTTCGGGGTGCTGCGGGGGCTGCGCAGCGCGGGGCAGGGCTCCAGGATCCTGTCTATGCTGTCCGGGCGGTACGGCCAGCTTTTCGGCGAGGCGGAGGCCCCCTGCTCCCACGACCCGGACATCAACGAGCTGCGCCAGCGGCGCATCGCCTTTTATGAGCGCAACGGCTTCCGGGTGCTGGACTACCAGTGCGCCCTGTTCGGGGTGCGGTTCAACTGCCTCTACCGGGGGCCGGAGGGGGATGACCGGAAAGTGGAGGCCCTCCACCGGGGGATATACGCGCAGTATTTTTCGCCGGCGCATATGGAGCGGTATATCCAGCTCCCCCTGAGGCCGGACGAGGCGGTGAAGCCCGCGCCGGAGTGGGTGGAGGAGGCGTTCCCGCCCCAGGGGAGCGGCGCAGACCGGACACAGGGGGGATAACTGCATGAATATTCTCGCCTTTGAATCCTCCTGCGACGAGACCGCCGCCGCCGTGGTGCGGGACGGCCGGACGGTGCTGTCCTCGGTCATCGCCTCCTCGGCGGACATGCACGCCGTCTACGGCGGCGTGGTGCCGGAAATCGCCTCCCGCAAGCATGTGGAGGCCATCTCCGGGCTGGCGGACGAGTCGCTGCGCCAGGCGGGGCTGTCCAAGGAGGACATCGACGCCGTGGCCGTCACCTACGCCCCAGGCCTCATCGGGGCGCTGCTGGTGGGGGTGTCCTTCGCCAAGTCCGCCGCTTTCGGGCTGGGAGTGCCGCTGATTCCCGTCCACCACGTCCGGGGGCACATCGCCGCCAACTATATCGCCCACCCCGGCCTGGAGCCGCCGTTTGTATGCCTGTGCGTGTCCGGCGGCACCACCGCCATTGTGGACGTGAAGGACTATACCCATTTCGAAGTGCTGGGTTCCACCCGGGACGACGCGGCGGGGGAGTGCTTCGACAAGACCGCCCGGGTGCTGGGGCTGGGCTACCCCGGCGGCGGGCCCATGGATAAAATGGCCCAGGGGGGCAATGACAAGGCGTTTGTGTTTCCACGGGCCCATTTGGCCGACCACCCGCTGGACATGTCCTTTTCCGGGCTCAAGACAGCGGTGCTCAACGCCATCCACAATGCGTCCCAGAAGGGGGAGGAACTGGATCTCCACGACCTGGCCGCCTCCTTTGCCGCCGCAGTGTCCGACTCCCTCATTCCCCGGGCGATGGAGGCGGACCGCATGACAGGGTATCATAAAATTGCTGTGGCCGGGGGTGTGGCCGCCAACAGCCGCATCCGGGCCGATCTGGAACGCGCCTGCGCCCAGGCGGGGGCGAAGCTGTGGCTCCCCCCCCTGGCCCTGTGCGGCGACAACGCGGCTATGATCGGCAGCCAAGGGTACTATGAGTATCTGGCGGGGCATACGGCGGGATGGGAACTGAACGCGAAGGCCAGCCTGGATATCGGAAGGGGATAACTTTTGTGTTATGTCAACTAAAAACACGCTTTAGCCTGCGAAAAAACTAGGGTTTCCCGGTTTGAATAAATATTTGAATTTATGTAAGTCTATTGGAACTACACGGATTGAGGCTGTTGAAAACCTTGTGGAAGCTGTGGATAACTCTCCGTATCAGGAGTTATGAACATTATTATGGAAACCAAATGAAGAGGAGGAACCGCCGTGAAAACCGACATTGAGATCGCTCAGGGCGCCAATATGCTGCCCATCGGCCAGGTGGCCGCCCAGGCGGGCATTGATGGGGAGCTGCTGGAGCACTATGGCCGGGTGAAAGCCAAGATTGACACCACTCCCCTGCGCGGGCGTCCCCGGAAGGGGAAACTAATCCTGGTCACGGCCATCAACCCCACCCCTGCCGGGGAGGGCAAGACCACCACCAGCGTGGGGCTGGCGGACGCGCTGAAACGGCTGGACAAGAACGTGCTTTTGTGCCTGCGGGAGCCGTCCCTGGGTCCGGTGTTCGGGGTGAAGGGGGGCGCCGCCGGGGGCGGGTACGCCCAGGTGGTACCCATGGAGGACATCAACCTCCACTTTACCGGGGACTTCCATGCCATTGGCGCGGCAAACAACCTGCTGGCGGCTATGCTGGACAACCACATCCAGCAGGGGAATGCCCTGGGCATCGACACCAAGAAAATCACCTGGCGGAGGTGCGTGGACATGAACGACCGGCAGCTCCGAAACATCGTGGACGGCCTGGGGGGCCGGATGCAGGGGGTGCCCCGGGAGGACGGCTTCGACATCACCGTGGCCTCCGAGATTATGGCGGTGCTGTGCCTGGCCTCCGGTTTGAAGGACTTGAAGGAGCGGCTCTCCCGCATCATCGTGGGCTACACCTATGACGACAGGCCGGTCACCGCCGCCGACCTGAAGGCCCAGGGGGCCATGGCTGCGCTTTTGAAGGACGCCATCAAGCCCAACCTGGTGCAGACCCTGGAGAACACCCCCGCCCTGGTCCACGGCGGGCCCTTCGCCAACATTGCCCACGGCTGCAATTCCGTCTCCGCCACCGACACCGCCCTCAAGCTGGCGGACTACGTGGTCACCGAGGCGGGCTTCGGCGCGGACCTGGGGGCGGAAAAATTCCTGGACATCAAGTGCCGGGCGGCGGGGATGGAGCCCAGCGCCGTGGTCATCGTGGCCACGGTGAAGGCGCTGAAGTATAACGGCGGCGTGCCCAAGGGGGAGCTGGGGGCGGAAAACCTGGAGGCGTTGGAGAAGGGCCTGCCCAACCTCCTCAAGCACGTGGAGAACATCACCCAGGTGTACGGCCTGCCCTGCGTGGTGGCCGTCAACCGCTTTGTCAACGACACCGACGCCGAGCTAGCCCTCATCCGGGACAGGTGCGGTGCGCTGGGCGTCAATGTAGCCCTGTCCGAGGTGTGGGCAAAGGGCGGCGCGGGCGGCGTCGAGCTGGCCCGGGAGGTGCTGCGGCTGTGCGGGCAGACCCATGAATTCCGCTTTGCCTACGGGCTGGAGCTCCCCCTGCGGGATAAAATCGAAACGATTGTCGAGCGCATCTATGGCGGCGCGGGCGTCAGCTACTCCGCCGCCGCGTCCCGGGAGCTGGACCGGCTGGAGGCCATGGGGTTCGGGGGCCTGCCCGTGTGCATGGCCAAGACCCAGTACTCCCTGTCCGACGACCCCGGGAAGCTGGGCCGCCCGGAGGGCTTCACCGTCACCGTGTCCAAGGTGAGGGTGAGCGCCGGGGCGGGCTTTGTGGTGGTGCAGACCGGGGACATCATGACCATGCCCGGGCTGCCCAAGGTTCCCGCGGCGGAGAAAATCGACGTGGACGAAAACGGGGTAATCAGCGGACTGTTCTGAAAAAGGCGCTCCCCGCC
>OFFE01002134.1_pt1 | contig 12450 bp, 11 predicted proteins | sample 1521371 | NCBI WGS metagenome assembly OFFE01 (sample SAMEA3504131, study PRJEB24116) | mouse gut metagenome | biome: mouse gut; feature: mouse-associated habitat; material: faeces | place: Denmark | collected 2011 | reverse complement strand
GCTGGAACCGCCGCTCCAGGGCCGCGTCCTTCTCGATATACCGCCGGTACTCGTCCCGGGTAGTGGCTCCAATGACCCGGATCTCCGAGCGGCTGAGGGCGGGCTTCAGAATATTGGCGGCGTCCACCGCCCCCTCGGCGCTGCCGGCGCCCACGATGGTGTGGAGCTCGTCAATGAAAAGGATCACGTTGCCCATCCGCCGGATCTCCGCAAGGGCGTTTTTCACCCGCTCCTCAAATTCGCCCCGGTACTTGGTACCCGCCAGCATGGCAGCCAAGTCGATGGACAGTATGGTCTTGCCCAGCAGCTCCTCCGGTACGTCGCCTCCGGCAATCCGCTGGGCCAGTCCCTCCGCCACGGCGGTCTTGCCCACGCCGGGCTCCCCCACCAGCACCGGGTTGTTCTTGGTCCGGCGGGAGAGAATCCGCACGCACCGGGCAATCTCCTTGTCCCGTCCCACCACCGGATCCAGCTTTCCCTCCCGGGCCAGGGCATTGAGACTGCGGGTGAACTGTTCGAGGACCTTGGAACGGGGAACCTCCTCCCGGCGCGGAGCGGCGATACGGGTAGGAGCCTCCCGGGGCAGCCGCTGGACCACACTCATACGCTGTCCCAGCGCCGCCTGGAGCTTCCGTGGGTCCGCCCCCAGAGTGGAGAGCACCCGCATGGCCATGGTGCCGTTCTCCTTCAGAATGCCAAGCAGCAGATGCTCGGTGCCTACGTACCCGCCGCCCAGACGGTTGGATTCCCCCACAGCGTTTTCGATCACCCGCTTGGCCCGGGGAGTCAGTCCCTGGGGCGGAGCCAGCCCCGCCAGCCCTGTGCCCACGATCTCCACAATGGCCGCGCGGGCTTTCTCTCCCGTGACGGACTGTTCCGCCAGACACCGGTGAGCGGCTCCGGCCTCCTCCCGCAGAAGGCCCAGCAGCAGGTGCTCGCTGCCCACATAGCTGTGGCCCAGCTCCTCCGCGGAGGCCTGGGCCAGACGGAGGGCGTTCTGCGCTCTGGGGGTGAATCGATTGTCGTACATGATGCTTCCCATCCTTCATGTGATGAAAAATTCTTCCCGTTCAGTATGCCCCCGCCGGCGGCTTTTACACATTTCTCCCCCGGCGGATGAATTTACCCTTGCTTTTTTCAAAGTTCATGATACAATATACATACCCATTTTAAGGAGGTAATCATTCATGGCTCACAGAATCACCGACGCCTGCGTCAGCTGCGGCAGCTGCGCTGAGAACTGCCCCGTTGACGCGATTTCCCAGGGCGATACTCAGTACGTCATTGATCCCGACGTGTGCGTGGATTGCGGCGCCTGCGCTGCCAACTGCCCCACCGAGGCCATTGAGGCTGAGTAAAGTACATTAACAAAAATTCCCGCCCTCTTCCCGAGGGCGGGGATTTTTGTTGGGATGAAGACCCTTGCCGCAGAATACTTTGAAGTGTTTTTGCCGCAATAGACATCAATGATATTATTTTGCATTCGTAAATAAGCAGCGCCGCTTATATAATTCTGATATCAAAATAATGTGAGGTTGCCATGGCCAATTATTATACACCCTTTTCCCTGCGCATATCGGAGGAGCTTCTGGCAAAAATCAAAGTCATTGCCGTCCGGAACAAGCGCTCGGCCAACAAGGAGATGGAATACGCCTTGGAACAGTATGTGAAGGACTTCGAGGCGAGGCACGAGGAGATCATGATCGACGGGGACAACCTGTAGCCGGGAGAACAGACCGGAACAAGAGATTGACTGACTCAGATCAGGAGGAACCACCCATGAAATCAACAGGCATTGTCAGGCGCATCGACGAATTGGGACGGATTGTGCTGCCAGCGGAGCTGCGGCGCACCATGGGAATGAAGGAGCGGGAAACGCTGGAAATCTTTGTGGACGGAAGCACCATCGTTCTGAAAAAGTACAACCCCGCCTGCATTTTCTGCGACAGCGGACGAAACGTGTCCACCTTCAAGGGCAAGAATATCTGCGCCCGGTGCCTGCGCCAGCTGCGGGAAGCGCCGGAGGAATAACTGCAGCTTAAAAATTGACTGCGCCACTTTTTGACACGCCGGGAACTCGTGCGGTAAACTGCCGCACGAGTTCTCTCTGTCTTGACAAAAGCCGCAGAATATAGTATAATTTACGTTATGTAACAATGACAACACATTAAAAGGAGCAAGTCATGCCACCGAAAGCCAGAATTACAAAAAATATGGTAATAGAAGCCGCATTTGAAACCGTCCGTGAAGCAGGCGCGGAAAGCATCAACGCGAGGACCATCGCGCAGAAGCTCAGCTGCTCCACCCAGCCTGTCATGTATCACTTCAAGACGATGGAACAGCTGAAAAGAGCGGTTTACACCAAATCGGGCTGGTATCACACGGAGTACCTGATGCGCCTTCGGGAGCCGGGGGAAAACGTTATGCTGGGCATCGGACTCAATTATATCCGCTTCGCCATGGAGGAGCCCCATCTGTTCCGTTTTCTCTTCCAGTCGGGCTATGCCGTGGAAAACAGCGTGCTGGAAATGATAGACTCCGAGGAGCTTACGCCGGTGCTTTCCGCGATGCGGGAAGCCATGGGGATGAGCCTGAAGCAAACCAAAAAGGTCTTTTTGATCATCGCCCTGTTTGTCCACGGGTACGCCAGCATCATCGCCAATAATTCCTTGAAATATGAAGAAAATCTGGTGGCGGCCCACCTGGAGCAGGCATACCGAGGCGCGGTTTCCGCCGTGTTGGAGGAGGAGACATGAAAAAACTGTACGAGAAAAGCGAACTGGCCTTTGCGATTACCTGGATCGTGATTTATTGTGTGCTGCAATCCCTGGCAAACCCGCTTAATGATCGCATCGGCGTCAAGTACGCCGCAAGCGCCGCCTTCTGTGCCCTGCAAACTGCGGTCATCATTGGCTTTATTCGGAAAAACCGGCTGCTGGAGCGGTACGGACTATGCAGGTCCCCGTTCCCCGCCCGGCGGTTTCTCTACTATGTTCCGCTGGTGATTCTGGCCACATGCAATCTCTGGAATGGAGTCGCCGTCAATTTTTCTCCGGCGGACGCCGCCTGCCACATCGTTTGCATGTTCTGCGTCGGATTCCTGGAGGAAGTGATCTTCAGAGGCTTCCTGTTCAGAGCCATGGCAAAGGATAATGTGAAATCGGCCGTTCTGGTTTCCAGCATCACCTTCGGCTTGGGACACCTGCTGAATCTGGTAAATGGAAGCGGCATGGAACTGACGGAAAATCTGTGGCAGATCAGCATTGCCGTCGCCATTGGATTCCTGTTCGTGACGGTGTTCTACCGCGGCGGAAGCCTGCTGCCCTGCGCCGTCACGCACTCCGCTATCAACACGCTCAGTATCTTTTCAAGGGAAACGGGGCTGACGGCGGAAAAACGCGTGATGTGCAACCTGATTATGCTTGCCATTACCGCCGCCTATACTCTTCTTCTGACAAGGACGCTCCCGAAAAAGGCGGACGCAGCTATCTGACAGCTTCCAGAATATACATTCTGCTGCCGCAATCTCCCATGACCCGGGTCTGTCCGTCATAGCCGGTACCGGAGAACCCCTGCTTGAGCCAGACTCCCCGCTTTACCAGCAGATCTCCGGAGGCTGTGACGTTCTCCTCCTCTCCGGACAGGCGTACCATCTTGGCCGCCGCTTTCTCCGTCAGGGAACCCGGCCGGACGCGTACCGGAGAGATCATGTTCACCAGGGACCCAAAGTCCCCCAACTCCACCGCCGCCGGGCGGACGGAGAGGCGGTACACATTTTTTCCCGTCAGTCCTTTCGCCAGCAGCCGCAGCGCCGGGGCGTTGGGCTGATTTTCCTGTTGAAGCAGCATGGTAAGCGCAGTTTCGCCGTCCTTTGACACCGCCATCACCTGCCACATCCCTTCCTCTCCCGCCCGGAGACGGAAAAGCCGTCCGAATTGCAGAACGCCCCGGTATTTCTTGTAAAAGGCGATCTGCCCCGCCACCCTGGTTTTTTCCTTCTCCGACAGGCTGCACAGATCCAGCTCATACCCCAGCAGCCCAAAAGCCGCCGCGTGAAACCGGCTGTCCAGCGGAGCCGTCCGCAGAGTCTGATGATTGGGACTGGCGCTGACGTGGGAGCCCATGACGGACTGCGGATACCCAAAGCTGGCCCCATGCTGAATCCGGCAGCGGCACAGCGCGTCGGTATTATCCGAAAGCCATACCTGAGGCATATAGCACAGCATACCCGGGTCTGTCCGGTTGCCGCCGCTGGCGCAGCTCTCAAAGAGAATCCGGGGAAACCGCTCTGTCAGAACCTTCAGCACCCGGTACAGCCCCAGGATGTACCGGTGCCGGACCTCCCCCTGCCGCTCCGGCGGCAGCGCTTCAGAGTAAACGTCTGTCATGATCCGGTTCATGTCCCACTTCACATAGGCGGGCTCCGCCTCTCTGAAGACCTTTGTAAGCACCCAGATCAGGTGATTCTGCACCTCCCTCCGGCTCAGGTCCAGAATGTACTGATTCCTGCCCATGGCCTGATCCGGACGGCCAAGAATCCAGTTGGGGTGGTCTCTGTAAAGACAGCTATCTTCACTGACCATCTCCGGCTCCACCCACAGTCCGAAGTCCATACCGAGCGCCCGCACCTTCTCCGCCAGACCGCCGAGACCGTCGGGGAGCTTCTTCTTGTTCACGATATCCCAGTCCCCCAGAGAGCAGTCGTCCCGGTCCCGCTTCCCGAACCAGCCGTCGTCCACCACCAGCAGCTCCGCCCCCAATGCCTGACCTTGCCGGGCCAGGCGGAGCAGGTCCTTCTGGGTAAACCGGAAATAAAAGCTCTCCCAGCTGTTTACCAGCACCGGCCGCGGCCGGCCCTTCCACCAGCCGCGGACCACATGCTCCCGGATGAAGATGTGGAGATTTTCACTCATCTGCGTCAGCCCCCTGCCAAAGGTCATGGCCGCCTCCGGAGCGGTAAAGCTCTCCCCCGGTTCCAGCAGCCAGGAAAAGCCCTCCGGCTGTATGCCGTGGAGGAAGCGCAGCTTCCCGTAGGCGTTGCCTCCGGCACACTCGAAATGGTCTCCGCTGTAAAGCAGGTGGAAGCCGTAACAGTCCCCGTGGACCTCGTCCGCTCCTCTTTTCCGCAGCATGACAAAGGGATTGGCCCGGTTGGAGGAGCACCCCGTCCGGCTGCCGCCGGAAACGGTTCCGGGGCCGCAGGGAACGTCCACAGGCGAAAACTCTCTGGCCCATGCGCCGCCAAAGGAGGTAAACACGTAGTCCTGCTCAGAAAAGTCCACCTGATTGCTGAGCAGCCGCAGCACCGTCACCGGCTCCTCCCCCAGATTTACCAGCCGGGCAGACCGGGTGATCACGTCGCAGTCCTCAAAGACCGTGTACAGCAATTCCAGACGCAGGCCGCCTTCCTGTTCCAGCAGTGTCACCCGCAGGGTCTGGCTCTCTCCGCCGTAAGACGATGGCAGCCCCTCCAGCTCCGGTTTCTCCGGCAGAATCTCTCCGCACACAAAGCGAAAGTCCGCCAGCGTATCCCCGGCAGCGGTACGGACCGCAGTCATGCTCTCCCGCAAGTCCCCCAGCCCGGGGGCAGACATCTCCAGTGCCATGTCCTCCAGGCTCACACCGTCCCATCCGGCGGCGTTGCCCGGCAGATGCCGGACCTGTGGGACCAGCGCCTCCCACCCTCCGGACAGGTCCAGCCGCGCTCCGTAATGCAGATGCTGCAAATACCCCTGCTCCGTCACCTGGAAGCAGTAGGCGGTGCGCTGGGTTTCCAGCAGGAAAAAGCGATTGTCAATGTGGATCATGGGAAACCTCCTTCCGCAATATCGGCTCCATTCTATCACCGGCAGAGCGGGAAATCAATGGTATGCGCCGCCGCAGACAGGCCGGCTGAAATCCCTTTTTAACTTCGGTGCTGCTAAATGCTTATTTTGAAAATCTTTCGTCGAAATGGCAAAATGAGCAGTTATCCCCATAGATAACTGCTCATTATATCAAAAGTTCAGAGGTGCAAATCTGCATCAATAATCAGCTTTTTCCAATAACACTGAGGTTAAAAAGGGACCGGCTGAAAAAATGCTTGCAATCTGTACCGCTCTGTGTTATACTTGTATCAATCTAATATGGAAAGGAAGTGATAGCAGACATGACCATCATCTTCACCGGTGTCGACATTGACGACATGATCTTCGGTGAGCGCGAAACCACCATCAGTGAGCGGTAAATCCTCTCCCCGGCGTTAAGAAGAATTGGAAGGCCACGCTGCAAGGCGTGGGTTTTTTGTTTTATGAATTTAATGCCCAATTGTGATACGCGTCTCATACGGAGACAATGAACCCGGCCCCCGGAATGTTTTTCATTCCAGGAGCCGGGTCTTTTATATTTATAGAATAAATCCGCCGTCCACTGTCAGCACCTGTCCGGTGATGAAATCCGCATCCTCCCGGACCAGAAAGGCCACCGCTTTCGCCACATCCTCCGGCCGGCCCAGCCGGCCTGCGGGGGTCTGTTCCACCAGCTTCGCCAGGGTCTCCGCCCCCAGCGTGCGGACCATGTCAGTTTCAATGACCCCAGGCGCCACGCAGTTGACCCGGATATGGGAGGGCGCCAGCTCCATGGCCAGGGATCTGGTCAGTCCGATCACCGCCGCCTTGGAAGCGGCGTAGGCCACCTCGCAGGCAGCTCCCCGGAGTCCCCAGATGGAGGAAATGTTCACGATACACCCCTCTTTCTCATGGAGCATATGGGGCAGCACCGCCTGAATGGTATGGAAGGCGCCGCCGGCGTGGACGGCGAGCATCCGGTTCCACAGCTCCTCCGAGGTGTCCTGAAAGAGGTGGTTGTGCGCAATGCCGGCGTTATTCACCAACACCTCTACAGGGCCAAAAGCCTCCTCCACCCGGCGGATGGCAGCCGCGGCTGCCGCTCCATCCGCCACGTCCGCCTGAACGGCCACGGCGCAGCCTCCCTGTCCGCAAATCTCCGCGGCCAGAGCTTTGGCCTCCTTCTCCGATTGCAGATAGTTGATCCCCACAGCGCAGCCCTCCGCCGCCAGACGGCGGACGATAGCCCGCCCGATGCCCCGGCTGCCGCCGGTGACGAACGCCGTTTTTCCCATAGCTCACTCCTCCTCCAGCCGCCAAAGATGCCGGTCTCTCCGAAAAATCAGACAGACAAGCACTCCGGCCGCCGCGATCCACATAAACAGCAGCGCCGCGCCGCTTCCTTTTCCGCCGCCCAGCAGCCGCACCAGCCCATTCCCTGCTGTCAGACCAGCCATATAGGGCTCGCAGACCCAGTCCACCAGCCAGCCGCCCAGCAGATAGCCCACCGGGATAGTGAAAAATTGCAGAGTGTTCCGGGCGGCGTACACTCTTCCCTGAAGCTCTACCGGAATGTGCAGCCGCAGCAGCGCGTTTAAGTTGGCGCTCATCACCGGGATGAACAGCCAGCCCAATACGGCTCCTGCGTACCAAACCTCTGCCTGACGGCCCAGAGCCAGCATCAGGTTTTCCGTACTCATGGAGAACAGCAGGCTGTTGCAGATGACCCGCACCCGGCTTTTCGGCGCGGGCAGGAGCGTAACCATCACGCTCCCCCCCAGATTGGCAGCCCCGGTGAACATCTGTAAAACGCCCAGCACCGTCTCCCCGCCGCCGGGACGGGAAAGGACCATGGGCGCCAGCGCCGCGTTGTAAACGCTGGCAATCAGATTGATAGCCGCCAGGAACAGGATAATATCCAAAATTCCCCTGTTCCGCCGCAGCCACTGTACGCCCTCCCAGGCAGAGCGCAGCACAGGAACTCTCTCCCTGGGGCCGCTCCCTTCCGGAAAGCGGATGACGAAGAGGATGCTCCCCACCGCCGCCCCGCAGGTAACAAGGTCGATGGCGATGACTGCCTCCAGCCCTGCCAGCGTCAGCACCGCAGCAGCCAGCGCCGGGGCCAGCAGGGTCGTCAGAGAGCCGGAGAGGGACCGCAGTCCCCCTACCCGCTGGACCTGCTCCCTGGGCGTCAGCAGGGTCACTGCCAGCTCGGTGGCCGGCTGCTGGATGGTATTCATGAGCCCGTTAAGCGCGTTGAGGCTGCACAGATGCCAGATCTCCAGCCGCCCGGTTTTCAGCAGGACCAGCACCGCCGCCGTGGAGAGCGCGGCGAAAAGGTCGCAGAAGACCAGCGCCTTCCGCTTGTCCCACCGGTCCACCAGACTGCCGGCGAAAACGCTCAGCAGCACATAGGGGGTGTAGGAGGCGGCGGACAGCCCCGCCGTGGTCAGGGCGGAGCCCTGCTGCTGGTAGGACCAGATCACCAGGGCGAAGCTGGTCATGGCGCTTCCCAGGGCCGAAAGAGTTTGGGTGCTCCAAAGGATCAGGAAATATTTCAATCCTCTCAGGTCAAACAATTTGCTTTTCATTTCAGACTTTGCTCCTTTTTGTACAGTTTGTGTTGCATACAAAACTGCAAAGCCTGCCCGAACGTTATGCGGTTGTCGTCAAAATCGTATCAGCTCCATGCCGTCCTGTTCGGATCAGACCTTGCATGGAGCGAAGCCAACGCAGAGACGCATCCGTCTCACCTCCTCTCAGAACCTGTCTTCACAACCGGGGAATGCCGGATGGACAAGAATTTTCCCGTCAGACAAGGAGATTTTCCACAGGCATACTGACGTATGGCAAGGGAAATCGACGCAGTACGGCAGGAAAAAGACCGGCCAAACGGCGTGCTGCGGTTGTGAAGACAGGTTCTCAATCATCCTGTGTGGAATGGGCCCACTGGTAGACTGCCGCGGCGGCGTTTTTGGGCACCGCCGCCTGCAGCTCCTCCAGGGAAGCCTCCTTGATGGCCTTCAGGCTCTTGAATCGCTTCAGCAGGGCCGTCCGCCTGGCCTCGCCTACGCCGGGGATGTTGTCCAGAGCGGAGCCCTTGACGCTTTTGCCGTGGCTCTCCCGGTTGAAGGTGATGGCAAAGCGGTGCGTCTCCTCCTGAATGCGTCCAATCAGGGTAAATACCGCCTGGGTACCCTTGATGCCGATCTCCCGCCCTTCAGGCGTAACCAGAGCTCTGGTTCGGTGGCGGTCATCCTTCACCATGCCGAATATGGGGATGGCCAGGCCAAAACGCTCCGTCACCCGGCGGGCCACCTTGGCGTGCTGCTCGCCGCCGTCGATGAGCATCACGTCCGGCAGAGGCATAAATTTCTTGTCCTGCTCCATATAATGGGTGAGCCGTCTGGTCAGAACCTCCTCCATGGATCTGTAATCGTCCGGATGGCCCTCCAGCTCCTTGATGCGGAACCGCCTGTACCGCTCCTTGGCGGGCCGGGAGCCGTGAAACACTACCATGGACGCCACAATATCCTCCGCGCCGGTGTTGGAAATGTCGTAGCTTTCCATCCACACCGGAGCCTCCGGCAAACCCAGCATTTTCCCCAGCAGCTCCAGGGTTTTGTCAATGCGCTCCTGATTTGTGGTCTGCCGTTCCGCCTCCTCCCGGGCGTTGGCGGCCGCCATTTGCAGCACCTGAACCCGTTCCCCCCGCTGCGGCACCCGGAGAGACACCTTATGTCCGGCCTGCTCCGTCAGAAGCTGTTCCAAAACCTCCTGATCTTCAATTTCTGCGGAGATGCAGATCTCCCTGGGCAGCACCGGCTTGCCGCCGTAGTATTGCAGCAATAGCGCCGAGAGGATCTCAGCTTCCTCCTCCAAACCGGAGGCGGAAAACAGCTCCGCTTCCCGGCCCGTCAGCTGGCCGTCCTCGTAGTGAAGCACTGCGTAGCAGCACTTGATCCCCAGGTACAGCCCCCACACATCCGTATCGGCGCAAACTCCGGCAAACACCTTCTGCCGCTTGCTGAGCACCTTGATGGCGGCAATCCGGTCCCGGAGAGCGGCCGCCTCCTCGAAATTCCAGTTCTCCGCCGCCGCCTGCATTTCCTCCTCCAGCGTTCCTGTCACCAGCCGGATTTTACCCTCCAGCAGCTGCACCGCCAAATCTATCCGGCGGTTATATTCTTCCGCCGTCATCTCTGCCCGGCAAAAACCGTCGCACCGGCCCATATGGTGGTTCAGACAGGGCCGCTCCTTCCCGATGTCCCGGGGGAAGGTCTTGGTGCATGTGGGCAGGTGAAGGGCGGCCCTTACCGCATCCAGGGCGGAGCGGGTCTCAAACCGGCCGCCGTAAGGGCCAAAGTACCTGGCCCCGTCGTCGGAGACCCGGCTGACGATGGAAAATTTGGGATATGCCTCCCGGCTCAGGCGGACGAACGGGTAGCCTTTGTCGTCCTTGAGAAGGATATTGTACCGGGGCATGTACTGCTTAATGAGGGCGTTTTCCAGTACCAGAGCCTCGAACTCGCTGCCTACGATGATGGTGTCGAAGTCATCCACCTGCCCCACCATGGCGTGGGTTTTCAGGTTGTGGCCCCGGCCGGCCTGGAAATATTGGCTCACCCGGTTTTTCAGCTTTTTGGCCTTGCCTACATAAATGACCTCCCCGTCCCTGCTGTGCATCAGGTACACTCCGGGAGCCAGGGGCAGGCTGTTGGCTTTTTCCAGTAATTCTTCCTTTGTCATATAACGTCCTCCAACTGACGGTTCGCCCCTTTTGTGACATCGCCAGCCCGCACATCAACGCTGCGGGCATCCATAGAACAAAATCCCCCCCGGTAAACGGGAATTTATCGTTCCAGCAGGAACGCCTTGATCCCTTCACTTATCGCTTTGTACTCATAATCATGGACATAATGCGGACAATTTAATTCTATATATTCCCCTTCATCAACCTGTGATATATATTCTATCGGAATTTTCCTCCACAATTCTTTATCAAAGCCTGTTCCACCAGAGCCGTCTGAAATAAATAATAACATTGGAAGCTGCGGTACACCCATACAGTTCACTTTTTCAGCATTTTCCTTTACTCGTTCCACTTCGTTTATCATTGTCACGGTTGCTGCCCGACTGTAGAAAACAGCTTGATAGATTTCTTTTTCGTCGTCGGATAATGTACCATGCTTGATAGCGTCACTGTCCGAAATGCCCGGTATCAAACGAGTGACACCCATATCAGCCGCCCAGCTTGCAATGCGCATAACCAGCATATTTATGTTCATGTTGTCATAATACTCCGGCACCGCCATATCAAGTCCAATAATTGCAGATACCTCCTCAGGATACTTCTGCGCCCAATACAGGGCTTCAAGTCCTGACATTGAGTGGGAGCAGAGGACATAGGGCGCATTTAGTCCCGCAGCGGCAAGAGCAGTCCTTGTGTCCTCGAGTATGGAATCAATGTCTCTGTCCTTATCGACAACATCGCTGAAACCGTATCCGAATTTCTCTACAACCACGATCTGATATTGATCGCTTAAAAGAGAATAGAGGGACTTGAAATCCAATATGGGAGAGCAGGTACCGCCGCCTGACATAAAAACAAGCGCCGTATCGCCGGTTCCTTCAACATAGATACTCATATCATGTCCGCCAACTTCAACCATTTGTCCTGAAGGCGAACGCAATTCAGTTTCCGCTTTCAGGCGGACTTGATGATTGATATATATGATAAGCAGCAATACAGGCACTGCGGCAAACACGATAACCGCTATCTTTACAGCACTTTTTCTCATAGTGTTCCTTATCTCATCTCACGTAGAAGCTTCAGTTTGTAGAGCCGGTACATGCAAAGTATACCACTATCGCAAGTGGCGTTCAACCCTCATTTATATACGCTACCCACAGCAGCAGGCAGTGCGCCGGTAGATACCCGGCGCCGCTTGTTGTGCGTAAGCGTCTCTCAGCAGAGGGCCGGCAAAGAGAGAGGAGCGCCCGGATCATCCGCGGACGCTCCCACTTCGGTTCTCCCTGCCGGCCGGTCACAGTCCCCGGCCTGTACCTAAGATAAAAAGACTGCTTCGTCACCGAAACAGTCTTTCATCCGCTGTATATAGGTTCTTACTCGCCAAATTCGCCGGAACGGACCAACTCAGCCAGGGCCTCTACAGCCTCTTTCTCATCAGAACCGTCGGCAATCAGTGTAATGGTAGTCCCTTTGACAATGCCCAGAGACAGCACGCCCAACAGGCTCTTGGCATTCACCCGGCGCTCGTCCTTCTCGACCCAGATGCCGCTTTTGAACTCGTTGGCTTTGCGGATGAAATAGGTGGCAGGCCGCGCATGCAGGCCAACCTCGTTGTTGATGGTGACTTCCTGAGTATACATAGACCCATTATCTCCTCTTCAATCTCAATCTGCATATACGGAATGACAGCCGGAGACCCCGGCTACGTTCTTAGGATAGTTTATATGTTAGCAAATTTCCCCGTCCCCGTCAATAGCACATTCCACAAAATTGTCCTTCCGCAAAAGAGCTTTGCATACCGATTTGTGGGAAATTCTACGAAAGCGCCGTCTTCCCCCTTTTTTCGGTACGGCGGGAGAGGGCCGGAGCCCT
>OFFE01002127.1_pt1 | contig 12470 bp, 13 predicted proteins | sample 1521371 | NCBI WGS metagenome assembly OFFE01 (sample SAMEA3504131, study PRJEB24116) | mouse gut metagenome | biome: mouse gut; feature: mouse-associated habitat; material: faeces | place: Denmark | collected 2011 | reverse complement strand
CGGCGGCCACGCCCTTGTAGTTCTCCTCCTTGGCGGAGAGGACCAGGATGTTCTTTCCCTGAAGGGCCTCAGAAATCTTGCCGAAGAGGTCGGCGTCCTTCTCGCTGTTCTTGCAGCCGGCCACCACGATGGGCTTGTCAACCGCTTCAGCCACAGCCTTGGCGTCGGCCACGCAGTCCTCAATGGACTTGTTGGCTCCGTTGGGGTCCGCCAGATCGAAGCGGATGCAGACGAAATCCGCCTCAGGCAGCCCGGCGGCCTTCTTGGCGCGCTCGGCCAGGGTGCCGCACCCGGCGTAGAATTCCTTCAGACCTTCGGAAGGCTGCTCGGGGTCGTCAGACACATCGATCCCGATCTTGGGACGATTGACGATGGGCGCGTCAAAGGAGTAGAGATTGAAGACGTTCTGGCCGCCCAGAGTGGTGGCCTTGTCTCCGGTCCCCAGCGTCAGTTCATTAATTTTGGCGCTGAAAACCTGGGGCTTTTTTGCGAAAGGCATAGGTAGTTGTCTCCCTTCATTAAATTATCGACTCTCGAAAATAATATTGAATTATCGCGCCTCCGGCGCGAGGAGTATCTGCTTCCGGCCGGTTCCCAAGGATTTTTCCAGGACCGGGCCAAAGGAGGCTCTCCTGTTTTTACAGCGTCAGGCTGTCGAAGATACGATGCACAGCCTGCTTTACAGGGCTGTTCTCCGGAACCGTGACAGAGGGCTTCCCCTCCGCGTCATACTCATAGACGGTGCCGTCATGGGGAACGACGCCAATGAGCTTCATGCCGTACTTGTCGATCTCCTCCTGCACGCCGGGGTTCAGTTCACCGTTGGGGGCCCGGTTGATAATAAGCCCCACTTCCTTGGCACCCAGCTTGAGATCCACGATCATCTCGCTCAGCCGGCCCGCCGCCTGAACGCCCCGCCGGGAGCAGTCACTGACCAGCAGGATAGTGTCCACCTGGGGCAGCACCCCCCGGCTCAGATGCTCCAGTCCAGCCTCGTTGTCCACCACAATATAGCGGTAGTTCTTGGCATACTTGGCCACCTGGGAGGTCAAAAGGCCGTTGACGAAGCAATAGCAGCCCTTTCCCTGGGTGCGGCCCATGACCAGCAGATCATAGCCGTCCGTCTCCGTCAATGCGTCGGAAAAGCGCATCTCGGCGTAGTCCGCCTTGGTCATTCCGGCGGGAATCACCTGCTCGGAGGCCATCTCCGCCCGGGCAATGTCCTCCCGGATATCTCCCAGGGTTTCCTCCACCTCCACTCCCAGCACCTCGTTGAGATTTGAGTTGGCGTCGGCGTCCACGGCCAGAACAGGCCCCTGTTTCTTTTCACAGAGATACTCAATAAGCATCCCGCAGATTGTCGTCTTTCCTACGCCGCCCTTGCCGGCCAGCGCGATGGTCTGGGCCATAGCTGATCTCTCCTTATCGTTCGTTGGAATCGGGGAAGGGGACGCCGCACCGCTGGAACGGCGTCCTCCTTATCAAAGGTCTACGATGCCGCTCTCCTTGACGATGCGGGCCACGTCGTCGTACTTGTTCAGCGCGTACAGGTGGATGCCGTCGATGCCGCAGGCGCGGTACTCGTCGATCTGGTTGATGGTGTAGGCAATGCCCGCCTCCTTGAAGCTGGCCTTCTTGCCGGCCACGTCGGCGTCGAAGGGCTCTTTGTCGAAGGGATTGGGGAAAATCCAATTCTTGGAGATGATCTCGCACAGCGCCCGGGGCATGACGCAGCCGTTGCGGCTGAGAGCCATGTTGATGGTGGCAGCCTGATCCAGAATGGGCATGATACCCACATCTACGGGCATCCAGATGCCGGCGGCCCGAATGGCCTCCAGCCAGTACTTGAACTGGTCCATGTCCCAGCAGAGCTGGGTCATGATGTAGTCCGCGCCCTCGTCCTGCTTCTGCTTGAGGAATCCGATATCGGCTTCCAGGCTGCGGCAGGCGATGTGGCCCTCAGGGGAGCCGGCCACGGCGATGGTGAACTTATCGCCGAACTCCTTGCGCACGAACTTCACAAGCTCGGTGGCGTAGTGCAGATCGCCGCCGGTGCCGGTCCAGCCGAAAGGCAGATCGCCGCGGAGGGCCAGCATGTGGTTGATGCCGTGAGAGAGGTAGTTCTCCAGCTGCTCCTTGATACCCTCGCGGGTGTTGCCGATGCAGGTGAAGTGGGTGACGGGAGTGCATTTGCCATCCTTCTGAATCTTGTCCAGAACTTCCAGATTCTTGCCCACGTTGGTGCCGCCGGCACCATAGGTGCAGGAGATGTAATCAGGGTTCAGGGTGTACAGCTGCTCCAGCACGCCGCCCTCGCCGCACAGCTTTTCCATGCCCACGTCGGTCTTGGGGGGGAACACTTCAAAGGAAAATGCTGATCTCTCTTCAAAAATGTCGGCTACGCTCATGATGAATAGTCCTCCATGTGTAAAATATATTTTTCAGCGGCTCCGCCGCATGGGGCGCTAAATTATGGATCCACCTTCTGAATCCTCTTCCGAATCTGGTCTTGTTTTGTGATTTCAGCAAGAACGGCTTCCTTGGGGTTCCTGCTTTCCTGTCGCAGCTGAAAGCTGTTTTGCACAAGCAGGCCGGGGCCTTCGCGCCGCTGTTATCAGAGCGGCGTAAAGCTGTACCGCTTCAGCAGGCCGGCGGTGTTGGTGTGGTAGACCACCGCGCCGTCGGAAAGGTCTTCCCGCTCGATCTCCGCCCGGGGCTCCAGGGCGCGGATGTAGGCGTCCGTATCCTCCACGGACACCTCCTGAAAATCCACGTCCCGCATCTGGTTGTTACTGCACTGATTGAAAATCTCGCAGCAGAGCTCGTACTCTCTCATAACTGCTTCACTCCGCCGCCACGATGACGCTGCCCGCCGTCAGATCCGCACTGACCAGACGGCCGGTGACGGTCATCCTCTCCCCCATCACGTCCTCAAAGATCAGCTTGTCTCCATCCACGTTGATGCTGGCCACAAACTTGCAGAGGATGTTGTCTTCCTGCTTCTCATTTCTATAAACTGTGGAAAGGCACATGGGAATCACTCCTTGTCATTCAGAATAAGCTTTACTTTTTCAGCTCCTCCAGCGCGGCGGAGAGGTATCCGTTGGCCTGGTCGAACGACTCCACCGCGTGAAGCAGCTGGTGACGGACCTCCCCGTCGAACTGCTCCGCCATATCGCCCAGCTCCTTGGCATGGTGGATGTTGTGCTCCAGCATGTAGCGCAGCACCGCCATCGTCTGCTCTCCGCCGTGGGCGTGGTGATGCTCCCCCTGATGGGTATGCTGGTGGGTATGGGTGAAGGTCTGCCCGTTTTCATCGGTGTGGGCGTGCTCATGGACGTGCTCGCCGTGGGCGTGGGAATGGTCGTGATCAAAATGTCCCATGATTGAGTCTTCCTCCATCGTCATATTGACACAATTTTAACTAAATACACTATACCCCAAATTCTTTCCGTTTGCAAGGAGTAGAAGCGGAATATTTCACGAAAAATTTTTGTGACTTTTGTGAAATCAGACAGTTTGCAAAAAGCCGCTCGAAAAATGCTGGACATTTTCCCAGCGCAGTGGTATAATAGCGCCAAACTGACCGGTATTTTTGTGTGCTTATCCGTCATTAGCACCAAAATCCACCGGTTATTTGTGTGAGGAGGTATTTTTGTGATCAGTTTCATCATCTGTCTCGCGCTTCTCGTCGGAGGATACTTCACCTACGGCAAGGTCGTGGAAAACACCTTCGCTCCCGATGACCGCGAGACCCCCGCCGTCAAGATCAACGACGGCGTGGACTACGTGGTGCTTCCCCAGTGGAAGCTGTTTCTGGTGCAGCTGCTGAACATCGCAGGCCTGGGCCCCATTTTCGGCGCGCTTCAGGGCGCTTTGTGGGGACCCATCGTATTCTTGTGGATCACCTTCGGCACTCTTCTGGCCGGCGGCGTCCACGACTTCTTCTCCGGCATGATGAGCGAGCGCAACAACGGCGAGTCCATCTCCGAGATTGCCGGCATCTATCTGGGCGGCGCCATGAAGAACGTCATGCGCGTGTTCAGCGTGGTGCTGCTGGTGATGGTGGGCACCGTGTTCGCCGTGGGTCCTGCCGGACTGATCGTCACGCTGTTCCAGCAGAACGGCGTGGAGGGAATTCTGGCCACCACTCTGTTCTGGCTCATCGTCATCCTGATCTACTACTTTATCGCCACGTTCCTCTCCATTGACAAGATCATCGGTAAGGTGTACCCCATCTTCGGTATCTGCCTGATTGTCATGGCGGTAGGCGTTGCCATCGGCATTTTCGTCAATCCCGACTACACCATCCCTGAGATCTGGAGCAACTTCCGCAGCATGCATCCCGCCAGCACCCCCATCTGGTCGTTCATGTTCATCACTGTGGCCTGCGGCGCCATCTCCGGTTTCCACGCCACTCAGTCTCCCTTGATGGCCCGCTGCATGAAGAGCGAGCGCCAGGGTCATTTTGTGTTCTACGGCGCCATGGTCTGCGAGGGTGTCATCGCCCTGATCTGGGCCGCCGCCGGCTGTTCCCTCTATGAAGTCACCGGCGGGCTGAATACCGGCCTTCAGGCGGTGCTTGCCAACGGCCAGTCTGCCGCCATCTATGACGTGTGCGCCAAGACCATGGGCGGCATCGGCATCGCGCTGGCCATGCTGGGCGTCATCGCCTGCCCCATCACCTCCGGTGATACCGCCTTCCGCTCCGCCCGTCTGGTACTGGCCGACTGGCTGAAGCTGGATCAGGGCAGCTACAGAAACCGTCTGATCCTCTGCATCCCCGTACTGGGCGTGGGCGCTTTCCTGGGCATCGGCAATTGCCTGAAGTTTATCGACTATACCGTCATCTGGCGTTATTTCAGCTGGACCAACCAGACTCTGGCCATGATCGTGCTGTGGGCTGCGTCCATGTATCTGTTCTACGACAAGAAGAACTATTGGATCACCGCCGTTCCCGCCACCTTCATGAGCGCCGTATCTGCTACATACTTTGTCCTGGCCCCCGAGTGCCTGGGCAAGCTGGTGAACACCTACGCCGACGGCAAGCTGGTTTCCTATAACACCTTGGTGGCCTATCCCATCGGCATCGCGGTGGCCGCGCTGTTCCTTGGAATCTTCCTCTTCTCCATCAAGAAGCGGAACGTCAGCCCCCGGTATGATACCCTGAAGAAGTAACCTTCATTCCCAACAGCCAGAATGGGGCGGAGGGGCCGGAATACCGCCCCTCCGCCGCCGTTTATTCAGGAGGCGTCCATGATCTTCAAACCGAGACAATTGAGCCTGACCGGCCTGGACAGCGACACCCTGGCCGCAGACAAAAAATCCTGCAAGCGCTTCGGCCCCTGCGGTGTGGGCAGGCAGGCCCTGTACCTCAACAGCTTCTATATTGACCGGTGCTTCTATGTCGCCCTCTCCTCCGTCCGCCGGATTTTCAAGCGGGTGGCCATGAGCAAGGGTGGATTCACCGGCAAGGGCATGTTCGCCTCCATTCCCTATCTGGTGGTGGAATACGACGGCGGCAAGCAGAAGCAATGCAATTTCAAACGAGAGGACGACGTGGACCGCCTGCTGGAGTATTTTGCCCAAGTCTGCCCGGAGGTTCCCCGGCTCAGCGAGGAGGGTGAGCGCCGTCTGGCAGAAAAAGCGGCCAGAGAAGCCCGGCGCTACCTGAAGGAGCTGACTCCGCAGGCACAGAAATCCTGGGACGAGCTGGAGCGGGCCAAAGCAAAGCTGGCAGAGGACCCTGCCCGTTCCAACCGTCTGGCCCGGGCCGCCCGGGCCAAGCGCAACAGCGACCGGTCCAACCCTGCTTACAAGTGGGTTGCCCTGACCATTGTGATTCTGGGAGCGGCGGCGCTGGCATACGGCGTGTGGTCCTGGCTGCAAAAGAACAGCACAGGGGTTTATTTTCTTCTCTTCGGACTGGCAGCCATCTTTTTCTTCTCCGGCGCCAATGTGCTGCCCACAGCCCGGAACAACAAAAAAGCTGTAGCCCGGGAGTGGGAGGAAGCCAAATCCGCCATGAAGGAGCTGGCAGGCGGAAAATTTCCGGTTCCTGGCCATTACGCACATCCCATAGTCCTGGAGCGAATGATCCGTATCCTCCGGGAGGGCCGGGCGCAGACCTCCGGCGAGGCCCTGGAAGTTCTCAAGAAGGACCTGAAGGCCCTCAACTCCTCCGTCCAGGTGGAGCAGGAGGAATACGACGAGGTAGTCTGCATCAAGCCCATGTTTCTGCTTCAGGATTACCAGTAAAATTTTTTGCTTTATATGAAAAATCACTGCATATGGCAGCTCATGCGGACATGCGCAGTCACCCCTCTTTACAGGCAATTCTCCGCAGGAAACCAGCCGTACAGAAATCCGCAGGATATCCCCAGCTCCGGGATATCCTGCGGATTTTCTATGGTTTGGGCTATGTTTTGCACCGCCGCAGATGGAGCAAGAAGACGCCGGAAAGCCCCTCTGGAAGCGCAATCCAGTCTCCGGCGGCATCTTCTTTCCCATTCTTCCCTGCTGCAATACGGTTTGCATGAATACCTTTCCTGAACAGCATTTTGAAACTGACTCCGGCAGGTGCCGTAATGATCATTTTCTGAATCGCTTCCACTACTTCCATAAACGGATCACTCCCGCGTCCTGGAACTGCTTGAGCAGCAGCAGAACAATGGGCAGCAGAATCATCCCGCCCACTCCCATGAACCGGAACCCCACATACATGGCCAGCAGCGCGGTAATCGGCGGCAGGTCCGCCTGTCCCGCCAGCAGCCGGGGTTCCAGCAGCGTGTGGACAATCAGTCCCACGGCGTACAATACCAGCAAAGACAATCCCCGCTCTGTGCTCCCCATCAGAAAGCAGCCCAGCGCCCAGGGAAACAGCACCGTCCCCGTTCCCAGCACCGGCAGCGCGTCTACCAGAGCGGTAAAGACCGCCGCCAGCAGGGCATAATCCAGCCTCATCCACACAAACCCCGCCAGCAGAATACCGAACGTGGCCAGAATCAGCAGCAGCTCCGCTCTCAGCCATTTGAGAATGGTGGAACGGAAACAGTGGGCCGCTTCCCGGCACCTCCCCTGCCACGCCGGAGGCAGCTGCCGCTTGAGAAAGGCCAGAATAGACGGATAGCTCAGGCTGGTAAAATACACCGCCAGTACCGTCGTCACCAGAAACAGTCCCGCATCCGGCAGGGCGGAGAGCAGCGAGGACGCCGCACCCATCAGACGCGTTCCCGCCGCACCCGCCAGACCGGGCCCTTCCTCCATCAGCTGTCCCGCCAGCAGATCCAGGGCGGAACGCAGAAAAGCCGGGCTGGAGGCATACCAGCGCTCAATCTGATCCAGCATCCCGTTCCACACCGCTGGGAATCTCTCCATCAGCTCCGGCAGACGGTCGGACCATTGCCGCAGCTCCACCGTCAGCCGCGCCAGCACCATCACTACGCCGCCCCCCGCCACCACCAGAAGCAGCGTCGTCACCAGACCGGCGGCGAAAGCCCGCCGCACCTTCATCCGCCGCCGCAGTTTCTGTACCGACGGCTCCACCATGGCGCTCAGGGCCAGAGCCAGCAGAAACGGCAGCAGCGGCGCCAACAGCCATTTGAAAAAGATCACCGCGCCGCCCAGCCAGAGCAGAGCAGTGATTGTCTTTTGTAAAAAGACACTTAATTGTGACATATAGACAATCTGTACCTCTTTTCCTCCTGCCAGGCAGGAAAGATTGTGGATTTTTCCATCAGATTCCGGGTTGTAAAAGCGGCGGAGCTGTGGTACACTAGCAACATTCGAGGACATGTGACCGCAAGGGGGATACAAAATGGGAGCAAAGACCAAATACTATATTGTGGCCGCCGCCGCTCTGCCGGAGATTTTCATTAAGGTGGCGGAGGCAAAGCGGATGATGCAGACCGGCGAGGCTGATACTGTGGGCGAGGCCACCCGGCAGGTGGGCATCAGCCGCAGCGCCTTTTACAAATACAAGGACGCCGTTCAGCCCTTCAACGACATGAAGACGGGGCACATTATCACTTTCTACGCCATGCTGAAAGATAATCCCGGCGTACTGAGCAATGTCCTTGCTATTTTTGCCGGGAGCGGGGCGAATATTCTTACCATCAACCAGTCCATTCCCACCAACGGCTGCGCCGCCGTGACGGTTTCCGCTGAAACCAGCGACATGGAAATTACGCTGGAGGAGCTGATCAGCCAGGCCGCCGCCCTGGAGGGCGTGGTGCGCTTTGAAATTCTGGCGGGATAATTTTTTAAGCGTGAACATTCCGAAATGACTCGGAGCGCTTTCTTTCCGCCTCCGGGCGGCAGCGAAGGAGAGGAGAATTGCTATGGCAAATTTTGCGGTAATGGGGTTTGGTACGGTTGGCAGCGGCGTGGCGGAGGTACTGCGCATGAACGGCGCGTCCATCGCGGAAAAACTGGGGGAACCCCTCCATCTGAAATATATTCTGGACGTGCGCGACTTATCCGCCACGCCTTACGCGGACATCGCGGTAAAGGACTTCTCTGTGTTGGAGAACGACGCTGAGCTGGACGTGGTGGTGGAGTCCATCGGCGGCGCCAAGGTGGCGCTGGACTTCACCCGCCGGGCCCTTATGGCCGGCAAGCACGTTGTCACCTCTAACAAGGAGCTGGTGGCTTCCCATGGGAGGGAGCTTCTTGCGATTGCCAGAGAGAAAAACGTCAATTACCTCTTTGAAGCCAGCGTAGGCGGAGGCATCCCGGTACTGCGCCCTCTGTTCCAGTGTCTTGCGGGGAACCGGATCGAGGAGGTAGTGGGCATCCTTAACGGCACCACCAACTATATTCTCACTCGGATGGTAAAAAGCGGCGTCCCCTTTGCCGAGGCGCTGAAGGAGGCTCAATCCAAGGGTTACGCCGAGCAGAATCCCGCCGCCGACGTGGAAGGACTGGATGCAGGACGGAAGATCTGTATTCTCTCCAATCTGGCCTGGGGCAAGGAGGTCCTGCCGGAGAACATCAGCGTGCAGGGCATCAGCGGCCTGGATCTGAAGGACGTGGCCATTGCCAGCGCCGGGGGATACCGGGTGAAGCTGCTTGGTCGGGCGGTAAAGCTGGACGGCGGGAAGCAGGCGGCCTATGTGGCCCCCCATCTGGTACCGGAGGACTGCCCCATCGCGGCGGTGGACGATGTATTCAACGCCATCATGATCCGCGGCAACGCTGTGGGCGAGGTGATGTTCTACGGCCGGGGAGCCGGAGATCTGCCCACCGCCTCCGCCGTCATGGGCGACGTGATAGACGCCTTGCAGCACCGGGTCAGACGCAGAAACCTGGGCTGGAGCGAGAGTGCAGAGCTGGCGGGACCGGACCAGCTGTCCATGCGCTGGTATCTGCGGGGAGACTTCCCGGTCCCGGCGGGGTGCGAAACCCTGTCCGGCGGCGGGATTATCACCGGCGTTCTGCATGCCGGCGAGGCCAGAACCCTGGCAGAAAAACTGGGCGCAGCGGCGCTGCTGCCGGTTCTGGGATAACCTTTTTGTCCTCGGGACACTATAATGGAGTGTCACCCAATTTGCCAACAGAGAGGAAGCATCCTTATGAGTTTGATTGTACAGAAATTTGGCGGCAGTTCTGTCCGGGACGCCCAGCGCATCCGGAATGTGGCGGGCATTATTGCCGATACTTATAGAGCGGGAAATCAGGTGATGGCCGTCCTGTCCGCTCAGGGCGACACCACTGACGACCTGATCGAAAAGGCGCGGGAAATCAATCCCCGGGCCTCCAAGAGAGAGATGGATATGCTGCTGAGCACCGGCGAGCAGATCTCCATCGCTCTGTGCGCCATGGCCCTGGAGGGCATGGGCCTGCCGGTGGTGAGTCTCACCGCCTGGCAGGTGGGCGTTCATACCACCAGCACTTATTCCGACGCGCGCATCCAGCGCATTGATCCCGAGCGCATCCAGCGGGAGCTGGACAAAAACAAGATTGTCCTGGTGGCAGGATTCCAGGGTGTGAACCGGGTGGGCGACGTGACTACCCTGGGCCGGGGTGGATCTGACACCAGCGCCGTGGCGCTGGCTGCTGCCTTTGGAGCGGATCTGTGCCAGATCTACACCGACGTGGACGGCGTGTACACCACCGATCCCAGAGTAGCCGGCGGCGCAGTGAAGCTGGAGGAAATCACCTATGACGAGATGCTGGAGCTGGCCAGTCAGGGAGCCCAGGTGCTTCACAACCGCAGCGTGGAGCTGGCGAAAAAATACCGGGTGAATATGGAAGTCGTGTCCAGTCTGGAGCGGAAGCCCGGCACGAAAGTCAAGGAGGTCGTCAAAATGGAAAAGACAAACATCGCCGGCGTGGCGAAGGATACAAGCATCGCGCGGATCGCGGTAGTAGGGCTGGAACACAACCCCGGCGTAGCCTTCCGGGTGTTCTCCCTGCTGGGCAGGGCCAACATCAATGTGGACGCCATCATCCAGTCCATCGGGCGGGATACCAGCAAGGACATCAGCTTCACCCTGCCCCGTGCCGACGTAGAGGAGGCCACGAGGGTGCTGGAGGAGCAGAAGGACGCCCTGGGCTTCGACCACCTGACGGTGGAGGACAAGATCGCCAAGGTATCCATCGTGGGCGCGGGGATGATGACCACCCCTGGCGTGGCCGCGAAGATGTTCGAGGCGCTGTATGACGCCAACATCAATATCCAGATGATCAACACCAGCGAGATCCGGGTCTCCGTCTTCATCGACGAGGAGGACGTGAACGCCGCCATGCGGGCGGTCCACGACAAATTCTTCGGCGACCAGTTGTAGAAACTGCACAAAAAAATCCTCTTGATATCCCCCGCTCTTGTAAAAGGGCGGGGGATATGTTATGATTTTAACGAAACGTTCTCTTACGGACAAAACTGGAGGTGTACCATGACAGAAACTCTCGCCACTCGGAAGCCGCTGACGGGCTATCATCTGAAGCTCATCGCCCTTATCACCATGTTCATCGACCACATTACGGTGGTGTTGGTCCCGTCAGGGACCGTGTACTTGGTCCTGCGGGGCATCGGACGCATATCTTTCCCCATTTACGTGTTCCTCATCGCGGAGGGGTGCCGGTACACCAGTGACCGCTTCAAGTACGCCATGCGGCTGGGGGCGTTCGCCCTCATCAGTGAGATTCCCTATGACTTGGCGCTGTATCCGGCGGTCTTGGAGCAGACTGGGTGGGGCTGGAACTTTACGTGGCGCACGAACGTGTTTTATACGTTGTTTTTCGCCGTAGCCATCATCCATATCTATGAGACCCTGCGCCGCCAGTCCAGGGGGCGGCAGTTGCTGGGCATCGGCTGTGAGGCGGCTTTTTTTGCCATCGTCATCCTGGTGGCACTCTATGTGGAAAGTCCTCTCAGCATAAGAGTTATGATGGTTGTCAGCACCGTGTATGTACTAGCGGTCCTGCTGCTGTGCCGCTGGATGGAGAAGCACCCCGGCAAACCGGCCAAGCCGGGCTGGCTGGCCAATGTGCTGGCGGTCGCGGCGCTGATCGTCCCGGTCCTGATGGCGCAGGAGCTTGGGAGCAGCTATGGTATATTCGGCATTCTGGTGATCTTCCTGGTCTACCTCGCCAAGGATCGGAAATGGCAGTGCATCTTCCTTTCGCTGTGGATGCTCCACGAGTACGTCTGGTCCACCGTGGCCGCAGCGCTCCAGGGGGGAGCGGTCAATATGGTCTCGGCAATCTCGTGGCCCGGCTTTGCCCTGCTGTCGGCGGCCCTGATCTACTTCGCCTACAACGGCCAACGGGGCAAAAAAGCGAAATGGGGCTTCTATGCCGCCTATCCTGCCCACCTCGCTATCTTAGCGGCGATCCGGGCCCTGCTGAAAGTCTGACCAAAAAGTGCCTGGGGACCTCCTCCCAGGCGCTTTTCCCGTCCGCCGAACCCCGGACACCCCGCCCCGCGGCACGGATTTCCTGATTTTCTTGATTCTTCATATTGAAAACCCTGGACAGCTGTTGTATAATCGGAGTAACATAGGAGAGGAGGCGGGCCATGCCGCGCCTAGAGCTGGAAATCACCGAGGCGCTCGACGGGCGGACGGTCCGCTCCCTTTTGCGTGGGGAGCTGGGCCTCTCTGCGGGATGTGTTGGACGTCTGAAGCGGGCGGAGGGAGGCATCACCGTGGGCGGCGTCCGCGTTTTCACCAACGCTGTCCTCCAAACCGGGGACACCCTCACCGGAGACCTGGACGCGGCGGAGCGGCCCACGGCGGTGGAGCCCGTGCCCATGGAGCTGGACATCGCCTTTGAGGACGAGCACCTTCTGATCTTGAACAAGGCCGCGCCCTTGGCGGTAATCCCCTCCTCCTTCTCCCCGGGGGAGCCCACCCTGGCGGGCGGCTTGGCCCACTACCTGGGCCCCGGCTTCTCCTTCCACCCGGTCAACCGTCTGGACCGGGGGACTACAGGCCTCATGGCCGTGGCCAAGACCGGATGCGTCCACG
>OFFE01002124.1_pt1 | contig 12477 bp, 11 predicted proteins | sample 1521371 | NCBI WGS metagenome assembly OFFE01 (sample SAMEA3504131, study PRJEB24116) | mouse gut metagenome | biome: mouse gut; feature: mouse-associated habitat; material: faeces | place: Denmark | collected 2011 | reverse complement strand
AATTATTTCCTACCAGGGGCCTTTTTGTGCTGTCCGCACAATACGGGGCGGTTCATGCAAAGGAGCGGGAAATTTTTCAGGCCCGCCGCAGCGCGGGAGACGAGATGCGGAACCTCTCCCATTTGTTCAGAAAAAGAGAGGACAGCGCCGGGAGAATCTGTTATTATGAATCAGGAAAGCGCAGGGGAGGAATACCAAAATGGAATGGGTAGACGGACTGAACGCAGCCATAGCTTACATTGAGGAGCATCTCGAGGAGGAACTGGATTATGATACCCTGGCGAGGATCGCATGCTGTCCGGCGTACCACTATCAGAGAATGTTTGCCTATATGGCCGGCGTGCCCCTGTCGGAGTACATCCGGAGGAGAAGAATGTCCCGGGCGGCGGTGGATCTGCAAACCGGGGACAAGGTTGTCGACGTGGGCCTCCGGTATGGCTACCAGTCCCCTACCGCCTTCAACCGGGCTTTTCAGGCGGTTCACGGCATAGCTCCGTCGGTGGTCCGGGAAGAGGGCGCCGTAGTGAAGTCCTTTCCACCGCTGCGTTTTACTGTCACAATAAAAGGAGCGGAAGAAATGGAATATCGTATCGAAAAGCGGGATGCCTTCCGAATTGTGGGGATCTCCGCACCTCTGGACCAGGACATTGAGAAAAATTTTTCCCTGGTACCCCAGATGTGGGGAAAGGCGGCTGGAAACGGTACCATCACCCGGCTGGCGGCACTGATGGAAGGTTCGCCTATGGGACTGCTGGGCGTCAGCGCCTGCGGCGACGGGGAGGCGTGGCGGTACTGGATCGCCGTAGCCAGCGAACGGGAGGCGGAGGGCTTCGAGACGTACACCGTCCCGGCGGCAGTCTGGGCGGTCTTCCCCGGCGAGGGAAGCAGCCTGTCCTTGCAGGAGCTGGAACGGCGGGTGGTTACAGAATGGCTGCCCAGCTCCGGGTATGTGTACGGCAGCGCGCCGGATGTGGAGGTCTATCTCAACGCCGACCCTGCCAATGCCAAGTACGAGGTCTGGATTCCTGTAGTGAAACAGGAGGGATAGGCGCTCTTGCTGTATTGTGATCGACAAGGCTATCAAAAAAGCAGGGACCTGGCTTGCGCCGGTCCCTGCTTTTTCAGTTCAGAAAATCTTTCAGTTTCTTGCTTCGGCTGGGGTGACGGAGCTTGCGGAGCGCCTTGGCCTCGATCTGGCGGATGCGCTCCCGGGTGACGTTGAACTCCTTGCCTACCTCCTCCAGAGTGCGGGTTCGGCCGTCCTCAATGCCAAAGCGAAGCTTGAGCACTTTCTCTTCCCGGGGGGTCAGCGTGCTGAGCACGTCCACCAGCTGCTCCTTGAGAAGAGTGAAGCTGGCGGCCTCGCTGGGCTCGCTGGCCCCCTCGTCGGGAATGAAGTCTCCCAGATGGCTGTCCTCCTCCTCGCCGATAGGCGTTTCCAGACTGACAGGCTCCTGCGCAATCTTGAGGATCTCCCGGACCTTGTCCACAGGCATGTTCATTTCGTCGGAAATCTCCTCGGGAGAGGGATCGTGGCCCAACTCCTGGAGAAGCTGCCGGGACACGCGGATGACTTTGTTGATAGTCTCCACCATGTGGACAGGAATGCGGATCGTCCGGGCCTGGTCCGCAATGGCCCGGGTGATGGCCTGGCGAATCCACCATGTGGCGTAGGTAGAGAACTTGTAGCCTTTGGTGTAGTCGAATTTCTCCACCGCCTTGATAAGGCCCAGGTTGCCCTCCTGAATCAAATCCAGAAACAGCATTCCGCGGCCTACATACCTCTTGGCAATGGATACCACCAGACGGAGATTGGCCTCGGCCAGCTTTTGCTTGGCCTTGTCCCCTGCCCGGACAAGCGCCTTCAGCTCAGACAGATTCTCCGGGGACAGCGCTCCGTTTTCCGCCTCGTCCAGCTGCTCCTGGGCCAGATTGCCGGCGCTCATCTTCTGCGCCAGCTCAATTTCTTCCTCTGGTGTCAGCAGGGGCACCTTGCCGATCTCCTTGAGATACATCCGCACCGGGTCGTCAATGGCGAAGCTGTCCACCAGGGTATTGGGGTCAACCAGCTCCTCCTCTTCAATGTCGGCAATCTCGTCCAGCGGCGGATCCATATCGTCGGGAATCTCCGGCAGAATGTCCTCCTCGCTGCCAATCTCAATGGACAGGGATTCCAGAGAGTCGTAGAGCTTCTCCATCTGCTCGCTGTCCAGCTCAATCTCATCGAGGACCTCCATCATCTCTGCCGAATCCAGGCGTCCCCGCTTCTTTCCCCTGGCAAACAAGTCCATAACCTTTTCGTTAGCCAGCAATATGGAGGCGGCGGGCAGCGTGGACACCACCTTATCCGGCAGGCGGGCGTACTTCTTCTCCCCGCCCTTGTTTTCGACGGGCTTGTTTCCGGCGGCCGCCGCACCTCCGGTCAGCCCTTCCTTCTTCTTTGTCATGACTGCTTTCCTCCATTACCCTTTTTCTTTTTGTCTTCCTTGAATTTTTCCACGGCGGCTTGCAGCGGGTCAACCTCCGTTTCCCCCTGCCGCTTGTCTGCGGACACGCGCACCACCTGTATGTAATCGGCCAGGGCCCGGTCCGCGTGGGCCGGAGCCTCTGGTTTTTGCAGTACACTGCTTAAATGCCCCATTTCCTCCGGAGCGCAGCTTCCCGCCAGAGACGCCGCCGTCAGGGCATAGCCCTGATCCCACGCCTCCAGCAGCCGGGCGTACACCTTCCCCAAAAGAGGCGAGCTGAACGCCTCCGGCTCCAAACCGCGGCACTTCTCCGCCAGAGAACCGTCCAGCAGCAGCAGACGGATGATTCCCTCCTCCGCCATAGCGGAGCGGAGATCGGTATAGCGGATGGTCCGGTCCCGGGGCTGGCGCAGAGCGGCGGTATTCAGGTTCTCCCGCCGGAGCTCCTTCCGGTCCTGCCCCCGCTTCCTGCGGCGGGCCCGCTCCACCTCCATCAACATGGCCTGCCGGGAAATGCCCGCCGTCTCGGCGGCGCGGACGGCGTAAACCTCCCGCTCCACCGCATTGGACACTGCGCCAATCAGCCTGCTGATCTCGCCGCTATAGGCAATCTTCTGCTCCGGGTCACTGAGATCGTATTGGGCGGCGACGGCGTTCATGCGGTAGTCCATCTGGTTGGCGCTGCCGCCAAGGACCGCCTCAAAAGCCGCTGCGCCATGGAACTTGATGAAATCATCCACATCCTGCTTGACATACTCCCCATCCACCAGCCGCCGGGGAAGCTGGAGCACGCGGACATTGAACTCGCTGTCCTTCAAAAGCTCAATATTCTTCTGGGTGGCCAGCTGCCCCGCCGTGTCATTGTCATAGCAGAGCACCAGTTCCTTGGTATAGCGGCTGAGAATTTTGGTCTGCTCGATGGTGAGCGCAGTACCCATGGAGGCTACCGCGTTATCAAATCCCGCCTGATGGAGGGTGATGACATCGATGTTGCCCTCGCAGAGAATGAAGTTGGGACGCTTGGTCTTCTTGGCCAGATTGACACCGTAGAGATTCCGGCGCTTGCTGTAGACGATGGTCTCGGTGGTGTTCATATACTTGGGCTCGGACTTGTCCAGCACCCGGCCGCCAAAGGCCACCACGTCTCCCTTTACGTCAATGACGGGAAACATGAGACGGCTGCGGAATTTGTCGTAAAGCCGCCCCTGCTTATTCTGTACCACCAGTCCCGCCGCCAGAAGCTCCGTCTTGGTATAACCCTTTTCCTGCATGGCGGTAAGCAGGCAGTCCCATCCATCCAGAGAGGCTCCCAGGCCAAAGTTCATGGCGGTTTTCCGGGCAATCCTGCGCCGCTCCAGATAGGCGGCCGCCGCCGCGCCCTCGGGTCTGGCCAGATTCCGGTAGAACCAGCGGGCGGCCTCCTTGTTCAGCGCCAGCACCCGCTGCCGGCGGCGGGACTCCTCCAGACTGCCCCCGTCCTCCGGCACCTCCATGTTCGCCCGCTTGGCGAGAAAACGCACTGCGTCGGGATAGGATAGATTCTCAATTTCCATAATGAAATTGACAACCCCGCCGCCATGGTGGCAGCCAAAGCAGTAGTACATCTGCTTGTCCGCCGCCACAGAAAACGAGCCGGTCTTTTCATTGTGGAAAGGACAGAGGCCGAAATAGTTCGTTCCCTGTTTCTTCAGAGCCACGTAAGAGGAGACTACGTCCACAATGTCGCTTCGGTCAATCAGCTCGTCCAAAAACCGCTGGGGGAACGCCATAGGGCCTGCACCTCCCCTATTGTATAAAACATTCTATTACAGTATACAACGAAAAAGGCAAAAATCCTCTTTTCAGAGCAAAATTTTTTAAAATATTTTTCTGCGGACAGATTTTTCGCTCCAAATGGTGGTTTTTTACCCATTTCAACCGGTTTTTATGATAAGTTACCCTATACTATGACTACAGGAGCAAAAGATATGAACGTTTTCCTTTACGCCGCCCAGGGCGGGGCAGAATCGGAGCACGAGCTGGCGCTTCGCCTGCTGGCGATGGCGGTCACGCAGGCGCTGGGACTGCCATCACTTCCAGAAATCTCCCGGGAAGCCGGAGGAAAGCCCTTCTTCCCTTCCCGGCCGGACGTCTGCTTCAGCCTCAGCCACAGCCGGGGCGCCGCCGTGTGCGCAGTGCACAACAGGCCGGTGGGCGTCGATATAGAAAAAATCCGTCCCGCGCCGGCAAGGCTGGCCGCAGGTATGGCGGACGAGGCTTTTTTCCGTCTCTGGACCGCCAAGGAAGCTACCATCAAGCGGCAGGGTCTGGGCGTGGAAGCGCTGCTCAGGCCCATGGAGCCGGACCCGCTGTGCCGGTGCGCAGAAGATCTGCTGGAGGGATATATCGTGACGGTGTGTCCTTCGGAGGAGGCGGAGCTCCGGACGGTAAGGGTGGAAAGCCTGTGATACAGGATAGTCGGGAGAGGGACAAAAGTCCCTCTCCCGATCTGTATGCTTTCGGTTATGTGGCCTGCTTCATAGACAGAGAAATGCGCTTCTTTTTCTCATCCACCTCCAGCACCGCCACCTTGACAATGTCTCCTACAGACACAGCCTCGGAGGGGTGCTTGAGAAATTTCCCCTTGGAAATCTGAGAAATGTGCACCAGTCCGTCCTGATGGACTCCGATATCCACAAAAACACCGAAATCAATGACGTTGCGGACTGTGCCGGTGAGGACCATACCGGGCCGGAGGTCCTTGATCTCCATAACGTCTGTGCGGAGCATGGGCGGGGGCAGCTCGTCCCGGGGGTCCCGGCCGGGCTTTTGCAGCTCCTTGGCCACGTCCAGCAGCGTAGGTACGCCAATGCCGCAGGCCTCCGCCAGACGCTCTGCGCCGGCGTCTTTGATCTGGCCGTCCAGATCCCCCAGCTTCCCGGCGGACACGTCTGAAAGGGTGTGGCCGGTGAGGGAAAGAAGTTTCTCCGCCGCGGCGTAGCTCTCCGGGTGGACGGCGGTGTTGTCCAGCGCCGTCTTGCTCTCCGGTACCCGGAGAAAGCCGGCGCACTGCTCGAAGGCCTTGGGTCCCAGCTTTGGCACCTTCAAAATCTGTTTGCGGGAGGTAAACGCGCCGTTCTCCTCCCGGTATTTCACCAGGTTTTTCGCCGTGGCGGCGTTCAGACCGGATACCCGCTGGAGCAGGGACGGCGAGGCCGTATTCACATCCACGCCAACGGAGTTGACACAGTCCTCCACCACGCCGCTGAGCGCCTCGTCCAGACGCTTTTGGGGCATGTCGTGCTGATACTGCCCCACACCGATGGCCTTGGGGTCAATCTTCACTAGCTCCGCCAGCGGATCCTGAAGCCGCCGGGCGATGGACACCGCCGAGCGGAGATTCACGTCGTACTCCGGGAACTCCTCCGAGGCCAGCTTGGAGGCGGAGTACACCGAAGCCCCCGCTTCGCTGACCACCATATAGCTGGCTCCGCCGCCTGCCCGGCGCAGCAGCTCCACTGTCATCTGCTCCGTCTCACGGGAGGCTGTGCCGTTGCCGATGGCGACGCGGGTGACGCCGTGACGGTGAATCAGTTTCGTCAGGGTCTCAATACACGCCTCCCTCTGCCGCTCTCCATGGGTGGGATAGACCACCGTGGTGTCCAGCACCTTGCCGGTACCGTCCACCACCGCAACCTTGCAGCCCATGCGGTACCCAGGGTCCAGGCCCATGGTCACGCAGCCCTTCACCGGGGGCTGCATCAGCAAGGGACGCAGATTCAGGGCAAAGTTGTGGATGGCTCCCTCGCTGGCCTCGTCAGTGAGCATATTCCGGACCTCCCGCTCCAGAGAGGGGTACAGGAGGCGGTCATAAGCGTCCTCCACGGCGGCCCTGATGAACGCCGCCGCCTTTGTCCCCGGCCGGACCACCGCCCGGCGCAGAAGGATCAGGGCCTCCTCCCGGTCCGCTGAAACGCTGACCCTCAGGAATCCCTCCCGCTCACCCCGGTTGATGGCCAGGACCTGATGTCCCTGCATTCTGGCCACGCTCTGGCGGAAATCGTAGTACAGGCGGTAGACGCTGTCCTCCTCTCCGGCCGCGGCGGCCACGGCCTCGCCGCGGCGCAGAATGAACTCCCGCAGCGTCTTGCGGACGGCCGCATCGTCAGATACGGTTTCCGCAATGATATCCGCCGCGCCCTGGAGGGCGTCCTCCGCTGTCTCCACCCCCTTCTCCGGATCAACATACCCGGCAGCCGCCTCCAGAGGATCGGGGCAATCCGGCATCTGGGCATACAGCAGCTCTGCCAGGGGATCCAGACCCTTTTCCCGGGCAATGGTGGCCCGGGTGCGGCGCTTGGGCTTATAGGGACGGTACAGGTCCTCCACCTCTGCCAGAGTGGCCGCGCCGTCAATGGCGGAGGCAAGCGCCTCCGTCAGCTTGCCCTGGCCCTCAATGGCTCCCTTGACCTCCTCCCGGCGCTTTTCCAGGTTCCGCAGATATTGCAGGCGGTCCTCCAGTTCCCGGAGGATGGTATCATCCATGGAGCCGTGGAGCTCCTTGCGGTAGCGGGCAATAAAGGGAATGGTGCTGCCCTCGTCCAGAAGGCTGACCACGTTCTCCACGTACTGCGGGTTCTGGTTCAGCTCTCTGGCCAGTATCTGAATGATCGTTTCCATGGCGCTCCCTCCGCTACTCGTTGTAGACGCCGATCTGGCACATTTTCATAGCGGCCAGGGCATTCCGGTGGCTCTCCGGAGCCACCCCGGCGCAGCAGGATGCGTCCACCACGATGGGAGTCTCCGGCAAAAATGCCTTGAGCACCAGGGCGTTGGAGATGACGCAAATATCCGTACAGAGACCGGCAAGCGCAATCTCCTCAATCCTCTCCTCCCGGTTCCGCTTCACCAGGAGCTCCGCCAGCTCCAGGCTCCCAAAGGTGGGCTTGGTCAGGCATGTAGCGCCTGTCAGCGCCTCCCGAACCGCCGGAGCGATCTCCCAGCCGCGGGTTCCCTCGATGCAGTGCGTCACCGGAAGGCGCCGGCCCTCCTGGGTGGTCAGATAGTCCGCCTGATGGGTGTCCATCGTAGCATATATCTCTCCTGCCCAGCTCCTGATCTTCTCCACAACAGCCGGAACGATCCTTTGCGCCTCCGGCGTGCCCAGTGCGCCGTCAATGAAATCGTTCTGCATGTCAACAACGACTAAAACCTTCATACTGTCTCCTATTGCTCGAAAATTTTTTCCACATGGACGCACTCCGTTTTGGAGAGGAACCGCGTCCCGTCAAAATCCAGCTCCACCACGAAAGGCATCCAGTCGATGATCCGCAGGAAGCAGCCGCAGTCAAAGCCGGGGTCATATTGGTTCAGAATCGTACTGAGAGCGGTGCCGTGGGAGCCGACGACTACCGTTTTGTCCCGCTCCGCCGTTAAAATATCCGTCAGGGCGGCGATATTGCGGCTCTGAACGGACCGCAGGGACTCTCCGCCGGGCTCGTGCCAGTCAAAATCCGCCCAGCGCTTCCGGAACAGCTCCCGGCAGTTGCCGCCGGGGGCCGCCTCCCGTTCCCGCAGCCGCTCGTCGATCCGGATGGGCAGGCCAAAGTGTTCCGCTGCCTCCCGGATGGTATCCAGGCTCCGGCGATAGGGGCTGCAATAAAAGGCGCTCACCGGCTTGTCCCGGAGGAACTCCAGAACCACACTCCGGTCCTCCATACCTGCGGCAGTCAGACCGCGATCCCGGTCGGAGCCGCTGCGCCAGTCGGACTGGGCGTGGCGGACAAAGTATACCTTGGTCATAACTTTCCTCTTTTATTACTTGTAGTATAGCCTCTGGCGCTCGTATTTGGCCTCATAGCTGACGTGTATCCCCAGACGGCGGTAGAGGTTCTCATCCACGTCGCTGAGCACCACCGTGAAATGGGCCCCGCAGCCCCGCAGCTTGGACAGCTGCTTCTGGGCCAGCTCCGCGATAGGATTGGTCAGGGCGCTGACGCACAGAGCAATGAGCACCTCGTCGCTGTGGAGGCGGGGGTTCTTATTGCCCAGACTGCCGGTTTTCAGACGGCAGATAGGCTCCAGAACCTGAGTGGAAATCAGATCCAGCTCCTGGTCGATGCCCCCCAGAGCCTTCAGGGCGTTGAGCAGCAGCGCGGCGGAGGCCCCGATCTGGTCGCTGGTCTTGCCGGTGATAACCCGGCCGTCCGGCATCACCATAGCCCCGGCGGGAGCGCCGGTGGCCTCCTCCTTCTCCAGTGCGGCGGCCACGGCGGGGAAAATGGCGGAGGTGACGCCGGAGCGCTTCATCAGCAGCTCCAGTTTATAAACCACATCCTTCTCCACAGTCCCCCGGAGCCTGCCGGTGAGAGCGGTGTAATAGCGGCGCAGAATCTCCATATGGGACGCCTGACGGCAGACCTCGTCGTCCACGATGCAGCCGCCCACCATGTTCACCCCCATGTCTGTGGGCGACTGGTAGGGACACTGACCCAGAATGGACTCGAATATGGTCCGCAGGACGGGGAATACCTCCACATCCCGGTTGTAGTTCACCGTAGTGACGCCATAGGCGGCCAGATGGAAGGGATCGATCATGTTCACGTCGTTGAGATCCGCTGTGGCGGCCTCGTAGGCCAGATTCACCGGGTGATCCAGAGGCAGGTTCCAGACAGGGAAGGTCTCAAACTTGGCGTATCCGGCCTTCCGGCCCCGCCGGTGCTCATGGTAGAGCTGGCTCAGGCAGGTGGCCATCTTTCCGCTGCCGGGGCCGGGGGCAGTGACCACCGCCAGAGGACGGGCCGTCTCAATATAATCGTTGCGGCCGTAACCTTCGTCGCTGACGATAAGGTCCACATTGTGGGGATAGCCGGAAATGGGGTAGTGGCGGTAAGTCTGTACGCCCAGAGCGCTCAAGCGCTTGAGAAATGCGTCGGCGGCAGGCTGGCCGCTGTACTGCGTCACCACCACGCTGCCCACGTACAGCTCCATCTCCCGGAACACATCGATCAGCCGGAGCACATCCTCCTCATAGGGAATGCCAAGATCCCCCCGCACCTTGTTCTTCTCAATGTCCCCGGCGCTGATGGCAATGACGATCTCCACGTCCTCCCGCAGCTGCTGGAGCATACGGATTTTGCTGTCCGGCGCGAAGCCGGGCAGCACCCGGGAGGCGTGGTAGTCGTCAAAGAGCTTTCCGCCGAATTCCAGGTAGAGCTTTCCGCCAAACTGGCTGATCCGCTCCCGGATGCGGGCGGACTGCGTCTCAATATACTTCTGATTATCGAACCCCTTCATAAACATAGCTTTTCTCCCTCAATTCACACATCTGGCCGGTCTCCCGGCAGGCGCTGCCAGGGCCGGTGGGGCTCGGTGCGCCGGCATACTTTTTCAATCTCCTTCTCCAGCGACTTCAGATCGTCAAAGGTCTCCGGTCTCTTGCCGGGATCTCGCAGCAGCGCCGAAGGGTGGTACATAGCCATCATCCGCATTCCGTCGATATCATGCCACAAGCCATGCTCTCTGGTAATACGGAACTTCTCGTTGATCAGCCGCATGGCCGCCACCCGGCCCAGGCAGATGAGAATCTTCGGCCGGATCAGCGCAATCTGCCGGTGCAGATAGCCAATGCAGGCGTCCTGCTCCACATTCAGCGGATCCCGGTTTCCCGGGGGACGGCATTTTACAATGTTCGCGATGTACACCATGGTGCGGTCCAGACCGATAATCGCCAGCATGTCGTCCAGAAACTGCCCCGCGCGGCCTACGAAGGGGATTCCCTGTTCGTCCTCGTTGGCCCCGGGCCCCTCCCCTACCAGCAGAATCTCCGCCTGGGGATTCCCTACGCCGAACACCACATGCTGCCGGGTCTGGCACAGGGCGCACTCCTTACAGTCCTGGCACTCCCGTTCCAGCAGCTCCCAGCTGTCCTCCATCTGTTCTTACCTCCTGTATATTCCCCGGCAGAGCGGGGATGCTAGAATCTGTTTTGAACCCGGCGGTTCTGATGCAAAGGCTGAAAAAGCATTCCTCCAAATTTCCCCGGAAAGGAGCTCCGCTATGTCTCGCTGGTTTGTTTACTTCCTCTTCTACAGCTTCGCGGGCTATGGCCTGGAGAAGCTGCACGCCAAGCTCTCCCACGCTCCCAAGCAGGTGCGCAAATGCTTTTTGCTGCTGCCGCTGTGCCCAGTTTACGGACTGGCCATGACCGTCCTTCTGGCGGCAGCGCCAAAGGAGATGGGCTTTCTCCCGCTGGCACTTCTGGGCGGCCTGATTTGCACCGGAGCGGAGTATGCGGTCCACCTTTTTTACGATAAGGTCCTGGGCGTGCAGTTCTGGGACTATACCGCCATGAAGGGGCACATCCAGGGACGGATCTGTCCGCAGTTCACAGCGCTCTGGGGGCTGCTTTCCGCCGCCGCTGTAAAACTGGTGCAGCCATGGGTCCGGCTGCTGGCGGTTCCGCCCTGGACGGCGTTCCTTCTTTGGATCGTTCTGGCTGCGGACAGCGTCCTCTCCTGGTCACTGCTCAGGCGGTACCGGGACACGGAGCTGCTGTCCCTCCGGGCGGTGCTGGCTCAAAGCCGGGCTTCCAGCCAGTCCAGCACATCCTTATAGACATACTGCCGGCTGGCTTCGTTAAGAATCTCATGGCGCAGCCCGTGGTAGAGATGAATGTTCACGTCCTGCAAGCCCGCCTTTTTAAAGCACCGGTACGCCTTCTGCACACCCCTGCCCATATCGCCCACGGGGTCCCGGTCCCCGGCGATGAAAAACACCGGCAGGGACTTGTCCATTTTGTTGATGTTGGACTGTCTGGTGATATAGCCCAGGCCATCGAGCATGTCCCGGAACAGCCCCAAGGTGGTATCACCGCCGCAAAGGGGGTCTGCAATGTAGGCGTCCACATTGGCCTCGCTGGCAGAAACCCAGTCAAAACGGGTTCGGGCGGGGGCGAATGCCTTGTTGTACGCGCCGAAGGCCAGATCATCCGCCTTTGCGCTGTATGCTTTCCGGCCGAGGCGCTTGATCTCGTGGTCCGCCACCAGCTTGCCTCCCGCGATGACTGCGGCGGACTGGTGCCCCGTACCGCAGAGGACGCAGCCCGTCAGACCTCCCGGATAACGGATAAGATGGGTCCGGGACAGAAAAGAGCCCATGGAATGGCCGAACAGGAAGTATGGCTTGCCGGGAAATGCCTTTGCGGTGCGCCGGCGCAGCTCTTCCATGTCGTCCACCACATGCCACCAGCCGTCCTGCTCCCCCAGATATACCATGGGGCTGTCCGGAATCAGGGACTGTCCATGGCCCAGATGGTCGTTGGCCGTCACGGCAAAGCCCTGTTCGCAGAGATACCGGGCGAAGGGCGCGTAGCGCGCGCCGTACTCCGCCACACCGTGGGCTATCTGCACCACGCCCAGAATATCCCGGCCCACTGGCGTCCATTGGTTGACATGGATCAAGGTTTTCCCGTCGCTGGATGGGAAGAAATATTCTGATATGATCGACATAGAAGCAACCTCCGCTCTTTTTGATTTGCTGTTTTTTTCATTCTACCACACAAACGGGAAAAAGCATAGAGACAATTGCACAGAATTTTCCTGAGAGCCGGTTTTTCTTGAATTTTGAGCAAAAAGTTCGTGAAACTGCACAAATTTGCGTCCAACTCCATTGATTTGACATTATGTAAACTATATTGTGAAATTTTTAATTTGTGTATCCCATTTCACTATACTCTCCTATTTTTTTCTGATTTTTCAAAAGCAACAAATATATTTATGAACAATTTGTAAAAAAGCTACCAAGCTGCTACCAAACTTTTTTGACCGCTACCACCTGAAATACGGGCTGACATAATGGAAATCATTTACATAAGCCGGTCAAATGCTACCAAATTAGAAAATGCTGCTACCAGAAAAAAATTTTTGCTCCTGAAAACCACTGCGGCACAGTGCTTTGGTGGAGTATTTTCTGCGGGTAAGGGGCTTGATAATGGCCGTCTGGTTGAAAAAAACGGCAACTTTTCGGCGGA
>OFFE01002122.1_pt1 | contig 12485 bp, 13 predicted proteins | sample 1521371 | NCBI WGS metagenome assembly OFFE01 (sample SAMEA3504131, study PRJEB24116) | mouse gut metagenome | biome: mouse gut; feature: mouse-associated habitat; material: faeces | place: Denmark | collected 2011 | reverse complement strand
GAAGAGACAGCGAATCGGGCGCACACAAGAGATCCCAAGGTCTGGAAGGACGGGGAACATTATTATATGGTGCTTGGAAGTACCTATAAGGAACAAGGCGGGCGCGTATTGTTCTACCGAAGCAAGGACGCCGTAGAGTGGGAATATGTAAACCAGTGCCGCAGCAGCAGCTTTGGGCGGATCCTGGAATGCCCGGATCTGTTTGAAGCAAACGGCGAATATGTATTCATTGGTTCTCCTATGTCTGTGACGGAGGATGGACTGGAATATGCGCACCAGGCTATGTGTACTCTGGCGGACTATGATGCGTCAACCTGTGAGATGACGCTTAAGCAGGAAATGCAGCTGATCGATCATGGCATGGATCTATATGCGCCTCAGACCAATATAGACCGAGACGGCAGAAGGGTGATGATCGCATGGATGCGGATGCCAAAAGAGGTGGAAAACCCGGAATCTCTCCCGTGGCGGGGAATGATGTGCCTGCCGAGAGTGATCGAGGTGGAGAATGGACAGATCTGCTTCCGGGTGCATCCGGAAGTTGAAAAGTATTTTGACAAGAAAGCAGAGCAACTCCCGGATGAGATTCATCCGTCCCACAATGACATTCCTGTACAGATGTATTATCCTGAAGGTTCTTATGACATTCCCTGCGCTATGCCATACCGGTTGAAGGCCGTCCTGAAAGAAGGGCAGGAACTGGATATCGGAGGATACAGGCTGTGGATCGAAGACGACAGAGTCAGAGCCGACAGAAGCAGGGTCTACAAGGGAATAGAGGGATACCGGCTTACCGGGAACACGCCGAAACTTGGCGGCAGATATGAACTGGATATATTCGTGGATCATAATCTGATCGAAACATTTGTAAACGGCGGGCAATATGTGCTCAGTCATGTCGTATACGGCGTATAGGGCAGAAATTCTTCGGGAAATGAAATTCATTTCCCGATTTATCTTTCCTTAACTCTACAGATCACCGATCTTCTTAATGATCCCGCAGCATTTGTAATGCTTAAGCGGATATCCCTCAACCGGGACTCCTTTCTCCTTCGCAAGCCGGAGCAGGTGCTTAAGCTCACGGCTGTCCCTGTATCTTTCATCTACAAGAACTTTCCACGGAACTCTTCTTAGCAGCACCCGGGTTGCCTCACCGATCCCGGGCTTGACCAGGTTAATGTCCCCGATCTCATACCGCTTCGCAACCTCTTTTACTTCTTCGATCCCCACTCCTTCTTCCGCAGCCGCCTCCGGATCTGATGACAATGTAAATTCCTTTTCGATCGCCGCGATAAATCCATAAGACAGGTCTGCGTCCTTAAGTTCTTCGTAGAATACCGCGCCGTGGAAATCATCCTTCCCGATAATATCACCGCGCAGGAATGTCCTGCTGATCAGCCCGGATACCGTACAATTCAGGCAAGAGCTGGGGATCAGAATATCCTCATGGGTTCCGCAGAGTTCTGTCACATTCGCCGGGTCTGCGACCACCGCGATCTCGGAAGATACTCCCTCATAAGCCTTGATATCCTCCTTAAGTTCATTCAAGATCGCGCCTTTTCCGATCCATCCGTCTACGAACAGCAGCTGATCCGCACGATGATGGTTCAGTAGATATTGCATCGCATTATGATCGATCCCGCGCCCTCTTATGATAGAGATCGAATAATGCGGAACATCCACGCCGTATTTATACTTCATATACCGCTTCACCAGGATGCCGATCGGTATCCCGGCTCTGGCAAGAGATACCAGTACCACATCTCTTCCCCTTGATCTCATGATCCTGTCCGCAAGCCTTCCCACCGCCTGCGCCACAGGCTTGGAGTAGATCTCCAGAACTTCCTCGTATATCTTCATGTATCTGTCTGTCGGCACATACTCGATCGGAAGCATCTCGCTGTAATGTCTGCCGGACTGGATCAGACGTTCCCTTTCTTCGGTCGGCTGCGGCTTCACCATTCCTGTTATATCTTTCAGCAGAAGGATAACATCCTCCTCATTATATGAACTTCTCATCCTGACACCACCTGATCAAATGAATATTACTATTTTTCTTTCCCAGGGCGCGGAGCAGGGAATTCCTCCCTGCTTCCTCACTCCCCCATGCGTCTGTAATGACGTACACACTGTCATAACTGCCGATATCATATAGATATGTAATCCTGTCCGGATCATACAGACTTCTTAATTCATATCTCGTCCCCAGGGGATAACCCTGATCCGACGATACCGCGATGGGACTTCGCGTGGTCGAATGACATCTCACACAGCATCCCTTTTCCTCCATCCGTGCTGCCACGAACAATGCCGGAAACATGAACTCTTCCGTCCCGATCACAAGGATCCGCTCCCCTTCTTCGCAATCGGCTATGGATTCTATCTGGCGCCAAAGGGACTCGCAAGCTTCCTGATATTCCGCCGCATCCACCAGTCTGCGTGCATCCATCCTGCCCGAAAAGCAAACTTCTCTCACGCTGTCCACACTGCTTGTATCGCAGGGTACGCAGACACCGTTATCACGATAGTTTTCCGCAATCCGGCTATAGTTCCCGTGATCCGTCTTCAGAAGATAATGTATCTCGATCCCTCTTTCTGCGTATTCTTTCCTATGCTCTTCTGTCATCCCATTCAGAAGGGACGCAACAGAGAATCTAATCCTCCCTCCATACAAATCCTCCAGGATATTCACGATATTCAGGATCGTATTGCCTGTCGTCACTTCATCCTCCACAAAGACAATACGGTCTGTCCGGCCTATGATTGCATCTATGTCGTCTCGGATCAGCTTCTGTTCCACGGCATGGCTGTGCGTTTCCGAAAAAAGCAGCCAGGATACATCCCCATATGTTTCCCTGGTGGTCTGTATATAATGGGAATCCAGCTTTACGGCCAGCCTTGCGCCGATCGCCGTGGCTGTTTCCGCAAACCCCACAAGCAGCATGCGTTCGTCCGTATATGCCGCCCCTACCTTGTCCGCAAGCAAATCAAACATCCCAAACGCTCTTAGAGGCGATACCGGAATATGCTTGCCCTGCAGCTTATTTACGACTAAATATGCTCTTTTGGCATTATTTTCACGTTTTGCAATTGCTATTGCTTCTGACTCCGGATACATTATACTACCTGGTTCTTTCCGCTGTGCTTGCCTTTATAAAGCCTGTCGTCCGCCTCTTTTACCACATCTGTAAACGGCATTTCTTTCTTGGCGGACGAAACGCCTAATGTCATCGTAATATGGAATACGTCACGGTCAGCCGTATACATGTCCGTGACGCGGACATTCTCCAAAATTCTCTGCGCGATACTGCTTGCGTCAGAGCGGGAACATTTGGGAAGGAAGATTAAAAACTCCTCCCCTCCCCAGCGGCATACGATATCTTCGCTGCGCACCGTGTTCTTAAACACTTCTGCCACCGCCTGCAGTACGGTGTCACCTACATTGTGCCCATACGTATCGTTTACCGCCTTAAAATCATCAATATCCCCTATAACCAGGGAATACCCTTCCCGCAACGCTTCCGACTGTGCGTACCGTTCCTCGATACTGCGCCTGTTTGCAAGGCCGGTTAAGGCATCGGTCTTAGAAAGCTTTTCTAATTGCTTATTTTGAAGTAAACGCAGATTTTCGAGTATCTTAATCTGGTTTAACAACGTGCTGATAAAAGCTACTATTACAATAACCGCGATAAAATAATTGACCATATAAATAACGCGATCCACTAACTTATTCCCGTAAGAATAAAACGGCCCCATATAACTGCTTACAACCCGAAGGAAACAAAACGCCGCTCCGGCAGCCAGTACATAAATCATGGGATTTATGACCTGTTTGCGCATGTTAAAATTATATGCGGCATAATAACCAATTGGAAGGATGGCGATCATATACAGGGAAAAACCGCTGTCTGTTCCCAGCAGAAGCGCCGCCACCACCGAGTGGAGCACAATCTGCAGATACATCAGGTTAAAAATAAACAGCAGGCTCTTGTCCCTCTGTAACTGAATATAACAAAAAATATACAAACCCACGCTGCATACGTCAATGACCGCCATGGGATAAATCCCAAAAAACGAAAAAAAGAATACCAGACACAAATGAAAAAATCCCAACATAAACATTGCCAATGACATAACCTGCTTGTTGGACAATGCATTTGCAGCCCGAACAGAAATATACTCCCAAATTTTATTCATATTTACCACCAGCTAATATTTGATATCATTAAAAATTTTCAATTGATTTAATAATACCACATTTCACGGAAGTTGCAAGAAAAAGTATCTTTTTTAGTCAAAAATATGTTTGAATTACGTGAGCATACATGATAAGCTGTAATATAATAATAAAAATACAAAAAGGAGGCCGTATTTTAATGACCCGAAAAAAGACAAACCGCATCGTACTGATTTTATTTGTTGCCGCTCTCGCCGTTTTTCTGTTTGCCGCAGTCAAACTGGGAACTATTTTCTTTGGCTACTATAAAGAAGATTCCGCTTACAAAGAATTAGAAGCGTTTGCTGATTTTGAAGAGGAACAGCCGGCCGAAGAAGGGACGCTTTACCATTCGCCGATTGATTTTGAGTCTCTCCTTGCAATTAACCAGGAAACCATCGCCTGGATCCACTTCGAAACCATGGAAATCAACTATCCAATTGTACAGGGTACGGACGATGATTATTACCTGCATCACGGATTTTACAAAGAAGAGAACAAATGCGGCTGTATTTTTATGGATACCCAGTCAAAAGCAGACTTCAGCAGTGAAAACTCCTTTATTTACGGGCACAACATGAAAAACAAATCCATGTTCGCCAAGCTGAACCAATATACGGATCCGGCGTTTTATGCCGAACACACGGATTTTCTGATTTATACGCCCACCGGCATCAGGCGGTATAAAATTTATTCCTGTTACCCGGCTGAATTAGACTGGGATTCTTTTACATATGCGTTTGAAAACCGGGATGATTACGCCAAATGGCAGGAAACCGTGAAAGGGTACAGCCTGTATGATACGGGCATTACGCCTGACAGTTCACACAATACCGTTACCCTTATGACCTGTACGCCAAAAGGAAGCAGTTATCGTTTTTTGGTACATGGAATACAGGTTGAATAATCCTGAATTTATGTTATACTTTATACGAACGTTAAGCAATACCCCCATTTAGGTTTACAAAAAATATCCGCAGTTATTATGCCATATACCGCGGAGAAGGAGGAAATCATGAGTAATCAATTTGTATGGCAGGAGCGGTTTAACATCGGCGTTGAGATAATTGACCGGGAACACAGAAAACTCTTCGGGATTATGAACCGTTTGCTCACATTCAGCGAAAAGGAATCGAAACGCCAGTGGGTATGTGAAGAAGGTATCAAATATTTCAAAGATCATGCCATGAAGCATTTTGCAGAGGAAGAAGTTTATATGGCCTCCATCCATTATGCAGGTTTCGAAACGCACAGAAAACTGCACGACACCTTCCGCCAGAAAACGCTTCCGGAACTGGAAAAAGAACTGACGCAGACCGGCTATGCCCCGGACGCTGTCAGCCATTTTCTTGGCGTTTGCGCCGGTTGGCTGATTGGGCATACGTTAACAGAAGATCACGCAATCGTAGGAAAAGCCACAAGTAAGTGGGGCAACCTGCTGCCAGAAGATCTCCAGAAAGCAATGAGCAAGACCATCTTGCAGCTTTTATACGAACTGTTCCGCCTGGACGCACGGGTTATCAGCGACCGCTACGGCGGTGAAAAGTTTGGCGACGGCATCTACTACCGCCTCTCCTATGAAACAAAACAGGGCAAACGCTGGGACAGCATCCTGGTCTTTGAAGAAAAACTGATTATGAACACAGTCGGCAAGCTTATGGGCGCCACATCCAATAAACTTGACGTTATGATTATGAATGCCACGCGCTACACCGCACGGCAGTTTGTGGATAATATACGCAAACATTTTTCAACTACCGAACAGTACGAATTAAAACAGGAAAGCCTGCTGACTTACGAGCAGTTCCAGAAAATATACGACAAGGAGCCGCCGCAGTGCAGCCTGCTGTTTAATACGGGAGAAGGCTATTTTGCATATTGCACCATAGCGCCACACCTGATTGGCAATGAAGACGGCACGCCGATCAACTTGTTCGAACAAGGTATGAAAGCTTTACGTGTAACGATGCACGTAGCCGCTTTAGTAGTCAAGGATGAAGCATTTGCAGGCTTGAATATGACAACAGACGATAACGTCTTTGAAACAATGCCAGGTCATGGTACAAACTCCACCGACCCCGATGCTGTTAAGAACACGAAGAAAGCCAAAGCTAAGGCTAGCGAGTAGGTGAGATAATTGTCAGAAGGAACAATGAAAGTGGTAAACACGGTCAAGCTTCTGGCAGGGATCACAGATAATGAACAAGATGATGTTATCTTGGCTTTAGAAGAGATGACACGCAATCAGCTTTCAATGATGGTTGATGAAACCTCAGTACCACCACCATTGGAAGCTGTAGTATTACCTGTGACCCTTGCTCGCTTTAATCGCTTAGGAAATGAAGGAATGCAATCTTATTCGCAAGAAGGAGAAAGCATCACTTATCCAGCTAGCGATTTTAACGAATATGCAGACGTGATCGAGCGGTATAACACTGAGCGAAAACGTGGGCGAATCGTGTTTTTCAATGAAGACAAGGCTGGTGCGTAATTATGAGATTTAACAAGCGGGCCTTGTTTAGAAAGAACGATCTTGATGGTGAAGTAGTTCCTGTAAATTTAACTTCAATGGGAGCTAATCAGCAACAGCTCGTTTTTGGTAATGTGAAGCAAGAACGTGTTGTCGCTCGTTTTCAGCGTCCTATGAGCGTCAGGACGGGATATTTTACTGTCAATGATAAAACGTATCAGATCACTATGAATATCACGTCAGAAAGGCGCACAGCGTTATATGGAGTTGAATATCATGGGAGATTATAGAGTCGAGATCGAAGGCGACGATAAACTAATTGACGCCTTACTATCTAACAAAAATTTAAAGCAAGTTAAGGCTATCGTTAAGAGTTCAACGATCAATGTTGCTCGTGGTAGTCAGCAACTTGTACCCGTTGGTTGGGGGAAAAGATACCCGGTCAACACAAAGCCCCCAAAAGGCTATCGTGGTGGTACGTTAAAGCGTAGTATGACGCAGAAGATTATTAGCGAGGGCCTAGAAGGTCAAGTCAGCTATGATACTGAATACGCTGCTTATCAAGAGTACGGAACACGTAAACTTCCAGCTCGGCACTATCTGAAAAAGCCTTTTGAGAGCGAAAAAGAAGTGTTTATCTCGAAACTGAAAGGGTTGGTTAAATGATAGACCCATATCAAGAGATTTTTGAGAAGATTATAGAATTATCAAATGAATCAGGATATGCGACTTTCGACTATTTACCAGATGAAAGTCAAGCATATCCTTTTGTTTACGTCGGTTATCAGCAAAATATCGATAGAATCACTAAGACTCGATTTTTAGGTAAAACGCATATTCAACTTGATGTGTATGCAGAGCATAATCGTCGATTTGAAGTGTCAAGGATCTTGAATGATTTGTTAAATGTGATCCAGCATCACAGAAAAACGACACATTTTACGTATACAGTCGTAAATAGTGAAAGCCAGATCGTTGGTGATAATACGACAGATATTCCGTTGATTCATGGGATTTTAGAGTTAGAAATTCAATACAGTTAATAGGAGTGTGACTAAAAATGGCAGAAAATATTAAAACATTACATGGGAAAGATACTTTTCTCTTTGTTCGCAAGTTGAAAGATGCTAAGACAAGCGAAGGCAAGTTGATCCCGTTTCAAACGTCATTAAGCTTTGGACCTAGTCGGGACTCAGATACGACACAAACAAAGTCAGGCCCAGTGACAACTGCAGGCGGTATCGAAACGGATCTAAGTGTGGAGTTTATCAATAACACATCTGCTATCGTAGATGCTTTACAAGATAGTTTGTTCGATGGCGATAAGTTAGAGTTCTGGATTATTTATACAGGACGAAAGAACGCACAAGGACAGTATTTCTCGTTCTATGGTCGTGCGATCGTATCAGAAGATAGCAATGATAATGACGTTGATGATCTATCGACTCGTGAAATTTCATTTGGTGTTGATGGCACTCCAAAACGTGGGTGGACCACATTACCACAATCAGCGCAAGAAGCTATCGAATATGTTTATCGTGGCTTAGAAGCAATGGGTGAAAATGAAACTACTGGTACAGCTTGGAAAGAAGCTGACGCTGGGATCAATACGGAGGGTTAAAAAATGATTTTGAAAATTAATGAAAAAGATGTTGAGTTAAAATTCGGTGTTCGCTTTGTACGTGAATTAGATAAAGTTGGTGGTGTTGATACTGGTAGCTTTAACATGGGAATGGCTTTGACTAAGGCTATTCCAGCGTTACAAGCGTATGATCCTGTGGCGTTGAGCAACGTTATCTATGCTGCTTCTTATGGAAGTACGCCCCGACCAGCGATGACAGAAATTGATGATTTCTTAGATGGTTATGCGAAGATCGAGAAACTATTTGATGATGTCACAAAAGAAATGTTGAAAGCCAACGCTGTGAAAGTTGCAGCAAAAAACCTAAAAGCCTAGATAACCAATCTGGAGATCAACAGTATCATGAGATAATGTTGAATTCGTTGGCTTATCTAGGTTTTTCTGATATTAGAAAAATCGAAGATATGACGTTTGATGAGTATAATTTGCGAATCGAAGCTTATCAACTTAAGCAGATAAAAGAACAAGAAAAATTGGCTTTGTTGGCGTGGTTTAATCAGACGGTTCAAGCCACAACAGGTAATGCTAAACATCCAAAGCCTAAATACAAGAAATTTACTGATTTCTTTGATGCTATGGAAATGATCGACGTATTGCGTGATGAGTTTGAAGAAGACTACAAGCCACGTACCGAAAAAGTCAAAGAGAAAAAACGTCGTGATCTTATCAATGCTAGATTAGCTGAATTTGAACGATTGAGGAGGGGAAGTCATGGCACAAAGTTATAGTATTACTGCAATTCTTAGTGCTGTCGATCGTGGCTTTTCTTCCGCAATGGATAAAGCTGCTAAATCTACTGAATCGCTTGGTAAAACTGTTCAAGATAAGATGGGTGGCATTGGTAAAGCAATGACTTATGCGGGAGCGGCTACAACTGCTATGGGAGTTAGCGCTCTTAAAGGTTATGGTGACTTTGAATACTCACTTAACCAAGCTGCAGTCATTGCGGGTGGTACTGCTAAAGACATTGATGGATTAGCTAAAGTCGCTAATAAAATGGGTGCTGAATTACCAATCAGCGCTCAAGATGCTGCAAATGCTATGGTTGCTATGGCCCGTGACGGCGCTTCTATTGAAACAATCAAACAACGATTTCCTGCTATCGCTAAAGCTGCTACTGCGGCGGGTGCTGATTTAGAAACGACAGCATCTGTTGTTCAGCAGTCAATGAATATCTGGGGTAAGAGTCTCAAGTCACCAGAGCAAGCAGCAGGTATCTTAGTGCAGGTTGCTAACCAGTCTAATGCGTCTATCGAAAGTATGCAACAAGCTTTATCGAGCATTGGACCGACTGCAGCATCTGCTGGTTACAGTATGCAAGATACAGCTAACGCTATTGGCTTGCTTACTAACACTGGTATGAGTTCAGCACAAGCAGCTGATAACTTAAATCATGCGATCGTACAAATGCAATCACCAACTAAAAAATCTCGTGGCTACATGGAAGAGTTAGGTATTTCTTTCCGTGACGCAGAAGGTAACATGAAACCTATTCCACAAGTTGCCAGTGAGCTTTCTGGAGCGCTTAAAAATCTTGGCAAAGAGCAACAAGATGCTGCTTTAAAAGCTATGTTTGGCCAAGATGGTATGAAAGTTATGCGTACACTTATGAAAGCTGTTGCTGACGAAACAGATAACACAACAACTAGTTGGAATGCTGCAGCTAAAGCAATCGAAGAGTACGCAGGATCAACAAAGACTGCAAACAAAAACTTAGACAAACAGGCTAAGGAAATGCAACAAAACGTTGGATCATCACTTGAACAATTAGGTGGTAACTGGGACAACTTGATGAAAACGTCAATGGCTGGAGCTAAGAAGATAAATGGCGCTTTGATTGGTTCTGGAAATGATTTTCTGCAATGGGCCACAACTTCTAACGAGTCAACAGCGAAGGCTATTCGTAGCTTTATCGGACTTAGCCCTGCAATTGGAACAGCTATGACGGCTGTTGGTGGCTTTCTGACTAATGCGCAAAAAATCGGGGGTGCATTGAGCGGTGGCATTAGAGCAATCAAATTATTTGGTAGTGGTGTAGGAAGTTTTGTTAACGTTTCAAGAGCTTTAATTGGAATTGCAAAAGGATCACAATCAGCGTTATTGGCGTTACAAATGCTAGCAAAAACGTCAATTATCGCTAAAACAGCATTGTTAGCATACAACGTTGTAGTGAAAATAGCGACAGCTGTACAAGCCGCATTTAATGCTGTTATGGCATTAAACCCATTTGTATTGATAATTGCTGCGATTGCTGCAGTTATCACTGCTCTGGTATTGTTTTTTACCAAAACGAAAATGGGTCAGCAAATCTGGGCTAGCTTTGTTTCTTGGTTGTCAGATGCTTGGAACAAGTTGAAAGAACTTGCGTCTGTTGTTTGGGAGGCAATAGTACAAGCTTTTTCAAGTGCTGTCGATAAGGTGAAAAGCGCTTGGAATGGTATTGTAGAATTCTTTTCTAATCTTTGGCAAGGGATCGTTGATTTTGCTGTCCCTATTTGGAATAGCTTTTTAGAAGCGATCGCACCAATTATCGACGCTTTCAAAAACTTGTGGGATGCGTTGAAAGAGTTCTTTGTTACACTGTGGCAAGCTATTGTTGATCTTGCAGTTAATATTTGGAATGGCTTGGTTGAATTCATGACACCAATCATTGAAGCGATTAAGACTGCTTGGAATACAATGACAGAGTTTTTCTCCAATCTTTGGCAAGGGATTGTTGAAATAGCAACGACTGTTTGGCAAAGCATTGTTGCTTTCATGACGCCAATTATTGAAACAATAAAAATGCTTTGGAATGGCTTTTCCGAATTTATGTCTGGGTTGTGGCAATCAGTAGTTAATGTGGCGACAAATGTTTGGAATACACTTGTATCAGTAGTCACAAGTGTTTGGGAAAGTATCAAGTCGTATGTTCAAATGGCTATCACAAGTTTGGGTGAAACGATACAAACAGGTATTACAACTATTCAGACTACTTGGTCTAATATTTGGAATACTATTGTATTGATTGCTCAAACAGTTTGGAATAACATAGTTACGATTATTTCAGCTGTTCTTAATGCTTTAGCTGAAATAATTCAAGCGGCTACAGAAGCTATCAAAGGTAATTGGCAAGGAGCTTTAGAACATCTAAGAAATGCTGCGGATACTATTTGGGATGCTATTAAATCAGTGATCGAATCAACACTTTCAGTAATAAGAAGCATTATTGAAGGTATCTTGAATACGATCAAAGCTATTGTTACTGCTGTTTGGGAAGCTATCAAGAGTGTGACGTCTAGTATTTGGGATGGGATTAAATCTGTCATTTCAAATACAATAGACACTATTAAGTCAACAATTTCAAACACAATGGAGAATATAAAAAGTGCATTTTCTCGTGGATGGGAAACTGCAAAGCAAGTGACGTCCGACGGTATCAAAGGTGCTTTAGACGCTGTTAAAAGAGTTGCAAGTGATATGGTAAGTGCTGGTAAAGATTTTGTTATGGGATTTGTTAGAGGTATCAAAGGCGCTATCGGAAAAGCTGTTAGTGCTGCTGTTGATATGGCTAAAAGTGCATTCGATTCTGCAAAGAGAGCTTTGGGTATTAACTCACCTTCTCGTGTAATGCGTGACAAGGTAGGGCGCTTTGTTCCAGCTGGTTTAGCGGTTGGTATGATTGATAACCTATCAATCGTTGAAAAAGCATCAGACAAGCTAGCAGAAGCTTCTATGTTCGCTGTCCCGGCAGTTGATACAACAGACTTCACAAGATCACTAACAGCGGTCAACGGAAAGCTTACAGGTAGTGTAGATAGCAATTTGACTCACGAATTAAGCTTGAATCAGCAACCAGCTTATATTAACGTTTCGCTCGGCGGGACTGATTACGGTGCTTTTGTTGCAGATATTAGCCGTGAACAAGGATCACAAGCTAGTTTGACTCGTAACTATAAATTCTAAACAAAAAGGAGGACGACAAGCGCCCCCCTTTGAAATTTAGTTCGTTTGTGCTATCATTAACGTGTAGTTAAGGAATTACACGATAGCTGGGTCATGCTATCAAACAGAACTTTCGGTGTTTCGACCCGAGCACATGGCCGTGTGCTCATAGCAAACACCGTAGACAAAAATTGGGATAAAAAAATCACCCGTTTCGTCGGTATTTGCACATG
>OFFE01002120.1_pt1 | contig 12489 bp, 9 predicted proteins | sample 1521371 | NCBI WGS metagenome assembly OFFE01 (sample SAMEA3504131, study PRJEB24116) | mouse gut metagenome | biome: mouse gut; feature: mouse-associated habitat; material: faeces | place: Denmark | collected 2011 | reverse complement strand
CCAGTTCTTGGGGTCCTCCATGCCGCTGGAGGGCTCTTCCAGCAGGAAGCCGTAGGAGATCGAGGCAATCATGTCCTCCAGCTTATCCTTGCCGCCCTGGAAAAAGGTATTGGTCATCCTGGTGTAGGCCTTGCGCTGATAGCTCTCCCGCCTGCCGTTGCCTGTGGGAACCGTGCCCAGGTGCATGGCGGACTGGGCATCGCTGATGCCGGCCTTTAAGATGCCCCTGTCGATGACGACCGTGTCTTTCGCCAGAACGCCCTCATCGTCGAAGAAATAGGTGGCCACTTCTTTCGCCGCGCTGGCCCCGTCATGCATGGTGACCAGCTCCGAGGCCACCTGCTTGCCCACGAACTGCTCCGCCAGCGCCCGCTTCTTCACGAACATGTCCATCTCCACGCCGTGGCCGAAGGCCTCGTGCACGATCATGCCAGTGGCCTCCGGTGTGCAGATGCAGTCGTACTCGCCGGGCGTGATGGGCTCGCTCTCCAGAAGCTCCAGCGTCACCTTCGCCGCGTCCCGCACGCCGTCCCGCATCCGTTCCAGAAGCTCCGCTCCGCCCAGATTGGAGAAGCCCTTATAGCTTCTCTTGATCTCCTGTCCCCTGGATGCCATGACGCTGAAGCCACCTGCCGTCCAGAGCACGTTCTGCTCCATGTCCCGGTTCCTGGACAGGAAGAGCTTGCTGTATTTCTGATAATTCAGGAACGCCCCACAGTCCAGGATCCTCTCGTCGTGCGCTCTGCCCGTCTCGCTGATCCGCGTCAGCTCCCTGATGATTTTCTCGTCGCCGTATTCCGCCGGGTCGATTTCGTATTCCGTGCTGTCAGCGAACACCAGAGGCTCATCCTCCAGCATGGCATAGACGCTGCGCTCCACGCCCTCCGGGAGATGCCCGGACATGGGGATGAGGTCGCCCTTTACCTTCGCAATGATTTCTTCCACCCGGTCCTCGGAAATCTCATTGAAGGAATACTCTCCGTAGCCGGAGCCGTCGTACACCTTCACTACAAATCCCCTGCCGGACCACAGGCCCACCATGCCGATGTTCGTGGCGGTCCTGGATACGGAATACTGCTTTGCCTGGGAGTCGGTGGCCAGTATGGAGGCGTATGGGAACTCCTCCAGCAGCCTGTCCCGCAGGCGGAGCAGGATCGGCTTTATATCGTGCAGATATTTGCTTGCTTTTACCTTCATATTCTTCGTTTCCTTTCTTATATTTAAGGGATTGGCAAAGACATTATACCATTCCGCCGGGGAAAATGAAAGGGGTTTGTGAAAGTGATGGCATCTGAGGGCTGGTTTATCGTTTGTCGAATAAAGTCGGAATTTTAGAAAACCTGAAAATGAACCGTGACAATCTACCTTTCATGTGATATGCTGGAAGCAGACTTTGAAAGAAGGTTTCTGATTATGGCGTTGACACAGGACGATTTGCTGGCAATTTCACAGTTATTGGATGTGAAGCTGAAAGCAGAGATACAACCGATAAAAAATGGAATACAATCCTTGAAAAGCGATGTACAGTCCGTTAAGACAGAGCTGCAAGCTGAGATGCAGGCTCTTAAAGCTGAGCTGCAGGCTGAAATGCAGGCTCTCAGGGCTGAGCTACAGGCTGAAATGCAGGCTCTTTGGGCTGAACTTCAAGCCGTAAAAGCAAGCTTGGAAGCCGAAATACACAAGATAAAATTGTTCCAGGAAAATGTGATAATGCTGCGCCTGAACACGATTGAATCCTGCTATCTCTCAACCTATGAGAGGTATAAAGATTCAACGGAAGGGTACGAGGCCCTACAGGCTGACAACGAAATCATGAAGGCGATTATCATGGAACATAGCGAAAGACTTCAAAAACTGGCATAAACGCCGAAAAAGGGCTGACTGGAGATACCGTTTCCGGTCAGCCTTTTTCCGCGCCAGAGCCATGGGGCGCTTCCGGGCCTATCAGTCCTGTAACCGGACCAAATCTGCTGACAGGAAAGGCAGCCGGCTTTACTGAAACCGGATGCCTTTCCATACATGTCTTTCCAACATAGTCATGCGCGTTCAGATGATTTCCAGATAATCCCTGTCCGGAAGAGGCGGGAATTCCACCGTGGGCAGGGTCTGATACCAGTAGGCCACGGAGGCGATATCGTCCTGTAGAGGCAGATAGCGCCCTTCGCTCCTCCATCCCAGGGCCTGTATAGTCACCTTCAGGCTGCTGTCGAAATAGATGGGATCCGGAATATGCCAGCGGTACATGCCGAAGCGGAACTGGCTGCGGTACAGCTTATCGGGCGCCAGCACCTGCAGCCCTGTATAAGGCGTGGAGAATGCCGCGTATCTGTCATGGGTCAGAGGGTCTTCGAAATTGTAGGAGCCGCAGAAATAATCCTCGGTGCCCGTGCCGCAGATGGTGGGATAGTCCCTGTCGCCATCCATATAGAACTTGATTTCTCCCTCGCCCCACCAGTTGCTGTTGTTCACGCCCCAGGCCATGTAGGTGCCGACGTATTGGCCCTTGCCCCGGATTCCGTCCACGATGGTATAGACCTCCTTGTAGGGCAGGGGGTTTGTCCGGTGGAACTGGGCATGGAAATAGGCGATGGTGTCCGGCAGCGTCTGGAGGGTATAGTCAACCTGGTAATACACGATGGTCTCCTTGTCCGCAAGGTTCTCCAGGGTGATGCGGCACCTGGTCAGAAAGGGCATCTGCCAGTAGCAGTTGAAGGCGCTGCCCGGATTCACGCAGACAGCCATGGAACTGATCTGGGAATACTCGTTCCATCCCATGCAGAAGAAGTCGCCCACCGGGCATTCCACGGAAGGATGGGCCTGATTGTCCCAATAGATGCGCAGGATCAAATCCCTCCAGCGCCCCTGAGGCGTCAGCCAGATATGACGGATCATACCCGGGCCCTGGATATCGGCCATCTCAAAGATGCTCCCGCCTTCGATGCGGACGCAGGGATTCACCTTCCAGCCCATGCCCAGATCCCTGCACGCATGGCTGGCGATTCCCTGCTCCGGCGGGCACATGCCGCCCTTCCCCGGCTCTCCGGTATAATTCTCCGGGCTGATGGAGCGTGATTTAATGTCAACCACCTGACACAGTGTGGATAAGTCGAACATCTGAAATCTCCTTTCCATCGGTAATCCCGTCATGCGGGAAATGATAGTGTAAGTATATAATATCCCGGGACCGATTGCAAGCATTTCCGGGCATGAAACACCGGCTGTCTCTCGTATGCCGCACCTGTTTTCCTGTATCCGCCCCTATGGTTCCCGGAAGAACATGGGCACTACCGTGGCGTTCTGCTTCTCTATGATCGGGGCGTAACGGTCATAGTTCTTTTGAATCAGGCCCAGATAGAGCATGTCTATGATGGCCAACTGGGACAGTCGGGAGACCAGCGTCTCGCTCTGTAGGGTCTTCTCATGGCTGGCAGTTAGGAGACGGATGTCCGCCAGATTGGCCACTGCGCTGGATTCGAAGTTTGTGATACAGATGATCCTGGTGCCCTGCTCCCTGGCCAGGCGCAGGGCCTCTATGGTCTGCTGGGTCTTGCCGGAATGGGAGATGCCGATGGCTACATCCTCCGGCTCCATGGATACCGCGTATGTGATTTGGGCATGGGAATCCGAGGAGGCCTGGACGAACATGCCCAGCCGGGTAAACTTATTTACCACGTCCTGGGCCACGAATGCCGAATTGCCCAGTCCGAACACACAGATGCGGCGGGCGTTCTCCAGGGCGTCCACTGCTTTGGCGTATTCCTGGATATCCACCGTTTTCTTCATGTTGTTCAGGGCGCAGATGGAACTGCCGATCACCCGCTCCGGGATCTCCGTGAAGGTAGTGTCCGCATCCACGCTCAGATCCTCGATGCCCTCCTCCAAATCCGCCTGGCTGGGGCTCTCGTTGGAGACCGCCATGGCGATGTGCATGTCCCGGTAGCCCTCGTACCCCAATGTCTTGGAAAAGCGCACGAACGTGGCCTCGCTGACCCCGGCTGCCTTGGAAGCGGATGTCAGGTTGCTGTAGATGAACGACTCCCTGTTGGTGAGGATATAATCGGCTACCCGTTTTTCAGAGGGCTTGAGGTCGGGATACAACGACTTGATTTTCAGAATGATGGTAGATTCCCCTTTTACGTTCAATGCAGAGCACCTCCTTATGTTCTTTATTGTCTCAATTGTACCTAATAAAGCCTGTCACGTCAATGAAAGGTTGATATCAGGCTATTTCATCAAATGCCCTGCAAGCTCCTGCGCAGAAGGGCTCTTCCCGTTCTCCACATAATATCCGGATACCGCCATGCCCAGGAGCATCGAATCCCTGTATCCCAGCCCAAGGAGCTGTCCCAGGCAGAACCCGGCATTGAAATTGTCCCCGCCTCCGGTAGAGATTTTGGGCGCTTCCACCACATGGCCCTGCTCGGCGATCAGCCCGTCCGCGGTGACGACAATGCAGCGGTCAATCGGATGGACGACAACGGCGGAAATCCCAAGCAGGTCATACAGGCGAAGCGCTGCCTCTTCCGGGCCGGCGCAGCCCCTCCCTGTCGATGCGGCCAGGCAGAGGGCCTCATTCTCATTCAGGCCCAGCATCACATCGCAATAATCCTCATAGGAGCGTATCAGGGAGAGCACGGATTGGATATCCTCTTTTGTCCGCTTGGAGGGGTCTGCCAAATCGAAGAATACTTGTCTGCGGCGGCGTGGCTCTTCCATCCCTGCTCCCTTCTGGCTCCCACATAAACCCTTTTGTCCGGCAAGGCCTTCCCCGTCCAGTTCCGGCAATATCTCCTGATAGATGCCGTGCCAGATTCTGTCCGCCCCCGGCACGCCGCTCCAATTGACCAGCGCAATCAGGCTGCTTTCCCGAAACAGACTGGCCAAGTCATTCCGACCGATTTGGTCAATGATGGTCTCCCAGGTCAGCTGCTCCAATGCCGCCAGGTCGGCGAACATCAGCTTCCCGTCATTGAACTCCAGGGCATGGGTGTGCGCCGGCTGGCAGAGGCTGATGCTTCGGCAGTCGGCGGACATCGCCTTAAACTCAGCCCGAATCTCGGGATATCCCATAGCGCCGATGCATACGGTAGGCACTCCCATGCCGGCCAGCGCATTGGCCATGATAGGCCCATTGCCGCCCAGCTTTATCGTGTCCGTCACCACCTCCAGATCCGCGCTGCGCCCAGCAGCGGCGGCTATGCGCCTGGAGAACCCTGTGATGTCCTGGAAATAGGACGCTGTCCCGGCGCTGTCCCGGCTCTCCACGACCCTCATCAGCTCGTCGATGTAGCCGTCGAAGCCAATGAGGGCATGGAGGAATGGCATCTCCCCTACCCTTCTTTCCAATACTGACGCAATGTGTGCTGCTCGTTCATTCATAGCCAACTCCTTTTCCAGGCCTTTCATGAAATGCCCCTTCCCCCAAAAAGTCCTTTTCAAGAAAGAGGGGCATCCCGTCTAATGCGTAATTTTATAGATGCGCACATCCGCAGCCCTGAACCAGACATCCAGGGCATCTCCTTCCAGGGTCTCGCCGGAATAAAATTCCGTGACCACCGCGCCTGTCGGGAGCAGGCTCCGGTTCAGGCATAGCCTGGTACGCACCTCATCGCCGCCGTGATTGACGCAGATTGCCAGGATGTCCCCGGTTGCGGGGTCTTCCAGACATCCGGTCTCAATCCTCACATCCCCGCACCTGAGGATGGGGGTGATGTCGGCCTCCTGTATCATGGCGTCCATCATATGGAAGGACTCTGAGCGGACGAAGTCCTCTAAAACCACGTCCATCAGGCTGTTGTCCACGGGGAGCGTCATGAGATAGGCCCTGCCGTCTCCGTAATGGTTTTTAAGCAGTGCCGGGATATCCCCGCCAAGCTCGCAGATCGTCTCTGCGCTCTGTGCCTTTACGCGAATCCAGTCCCTGCGCCTGGCACCTGTCAGCTCGATGCTGTCTCCCGCTTTCCAGTGTCCCCAGGGCTCCTTTACCCATAATTTATCATATCCGTAATCCTTCTCGGGAGCCTGTACCTCCACGCCGAACAGCTCGTTGAAATACACGTTGAGGCCAGCACTGCCGTCATAAATATAGTAAATCGCCCCTCCGTCGGCCACGAACCTGCGCAGCTTGTCCCACTGGGAGGTGAGCATCCCAGTGCCGGAAGGCATGAGGAGCATACGATAATCTGACAGCTCCTCGCTGCTCCAGACGAAATCCACGTCTATGCCACATCCCTTGGTCAGCAGCAGAGCGGTATAAATCTTATATAGCGTGTTCCCGATATCCTGATAGTACCCTTCCGGCACTACTATGGCAGTCTCCGCCTTGCGCGGACGATACCTTCCCACTTCCGCTTTCTTTGCAAAGGCCGCGTATTCGCTCAGTTCCTTTCCGGAGGGTTTGAGCCGCCCTTTTGTATCTACGATACCGAAGTATGGCTCGATGCAATATCCCTCCAGCGGCACCTCATGCCATATGCTCTCATGGAAATCGTTATAGACCCATGGAAGGACACCCGTACTGCCGTTCAGCAGATTGCTGTAGAGCGATACCTTGAAATACCTTCCTATGATTTCCTCCGAATACATGACGGAGCTGAATCCCGGCGCTTCGCAGGTAAAGACCGGTGTGCCACGTTTGTTCATCTTCACATGATAGGCCAGAGTATAATTCCTGCGGATGGTATCAAGCCTTTCCTCGGGAGCGGGATAGCCGGGATAACAGGTGACCACCATATGATCCAATATGTCCGCCATGTCCCTAATATCCATACCGTAATTCGCGGCGGCGATATGTCCGAAGCCCAGCGTCACCAGATGGTTGAAATCCACTGACTTTATGGCTCTGTACATGCGCTCTACCCATCGGGCCAGGGTGTCGCGGTCATAGGGCAGCTGCTCTGCTTTCGGATGCCTGGAATAGAATTCCGGTTCGTCACAGATGTCCCAGAACAGAATCTGCTCCTCGTCCCTGTAGGGCTCGATGAAATGCTTCAGATGGTTCTCTGCCACAGTGACCATCTCTCCGGTGAAGAACGGGCGGTCGCCGCGGAAGGGCACGTCATAGTCTCTGGTGGCGACTCCCACCAGGAACCAGGGCATGATGTAGAGGTCGTATTTCCGGCACATTTCTATAAAAGCACGGAATTTTACGGAAAACTCTTCATTATACTTCCCTTCCTCCGGTTCCATGTAGCCCCAGTGCATGGGAATGCGCACGGCCTCCAATCCCAGCGATGCAATGTGCTGCAGGTCTTTTTCGATAGTCTCCGGCCGCCAGTCCTCCCAGAAATTGCTGCAGATGTAGCTGGCGACATAGTTGATGCCTACGATGTGTGCAGGGCGGCCCGTCTTGTCGAGCAGCAGCCCATCTTCATTGAATCTGATAAAACCCATTTCCCACTCTCCTTTTTCTGCATTTATACTGCACATCGGTTAAATTTGCGGTGCAACCCGACTGCAGACCGCCAGCCAAGTACTTTCCCGGAGACACTACTGTAAATCCTGACGGTCTGCAGTATATCTGTGTTTATGTCTGGAATGGCTTTTCTGGAAAGAGGGACGCGCAGCCTATCTAAGCCACAGCGTCCCCGATCCTATATTGCCCGAGACCTCTCTGGGCCATGGAATCAGTTGGAATAGCCGTAGGTCTTGTTCAAATCCTCTACGAAAGGCTCCCAGAGGCTCCTGTATTCGTCGAGATAGGCATCCCATGTGCTGTCTACATCTACATCAGTACAGATTATCTCTGTCATTTTCGAGTTGTATGGGAAAGAGAAATTTTCCTTCAGGTCGCCCTGGTAGTTCTCATAATTCTCACTAGGAAGATAAATATTTTTCGCATTTGCGCAAGCGTTAGCAGCAATATTAAATACTTTGATATCCTGCTCATTAGCATCACTCAGTCCGGTTGCTGCAAACTCATCTGGACACCAACTTAAGAAAAAAAATGGAAAATTATTAGCGTCCTTCAATGCAGCACCATTTTTCATGGTAATCTTGCCATTTTCGTCAAACTCCCAATCGACTCCTGGTATTCCACAGTAGATGGACGTGTTCCCTTCCTTGCTGTAAAGCCAATCTGTGAAATCCAATATCCGCTCCAGAACCTTTTCATCTGTATCCGGGCTAAACACCGTAGTGGTCCAATAATTATAGTCCACAGTTGATGCCCCCATGCTTCCATCATCCGCAGTAACGACTACATAGCCTAAATCTTCAATGCTGTCTCTCCCGGTTCCCTGTTCATACTGCAATCGGATATAAGCTATGTCCGAGGCCGGAGCTCCATAAGGCATAGCTGCTGATTGTCCCGCAGCAAAGCTGTTCAGGGAGTCCACATCTGACTTGGTGTAATATTCCGCATCCAAGAGACCTGCCTTATACCATGACTGTAATAGTTTGAGCATTTCCTTGCATCCGTCCATTTCTGGTACAAATGAAAAGCCATCTTCCATCTCTACAATCGTGTTCTCTGAGATTCCATATGCGCTTCCCATCAGCTTCAGCAACCAGAAGTTGCCACCATCCAACACTATCTGGGTCAGCTTTGCTTCCTGGACCTTTTCCAGATATTCCTGCAGTTCGGAAATCGTTACGATTCCTTCGCTGCCAAAATCTTCCATTCCTACCTGTTTCGCCAGGTCTTTTCTGTAGAACATGACAGTCGATCTGTAAAAAGTAGACGCATCCGAGTAGAGGCCGAATATGCTGTGGGGAATCGCGTAAACCTTACCGTCTATCTCCAGTAGATTTCTCGCTCCGCTTACGTCCATCGCATGGGCTATATTCGGCCATTTGTCTTCCCACCCGTCCGGCAGCGCCTGGAGAAGGCCTTCCTCTACATGTTTCTTATAGGAAGATATCCCAAAAGTCATATACCACAAAGAATCTGGCATAGAGCCCGTATTGATCCATGTCTGGATTTTCTCGCTGGCCTCGCTTCCCTCGCAGGCCCACATTTCCGGCTCGATGTTGAATCTGTCAACAATATACTGATAAAGAGAATCCTGCGTATAGTCAACCCCGGAGCCCATCATATTGACGCTGAAACTGGATGTATAGGTGAACGGTATTGTCTCCTCATAGGCTGCATGCCCACCCGCCTCATCTGAGCTGGCCTCTCCTCCTTCAGAGCTCTTCTCTTCCCCTGCGCTGTTTTCCTGGCTGCTCTCCACCTTTGTCCGGCTGTCCGAACCTGCATCATCCTGCTTGTCCCCGCAACCTGCCAATGCCGAAATCACAAGCATTCCGCATAACAGTAACGCCACTTGTCTTTTCATGTGTTTTCCTCCTGTCTTTGTTTACCTTAATTGTGTCTGATGCTGTTTATCTCAAACCTGCTTCTACAGGGTATGATTCCATATTCCCTACATTTTTACCGCACCTATCAGGACACCTTTCACGAAGTATTTCTGGAGGAACGGATAGACCACCATGATGGGCAGCATGACTGCGAACACGGATGCCATCTGGATGCCCTCTGAAAAAAGGTTGGTCTGACGTGCTGCGGAAGATAATGTCTTAGCCGCCATGTTCGACCGAGAGGCGTTGCTGATGATAGACCGCAGGAACAACTGGAGCACGCTCTTTTTCCCACTGTTCAAAAGCAAAAGCGGCCAATACCATGTATTCCAGTACCCCACCGCTGTAAACAGAGAGAATGTAGCGAGCAGCGGCTTCTGTAAGGGAAGCATAATCTTTACGAAAATCGTGATTTCCGAAGCCCCGTCAATCATGGCGGCATCCTGTAAATCCATAGGAATCGATTCAAAGCCGTTCTTCATGATGATGATGTTATAGGAGGAGGCCAGGCCAAGCAGCACGATTCCAGTATAGGTATCCAGCAGCCCCAGATTCCGAATCAACATATAGGTAGGGATTACGCCACCGCCCAGAAACATGGTGAGGATCATCATCCGGAAGAACAGCTTTCTGCCGGGGAAATCCCTGGAATATGCATAGGCTACCATGGTGGACACTGCCATTCCGGCAGCCGTCCCGCCTATCGTGAGCAGTATAGTAGACCGATAGGCTGACAAAAGGGCGCTCCCCCTACCGAGCAGATATTTATAATTTTCCAGTGTAAATTTCCGCGGCAGCCAGGAAAAGGGATGCTTGGTATATTCCGCTGAGCTCTCGAAGGAAATCACGATTGCGTTCCAGAAGGGAACCACAATCAATATCGCCAGCAGCGTCAGTACTATCATTGCAATGATTTCCGTATTATGCCATTTCTTTTTCTTTTTTACTGTTTTTTTCGTATTTGCCATCCTTCGCTCCCTCCTGTTCTACTGAATCAGCCTCTCTCCGCTAATCTTGCCCACTACAGTGTTCGCGAGAACCAGCAGTATGAAATTAATTACAGCCTTGAACAGGCCTACTGCCGTGGAAAATCCATAGTTTGGAGTGGATGCAAAAGTGATATCGTAGATGTAGGTGTCCAGAATCTGCGCCGTTTCAGTTACAATGGCATTCCGCATATTGAATATCTGGTCGAATCCGGCATCCATCACTCCCCCTACTGCCAGGATGAACATGATTATGATGGTTGATTTGATGCCAGGCAGCATCACATATCGGATGCGCTGCAGCCTGGTAGCGCCATCGATATCCGCAGCCTCATAGAGAGTGGGATCGATGCCGGCTAACGCGGCCATGTAGATGATCGCCGACCAGCCGACTCCCTTCCAGATGGAAGTGGCATAGAGCATAGGGCGAAACAAAGGGACATTCCCCAGGAAGTTCATCTTCTCGATGCCAAGGTTCGCCAGCATTACATTGATTGCACCGTTGCTGGACAGGAAGTTGCCCAGTATGGCGGAGACTACGATCCAGGATAGGAAATGGGGAAAGGTGAAAATCGTCTGATATACCTTTTTCAGCTTAGTCCCCCGCATTTCCGTAATCAATACCGCCAGGATGATTGGAGCGGGAAATTCGAAAATCAGTCTGCTGATGCTGATGACCAGAGTGTTCGTAATGGCGCGCTTTGCGGCCGGTATGATGAAGATTCGCCTGAAATGCTTCAGCCCCACCCATTCACTCCCCAGCACTCCCAGGCTCGCTTTGTAGTCCTCGAACGCCATCAGGACGCCGTACATAGGGCCATAGCAGAAAACGATGAGCCAGACCAGAAAGGGAAGCGCCAGCAGATATAACCATCTCGCTTTCCAGATTCTGAGCAGCAGCGTTCCCTTTTTCTTACTGTTGCTGCCTTGTTTCCTGCTTTTGGTGGTACTGGTGTTCACGATACCTTTGTCAGCCATAATCTGTTCCTTTCCGTTGTTTTTCTGTAGCTCTGTGAGCCGCATAGCCGTTTCTCTTAACCCATATAATCCTCATATACTTACTTTTCATGCATTGCGGATGCTTCCGTCAACTGGCAATCCGCTTCACTACCCGGGAAAGCTGACCGGCAGCCACTCCTCTGGAATTGCAGAGGCTTTCGATGCCAAGCTCCAGGGGGATGATTTCGAGCAATGTGGCCGTGGCCGAATCCTCATGTCCGATATGGCAAACCAGCTGGTTCTCACGGCTTACCACATCGGTGCGGTTTGTGATCAGCAGCACCTTCCCGCCATACTGGAGCACATTCTCCCTCACCTCATCGCACTTGGCGTTGTATCTTCTGTCAAAATCGTAGACCAGCACGCCGAATCCGGGCCGAATCAGTTCGATGGGGCCATGGATGAACTGTGCCGCCGTGAATCGGGATGAATAGAACTTTCCGGCCTCCTCCGCCACGATTTCGCTGTGGCAGGCTGTGGTATAGGAATATCCGGAACCGATGCAAATCAAGAATTCGATATCGGATATGAACTCAGAGACATCATGTCCCAGACTTTTGTCCGAAATCATGCACTCTATCCTGTCGGCGCATTTCTCCAGCCGACTGCGCAGCGCCTCCATTTCTTCCTCGCCACATCCGGTCAGCCGGTAGGCCAGCAGCATCATGGCAGCCAGCGTATTCGTATAGGTCTTCGTGGAAGTGAGGTATTCCGTACCTGCATAGATGCCGCAGGCCAGCTTGGTCATGGTGTGGAGATGGCTGTTCGGATAATTGGTCACGGACACCACCGGCACGAAAGCGGGAAGCTTGTCCAGAAGATCCAGCACCTCGGGGCTCTCCCCTGACTGGGATACCGCTATCACTATGGTTTCCTGTGTGTAAAAGCATTCCTCTCTGGACTGCAGTTCAAAGGACTCTATAGTGGATGCATGAAAGCCGTGATCCTGCAGGAATTTCATGGTGATATAGCAGGCGAACAGGGAACTTCCCATCCCTGTGAGAATGATGTGGGGGTTCTGCCTATCGCGCATTAGCTCTGCCAGCGAACGCCGCAGCTCCCGCTCCCCAAATGCCTGCTCTATGAATTCCCGCAGTACAACGGGCTGCTGTCGGATTTCATCCATAAAGGAAACCGCTTTATATTTCATTCTCATTCTCCTTTGCTCTTTTCCAAAATTTTAAAATCAGGATGGTGAAAGTTT
>OFFE01002117.1_pt1 | contig 12491 bp, 8 predicted proteins | sample 1521371 | NCBI WGS metagenome assembly OFFE01 (sample SAMEA3504131, study PRJEB24116) | mouse gut metagenome | biome: mouse gut; feature: mouse-associated habitat; material: faeces | place: Denmark | collected 2011 | reverse complement strand
GCTGTGCCGGGCCAGGGAACAGATGCGGATGACATGGAAGGAGGGATATGGCGGATGAGCGGAATCAGGGTGAAGGAGACCATGGAGCATATTCACATTCCAGAGGAAATGCGGGAACGGATTATCCGGAATATTCAGGATTCCATGGAAACAGAGCATTTCACGGAAACGGGGCATTCCATGGAGAAGGACCGATTCATAGGGCATGGAAGGAACAGATTATGGAGGGGGAAGAGAAAGGTGGCGGTGGCAGCAGCTATTGTGCTGGCAGCGGGAATCGTGGGCATCCCTGTTCAGGCAATCGTGCGCAGCTTCGTGATGGCGCGGATGGAAGAAATTCCGCAGGCACAGGTGAAGGACATTGTCCGCATGATAGAGGAACGGAATGCAGAAGCGGACAGCTTTTCCAGAGAGCTTTCGGACAGTGAGATGGAGCGCATGAAAGAGCTGCGGCTGTCCTATACGGACGGCATGTTCCCGGAGAAGACGCTTCACCTGGTGGAGCAGGGAGAAGAAATGCCGGAGGGGACTCTCTGCTATGTCATCCAGACAGGATATTTCAATCTGCCGGAGCGGGAGATGACAGATCAGGAGCTCCTGCAGATTATCGACTTCAACAATGTCAGGAACTATGCCCTTTCCCAGACTCCGGCAGGGCAGGAGGCGCACAGGGAGTACCTGGCCGAACAGGAGCGGCTTATGGGACTGGTGGCTGCCCAGGAAGGAATCAGCCGGGAGGAGGCCGTGGAGATAGCGGCGGCGCAGATGGAAGACCGGCTGGGCACAGCGGCAGATGGAACGAAATACAGCTATGTTTATTTAAATGAGATATCAAAAGCAGATCCGGCACAGAAGCCGACTGTGGTATACATGGTGGTATTGCGAAGTGCGGAGGGCGGTTCCTACTATGTCTGCCAGATTGACGCCGCAGACGGGAGCATTCTGGAGGCGGGGGAGAACCTGCCTTTTGCAAGGAACATTCTGGACGAGTGACGGCGATAGAAGTATTTTCGGATAAAATAGAGATGAGGGGATAAAAAGAGATGAAGAAGACGGGTGCCATATGCTTTCTTGTAACATTGACATGTGCGGCGCTGCTTTTGACGGCATGCCAGAAGGACGGTGGTGACAGTGGTAATGACAGCAGCTACAGCGGATTGGGGAAGGGCGGAGAGGATGCTGCCGACATGGGCGGAGCCGTACCGGAGAAGGAGTGGGCTTATGTGCCGGAATTCATCACGGTGGGGGACGACAGGGCCAGCTATGGGGATATGCAGTTACTGGGGGATACAGTCTGCTATATTTCCATGGTCAGCGAGGTGGCGGAAGAGGCACAGAAGATATGCCGGTATTCCCTGGCTGACAGGGAGCTGACGCAGATCTCCATCCAATGGCCCATAGAGGAGCAGAACCGGGAGATATGTTCCTTTGCGTTCAACCCGGATTACAGCGTATGGCTGATCGTAAATGCCTATTCCGCCGACTATAGCCAGTTGAACCGCTATCTGTGCAGGTTCGATTCGGAGGGAAGGAACCTGGCCGCTCTGGATATCACGCAGGAGATGGGAAGAGGGAGCTCTGTGGGAGACATGGCTGTGGACGGACAGGGCCGAATCTATGTCTTTACCAGTGAACATGCCGAAGAGGGGGAGGCGGGGGTTTGGCTGTATACAGGCGATGGAGATTATCAGGAAAGGCTGTGTTTCGGCGTTTCGGAGACTGTCCGGCTCATAGGGACCATAGAAGGGGATGACGGCAGGTTCTATGCCTGCATCAGTAAAGGGGAAAGCCCGGATTGCTGTACCATGCTGGAGGTGGATTTTGAGGGGAAAAGGCTGACGGAGGTGGATACAGAATTCCCGAATGTGAACGGGCTGTGCAAGGGAAAGCAATACGATCTCCTGCTGTATGACGACAGATTTGTCTGCGGATATGATTTTCCGGCAGAAGGCAGCGGTTCCGGACAGATGCCGGAGGAACTGTTCGCCTGGACGGACAGCGACATCAACGGGTATTTCGTGGAGGATTTGCGTACTCTGGGGGAAGACAGATATTACGCTACTGTGGAGAACTGGATAAATAAAGACAGAAGTATAGTCGTCCTGCGCAGGACAAAAGCGTCGGACGTAGTCCCGCGCAAAAACATGGTGCTGGCCGCCGTGGACGGGGGAGGCGACCTTGCCGCCCTGGCCATAAAGTTCAACAGGAGCCAGGGGCAGTACCATATCGATGTGGCAGATTACGATTCCCTGACGGATTTGTATAATGCCATACTGACAAAAGAGGCCGTGGACATCATCAATCTGTCCGGGGTCGATGTGGAAAGCCTCTCCAGGCAGGGGATTTTCGAAGATTTAATGCCTTACCTTGAGCGGGCCCAGGACCTTGCGCCCTCCGACTTTGTGGAGGGGCTGCTGGACACATATACTGTCAATGACTTGCTGGCAGGCATTCCGGAGCGGTTCCGGCTGGAGACCCTGGGGGGAGACAGAGGGCTTTTGGAAGGCGAGCCAGGGCTGACCCTGGAGAGACTGTTCGCCATTGCGGAGCGCAACCCTGAGGCGCTTCCTGTCGGGGAAGTCACGAAGGAAGAGGTGATGCGGTATCTCATGATGTTCAACCAGGATGCCTTCATCGACTGGGAGACAGGGGAGTGCCGGTTCGATTCGGCGCAGTTCCGGGAAGTGCTGGAGTTCGCCAACCGCTTCCCGGACATCCTGGAAACCGTCCCGGGGGAGGATTCCCTGCCCAGGAAGACCCATGACGGTCGGGTATTGTTTGCCATATATAATATGGGGAGCCTGGGGGCCTTCCAGTATTTTGAGGGGCTGTTCGGGGAAACGGCGGCCTTTGTGGGCTTTCCCACCGGGGACGGCAAAGGCGGAACGCTGCTCTATCCTCGGAATGCCTTTGGAATCACCGCCATGTCGCAATGCAAGGAAGGGGCGTGGGAATTCATAGAGAGCATCCTGGAGCCGGGCCAGACAGAGAGGATGGAGCCGGAACAGGTCTACCGGGAGTACAGCTACTATGACGACGCATTCCCGTCCCTGAAAAGAAGCCTGGATATCATTGCGGAATACGCCATAGAGGACGACCGGATATGGGCGGAGGAGGGGCACAGCTTCGGAGGCAGAATATACGATGACGGCTGGTTCATGGAATTCCACGCGGTTACACGGGAGGAAATCGATGCCGTGCTGGCGCTGGTGAAGGACGCAAAACCCTTCCGCTCTGCGGAAGGCGATGAAATCATTAAAATCATCGGCGAGGAAGCCCCTGCCTTTTACAGTGGGCAGAAGAGCCTGGAGGATGTGGCAGAGGTCATCCAGAGCCGGGTGCGGATTTATGTAAATGAGAATATGTGAATCATCATAAGGCATATCACGGATGCACCGGGGTGGAGAGCGCGTCTGTGAACAGATCGAACTCTATGCGCATCATTGGTCTGTTATAGGTGCCGCTGTCTCTTCTTCTCGACTCCGGGATACGGTTCGTTCCGAAATAAATATGCGAGCAGCCAAAATATTTGTAATCCGGGTTTATCATGGCTTCATAATGATCGGGCGAATAGCGGTAGTTGATATAGAATGTGTTGTGTATATACTGTGAAGCATTGTTCACGCCGCAATCCACCGTATTCTCGCCTAACCGAGGCATATGGAGCAGGTCCATCAGGGCATTGGCTCTCTCCTGGTTTGCCTCATCATCCAGCCAGTCATGGGCGCCATAGCCTTCGCTGATATCGACCCAGCCCCTGTAGCAGGCGATGGCTGCCAGCTCAGGGTCGAACTTCAGGGGTTCGACGCCGACTTCGGCGCGGTACTCGTTGACTTCCTCGAATTCTTTTGCCTGCTCGTAGGTCATTTTTACGTCGAGCTGCAGCGGATAGTTTTCGCCCGATGTGGCGACGCCTTCCTGGGAAGCCTGGTTCAGCATCCAGTAGAAATAATAGCACTCATAATGGTCCCCGAAGGCAGCGCGCAGCTCCTTTTTGCAGTTCTCCTGATAGGCGGCCACGTTGAAGGTCTCGTTTCCCTGGCGGCCTTCATGGACGCCCACGGTCTGGAAGTGCTCCAGCAGAAGCTCCTCGTCATATTGGTACAAAAGCGCGAGAGCCGGGAAGGATTCCATATAGAAATCCGCATCGAACACCAGGGACCAGTCGGCTTCCTCTATGTAGGCGTCGTACAGCTCGCCGTAGTCCCACTCTACATCATAGGGGTTGTGGCCGTTATCCACATCCACCACGAAGGCGGCGCTGTTCTTGTAGAACGGCTCTTCCACCACGGCCTGGAGCTCGCCAAGCCCGGCGATGGCATCGATGTCCGGGGAAGCGGCCGGGGCTTCCGGCTCCGGGCTGGCCTCCGGCTTGGCGGAGCTGGCGGGAGCGGTCCTGCCGGGAGTGGTCTTGCCGGGAGCAGCCTGGACGGACATGGCGGCGCAGCCTGCGAACAGGCCGGCTGCCAACAGTGCGGATACGGGATAAATAAGCATATTCTTTTTCATGACGGATACCTCCTGGTTTATAAATTATAGCCGTAATACAGATTTGTAAGCTTTTGTCAATAACGATGGTTCCTCAGGTTCTCGAATTCCAGGTCTTTGATTTTCCTGTCCATTTCGTCTATTGTATTCCTCATGCGGTCCATGTCCCCCTGTTTATCCACCTCCATCTTTGCCCTCCATGCCATGTTATCTTCTCTGTCGAGCTCTTCTGCCATGCGCTTGTCAGTCCTCGCCTTTTTCCGCATTTTGCGCATCGTGTTTGCGCATTTTTTCGCTGCGGGGGTTCCTTGTTTGCGAAGGTAATCTTCGGTGCTCATCAGGGTGGGCCACCGTTCCCGGTCTTTGCGGTCGTGTCTTGTGAAGAACCAGTAGATGATGGCAAACAGTACCAACCACATAATAAAATCGTTCATGTTGACATTCCTCCGTGTCTTTTTTGTTTTTTTTTCTTACAGGAAATAGTATAGCAGGTTCCTGCCAGCAGATTCGTAATTATTACGGACATGCTCCTTCTGCGGCAGGCCCCTGATGGCCGTTCATGATGCTGTTTTCAGCCGTCCCACCAGCCAGGGACGATGTTCAGTCAATCATTATAGCCTAAATTCCTGCGATACCGCTTGGACTGATATTCCATGACGCCCATATAATACAGCAGTTCCGTCTGAAGCTCCTTATCGTATATCTGAATGACCCGGTAAGCGTTTTCACGCTCCTCCAAAAACTTTTCGGCCATTTCTTCTTTCAGGTACAGCGAAAAAGGCATTCCTGCTTCCGTGGCTTTCTCCTGATACAGGTCCGTATATTCCCTTTTCAGCACAGCCAGATGCGTCACCCCTGCTTCGTCTGTCTTCACCTGATACCAGCCGATCTCCCCCTCTTTCAGGATGATCAGATCCTTCACCGCTGCCCGGCTGTCTATCATTTCCGACAGCGCGTCCGCGTAGAAATTGCAGAAACGGTTCTCGCCCTGACGGAAGACCTTCAGCTCCAGCATATCCAGATACCTCTGCGCGGCCTCCAGGCTTACGAACCGTCGGCAGCTTGCGCCCTGTTCATACGCGGTGGCAAACGCGTCCTGCAGACTCTCGGAAATGCCCAGAGGCTTTTCCGCCTTTTTGACCGCGTAAAAATAATGTCTGCCATTTGCCTCCGGCATATCCTCTTCTTCCGGCAGGGTCTTGATCTGGGAATAAGGATAATACGGATAGACGGCATATCCAAAGGGAACCAGGGTCTTGGCGCCAACCGTTATCGTCCGCATATAATCATTGTCGGAATCCAAAAAGCATATTTCCTCTATATATGGCACTTTGCCCAGAATGACTTCCTCCGCCTTTTCGCCCACCAGTTCCTGCATATAGATCAGCGAATAGGCAAGGGCCGTCACCTCGTCCCAACAGTTCCGCAGATGCTCTATGGCCACATTCCACTGCTGATTCAGAATCTGGTTTACGGATGTCCAGATGGCCTCTTTCTCGGACTCCGGCAGAACGTTCTCCGGGTACACCCCTGTACGTGGGGCGAACATCTCGGGCACCACCAGGATGCGATTGCCCATAGCATATCGGCAGACATATTCATAGGCAATATAAGTAGCCCTCTGCAGATCGCTCCCCGCGCCTATATTGACACCCATCTCCTTGCCCGTATAGAGCATCTCGGCAATGCGCCCGGCAAAGCAGATGCATATCTGATTCAGAAAATCCTGGCCGGCATGGTATCTTGACTGCCCCAGGGCATACCCGCCATACATCCCTCTGGATACGATTGTCACATAATCGATTCCCATGCCGTAATGGTACTGCAGCACGGCATGTCCTGCTTCATGGAAAGCGGTAGCGATATAGTTCCTCGGGTCATCCTTCTGCCGGGCAGCCCCGTCCGCCTCGTTATGTATCCGGTTGAGCAGGAACCTCTCCGTGACGGGTTCGCTTTTATATACCGCATCCGCGACGGATTCCTCCACAAATGTCTCGATTTCCGAATAGTTTGTCCTCGTTCTGTACATCTTCAGGCTCAATGTCCTGGCAGCTCTTTTGGAAACCTTATCCTTCAGGTTCTTCTTCTCCAAAACATGAAGAAGGAAGCTGAGACGTTCTTCCATATTAGGAGACGGGAAAGGAATCCTGGTGCTGAATCTCCTGATGACCGCATCGTCCAGTCCTTCTAAGGAATAGTTGGTGGCCGCCACCACATAGACCCCGTTGTTGTCTGTCTCCAGGCCGTCCATTTCCTTCAGGAATTTCTCCAGCATGAGTTCCTGTTCGCTGGTTATCCGGCCTCCCCTGTGCTTGGAAATGGCATCGAACTCATCGATGAACAGGATGCAGGGCCTTTTCCGGCGGGCCGTCCGGAACATTTCTTCCATTTTGGCAATGCCGTCTTTGCTGAGGAAATCCGATCCTACCGTTGAAATGAACGCCGCCCCGGACTCAAAGGCCATGGCCTTGGCGAACATGGTCTTGCCCATGCCCGGCACGCCATACATCAATATGCCGGTCATCAGCCTGGCTCCGGCGGCCCGGTACTTCTCGGGATTTTTGATATTGTCGATACAGCGCTTTACATCCTCTTTTACCTTTTCATTGCCAAAGATATCCGTCAACCGCACCTGGGGCTTCTCCGCCAGCAGATATTTTCTGTTCTGCCGCCTGGCCTCGGCATCCTCCGCCACTGCCTCCTTTTCGCGCAGATTGGTAAAGCGGATTTCCAGCTCGCCGGATTCTCTCTTGTAATCGTAAGCGACATCGCAGGAAAGCCTCTTCCCTTCCCGGACAAGCGCCTTCGCCATTTCCACAAAATGCTGCCTGCCAAGGATGGCCTCCAGTTCTTCCCTGTCCAGCGCCAGGCCCTCCCAATCGATTTTATCCGTCGAATCGCCCCTGTCCGTGTCCTGGGGCTCGTACGGTACTGCCCGCACGAAATCCGTAACGCCCAGCGCCAGGAGCGGAGCCTTGTCCTCCACATCCCCCCTGTCCACGACGATGATGGGGATATTCCGTTTCGCTTCCGCCGCGGCCTTCAGGCACTTATAGCCCTCTGTCGCCTTGTAGTTTTTGGAATCCCGTCCTAAATCTACCAGGATTGCGTCATATCTGTCCTCTCTCCTGCGGCTGTTCCAATTGCAGTCTTGAAGGAATTCCCGGAAGCTTTTTTTATGCTCTTTTTCGCTTTCCGCTTGCTCTGCCAGGTCGCAGACAGCCATCTGCCCCAATTCCTTCAGTCCCCTCTCCGGAAGGAAGCCGTTGCGCAGACGGGCAGTCTCGCCTGTATACAGCGCCGTGCCCCCTTCCGCGTACAGAAGAATCCGCGGCTTCTGTGTCATCTCAAAATATTTCCGGATTTCCTCTGTTACATCTACCGAGACCGATGCCTTCTTTAACTCCCCCAGTTTTCCGGGATAGCGTTTGCCCATATATTCCACGGCTTCCAGGAAATGATCCTCCACCGTCTTTCGGGCATTTGAGCTGACGAATCTGGCATCGATTCTGTCCCCCTTGCCCAAAAGATAAAGCTTGGGCAGCTTATCGTCATAGACAAGGTCGAAATGCAGCTTATCCCGGTTCCTGCATATCTGGGCGATGGCCCTGTCCACGGAATTCTCAAAGATAGCCGACATGTTAAAATAGTCCAGGTGGTTGAACATGACGATTGTCCCGGACATAAAGCGGGAAATCAGCTCCGGCGCGAACTTTGATGCCTGGAGGCCTTCTATCACGGCAGAATCCGACAGCGCCGTCAGATTCGCCTCGCGGTTGTCTCCATAGAGATCCCTGCCCTCATTTGTGGTAAATATGAGGATCGCGTCCTCAAAGGAGACCGGTTCATTATAATATTTATCTGTGAGGACTGCCCCGTCCATCACGCTCAGGAAAAGGAATCTGGCCTGCGGGCTCGCCTTCTCTATCTCGTCGAAAAGCAGGACGCATTTGGGATTTTTTTTCACGAAATCCGTGAGCTGTCCAGGCTGCGCCGCTCTCCAGGTCCGTTCGAAGCCCACCAGTCCTGACACGGCGTCGCTGCTCCCGCCTCCATAGGCGGACATATCAAAGCGTTTGTATTTGTATCCCGCCTCCCTCATATCCTTAAGCCCTGCAAAGGTTTCCGTCAGAACGGTCTTGCCGGTTCCGGGAGGTCCCGCAAAGAGATAAAGGCCTGCGGGCTTGCCCGATATCTTCCCCCGGATCTGATAGCGGATATAGCCGTCCACAAACTTCTCAATCGCCATATCCTGGCCCTTGACCTTGGCCCGCAGCCCCTCCCGGAGCCTTTTGCGCAGGGCTATGACAGTATCGATTTCCTTTTTCGCGGATTTGTCCCCGGGTTTCTTTGTTCTATAGTGTCTTATTATGGAAAGGAAATCTCTTCTCCTATATCTGTTTGGATCTTGATTATAAAGGCATTTCCCTGCAAGCGATACCGATGTGAAAATTGCGTTATATTCGGTAACTGACCCGTTTCGCACATCTTCATCCAAAATGGGAAGAAATCTGTCTTCTGGCTTGAAGGGGATGGTAATTCGGTTGAGATAGAAAAAGTCCCTGGCAAAGATTTCACGCAGCTCGCTGAATTCGGACACATCCGGGTCAGCCTGAAGGTTCAGGTCATCCTTGAGGGCTGCCTTCAGCACTTCATATTCTTTCCGCAGCTCCTCTGCGGGCAAAAGCTCCTCCAGCTCCTTATCCTCCAGTGAAAAAAATATGCAGGCTGCATATAATACTTCGGCATACGTCGCCTCGGCATACTTCGCATTCATTCCATGTGCCGCCTTCTCTGCCGCCGACAATCCATATTTCCCCTGGATATCTGTCAGGATTTTCCGATACTCCGTCCATATTTTTTTGTCTTCGGGAACTGCGGCGGTTTCAGGGGGCCTTGCGCCGGTTTCGGGGACTTCTGGAATTTGCACGGGGCGCCCTGCATAAAACGCGTTGATATAGTCCTCGCATAACCTGAGCGCGGACTTCTGGTCCAGGCTGTTGGGATCCGGCGTCTGGGGAGGAACGAAGGACACGCCTGCCCATATTTCGGCAACCTCCCTGTTGCCTCCCGTATATCGGTATCTGCCATCGCCGTCCCTCCTGAATTCCACATCCTGCATATCCCTGCACTGCCAAAAGCTGATCCTCCGGGTGCCGCCCTCAAACGCCTCATAAATTCTGTTTTTGCCCAGTAGGACGTCTTCGTCCAGTATGGAATGGAAGACGATTTTCTCGTCGTCTTTACTGATCTTCTTATACAGCCTACCGTCCAGCAGTGCGCTGAACGTAACGTTCTTTCCGTCTGTTTCCAGGAAAAGCTCTACTCCGTCATAATAATCACGACTAGGAGAGTAGTAGAGGCTATCTTCTTCATAACAGGGATAACGATAGGTTCCCGCATAATACATCTGGTTTTTTCCTATTTCCACCATGCCGTGGGAGAGAGGATATCTGAAAATACAGAATTTGTCCTCGTAGTCGTCCCCGGGAATATAACCGAATTCCGGCCCGAATAGATATACCAGCGTATCGTGGCCGTTCTTCTTCGCATGCAGTCGGATATCAGTGCGCTCAGCGTCGCCAAACCCGTGTTCATCGGCGGCAAAGCCATCTGAAAGCTGAATATCCGATATGTCTGTGTAGCGGTTTCCCTGATAGAGGATTTCCCTGACAGTGACCTTGTGGTCTTTGCAGCAATACAACAGCGAAAGGATGACCTCCGCCTCATCGCAGCAGACGTAAAGGTCTTCATCATCCTCTCCGTCGCGTATCCGGAATCGGTCGTCTGCCGTTTGGCACTCATGAAATGCCCTTATCCACTTCAGGGCATCCTCATAAAACATCTTGAAGTCCCCGGCCACTTCCATATGGATCGCAGAGCTTGGCGTGTTCCCTGTCTCCGAACAGGGAAAAATCAAAACATTATACTGTCTGGTGGTGTTTTCCATCTGACTATCTCCTCCGTTGGTATATTTTTATACGAAAGTCTATTGCCATCTTAACATAAAGCAAGCAGAAATACAACTGATAGCATATATAAATGATGCATTGCGATTGTGGGCTTTTCCCGAACTCAGGAAAGGGAGTTCCGACTCGTATCGATTGGTCTGGCCTGTGCCGTGGCTTAGGCCGGAGGGCCATACAGGAGCGCCATGACGAAGCCCCTGGCAACCTGGCCGATGACGAAGCCGGCGCCGAACATCAGGATGAGCCCGATGAAACGTCCGATGGCATACATGATTTCGTGCATTCCGGTGTAGTGCTCCTTGGAGCCGTAATAATCATACTCGAGCATAGTTTTCTCCTTTCTGCCCCAGACCGGAAATCCCGTCCAGGGCATCTGATCTTCGCTGTTTCGTGCCGCCGACATTGAACAGCGGTGTCACGGTGACAGACATTGGAGGAAAAAGCGCATCCCCTCCATGAAGCCTCTGCCGAACAGCTCCTTGCCCAGCTCTTCATGGAAGCGGTTCAGCTCCTCCTCTATCCGCAGATAATCCTCACCGGATATGCGGGCTGACAGCTCCGCGTACAGATGCTTTTCCTCCCGTTCCAGCTCCGGCGGCCTGCTTCTGACCCTGCGGGCATATACCGCGTCTGTTAGGTAGCGTTCCACAGCAATCCCTCCTTCTTCCGGCTGCGCCATGCCGTTGATTTTTAAGGTGCCTCCCTTACAGTGGATAGTATAGCAGGCCCCTCTGTGCCCGCCCGTAAATTTTACGGGAACATATCGTCATAAAGCGGACTCAGTATGGGAATGGAGGGCTGGCCGGGAAAACATAGGCCTTAAGCAAAAGATGGGAGAGGGAATAACAGCAAAAAGCGTATGAAAATAATGCGCTGTGTGGATTACAGGAATTCCCGGCGGTTAGTATTATTTGGGTATACTATTAGACAAACTATGGACATGGGAGGGATTCTATGGAACAGAAGAAACTGGGCAGGCGTATCCGGGAGGAGAGGCTGAAGCTGAATCTGACACAGGAGAAGCTGGCGGAGGATGTAGACCTTTCCATGGCGTATATCGGGCAGATTGAACGGGGAGAGCGCAGCCTGACTTTGGATAACCTGGTGGCGGTGGCGAACCGGCTGGGCGTCACGGTGGATTACCTGCTCTCGGATTCCATCACTGCCAAAGACGATGCGGAATACCTGATATTGCGGCAACTATTAAACGGCAGGACGAAAGAGGAGAGGGCCCTGGCAGTGAATATGGTGAAGCTCATGTTCGGCTATCTGGATAGAAGCCTGTGAACCACGGCGGTGCTTCTGGCCAAAGAACGGCATCCAGGCCGTGTAAGGCCTGGATGCTTCGTTCCTGGCTGCCCGGAGAGGGCTGTGGGCTCCGGGCAGGCAGCACCCTTTGGAATCCCGGAAAACCCCGGGCGGCTCCTCAGGCTTCCCTACCCGAACATCTGCGGTAAAACCGGATAAATTCCTTACCCGTCATGGTCTCCTGCTTCACCACCTCCGCGGCCAGCGTCTCGATGAGCTCCTTCTTGTCCGCCAGAAGGCCCCGGGTTTCCTGATAGAGCTGTTTCAAAAGCTTGTTGACCGCCTGGTCGCTCTGCTCGCGGAAGGTCTCGGAGCAGTTGTATGCGCTTGCGTCGAGATGCTGCGCTGTGGTCTGGCAGAGGGCCATGAATCCGAATTCTTCCGTAAAGCCCAGACGTTCCACCATCATGCGGGCCCAGTAGGTCGCTTTTTCCATATCCCCGGAGGCGCCTGTAGAGATATGCTCCTTCCCGTAGACGATCTCCTCGGCGACTCTTCCGCCCATGGAGGAACGGATGCGAATCTGGAAATCCTCTTTCGTCCAGAGGCTGCTCTGGCTGGGCTGCACATACCCCAGAACGTCGCCTCTCGGGAGGGAGGTGATCTTCTCGAAAGGCTCGCGGCCGGACAGGATCTCCACCAGCGCGTGTCCCACCTCATGGACGGAGACGGCGAAGCGCCCCTTGTCGTTCTTGCCCGTGTTGGAGCCGCTGTCCTTGTCCACGG